>Ga0105238_10002599_pt1 | contig 17997 bp, 8 predicted proteins | sample KBSC34metaG_FD_81526 | JGI IMG/M metagenome (GOLD analysis project Ga0105238, IMG submission 81526) | Corn rhizosphere microbial communities from Kellogg Biological Station, Michigan, USA - KBS C3-4 metaG | ecosystem: Host-associated > Plants > Roots > Rhizosphere > Soil | place: Michigan, USA... | reverse complement strand
TGTCAGACCACTGAAGTTCCACGTCGCCTGAGCAGAACCATTTCCGGCCGGAGCGAACTGCACATCATTATCGAAGCCTTGACCCGTCGCCTTCGTCCACGAGCCGGTGGTCGAAAAACCGGCGCTGCCGTCATCAACGACGGTCGAAGTGAGAATCGCTGGAGAGATAGCCGCTGCCGCAGACAGGAGCGCCCTGCGTTCGAGCGATTCGGTTGTGATTGACTGCCTCGTTCGTTTTCGCCTTGGCGCTCTCTCTGGATTTGTGGTCATTCGAAGCACAAAAGTCGAGAGCCAATGAGGGATCTTCATATTCGAGGCACCTTGTTTTAAAGAAAATGAGCGCACTGTCTCCGCAAACTTGGAGAAGTTGAAGAATGCCAAAAGAATTCGCCGTAGATGTGAACGAGTCACCAATCAGATGACTGATGTTCCATTAACGGGTGCGGCGCTTGTTCGAAGTCCATGAACGGTGTGCCACCAATGCCACATGAAATTTAAGAGACACGCTGCCCTCCAGAAAATCCGATACCGACAGCAAATAAAATGCACGAGGTCGGATGTTTCGATGCAGTCGAAAGGCTCTCAGACCGCTTAAGTGCATGCGTTTTCGGTTTCGGAAGTTCCGCTGTGTCGATGCATGTCGTCAGTGTGAAACCGACGGCTTTTGCATGTTTCATGATTTATGAGGGACCATACTGGTCGGTGCCTGATCAAATCAGCTGTGTGGACGCCCGATTGATCTAGGACTCCTGATCCACCCACTGCTACGTCAGGACCGAGGCAAACGTTCACTGAGAACGCGTTTACGACAGTGGCATAAACCGCGGCTGTCATTGCCGCTGAATCAATGACTGAGACACGAATCGGAAGCGGCCAAGGACGCAATTCACAGTCGAGAGAAAATGCCCGCTTTGTTTTGCCATGGCGGAAAAAGCAAAGTCTTTGCGGACCAATCAGGCTTCGAGTGCTGCGATGATTTTCTGCAGATTGTTCTCAACAACAACCGGGCTGTTCGCGAATTCCGCCGTTTCAACTCCGCGAGCACCCAGTTTCTCAGCAAACAATTCCTTGTTGCCCGAATGGTAGGCGACCGTGGCGTCGGGATCTTTCAATTGATGTCCCGTCAAGATGCAAACGACACGATCACTCGGCGCGATCACTCCTTCGGCTCGCAATCGTTTCGCTCCGGCGACACTCGCCGCACTGGCGGGTTCGCAACCGAATCCGCCAGCACCAACTTGAGCTTTGGCGTCAAGAATTTCTTGATCGGTGACTTGCCGAACAACGCCGTCGCACGCGTCGAGGGCACGCAGGCATTTCTTCAAATTGACAGGGCGATTGATCTCAATGGCGCTGGCGATCGTCGACGCTTTGCGCTGATTCTGATCCATATCCTGGAAGAAACCATCGATTGTGCCATCGTCCGACATTCCGCCGTCCCAGCGGACGCCTCGTTGCTCGTACAGTTGGTAAAGCGTGTTCGCGCCGGCGGCGTTGATGACAGCCAGCCGGGGAATTCGGTCGATCAAGCCGAGTTTTTTGAGTTCCACAAACGCCTTACCGAATGCCGACGAATTGCCTAAATTTCCGCCGGGCACCACAATCCAGTCGGGAACCTGCCAGTTCAATCCTTCCAGCACCCGATACATGATTGATTTCTGGCCTTCGAGGCGGAACGGATTGACGCTGTTACAAAGATAGATTCCGCGTTCACCCGCGACCTCACGCACACGTTCCAGGGCGTCGTCGAAATCACCCAGGATCTGCAAGGTTCGCGCGTCGTAGTCCAGTGCCTGCGACAACTTGCCATAAGCAATCTTGCCGCTACCCACGAACACCACAACTCGGAACAACCGCGCGGTGCTCGCGTAGACCGCCAGTGAGGCACTGGTGTTGCCAGTCGAAGCGCAGGCAGCCATCTTCGCACCGACCATGCGCGCATGCGTCGACGCCGCAGTCATTCCATTGTCTTTAAAACTGCCGGACGGATTCAGGCCTTCATATTGCAGGAACAGACCACCGTCGTTCAGACCGACATATTTTCCGACGGACGACGATTTCTGCAAGATCGTCTGACCTTCACCGATCGTGACGATGTCTGTATCGGCCGCGAAAGGGAGCAGTTGTCGAAATCGCCAGACACCGCTGTAGTCGAGCGGATTGTTCCGGTTGGACCAGCGCGACTCGAATTCGCGCATCGATTTCGGGATGGGCAGTTTGTCCCATTCGTATTCGATATCCAGCAGGTTGCCGCAATCGGGACATGAAGTCAGCACATCTCCGACGTCAAAAGTCGCTTTGCAAAGGGGTGCCATGCAGCGTTGAAAGGAGTGCATCGTCAATTCAATACTTAATTACGTGATGTTAAAGCCAACGACTGGAACAGAGGGCTCGGGATTGGAAGGGTTCGCTGCCGAATCCCCTCAAAATCAACCTCGTTCGGTCAATGGCAAAAAAACTCGTTTGGCGGGGCCAACATACGTCCCCCGAGGACGAATCGGCTGAGGCGACTGTTGCTGCTCAATGAAATGGGCCGCCCACCCGACACATCGGCTGACGACAAACAGAGGCACAAACAGATCGGCATCCAGCCCAAGGTAATGCAATAACCTCGCGGCAGGCCAGTCAAAACTGGGCAGAATCTGCTGTTCGTCCCAAACCGCCGCTTCGATCGCGGCCGCGACGTCCTCCATCCGCAGCATGCGGACCTCGGCCGCGAGTTCACGGCAATACGGCCGCAACAACTCGGATCGCGGATCACTGGTCCGATAGACACGATGCCAGAATCCGGGCAAGCGTTCATATTGCTTCAGAACAGCCTGCACAATCGAATGCGCAGCTCCCGGAACTTCGACCGCCTCAAGAATATCGATGGCCTGTCGACCAGGCCCACCATGCCACACCCCTTTGATGGCACAAATGCCCGCGATCGTCGCAGAAAGAAAATCGGAACGCGTCGATGCCACCACGCGCGAAACATACGTTGAAGGCGTGAATTCGTGTTCAGCACTCAGCATCAAAAACGCATCCAGCGCTCGTTCGGCCAGGGGCGTCGGCTCACGATCAGTCAAACACCACAACAGGTTACCGGAATAGCTCAGGTCATCTCGGAATTCAACGGGATCAAATCCACGCAACGTCCGGTGACGGCTGGCGAGCATCAGAGGCAGTTGGGAGAGCAGACGTTGCAACGTTTCCCAGACGTCCGCCGGCGACAGCTCTTCTTCGTAAACGTCAGACAGCGCCAGCAGGCTGACGGCCGTTCGCATGGCGTCGATTGCTGGCACATTCAGGGGCAATCGTTCGATCCAAGCGGCGATATCATCTTCCAGGACGGACGCTTCGCTCATCACGGCCTGCATGTCGGCCAGTTGTTCTTGCGAAGGCAATTCGCCCTTCACGATCAAGTAAGTTGCTTCGAGGAAGCTCGATTGTTCGAGTAATTCATCGATTGCGTATCCCCGGTAGGTCAGACCGCCATCGATCGAAGAGATCGTCGTTGCTCGGTCGTGAAGACCGTCTTGCGGAGGGGTCGGAACTGCTGCGTGACTCATTCACAACCCATCGGAAGTGGTGTGGACGGTGTGGCCGTTGCCAATCCACGTCAACGGCCTGAAGGTTGATTGTAGCTGCCGATGGCGTTGTACGGAATCCGCTGCTCATTTGTGACGCTCAATTCCGAGCAAATGCTCCATTCGAACGGGGCTGCCCAAGCTGCCAGAATCTTGATTAATCACCTGTCTCGCGCTGGCCGGAAACGTCAAACAGACTTGTCGAGAACAGGGTAACGATGCAGACGTGGAAACCCGCACCATCGATCCTGATGAAACGGCGTCATGTCCTGTTTTAAATTGTTGGACCCGCATTTTCGCGGAGAAAACAACGAAATGACATACCCTCGAATCGCACATTGACCGGACAACAGTTGAACCATTTCGCAATCACCAGATCAGAAAAAACCTGAGGCGCAACCTGAGATTGCTTGACGTTTCGATTCTGTCTTGCTGGAATCCGGCACTTCGACGACAAACTTCGATGCACACCATTACGCTGGACGAACATTCGTTCGTCGATTTCGGGCCTAAGGGCGAGGAGCCCTTTGATCGGCATTAAGGGAGGCCGGCGTGCATGAACCCCCATCACACGATTTGGTTCGTCAACTGACGGAACTTCAGTTGTGTCATCCAAGTGACCTTCGTCGCGCACGCGGCCGTGTGCGTAGACTCGCTGCCGATCTGCCCACATTCGATTCGGTCTGGATCGATTCCCTCGTGCAGCTGCGGCTGCTCACTCCGTATCAAGCCAGGCAATTCGAAGAAGGCCACGGTGACCAGCTTCGGATCGGGTCGTATGTCGCGGTCGACGAGCTTGGCCGCAGCGATCAGGGAACCACGTTGCTCGCCCGACGGCTGCACCGTCGAGACCGATGCGTCGTAAAGCGGAAGCGAATCGAAAACGAGCGTCACGCAGAAGTCGGTCGGCAGATGCAACTTGTGCTCGAACGATCGACCGGCTTCGCGCATCCACTCGTTGTCTTGCCGAATGAAGTGATGACAGATCACGGCAACGAACTGGTGACTGTCAGCCGTTTCGTTCCCGGATTGCCACTGAACGAGTTACTGGTGCGCCGCGGTCGATTTCCCGCAGCGGTTGTGTTCGAAATTGGACGGCATTTATTCGATGGTCTGTGTGCCCTGCAGGCCCGTACGCTCGTCCATGGTGACATTCGCATGTCCAATATTCGTCTAACGGAAAGCGGTCTGGCAGTGCTGGTCGACGGGGGAATTCGGCAAGCCGTCCACCCGGAAGTGACGATTCACGATCGTCTGTCGTTGGAAGCGTACGACGGGATCGCCCCTGAATTGATCGGTACGGGAACCTCGCCGACCGTGAGTTCCGAGTTGTACTCGGTTGGCTGTCTCTTGTGGCAACTGCTGGCAGGACGTCCACCGTTTGCTACAGCCGATCCGTTGGCAAAACTGGCAGCGCATCAGCAGCAGCCGATCGAAGACGTACGAGTCTGGGCTCCGGATACTCCTGCCATGCTGGCGGAAACGATTCGGCAGCTCACGAGCAAGTTACCTCAAGAACGCCCCCGCAGTTATGACGAGATCCTGCAACGCTGGGGTCGCCCGACCACCTTCGGTCGTTCTCGTTTGAAACAATTTCGCCGTTTGTTTGACGGAGCGGTCCCCCACTTCGCTCGGCCGAACGTCGAACAAGGGGCGAGTTACTGGATCTGGACGGCCTTGATGCTGTTCGCCTTCACAGGCTGCGTGGCCTTGATTTATGACACCGGGTTGCGTGGCGAACTTCTGGATGTCGCGCGGGCGATGAACACCGCCGTGAATTCTCCTCAGCAGGACGCGATCACAGCGTCCGGCAACAGTGAGCGATCGTCTGAGTCGGTTCGAACGTCGCGTGGAAGCGTGCGGTTGCCTGTGCCATCAAAGGAAGGCGTCATTTTGCTGAACGAACGCGGCCCCTACGATGCCAGCAGCATTACCGCGAACATTCAGCTAACAATTCGCGGTGGGGCGGGAATCAAACCCGAGATTGTGATCGATGATGTCCCGCTGACTATCGCTGCATCAGTGGTCACTTTCGAAAATGTCACGATTCGGCAGCGAGAGAATTCCGAAGCGGGACTACTCGCCAAAATCTTCAGCCAGCAACTCACAATCACCAACTGCGAATTCTTGCCGATCGCCACCTCGACGGCGCCACCGGATCAGGCAGGATCGTCGGGAAGGGCCGCCGGCTGCGTGGCATGGAGTCCCCTGGATCCGACACAGGCTACCGCGGGTCAGATCGGAATCGTAAATACGGCCTTCCATGGCCCCGGCAATGCGATTCTATTCGCAAAGTCGCCGTGTCAGGTCCATCTGACCAATGTTTTGAAAACGGGCAGCGGATCATTGATCACGTTGGGATCGAAATGTCAGATCAACGATCTTCACCTGAAACTAGACCACGTCACGCTGCGTTCGAGCGGGCCACTGCTGCAATTGGCAGGCGAATTCGCCACCGTCGCAACCGCGGAACCCCTGGTGATCGAAACCAACGATAGTGTGTTTGAAGTGGCCGAAGCAGATTCCGCCTTAATTGTCGTCGTGGCACCGCATCCACGCGCTGATGCAGACGTCGCAGTCCGCGTGCAGGCCAGAGACTCTGTCGTCTCACCAAAGACGATGCTGCTCGGCACGGCGATCGCCCTAGGTCAGGCGGTCAAAGAGCTGGAAGCCGACGAACAGTTCGATGGCCTCTCGCGAGGCGGCATCGATTTCGCCGGCTCCCTGTCTCGTCGAATTGCAGATGCCAGGACTGCAAAAATTCACGGCCCTCGCAGCGCTGCCAAGATTGATTACCCAGGCATCGATCCGCGACTGCTGGGCCCGTCGAGAAAGACGACGATCTCAAGCGACTGATCCCTATTCGGCGTCGCAGTCACTCATGACGCGTCTGCCCGCCGATTCGTCAGTAGTAATAGTACGTCGGCGGATAAACGTACGCGTTCGGGTAATAGGACGGTGCGTAATACCGCGGAGCGTAGTAGCCGCCGCCATAGAAACGACGTCCGTACCGTGGTCCGTAATAGCCGCCGTAGTACCCCCCACCATATCCTCCGCCATAATAGCCACCGCGATACCTACCCCAGTAGGCCGAGGCATCGCCCGTCGGCAGCAATAGTCCACCAGCGGCAACCAAGGCAAACAACAATTTCCTAAACATAATTTCCCTTTCCGCAAAGGCCCGCGTGTACATTCGTAAAGAGTCGTACCATGGCTCGATTACCAACGGACTGACTTTCCCGTCGGACTGACCATCCATCGTGATCCCGATTTCACCGGATTCATCCGACGGACTAAGGCCACATCCTGCCGTGTCAAATCGCGTTCGAAGAGCGAATCACAACGAGCTGAAATTTGATCCCAATCAACCACAAGCGAAGTTGATGTTTCGTCGTCGGACATCAACAAATCAATGTCGGCACTGACGGTACTTCCAGTACTGGAACAAAAATCCAGGGCAGACATTGCCATGGTTGGTCGATCACTGTTCATCAGCGTTCTCTCCTGCTTTCAATCACGAGATTCATCAAGCCCTTTGACAGTTCGCACTCCAAGACACAACAGTCCCTACATTCGCTTCATGTGGATTCGGCAAGCCGCCGTGTTTCCACGCTGTCCGGCTGAATACGCAAGCGGTGTGCCAGAGAGCCTTGGCAATAGAAAGTGGTCGGTAAACCTAAATGAAATCCGGGTTTAGACCACTCTTCGCTCACGAATCGTGACCGAGTTGTCGCGATCCGCAGACGAGAATGTGAGTTCGCCAGTCAGCATGCGCGAACGCGAATCAAGTCGACAAGGGGACGGGTGCCTTGGACAACCGCAGGTTCGCGACCAACTCTTCCAGGGTCGCCAGATCGATCGGCTTGACAAGATGAACGTCGAATCCGGCATCGGTCGATCGGCGTCGGTCGTCCTCTTGTCCCCAGCCTGTCAGTGCGACGATCATGATCTCGCTGCCTCCGGGCAGTTCGCGGATTCGGCGGCAGACTTCGTAGCCATTCAAGCGGGGAAGTCCGATATCCAGAAAGATCAATTCCGGCGGATCGTTGGTGACAATGTCAATCGCCTCCTGCCCGTCGAAGGCCACCGCAGTGTGCTGTCCCATCAGATCAAGCATCATGGACAATGTTCGAGCGCTATCCCGATTGTCATCGACGACCAGGATTCGTCTCAGAACAGCCGCGACTGGCACGGATGTATTCGAACGATCGACGACCTCTTCCGCGATCTTGGCCAAAATCGGCAATCGAAGAATGAACTCGCTGCCGTTTCCCAGTCCTCTGCTGCACGCTTCGACCGTCCCGTCGTGCATTTCAACTAGTCGTTTGACCAATGTCAGTCCAATCCCCAGTCCGCCATGAGACCTCTCCAAAGCTCGATCGACTTGAGTGAACAGCTCAAAGACCGATTCGAGCATGTGAGTCGGGATACCGATGCCAGTATCCTTGACCCCAATCACGGCCATGTCATTCTCGACCGATGTCGTTACCCAGATCTGTCCCTTCGGCTCGGTATACTTGGCGGCGTTGTTCAACAGATTCGTCAACACCTGAGTCAACCGAGCCAGATCACCGTTGATCAACACGGGAATGGTGGTTTGCTCGAGAATCAGTTCGTGTTCGCGTGCGTCGATCACGGGCCGACTGGCTTCAATCGCTCGTTCAACGACCACAGCTAAGGCAATCGATTCCCGATGCAATAAAATCTTGTCACGCGTGATTCGTGCCACATCCAGCAGATCGTCGACCAGACGCACCATCTGCATCACTTGTCGATCAACGACTTCGCAAGCCCACTTGATCTCCGGTTCATCGGGAACCCGAATCTCCAGCAACTGCGCCGCGTTACGAATTGGCGCAAGAGGGTTGCGCAGTTCGTGCGCCAGCATCGACAGGAAGTCGTTCTTCTGTCGGTCAGCGCGGCGGATTTCTTCGTGCAGTAGTGAATTGTCCAACGCGATCGCCGCGCGCGAGCAGTACGCCTCGGCCGTCGTGATATCGTTCGGGTCAAAGACGCGATCGATCGACTTCAGAGACAACATCAGAACGGCAAACGTCCGCCCTCGCGCCTGCAGTGGCAGAACGATCGTCGTTTTGAATTCACCATCGGGATCATCGCTACTGCTCACTAATTCCGAATTCGCATTTTCCATCACGCGATCGATGACGGCCTGAATCGTGCCAGGAATTGTGGTCAAATCCTGCAATTGGATTGTCTGCGACACTCCTTCATCGCTGGATCGTGCCAGCATGATCTGATGGCTATCCGCGACATTGGCGTTCAACTTCAACAGGCAGAGATCCGCCAGCCACGGCACTGGCAACCGCACGATGTCACGCGCCGTGGCCTCGAAGTTGAGTGACCGACCGAGGACTGCGCCGGCGTCCGCCAGGAACGAGAGTCGCCGGTTGGATTCTGCCATCGCCGCTTGTTTCGCTCGTTCTTCGGCTTGTTGCGCCATTTGCCGCCGCATCTCGAACAGATCGATGAAGACACGGACTTTCGCGCGCAGGATTCCCGGTACGACTGGTGTTGGCAAATAATCAACGGCCCCCGTCGCGTAACCTTGAGCCGTCTTTACTTCGTCTGCAAAAGCAGTCAGAAAAATGATCGGAGTCGATGCGGATCGCTTTCTTTGGCGAATCAGCCGAGCGGTCTCGAACCCATCCATGCCCGGCATGTTGACGTCGAGCAAGATCACCGCAAAATCTCGTTGCAGAATCTGCTTCAGCGCCTCGGCACCCGATCGGACCGAGATAATATTAGACCCCAAATCTTCCAGCATCGCCTCGTACGCCAGATGTTTTTCTGGCAGGTCATCGACCACCAGAATACTAGTCAGCGTTGTTTCACGAGTCTCGCCCGCAATCATCATCGAATTGCCTTTACTCCTGGCCCTGAGGTCATCTGATCGATTAGCGATGCAGCCACGATCGCAACACTGAAAGCATGCGTTCGGGATCAACGGGCTTCGACAAGTAGTCCCACGCGCCGGCTTCGATGCACTTCTCGCGGTCACCTTTCATCGCTTTCGCGGTGACCGCCACAATCGGCAGGTTCTTCAGATTTGGGATCTTGCGGATCTCGCGCATGGTTTCCATGCCATCCATTTCAGGCATCATGATATCCATCAACACGATGTCGACCTGGTCATCAGATTGCAGGATCGAGATTGCGTCGCGACCGTTGTCGGCAGAAACGATCTGCATCTCATGATCTTCCAGCACGGTCGAGAGCGCAAAAATATTTCGCATGTCATCGTCAACGATCAGCACCTTCTTGTTGTGCAAGACTTGATCAGACTGATGAAGATCCCGCAGCATCTGCTGATGTTCTTCCGGTAGCAGAGCCACTTCGCGGTGCAACAACAGATCCGTCAGATCCTGCAAGCGATCCAATGAATGCGATCGACGGATCGTGAATCGATTTGATAGCCGTTTCCAGGCAGTATCGTCCGGTGGTGTTCCACTGGTCGAGTGCAGGATCAGCGGAGTTCGCACGCAGACGCCTTCTGCCGGGGCATCTTCCGACTTTGCCAATCGAGCGATCTGCTCGGTCGACATCTCGGCATCGACAACGATGCAACCGACGGATCGCGTTTCAAGCACCCCTGCCGCTGCAACCAGATCAGGAACAGTAATCAATTCCACATCATCACTTTCCAGACGATTCAGCCATGTTTTGGAGCGTTGCTCGTTTGGCTCGACAATCAGTATGCTTCGCGACGAACGCTCGATGAAATCCTTCATGACAACCAGCATGCTGTCCAGCAGATCCCGACTTTGAAGGGGCTTGCCGACGAACGCCAACGAACCGGAAGCCAGAGCTCGTTCTCGCGCTTCGTCAGTCGAGATCACACAGACCGGAACGTGCCGTTTGGAAAGGTCATTCTTCAGTCGCTCGAGCACGCGCCAGCCGTCGATGTCTGGCAGATTGATATCGAGTGTGATCGCGTCGGGTTTGTATTCACGGGCCAGCGACAATGCTGCCGCTCCACGCGAACTGACCAATCCTTTCCATCCTGATTCACGGCATGTGTCCAGCAAGAACCGCGCGAACGCCATGTCGTTCTCGATAATCAGCAGTACACGATCGCCTGGACGGATGTAGTCGCGATCATCGCTGACTTCGTTGGTCAGATGCTCGAGCGCTGGTTCGGGAATTACCATCGGCAACAATTGCTCAATCGTCGTGACATCGTCCTGCTCGATGCGATCATCGATCAGCAATCGAAGCGTCGAGTCGGGCGTCTTGGGCAGCGCCTTTGGGGGTTGACGATCGGCAACAGCCGGCTTGTGAACCCCTCGCTGACTCGTATAGACCGTCGGGAGATACAGCGTAAAGATACTGCCCTGACCGGGAACGGACGCCAGGCGAATCTCACCGCCGAGCAAACGAGATAGTTCGCGGCTGATCGCCAGGCCGAGACCCGTCCCACCATATTTACGGCTGGTCGATCCGTCTGCCTGCTGGAACGCTTCGAAAATGATCTGCTGTTTGTCGAGCGGGATACCAATCCCGGTGTCAGCCACTGCAAACGCGACCACCTCGCTCGCGCGATTCAGATCGTCGTTGTCGCCACTCCACCCCGACTGAACCGGTTCGACCGTCAAGGAAACTTGACCATGTTGAGTAAACTTGAAAGCGTTCGACAGCAGGTTTTTGATGATCTGCTGCAATCGTTTCGCATCCGTGTACATCGCCACCGGCAGGTCGGTACTGAAGACACTCTTGAAGGCCACGTTTTTCGCTTCACCGACGTGTCGAAACGTTCGCTCGACGTAACCGTTCAATTCATTCAGTCGCAATTCGCTGGCGTCGACCAGCACAGTGCCAGACTCGATTTTCGACAGGTCCAGAATATCGTTGATCAACATCAGCAGTTCGTTACCCGATGAATGGATCGTTTTGGCAAACTCGGTTTGTTTCGTGCTCAGATTCCCTTCCTGATTCTTGCTCAACTGATCCGAAAGGATCAGGAGACTGTTCAGCGGAGTCCGCAGTTCGTGCGACATGTTCGCCAGGAACTCGGACTTGTACTTCGAGGTCAGGGCGAGTTGCTTCGCCTTTTCTTCCAGTTCTTGTCGAGCCTGCTCCACTTCGCTGTTCTTGCGTTCCACTTCCTGGTTCTGCTGCGCCAACAGGTGGGCCTTTTCCTGCAACTCTTCATTCGTCTGTTCCAACTGTTCCTGGCGAGCCTGAAGCTGCTGAGCCAGCGATTGCGATTGTTGCAGCAAGCCTTCCGTTCGCATGTTTGCTTCGATCGTGTTCAACACGATGCCGATCGATTCGGTCAATTGTTCCAGCAACGCATGGTGCGTCGGATTGAACCCTTCGAACGATGCCAGTTCCAGCACGCCTTTAACTTGCCCTTCGAAGATCAGCGGCAACACCATGATGCTGTGCGGCAATCCCTCGCCCAGCCCAGACGAGATCCGCAGGTAGCCCGGTGGAGGGTTCTCGAGGATCATCTTTTGTTTTTCGAGCGCACATTGGCCAACCAATCCCTGGCCCATTGAAATGCGTTTACCCAGCGTTTCCTGGCCTTCCGACGCGTAACTGGCCAAGAGCGCCAGGCTGGGATCTTTGTCGATGCTGCTGTCGAGCACGTAGAATTCGGCTTGTCGAGCCGACACCACCGGACACAACTCGGACAACACCATGCGGCCGACGTTCGTCAAGTCGCGCTGTCCTTGCAACATTCGTGAGAACTTGGCCAGGTTGGTTTTCAGCCAGTCCTGTTCGTCGTTCTTGATCGTGGTGTCCTTCAGATTGCGAATCATCTCGTTGATATTGTCTTTGAGCGCCGCCACTTCTCCTTGAGCTTCGACTTTAATCGAACGCGTCAAGTCGCCCTTCGTCACGGCCGTCGCCACTTCAGCGATTGCTCGCACCTGTGTCGTCAGGTTGGCGGCCAACTGGTTGACGTTATCGGTCAGGTCTTTCCACGTTCCCGATGCACCGGGCACCGATGCTTGACCTCCCAGCTTTCCTTCGACACCCACTTCGCGAGCCACCGTCGTCACCTGATCAGCGAACGTGGCCAGCGTATCTGTCATGTTGTTGATCGTGTCTGCCAGTTCGGCAATTTCGCCTTTCGCTTCCACAGTCAGCTTGCGTTTCAAGTCGCCGTTGGCCACGGCGGTCACCACTTTCGCGATCCCGCGCACCTGGCTGGTCAAGTTACCGGCCATGAAGTTTACATTGTCGGTCAGGTCCTTCCAGGTTCCTGACACACCTTGCACTTCGGCCTGACCGCCCAGCTTTCCTTCCGTCCCCACTTCGCGAGCCACGCGCGTCACTTCCGAGGCGAACGACGACAACTGGTCCACCATCGTGTTAATGGTGATCTTCAGTTCGAGGATTTCGCCCTTCACATCCACCGTGATCTTCTTCGACAAGTCGCCGTTTGCCACGGCCTTCGTCACGTCGGCGATGTTCCGCACCTGGCTGGTCAGGTTACCGGCCATGAAGTTCACATTGTCGGTCAGGTCCTTCCAAGTACCAGCGACACCGGGCACCGATGCCTGACCACCCAGACGGCCTTCCGTACCCACTTCGCGGGCGACACGCGTCACTTCGGATGCGAAGGAACGCAACTGGTCCACCATCGTGTTGATGGTGTCCTTCAACTGCAGGATTTCGCCTTTCACGTCGACGGTAATCTTCTTCGACAAGTCACCGCTCGCCACGGCTTTTGTCACGTCAGCGATGTTACGCACCTGGCTGGTCAGGTTACCGGCCATGAAGTTCACGTTGTCCGTCAGGTCCTTCCAGGTTCCCGACACGCCTTGCACATCGGCCTGACCACCCAGTTTTCCTTCGGTCCCCACTTCACGAGCCACACGCGTCACTTCGGAAGCGAACGAGTTCAACTGGTCCACCATCGTGTTGATGGTGTCTTTCAGTTCCAGGATTTCGCCTTTCACGTCGACCGTGATCTTCTTCGACAGGTCGCCGTTCGCTACCGCCTTGGTCACGTCAGCGATGTTCCGCACCTGGCCTGTCAGGTTGGACGCCATCGAGTTTACATTGTCAGTCAGGTCCTTCCAGGTACCGGCCACGTCGCGCACTTCGGCCTGACCGCCCAGCTTCCCTTCCGTGCCCACTTCACGGGCCACACGCGTTACTTCGGCAGCGAACGACGACAACTGGTCCACCATCGTGTTGACAGTATTCTTCAGTTCAAGAATTTCCCCCTTCACGTCCACCGTGATCTTCTTTGACAAATCGCCGTTCGCCACGGCCTTGGTCACGTCGGCGATGTTACGCACCTGACCCGTCAGGTTCTGGGCCATCGAGTTCACGTTGTCAGTGAGATCTTTCCAAGTACCGGCCACGTCGCGAACGACAGCCTGACCACCCAGCTTCCCTTCGGTACCCACTTCGCGAGCCACGCGCGTCACTTCGGCGGCGAACGATGACAACTGGTCCACCATCGTGTTGACTGTGTTCTTCAGTTCCAGGATTTCGCCCTTCACGTCCACCGTGATCTTTTTCGACAAGTCTCCGTTGGCCACGGCTGTCGTCACGTCGGCGATGTTGCGCACCTGGCTGGTCAAGTTTGATGCCATGAAGTTCACGCTGTCGGTCAAATCTTTCCACGTTCCGGCAACGCCGCGCACCTCGGCCTGACCGCCCAGCTTTCCTTCGGTCCCCACTTCACGAGCCACACGCGTCACTTCGGCCGCGAACGACGACAACTGATCCACCATCGTGTTGATCGTGTTCTTCAGCTCCAGGATTTCGCCCTTCACGTCCACCGTAATTTTTTTCGACAAGTCGCCGTTGGCAACGGCCGTCGTCACATCGGCGATGTTGCGCACCTGGCTGGTCAGGTTCGACGCCATGAAGTTCACGCTGTCCGTCAGGTCTTTCCACGTTCCGGCGACGTCGCGCACTTCGGCCTGGCCACCCAGCTTTCCTTCGGTACCTACTTCACGAGCCACACGAGTCACTTCGGCTGCGAACGACGACAACTGATCCACCATCGTATTGATCGTGTTCTTCAGTTCGAGGATTTCGCCTTTCACGTCCACCGTGATCTTGCGCGACAAGTCGCCATTCGCCACGGCCTTTGTCACATCGGCGATGTTGCGCACCTGTGCAGTCAGGTTTTGCGCCATCGAGTTCACATTGTCTTTCAGATCTTTCCACGTTCCGGCGACGTCGCGCACTTCGGCCTGACCACCCAATTTTCCTTCGGTACCCACTTCACGAGCCACGCGAGTCACTTCCGACGCGAACGACGACAACTGATCCACCATCGTGTTGATCGTGTTCTTCAGTTCGAGAATCTCGCCTTTCACGTCGACCGTGATCTTTTTCGACAAGTCGCCGTTCGCCACGGCTGTCGTCACGTCGGCAATATTACGCACCTGACTGGTCAGGTTCGATGCCATGAAGTTCACACTGTCGGTCAAGTCTTTCCACGTACCCGCAACACCGCGCACTTCGGCTTGGCCACCCAGTTTCCCTTCCGTACCCACTTCACGAGCCACACGCGTCACTTCGGCTGCGAACGACGACAATTGGTCCACCATCGTGTTGATGGTGTCCTTCAACTGCAGAATTTCACCCTTGACGTCAACCGTGATCTTGCGCGACAAGTCTCCGTTCGCCACTGCCGTTGTCACAGCGGCGATGTTACGCACCTGAGCCGTCAGGTTACCGGCCATCGAGTTCACGCTGTCGGTCAAGTCTTTCCAGGTTCCTGAAACCCCTTCAACCTTCGCCTGACCGCCTAGTTTTCCTTCCGAACCCACTTCGCGCGCCACGCGAGTCACTTCGGACGCGAATGATCGCAACTGATCCACCATCGTGTTGATGGTGTCTTTCAGTTCCAGGAATTCACCTTTGACGTCGACGGTAATCTTTTTCGAGAGGTCGCCGTTCGCCACGGCGGTCGTCACGTCTGCAATGTTTCGCACTTGGCCCGTCAAGTTACCGGCCATCGAGTTCACGCTGTCAGTGAGTTCTTTCCAAATACCGGCAACACCGCGAACCTCGGCCTGACCACCTAGCTTTCCTTCGGTGCCAACTTCACGGGCCACGCGAGTCACTTCAGCCGCGAACGCACCCAATTGATCCACCATCTTGTTGATCGTCTGTGCCGTTCGCAAAAACTCACCCTGCAGAGGGCGATCATCGACTTCCAAGGCCATCTTGTGCGACAGATCCCCTTGAGCCACGGCACCAATCACGCGCGCGGTTTCGCTCGTCGGGTGAACCAGATCATCGATCAACGCGTTGACCGACTGCACCGATTCGGCCCAGAATCCGTTTGCATCTCCTACCGACAAACGCTGACTGAGCTTACCCTCTTTACCGACCACTTCTCGCATACGCGCCAGATCGCTCGACATGCGTTCATTCAATTCCACGACATCATTGAATGCATCGGCCACCTTTCCGGCGATACCAGTCCATTCATTCGGCAATCGAACTCCCGATTTGCCTTTCTTCAAGGCGATCAACGCGTTCAACAGAGACGTCATTTCACTGGAAGTCGTCGGCTCTTGAACAGCAAGCATCGGCAGATCCTTTGTCAGGAAATGACTCAGTCGAATTTCGGAAAACCAACACGATCAGACCGCGCAGCGAACACCGCGAAACAGACACGGCAGTGGGCTTCCAACAATCAATCGATCACGCAGCAATGCGTGCAGATCATCGGCAAGAAAGTTCTGAGAAGAACGAATGTGAAGCATGTGAGAATCGAGGGACGGTTTTGCGTTCGATCATTGAGATCACAACAGCCGCTGACACCTCGACCACCTGATCAAATGAACAATTTCAAACGATCACTTTGCGATCGCGGTGGGTTCGATTCGGGCCCCATAAACGTGTGCTTAACGTTTTTGCGAATCGTCCCACGACTATCTTGTTCCGTTGTAACTCTCTATTGATCAGTGTGCAACTCGTTCCTGGCGATCATCTCACAAGAACTGCAGACTTCCGGTACACATGAACATTAGCGTCATGAGGGCTGTCGGAATTCCTCCTACAGACGCGGGTCAAACGACCGAACGGCGTGAATAACCACTTCCTGTGCGACGAACGAAGGAGACTCGCTCGACCTCCCTATTGTCTCTAGGCAGGCCCGGCGCAGCAGATGAAGTCCCTCGTGAGTGCCGCGTCACGTTGAGTTTGTCGTCAAAAAAACGAGCCACAACGGATCCCCGTCGAGGCTCGTTTGGCTCCAGTATTTCGGCAATCGAGCAATCCTGAAGCTTATTTATCGCTGTTGCGTTTGGACGAATCACTGTCACGTTTCGACGAGTGTGAATCAAGCTGCTTCATGATGTCTTCAGCCTTCTTCAAATGTTGTTCTGTCGTCTGCAAACCTTCGGCAATGGCCTGTTTCAGTTCGCCTGTCGCGTGCCGTTCGAACACCGTCAGCTTGGTTTTCATTTCCTGGTGCTTGACAATCTGATGTCCAATGTAGCATTCATCGAACTTCCCCGCGTCCTTCTTGTTCATCTCTTCTTTCGCTGAACGGATGCACTCATTCGCGATTTCGCGATGCAATTGAACGAAGTCAATCGGTGCTCCGACCTGTCCCGCTGGAACTGTTCCAGCCGTCTGCTGGATCGGCCGTCCGGTTTCAGCAGGGGCTTGTCCACCGGCCGGCTGCACATTGACTTGAACGCCAGGGGCTCGAACCGATGTAACACGTTGTCCCGTCGCGCCTGGTTGGCTTTCGTCGGTCAGGTACCCCTCACGACTCGCGTCAGGTGCATAGCGTTGAAGTTTCTGCAGAAATGCCTGATGGTCTTTTTGAAGCATCTTTGCGAAGGATTTCACGTCATCGTTCCGAGTTTTTTCTTCCGCGAATTTCGCGATTGTGATTTCCTCCTGATTGGCGATGGCCAGACAACTTGCGAGAGATTGATCGGTATTCATCCATGATGTGCGTTGACCAGCCTGACCGGGATTCGCCGCCGGTTGCTGCCCAGCCTGAGCGGGATTCGCTCGCGGCGCGGCAGGTTGTTGAGCCAAACTGAGACCCGTGACACACACGGCCATACCACACATCGAAAGAGTGGCGAGATTGCGAAGGAACATTGGACGGACTCCCTTAAATTCGAAGCGATATCGCAAGTTGATGATCAAACTCTTCAATCACCGGAACTGCGTGCTCAAGGAGCTAGCAAAGTAAATGCCCCCATCAATTCATCCTGACTCGAGTCAACCTGAATTGGCCGAATCCATCCGGCAATAGATCAACACATCAACGCACGCACACCGATTCTTCGCCTGACACCACTGCTCGCGCACCATCTCCAATCGAGAATGACTCGGATTGGCCACGGGTTTGCTCGCAGCAGACGATCACTCCACGATCGCGGATCAGTCTGTGCTTCGGTTCGACGAACGATGCGATTGGCAGGTGATGGTGCCTGTTGCGCTCAGACACGCCGAC
>Ga0105238_10002598_pt1 | contig 18006 bp, 6 predicted proteins | sample KBSC34metaG_FD_81526 | JGI IMG/M metagenome (GOLD analysis project Ga0105238, IMG submission 81526) | Corn rhizosphere microbial communities from Kellogg Biological Station, Michigan, USA - KBS C3-4 metaG | ecosystem: Host-associated > Plants > Roots > Rhizosphere > Soil | place: Michigan, USA... | reverse complement strand
CGCCCGGTCGATCTCCACCCGGTGCAGATCGTCCAGTCTCTTGGGCAAAGGGACGTCCTCGCGCAGGCGCACGAGCTCGCGCGAGATTCGCACCGACTCGCGCGCCGCGACCAGCGCCTCGCCGCGCTTGCCCTTCACCTCGCTGGAGTGTGCCAGGAGCTCGTCGAGCGACCCGAAGCGGTTGATGAGCTCGGCCGCCGTCTTGGGACCAATCCCGTCGACGCCCGGGACGTTGTCGATGGAGTCCCCCATCAGGGCCAGCACGTCGCCCACGCGATCCGGTCCCACGCCGAACTTCTCGTGGACCTCGGCCACCCCCAGACGCTTGTTCCTCATCGTGTCGAGGATCCAGATGCGACCGCCGCACAGCTGTAGGAGGTCCTTGTCCGACGAACAGATCACGACGTCCATGGTGGCGGCGACCGCCTGGCGCGCGACCGTCGCGATCACGTCGTCGGCCTCGAAGCCCGGGACGACGAGGGTCTGGATGCCGAACGCGTCGATGACCGAGTGCACGAGCCCGAGCTGCACGGAGAGGTCGGCCGGCATCGGCGGGCGGTGGCTCTTGTACTCGTTGAAGATCCGATGCCGGAAGTTCTCGCCGGGAGCGTCGAACGCGACGCACAGGTGCGTGGGCCGCTGCTCGCGCTCGATGCGCAGCAACATCTGGCACAGGCCGTAGACCGCGCCGGTCGGGATCCCTTTCGTGGTGGTGAGCGGAGGCAGCGCGTGGAAGGCGCGGTACAGAAAGTTCATCGCGTCCACGATGTAGAGCGAGGGCCGATCCCCCGTGGGGCCCTGGTCGTCGGGGGAAGGAGCTGGCGGCGCGGCGTCGGTCATGAGAAGGTCTGGGTCGAGGCAACCGGGAAGAAGCGGGAAAGAAGCCGGGAAGAAGCGCGAAGAATGGCACATCGAGACGCCGGGCGGTCGAGATTCCGGCCCGGTGCGGGCGCCGCGCAGATCCTGGCCGCGCTGGTGGCGTCCTGGTCCGCCACGGCTGGGGCATTTCCGGCCCGCCGCCTCGCTCCGGCCGGCACTTCCGCGGCGATCGAGGCGAGCCCGGCGGAAGGGCTCGCGCGATCGGAGCGACCCGAGCGATCGAGACGCCCCGAGCGCCCCACCTTCGCCGCGTTCTTCGAACGACAGGTGGCGGCGGCCGACCCGCTTCCACAGGACGTGCTCGCGGCCGCCCGCCGGTACCGTTACGTGTTCGTCGCCGGCTTCCTGAACGAGGCCTTCCGATCGGGCTACTTCAACGAAAACCGTGACGCCCTCCTAGCGGCCGGCGTGGGCGCGGATGCGATCCATGTCGTGTTCCCGCGCTCGGCCGACGCCGTGGCCGAGACGGCCGGGCACCTGCGCCAGCAGATCCCCGCGCTGGCTGGCGCTGGCCCCCAGAAGCTGATCCTCATCGGACACAGCAAGGGCGCCGCCGAGCTCCTCGCCTTCGCGCTCGGCAACGCGGCTTTCGTGCGTGCGCGGATCGAGGCGATCTTCCTGGTCCAGGGGGCCATCGGCGGCAGCGGCGTGGCCGATTACATCACCGACGCGGGTCACCCGCTCGACGACGAGATGCCGGCAGCAGCTCGGGTCGCCTTCGCCGTCGCTGCCCGCGGCGGGAAGCTGCTGGACGGCCAGCTCGACCGCGGTTTTCAGAGCCTGACCCACCGCCAGGCGGCCGCGTTGTGGGCCCGGCTCGTCCCGCGCCAGAGCCCTTCCGATCGGATCTTCTACGTCCGGGGCCATCGCAAGCCGGCCGAGGTGTCCAAAATCCTGTCCCTGACGGCGACGTACCTCTCCACCTACTACGGCGACAATGACGGTTTGGTCGAGGTCGAGGACCAGTGGATCCCCGGCCTCGGTCGGGTCCTCGCCACACTCGAGGCAGATCACATGGCGCTGACGGTCGCACGGCCCGTCAGCGGCGATGGACCGGCGGTCCGGCGCGCGTTCACCCGGGCGTTGCTGATGCAGCTCGCGGGGGCCCTGGCCCCAGCCGCCGCCTCCTCCTCGCCAGCCCACGTCCGCTGACCCGCAGGCCCGGCCTCGCCGAGTCACCGGATCCGGCGCCCGGAAGGGATGTGCTCGTCTGGAGACAGCGGGCCGGAAGTGGCACATTCTTGGAGACGTGTCGCGCCGCCGCATCCCCCGCACTCTTCGACTGCTCGGTTATGGGTCGGGGACGCTGCTCGCCCTCGTCACGCTGGCGATCCTGGTCGCGGCGGTCGTGCTGCAGGGTCCCCGTCTGGCGGGGCTCATCTCCGGCGTCCTCCCCAAGAACCGCGGAAAGCTGGAGATAGGCGGGATCACGTGGAGTCTCCGCGCCCTCGCGGACATCGTCACGGACGTGCCGAGCCCCGTCGGCGTCGACGGCCTGCGCATCATCGATCCCGAGGGCGTGGTCGTCCTCGACGTCCCGCACCTCGAGGCCCGCGTCAAGCTCCGCACGCTCATCGGGGGCAGCTTCTCGATTCACGAGCTCAAGATCGGCAAGGCGATGTGGCGGTTCGCGCAGATGAAGGATTCGCCGGGGATCGGGTTCATCGCGGCGCTGGCGGCCGCTCCTCAACCCGGCGCCCCACCGCCCGAAAAGAAGAAGAAGGCCGACAAGGACGGCGAGGCGCAGGGACCCGGCAGCCTCTTCGAGATCACGGGCGCCGACATCGACGAATTCAACGTCCTGTTCGACTTCCCCGGGTCATGGGGTCTCGAGCTGCGGCGCACGCGCGTGCACGCCTCGCTGATCCAGTCGACGGTCGATCCCAAGCACCCGATCTTCGGGTTCGACGCGGGGCCGGTGATCGCGGAGGGCGGCGGCTGGCTGCGCATCCTCGACGACAACCTGCTGCCGTTCGACAAGATCCTGATCAACCGCGTCTCGACCACCCAGGATCGTCCCGACGACATCTTCCTGGACCTGCGCGAGGCCAAGACCGGCGCCTCCTCACTGGTTGGCAAGGGCTACTTCACGGGAATTTATGGCGAGACCTCCGTGCCCGGCATCGCGCTCCACGCCGAGTTCCACAAGGCGGCCGACGCCTTCAATCAGGTCATCGCCGGCAAGAAGATCGAGGGGCTGGCGCTGGCCGGTGACGACGCGCGCGCGGTGCTCGACCTGAACGACACCTTCGCGGCCCTGAAGGTGGCCGCCCAGTTCTCCGGGTTGGAGGTGGCGTACCCGCCTTATCGCGCGCTCGACCTCGGCTTCCGGCTGGGGTTCGACGGGGGGGCCATGAAGGTCACGCTGAAGGACTTCGGCCTCGGGGCGCCGGGGGGCGGGACCCTGGGCCTGGATGCCACGCTCGACGCGACGAAGATGACCCTGGCGAGCGATCTGCGCCTGAAGGCGTTCACGACGGATTCGTTCGTCCCCACGGAGCTGCAGCCGATCGCGGGCGGCCAGCTCGACGGCCATCTTCACGCCGACCTGACGCTGCCACCCGGCCGGCCTTCGGCCAGCGTGCGCGATCTCGACATCACCCTCGAGCGGCGGCGAGCCCGCGGCCTGCCGCGCACGATCCGCGTGCACGGCCAGGCCAAGGCCTCCCCCACCCGCCTCGCCACCAGCGGCCTGACGGTGGAGGTGCCGGGCGCGCGCGCGACGGCGGCGGGCGAGATGAACCCGGTCCGACAGACGATCGCGCTGGGGCTCGAGGTGCTGGCCTACGACCTCGGGCGCACCCTCGCCTCGATGGGCTTGCCGCGCCTGGCGCGGACGGCGCGGGTCTCGGCGCGGGTGGACGGCCCGCTCACATCCCCGACCGCCTCGGGCGACGCCGCCGTCACGGGCCTGGCCGTAGGCAAGAAGGTGGTCCCGGAGCTCCGGAGCAAATTCGGCCTCGACCAGGGCGTGGCCCGCCTCGAGTCATTGACCGGCGACCTCCTGGGGGGGCACCTGGAGGGCCACGGCACGCTGCGACTGTTCGAACGAAGCGCGAAGCGGCCGCTCAAGCACCCGGTGGTCAACGCGGACCTCCGCGCCCGTCACATCGACCTGGCCGAGGCGTCCGGCAGCCCGGACGTGGCGGGGTTCCTGTCGCTCGAAGCCCACGCCGAGGGCCCTCTCGACGCGCTGACGGCGTGGATCAAGGTTCCGCCGCGCCAGCCTGTCCGGGTCGCGGGCGAGGTGCTCGACGTCGGGCCCATCGTCGCCAAGCTGGACCGCGACCTGGCGACCATCGAGCGGCTGCATGTCAGCCGCCGGACCGGCGGCACCGTGGACGTGACGGGGACCTTCGACACGAAGGCGCAGGCCGTCTCCCTCGACGTCGAGCTCGCGGGCGTTCCGCTCGCGACCCTACCGGGCGTCGCGGAGGCAGGCCTCGGCGTCACCGGAGTCGCCGGAGGGACCTTCCACATCGGCGGCACGGTGGCGCTGCCCGAGCTGTCGGGGACGCTCGCGCTGAAAGGCGTCCACGCTCGCGGCGTCGACCTCGGAGAAGGCAAGCTGGTCCTGAGCCCTAACAACGGCGCGCAGGGCCCGGGCGTGAAATGCAGCGGCGATCTGTTCGATCGGCTTCACATCGAGGGGACCGCGCTGCAGACCAGCCTGGGCCCGGTCGTACATGCCAGCGCCTCGTTCCAGAAGCTGATCCTCGAGGCCCTGCTGCCCGAGCTGGGCGAGCTGGGGGACGGACAGGGGATCGCCTCGGGCCACGTACAGGTCGATCTGGCGCCCCACCAACCCCTGCGGGCCGAGGTCTCGCTCAGCGAGCTGGCGCTGTCGCTGGCGCGCGCCATCGAGGCCGCCCCGGGCGAACCCACCACCCGTCGCGTGGAGGTCGCGGCCACGCGTCCGATCCACGTGGTGGTCTTCGGTGATCGGGTGACACTGGATCAGGTCGACCTCGCCACCACGGGCGGCGACCTGCACGCCCACGGCACGCTGGACGGCAACAGGGTCGCCGGCGCCGTCGACGGGCACCTCGACCTCGAGCTGCTGCAACCGTTCGTGACCGCGTCCATCGACAAGCTCGCGGGCGCGCTCGACGTGGGATTGACCGCGGCAGGCACGCTCGACAAACCCGATCTGCGCGGCAAGGTCGTGGTCCAGCAGCCGGTCCGCGTCCGGCCCAAGGGCTTCGACGCCGACGTGGTCGTCACGGGCGGTACGGCGACCCTCGATCCGGCGGGGGCGGCGCTCTCGAACCTGGCCGTCACGGTCGATGGAGCCACCACGCGGCTCGACGGCCGGGTGACGCTCGGCCCCAGTTTCCGCCCCGAGAGCGTCGACGCGCACCTGGCCGGCGAGATCAGCGCGCGCTTCTTGGCGTCGCAGGCGGGCGACGCCATCTCGGACGCGCAGGGGCGCGCCCGGATCAAGGCGGACGTGAGAGGCAAGCTCGACAACCCGGTGCTCACGGCCTGGTTGGGCCTGGGGACCATCACGTTCCGCCTGCGCGACAGCGGCACCGAGGTCGAGGTCAAAAGCGGGGTCGTCGAGCTGACGAACTCTGGCGCCCAGCTGCGCAACGTGCGCGTGATCATCGACGATCAGGGGACATTGGTCATCGGCGCCGAAGGCGTGCGGCCGGGCCGCCTCGCGATCAAGAAGCTCGTCCCCTTCGAGATCGGCGACGTCGACTTTCCCCTTCACGGCGAGCAGTTGACCTATCGCAGCCCCAACAGCTTCGAGATCAACGACATGGCCTTCGATCTCGACTTCCAGGGCAACCCGACCGACGGGTTCGAGCTGGGCGGCGAGGCCCGCATCATCTCGGGGCGCTATGTCCAGGACTTCAAGTTCAGCAACCTCGTCCTCAGCCCCCGCGTGGACGAGTCGGCGGTGCGGCCGTTCTACGAGGGCAAACCGCTCATCGCGAACCTGGGCCTGGATCTGAACGTGCGCACCGTGGGCGACGCGTTCGTGGTGCAAAACAACATCGCGCCCGAGATCCACATCGACGTCGCGCTGCACGTGGGCGGCACCCTCTCCCAGCCGCGGCTGGCCGGCGAGGTGCGTCCCACCGACGGGCGGTTTCATATCCCCATCCTGCGCGGCGACTTCGACCTGGTACCCAACGTCAACCACGTGACCTTCGTCGAGACCAAGTCGCTGTCCGACGGCGACACGCCCGAGATCAACGTGGAGGCGCAGAACCCGGTCATCGACAGCGCCGGCGCCGAGCACAACGTCCGGATGAACATCCACGGCCCGGTGCGGGAGATGCAGATCGACCTCTCTACCGATGACGGGCTGGACCGGAACCAGACCGCGCTCCTGCTCTTGACGGGCCGGACCAGCACGGCGAGCGCGCGGGTCGCCACCCAGAACCCGACCGTGGGCGCGAACGTGGGGACCGGGCTCGACATCGCCGGCCAGGCCACCCGCGACGCCATCGCGAACCTGATGGAGCCGATCATCGGCGACACGTTCGAGCGGGCGCTGGGCCTGCAGCTGCGCTTGACCGTCGGACCAGACGGGTTCGAGGGCCGCCTTCGCAAGCGGGTCAGCCGATACACCAACTTCCAGTTCGACGCCCTCTTCGGCTTCCAGGGACAGTCGCGTCAGATCCTGCAGTTCGACCAGTGGCTGCGGGACTACTTCACGCTCAGCACCGGCGCGCAGCGCCTGGTCATCTCGCAGCAGCAGGGTCCCGGGGAAACGCTGCCCATCAACTTCAATATGGAGCTGCGTTTGGATTACGCGATAAGAAGGTGAGACCCTTGCCTGGCCGACCCGCTTGAGACGACCCAGACCGATCTCGCTGCTGCCCACCCGCGCTCAGATCCCGCTGCTGCTTCTCCTTGCGGCGCTGGCGGGCTCCGCGATGGACGCCCCGCGCGCCTGGGGGCAGCCCGCGGCCGTCGCGGCGCCCGCGCCCGCGGCGGCGCCCCCGCCCGCGCCCGCCGGCGCCCCGACGGCCGTGGCCCCGACCACGCCGGCCGAGGGCGTGACCCCGCCGGTGCCTCCGCCCGCCGCGCCCGCCGACACGAAGCCGGCCGGAAACTCGACGCCGCCCGATGGTGGCGGTCCCCTCGATCGCGCGCCCATCGTCGGGTTCGAGATCTCGGGGCCCTTGATGGAGCCGCGCGAGCGCGTCGAGGCGTTCCTGCGCGGCGTCTCCCCGGAAGGCAGCGCCTTCGTGGCGTCGGGACCGGCCGATCGGGTAGGTGCGCCTCTCGGGACCGTGCCGCGGCTGCGACGCGCGCTCGACGTCATTGGCTACGACGCGACCGTCACGGCGGCGCCCGCGACTGGCGGCGGCGTCACCATCCGCGTCGCGCTGCGCCCCTACGATCGCGTCCGCTACATCTTCGTCAGCGGCAACGGCACCATCCGCCAGGACGAGATCCAGCGTCGCATCAGTATTCGCACCGGGCACCCCCTGCCCCTGGCCGGCCGCGAGCGCGACGCCGCTATCGAACGCGAGCGCGAGCGCGTCATCCGCTTCCTGCGTGACGAGGAAGGCTACTTCGAGGCCAACGTGCGCATCGATCTAGTCTCGAACGGCGGCCCCCCCGCCGCCGTCGACCTCTTCGTGCGGATCACGCGGGGACCCGGCTATCCCATCGGCCCCATCTCGATCTCGGGGAACACGGTGCTCCCCTCCAACCAAATCGAGCCGAAGTTCCGTCACCTCGATCCCCTGCGTTTTTGGACCGGCCCCGTCCCCTTCACCGTCCGGCGCATGCGCGAGGACATGGCGGGCGTCATCGACCGCTACAAGGACCTCGGCTATCCGGGCGCGCGCATCTCGAGCACGTACGATCCCGAGCACAGCGTCGATCCCGTCAACAAGAACGTGGCCATCGGCCTGATGGTCAAGGAGCGGAAGCACGTCACCGTGGCGTTCGAAGGGAACGCCAGCAAGTCCGCCGGCCGGTTGCGCGATCACCTGACCCTCGACAAGCGCGGCGCCTATGACGACTACGAGGTCGGCAACAGCGCGGACGAGCTCCAGCGCTACTACCAGGACGAAGGGCACTTCTTCGCCCGGGTGCAATGGCGCCGAGATCGCCTGCCGGGCGGCGAGGAGCGCATCGTCTTCCTCATCGACGAAGGGCCCGAGCTGAAGGTCCGGGACGTCGCCTTCGTCGGGAATGAGGCCCTGCCGACCTCCGATCTGGCCGAAACGGTGACGGTCCGTCCCTACCCGTTCCTGGGGATCATCGGGCTCGGCGAGGGAGGGTACGTCACTGCCCGTCAGGTCTCCCTCGACGCCGAGCGCCTGGTGGAACACTACCGCGGGCTGGGGTTCCCCGACGTCGAGGTGCAGGGGGAGGTCTCCACCTCGCTCGAGACCTTCGGGCTGATGGGGGCAGCGGCGGCCGGCGCCGAGACGGTGGCGCGCGACGCGAAGGACATCTTCGTCAGATTCACCATCCACGAGGGTCCGCGCGTGAAGGTGAAGTCGGAGGTCTTCCAGAGCGTCGAGGGCAATCCCCTGCCCTATTCACAGGACTTCTTGCAGGAGGCCCTGGCCCAGCGCGTGGGAGCGCCATATCGGCCCGGGTTCCTGAAAGAGGACGCGCGTCGGCTCGAGCGCCTGGTCGGGGATCTGGGCTACCCGGCGGCGGCCGCCGAGCCCGACATCGAGCGCGACGGCGAGGCCATCCAGCTGGCCTGGAAGATCAAGCTGGGCCCGCGCGTCCGGGTGGGCCCCATCTTCGTGCGCGGCAACTTCGTCACCCACCCGCAGACCATCCTCGAGCAGATCCCGATTCGCTCCGGCGACTACCTGACGACCACGGCGTTCGAGCGCGGGCAGCGGAACCTCAATTACCTGCAGCTCTTCAACAACGCTTCGCCCATCAGCTTCCCCGGGAAGGACGAAGGCCAGGCCGTCGTTCCGATGGTCGTCGAGGTGGAGGAACGGCACGATCAATACAACGTGCTGCACCTCGGCGGTGGGGGCTCGACGGAGCAAGCGGCGCCCAACTCGTCCTTTCCGCTCGGCTGGTACGTGCGGGCTGGCTACGACAACCGGAACCTGCTCGGCCACGGGTGGAATTTGAGCACGACCGGTGAATACGGGCAGTCGCTGGCGCGGGCCACCTCCAGCTTCCTCGATCGGCGCTTCTTCGGCACCCTGTTTCGTTTCGACATCTCGGGGCAATACTTCCAGCAGGCCACGGCGCGCCTGGGAGACATCCGGTCATGGGGAGGATCGATCGGGTTCGGCCGCGAGATGTACCCGGGGGTCGACGCCAGCGTTCACTACAACCTGCGCAACACGACCCACACCGAGATCCTGGTGCCTCTGCCCGGGCCCTATGAGAACCAGCGGTCGGTCACGCTCGGGACGGCGGTCGGCAGCATATCGCTGGATCTGCAGTGGCTGCGCCTCGACAACCGTCTCGTGCCCACGCGCGGCTTCAAGTTCGAGGTCCTGACCGAGATCGCGCCCCAGGCGCTGTCGTTCGGATACGCCGATGTCTCCTTCGTGAAGGTCGGGGCCCGCTCGACCATCGTGGTCCCGCTGTTTCCGTGGCTGATGCTGCGCCACGCGCTCCGCTACGATCAGGGATTCCCGCTGGGCGGCGAGTCGCTGCTCCCCAAGGTCGAGCGTTACTTCGCGGGCGGTGACACCTCGCTGCGCGGGTACCGGCTGGATCGAGCGCGCGTGGATACGGTGTTGATCGCGGGAGGGATCGGCTCGCCTGGTCAGGCCGACCTGGTCCAGTACCGGCCGCTCGGGGGCAACCTGCGCATCCTCGAGAACATCGACCTGCAGTTCCCCATCAGCCCACCGTGGTACGGCTCGGTGTTCCTCGACAACGGGATCGTCGCCGACTCGTTCGGGGGGGTGACCGCGGCCGGCTTCCGCCACAGCGTCGGCGTAGCCCCCATCATCGTGAAGGTGCCGGTCGGTGACGTCACCTTCGCCTGGGGCTGGCCTCTCGATCCCGGCCCGGGCGACACACGCATCGGCGTGTTCATCGTGAACATCGGGCTCCTCTACTAAGCGAGCGTGGAAGGGGCTACGCCGAGCGTGGAAGGGGCTTCGCCCCTCCCACGAGCCCTCCCCCGGGATGGGCCAACCCGGATCCGTTGGAGGGCGTTTTCTCCGGCGGGCGAAGCCCGCCTGCGATCCGCTGAGAAGACGGGCTTGGGAGCGGTTATTGGGCGGGGCCGGTGCCGGCTACGTAGGCGATGACGTTGTGGGTTTGTTCGAAGGTCGTTTTGGCGGCGGCGGCTTCTTTGAGGCTGGCGTAGCTGCCGACGCGGACGCGGTAGACGGTGCCTTTGCCGGGGACCTCGGTGGGGACGACGTAGGCGTTATCGGAGGCGAAGCGGCGGGCGAAGGCGTCGGCCTCCGAGCGGTCCTGGAACGAGCTGAGCTGGAGGAGGAAGCCCTTGTGCGCCGAGGCGGCCGGGACGGTCGTTTTCGCGCTGGCAGCGGTTGGCGCCGGCGCCTTGACCGGAGCGGCGACGGTCGCGGTCCGGACCGGCGGAGGAGGCGCCGCCACGCTCGGGCTCTTTGGCAGGGAGGTCGGAGCGGTGGCCTTGGCCAGGGGCAGCGCCGCCGCCTTGGCGCTCGTGGGCGTGACTGGCTTCGCCGGCTGAGCTGCGGCGACGACCTTGGTTGGCGGCGGAGCGGCTTCCTTCGTGCTCGAATTGGTGCTCGGCGCCCTGGAGGTCGCGGGCACTGTCGACGCGAGGGTCTTCGGAGCCGTCACCTCGCGCGCGCCGGACGGCGCCGAGCGGGGCGCGACCGTGCCGGGGGCGCCGAGCGGACGAGGCAAGGCCGCCAGCTTGCGGTTCGGGGGCGTACCCTCCTCGGGTCCCGGTTGCGACGCAACGGCGGACGCGGGCGGAGCGGGCTCCGCGACAGCGACGTGCGCGGGGGAAGGAGCGAGAGGCCTGTGGGGCGCGCGCTCGACGCGCTCCGCGGTCTCTTCGAGCCGCTTGTCCTCGCTCTTCTTCTCCTCGAGCCTCCTGTCGTCCACCTTCCGGTCGGTCTTTCCGGCGTGATTCGGGGACGCCGAAGAGGAGGAACCTCCGCCGAGGAGCGCGCGCGGGAAGGTCAGCGCGCTCGGCGCGGCGACGGCTCCCCCCCGCTCGACACCGAAGCGGTCGAGCGCGGCCAGCGGATCCTCCACGATCGGCGCCAGCGCTCGTCCGCGCGACTCCAGCCGCTTGCCGACGATGACGCCGAGCACGAAAAGCATGCACGCCACCATGGCGCTGCCGAAGAACAGAAAGAAGACCTGACGGTTGTCGAGGCGCACCTCGATCCGATCTTTCCAGGTTTCGAGGTCGCGCAAGGCCGTCTCGTCCATGGTCGCTTCGCCAGTGTATCGTAGGCTCATGATTCGTCTTCTTTCGTGACTGTTCCCTACGGAGTCATCGCTTCACGACGGTGGTTACGAGATCGCCGCGCTCCAGGTTCAACTGTTCCGCGGTTTGACAATCGCATCTGGATCGCCCCACCCCGCTGTCCATCCGGGCAAACGGCCTGAGCGCGAGGCGCGGGCTGGACGCTTCCAAAGGCGCAAGTAGGCACATTGTCCTACATGTAGTTAAGACTCGTACCGGCGCCCGGTCAAGAAATCGCCGTTTCCCCCAAAGCCCCTCCGCGTCCGCCTCTCCTGCGGCTCGAACGGTGGGGCTCCGGCCGCGTTCTCCCGCGCCTCGGGTCGAACCCGCTACTGGATCGGGAAGTAGCTGTTGCTGCTCTGGGCGGACTGGTAGCCGGGCATCGGAGCGGTGTCAGCGATCCGGGGGGCGATCCGCAAAATCTGCCCTCGGCTCGCGAGCCGCCCGCCGGCCGACGTCCGCTGATCGATGACGAACAGGTACGGCAGATCCGACGGCAGGTACCCCGCCTCGGCCGGCAGGGGCAGCGGCGGATCCACGGTCTGATCGGCTGATGGGACGGGACCGACCACCACCCGAGCCGGGAGACCGATGGCCGAATCGACGGCGGTCGAAATCTGCTGTCCCACGGAGCCCCCGTTGACGCCGAGCCGAAGCTGAACCGTATCTCCGGTGGTCGTCTCCAGGTTGGTCAGCACGAACCGGATCTCCCGGTTCTGGAACAGCGCGGAGTAGGTGGGCCCTGCCGCGAGAGCCCCCGTCGCACCTCCCGCACCTCCCGCCCCCGTCGTGGCGCCACCAGCGCCACTCGCGTCTTGCGAGGACGTGGCGGGGCCGTATTCGATGAGGCACGGATTCGGGGAGGGGACAGTCGAGTCGGTGAAGACGGCTTTCAGCGCTGCGGGCGTCGGTTCCATATGGGGGGGCTCCCCCTGCTGGGTGATCGCCGGTTTGAACGAAGTGAGCTTCGGCGAAGTACAGCGCGGAAGATCGAGCCGAATCCGCGCCACGACCCCTGGGGTCGAATGGTCGGGAACGCACTGGTAATAGGCCCCGGCGCTTCCGCCGGCTCCCCCGGCACCGCCGGCGCCACCGGCTCCCCCGGCCGCGCCCGCGCCCGGCGCAGGGACCTCGGCGACGAGGCCCGGGTCCGCCCGCCCCACCGCGTTTCCTGCGACCACGAACGATTGGCCGGCCGAGACGGAATAGGGGACGAGCTGATCCAGGCCGCACACGTCGTCGAGGACGCCCGCCCCATCGCTGAGAGGGACGCCGTCCGAGCAATAGGAGTGGCCATCCGTGGCGCGGAAATCGACACACACGCTGCCCGTGCGGATCGCGCACTTGCGGTCGTCCGGCTCGCCGGCCTCGCCGTCGCAACGCAAGAGACAGCGGCCCTTGTTCACACCGTCAGCCTCGCAGGCGAAGTTCGCGATACCGGCGCCCCGCCGATCCGGTGGGGGACACATGGAACCGCATTCGCCGACGACCGGCAGCTCGGCCTTCTTGGGCAGCAACACCACGGTCGACTCGGGCGTCGACCGATCCTTGAACGCGTCGCCGAACGAAACTGTGGTGGCCTGGATCTCGTAGCGCCGGAAGGAACGCAGCAGAGGGGCGCAGCGGCGCATGACGTCCTTGTCGCCGGCCGAAGACCGCTTCACGCACAGTCCGTTGATGGGGTAACCGCTCGCCGACGCCGGCGCCTCCTCGCTGTGCACGCAGACGCGGCCCGGACCGCAGTTGCCGTCGGTCATGCACCCGGTCAGCGTCACGACGTCCCCCGGGAAGATGCCGTTCGAGCAGAACGAGCCCCCGTAGTCCGAGAAGGCGAACGCCAGCCCGGATGGATCGGCCTTGGGCGCCCGCAACGGAGACCGATCGATGTCACCCGCGTTGCGCGTCCCGGTGATGTCCGGCTCCCACATGATCGTCCAGGTCTGCGGCACCACCGTCACCGGGTTGGGAAAGAAGACGTACGTCGGGATCGAGGCCGACGCGGGCGGCGCTACCCACGTCCCGTTCGACAAGGTGGGGACGATGGTCGCGTTCTCCCGGGTGGTCGTGGCCAGAAACGACCTGAGCAGCGGCCCGTTCGAGGTGAACAACGTGTTCGGGTCGGGCCGCGCTGGCCCGACGGTCGGTTGCAGCGACTGGCTGTACGTGATGACGTTCGGATCCCGCTGGGTATTCGGTAGCGGCAGCGGCGACTCGACCCGCAGGCCGCCCACCGAAGTGAGTCCGGTCGAGTCCGCCGGCTCGACGTCGAGGACGTGCTGGGTCGAGTCGGGGTCCGTCGCGACGTAGTACACCTTCGCGATCGACCGCGGTTCGGGATCGACGTTGAGGATGAAGAGGCCGCCGCCGCCCGTCAGGACGAACCCGAACGCGCCGTTCAGGATCTGCTCATTGACCGCTTGGTCCGACGGCACCGTCGACGGCTGGGTCCAGTAGTACGCAAACGCGACGTCCTGCGGAGCGCTAGGGAAACGGAGCCCCGGTCGATAGATCGCCTGAGGCAACCGCGGTGGATTGTCAGGCGCTGCGAACGGGAAGCATTTGCGGCGCGGATCGCTCGCCGAGACGGCGCTCGGGTCGATCCCCAGGTCGCACTCCTTGGGATCGGGCCGCGAGACGTCGAGGATGCGCAGGCTCGCGTCGCGCGCGATGGCGTAGAGGTACTGCAGGTTCGCGCTGTCGGTCCGGGCCACGAAGCGGCCGAGCTCGGGACGGGTGGGATCGTTGGGGTCGGGGGCGTTCGGCACCTTGGGCAGATGGCCGTTCGCGTACGCGTACGGATCGACGGACAATCGAAGACGGGTGATTCCCTTCGTGTCGTAAAGGGGCGTGATCGACCCCACCGACGGCACAGACAGGGTCTGGCCCGTGACGTCCAGCGCGCCGACGGCTGACCAGTTCGTGCCGCCGAAGTAGAGGCGCGTCCCCTCGGGCCGCAGGGCCAGGGGCTTCACCTGCAGCCCCGGAGCGGCGTCGTCGAGCGTCACCACGGACGCCGCGCCGCTCGAGCCCCCGGCGGCCCCGCCACCTCCGCCCGCGCCTGCCGCACCCGCCTCGCCCGCCGCGCCACCAGCCCCGGCGCTGCCCGCAGCTCCTCCGGCGCCGGCGTCGTCCGTGACCGGTTGGGTGACCGTGGTGCCGGCGTCGACGGCGGTGCCTGCGCCCGGACCGCAATCGATGCGCGGACAGACCGGCTCCGACCCCGTATGAAAGAACGTCACGTCCTCCGAGTCGGCATTGGCCTTCTCCGAGTCGACATTGGCCTTGCGCCCCGGCCGCACCCGATACGAATCCAGAATCGTCTCGGTCTGGAGATCGACGAGCGCGACCAGATCGCAGGATGGAAACGTGATGACCGCGTGCCAGGAGGCCCGCGCCTGCGGCGTGGCAGCCGGCATGCCCACGGGCGCCGCCAACGTGCCCGTCGCGTCGCAGAGCTGGGCCGGCCCGCGGCCCTCGCCCGCCACGTTCGTCTGCTGCGGCACGAAGCTGATCTCGCCGGGCGCGACCGGCAGCGGCTGTCCCGAGCCCGTCCGCACCATGAAGGTCTTCCCGAAGGTGCCGAGGGCCTGTCCCGTCAGACGAGGCGCCAGCAGGGCAGCCGGATCGAGCAACGTCAGATCGCAGGAGCCGCGATTGCCCGTCACGAGACGACAACCGTCCTGACTGGCCGCGATCACCTCGGGGAGCTCGCCGACAGGGACGCCGCCGAATCCGATGGTGTTGGGATCGAGATCGACCAGGGCGGCCCCGGGCTGAAACGCGCGCTGCTGGCAAGCATCGTCGTTGCTCCGGCAATGGCTCATGTCGATGACGGAGATGTCTCCGCGCTCCGAGTTCGGGAGGAACGCGAAGGTCTTGTATTCGATGCCGTTCGCGTCGGCCTGTCCGAAGAGCGGATCCTTCGTACCGGGCGGATGGCAGGCGTCCATCGGCTGACCCCCGACGATCTTCGTGTCCGAGCCGGCCGCCGCCTGGATCGCGATACACGAAAAGGCCACGTCGGTCGGACGATCCAGATCATGGGACGGGAGAAAGACCGGCTGCTGGGCGCACCCGCCGGCGGCCACGACCATGAAGGCACCAAGCGCCAGGGTCGCGGCGCCCCCCGACGCTCCCCGCGGCCGCCCGGCGCAACGAGCGTGGGCGACCGGACGGCGGCCCGGCAACGGTGTCCTCATTGCGGCCCCACGTCGCGCGGGGTGGCGCTCGGGAACCCGATCCGCTGGATCACGCGATTGCGGGTCGGGCTGGCGGGATCGAGGTCGACCACCGACACGTTGTTGGCGCCGAAGCCGATCACGTAAGCACGCGACGGATCGGTCGAGTCGAAGACGGTGGCGATGGGCTGCCGTCCCACCTGGATTATCGAGCGGATCTGGGGCACCGCCGGATCGACCACGTACACCTCGCCGGAGTCGAAGCAGGTGACGAAGAGCAGCGGCTGGCCGAAGAGCGGCGTCTTGCCGTCGCTCTTGAAGGGCTGGGCCAGGTTGGCCGGTCCCTGGCAGACCTCCATGGTGGACAGGGGCGCCTGCGAGTCGGCGTCGATGCCGACCAGCGCCGGCGGGTTACGTTGCAGAAGGAAGATTCGGTCGGGATTCACGAACTGGATCCCGCGCGTATCGGAACCGGTCAGCCCCGTGGAGTAGGTCGTGCCCGTCGGGACGATGACCAGCCCCTCGTCGCTCTCGCCTCGGGTCGCCGAGTCGTCGCAGCGCGCGCCGTTCAGACCGTAGATGACGAACGAGCTGGCCACCGGCCGATAGCGCGACGAGGCGAAGATCTCTTTGTGACAGCTCGTGCTGGTGGCGTCCCGCAGGGTGAGGCTGGTGACACCCACCGAGCCGTTGGCGTCACCGGGCAGCACGCTGTGGCTATGGTCCAAGAGGTTCGGAACGCTGGGCGAACCCACCGATGGGCCCATCGAGCTCGTGACCGTCGGGAGGCCCAGATCGACGAGCGAGACCTCGCCGCGCAGGTGCCCCACATAGAGCAACCGCGCCGCCTCGTCGACCGCCAGGGCGTAGGGCTCGTCGGGCAGGTGCATGACGTCGCTGTCGGGGATCTCCTTGGCCGGTGTCTCGAGCGGATCGTCCCGCCGCGTGATGCGCCATTGACCCTCGCACGACTGGAATCGAGGCTGCGGCGGCAGCGGCCCCGCTCCGTCCAGCGCGTTCGGATCGCGCCGGTCGCCCGTGCAATAGAACTTCGGCTTGCCGGAAGGCAATGGCTGGTCGGGCGTCGGTCCCCGCGCCAGGTTCATCATGGTGATCGAAGTGTCGCCGCGGACCGGGACGAAGAGGCGCCGGTCCCAGTCGGGCGGCTCGATCAGCTCCGGCACGGCGGCGTCCCGGTGATCGGGACGGAAGTCCGGGTTCGCGACCAGGAAACGTTGAATGACGGGCGTGCCGGCGAAGCTGCCCACCCGCACCGACCACTCGGGCACGAGCAGGGACTGATCGTCGCAGTTGAGCACCGTCGAGTCGAGGAAATCCCAGCAGCAATACGGCGTCTTCGATACGGGCGGAACGTAGCGAGGATCGGCCGGGCAGACCTCCGCCCCTTCCTTCAGGGCGGACTCCCGGGCGGCGCCGACGGCTGCCAGGTTCACGGTGACGATCGTGCCGGCGTTGTAGCGCAGGTCGGAGTTCGAGTTCGCCACGAACAGCCAGGCCCCGTCCGGATCGACGACGCCGCCGCTCGGAAAGAAGATGCGGTCATCGGGCGGCGTGACCCCCGCCTGGTGGAGGCTGCACGCCGCCGAAGCCAGCAAGACGAGCGCGGCCAGCGGGCCCAGCCAACTCGTCGGCCTGGCCGCCCCGGCGAGGCGACCACCTCGCCGGGTACCTCGGACCTGTACCATGATCCCGATTTCGACCTCGCGCGAACCGATCAGGATGCCTTCAAGGCAGCCTGGGCCGCGGCGAGACGAGCGATCGGCAGGCGGTACGGCGAGCACGAGACGTAGTCGAGCCCGATCTCGTGGCAGAACTCGACCGACGACGGATCGCCGCCGTGCTCACCACAGATGCCGAGCTTGAGCTTCGGCTTTTTGGCGCGACCAGCCGCCACCGCCATCTTCATCAGGCCACCGACGCCGTTGCGATCGATGCTGACGAACGGATCGCCCGGGTAGACCTCGTGCTGCAGGTACGCGGCCAGGACCCGCGGGACGTCATCGCGCGACAGACCGTAGGTGGTCTGGGTCAGGTCGTTCGTGCCGAACGAGAAGAAGTCGGCCGAATCGACGATCTCCCCGGCCGTCATCGCCGCGCGCGGCACCTCGATCATGGTGCCGATCGTGTAGCCGACCTTCTTGCCGGCCGCCTTGAAGACGGCGTCGGCGGTCTTGCGGACCACGGCGGCCTGCAGGTCGAGCTCCTTCTTGATTCCGACCAGCGGGATCATGATCTCCGGGTAGACGGCGATCCCCTCCTTCGACACCTCGACGGCGGCCTCCAGGATCGCGCGGGCCTGCATCTCGGTGATCTCCGGGTAGGTGATCCCCAGGCGGCAGCCGCGGTGGCCGAGCATCGGGTTCGACTCCTTCAGCTCCTCGATGCGCGCGTGGACCTGCTCGACCGTGCGACCGGTCGCCTTGGCCAGCTCGCGCACGCCCGCCTCGTCGTGCGGCAGGAACTCGTGCAGCGGCGGATCCAGCGTGCGGATGGTGACGGGCCGGCCCTTCATGGCGCGGAAGATCCCGGCGAAGTCCTCGCGCT
>Ga0105238_10002594_pt1 | contig 18015 bp, 14 predicted proteins | sample KBSC34metaG_FD_81526 | JGI IMG/M metagenome (GOLD analysis project Ga0105238, IMG submission 81526) | Corn rhizosphere microbial communities from Kellogg Biological Station, Michigan, USA - KBS C3-4 metaG | ecosystem: Host-associated > Plants > Roots > Rhizosphere > Soil | place: Michigan, USA... | reverse complement strand
GTCGTGGTGACCAACGGCACCCTGGTGCTGAAGAAATCCGACAACGTCGTGTCGATGCCGTGTGATCTGGTGGTGGCGGCGGGCGCAGCAGTCCTGACAACCGGCAAAGCGCAACTGGCCGGCACGGCGAACCTGACGGTCAACGGCACCTTTGACACCGGCAGCAAGGCGTTGTTCGTGAATTCAATGATCGTTGACAACAATGCCCAGATCCTGGGTTCCAGCGGCGGCATCAACATCTCGAACGCGACACTTTTTGACGTGCGGAGCGGCACGATCAATCCCAACCTTGCCGGCCCTGCGGGAATGACCAAGACGACCCCCGGCACGGTCACCCTGACCGCCAGCGGGGCCAACACCTTCGCCGGGCCGACGCTGGTAAGCGATGGCGTGCTGGAACTCAATCATGGCGGCACCGCCCAAGGACTTGCTTCCACCCTGGTGACCATCACCAACACCGGCACGATCAAGTTGCTGCACGATACCGAACTCAACCCCGCTGCGACGCTCATGGTGGACAGCGGCACCTTTGAATTGTTCGCGCATAACGACACGGTCAGCACGCTCGTGCTCGACCATGGCGGACAGATCCTTAACGGCGGGAACACCTCCAAGACCCTGACGGTCACCACGAGCATGGATTTCCGGAACGGCACCTGCGCCAGCAAGCTGGGCGGTGCGGGCATCATGGTCAAATCCACGGCCGGAACGGTTGTGCTCAGCGGAGACAACGCCAACAGCGGCGGCACGTTGATCGGCGGCGGCATTCTGCAGCTCGGCGATGGCAGCGGCGTGAACCGGGGACAATTTGGCACCGGACCCGTGACCAATAATGCGGCCATCGTGCTCAATCACACGGGGGCATTCACGCTGGCCAACATCATCAGCGGTTCCGGGTCCTTGACCAATCTGGGCGGTTCGCCTTCATTGACGGGAGCGAGCACCTACGCCGGTAACACGACGGTCAGCGGCGGCACGTTGTTTGTAAACAACCTCACCGGCAGCGGCACGGGCGGCGGCACGGTCAACGTCCAGTCCGGCGCCACGCTCGGCGGCACCGGCACCATCAGCGGCGCCGTCAGCGTTCAATCCGGCGCGAATCTGGCCCCGGGGAACACCGGTCTCGGCAGTATTGGCACGCTGACCATCAACGGCAGTCTCACCTTGGGCGCCAGTTCCGCGAACAACTTTGAAGTGAACGGCAGCACGCCGGCGAACGACAGCGTGGCGCTCGGTTCCACGGTGACATACGGCGGCGCGTTGAACATCACCGCCAGCGGCACGTTCACGGCGGGCCAGCAGTTCGTGCTGTTCAGCGGCGCGGGGGCGACCAACCCCGGCAACTTTGCAAGCCTCACAGGCAGCCCCGGCGCCAACCTGGCCTTCAGTTTCACCAACGGCGTGTTGTCCGTGGTTTCCACCGGCGGGGGTTCACCCATTCTCGGCATGACGCAGTCCGGCAATACCTTAAATTTCTCGTGGACGGATCCCAGTTACAAACTGCAATCGCAAACCAACAACCTGGTCACCGGACTGACCACGAACAACTGGTTTGACTATCCCGGCGGCGGCGCCAGCCCGGTGGGTGTGACCATCAACCCGGCCAGTCCGTCGGTGTTCTTCCGGTTGTCGCAGTGACCCGTAACGGAGAAAGGTTTTGAGTTCGCGCAGGTTTGGGTTTGCGCGAAGGCGGATGGAGGTATCGCCAAGGGTGCCGGTAACGGCACCCTCTCTTCATTAAATCGCCCGGTTCACCGAATCATCATGACTATGAAATGGATCTCATCATCAACGCTCCTGGTTTTGGCGATGGTTGCCGCCGCGCCGGCTTCCGCCAACGCCGAGCCGGTCACCTTGAGCCGCGTCAAAGAATTGCCGGCGGCGGAACAGGCTGCCTGGAACGCTTATCTGGAACGTTCCCGGTCGAACTCGCTGGCTGACGCAGCGGTGGTGCGGGCGGAAGTGGCGGCCAACGGCACGACCAACGCCCTCCGCGCCCCCAGCGGCGGAGATTTCAAACTGAAGGTCAAGCCCGGCGATGCCTGGTTTGCCGGGGACGAGGCGGGGCCACTGGCCGGCGCGATCCTCTCCTTTCAAACGCCTTCGGGCGGATGGTCCAAACACATGGGGTTCACCAAAGGCCCGCGCAAACCCGGCATGCTATGGACTTCGCAGAACGAGCCGGGCCAGCCGGCGCATTACGTCGCCACGTTCGACAACGGCTCAACCACATCGGAAATGGAGCTGCTCGCGGGCGTGTGGCTGGCCACGAAACGGGAGGATTGCAAGGCGGGATTCATCAAGGGACTGAACTTCATTTTGGCCGCGCAATATCCCAACGGCGGCTGGCCGCAGGTGTATCCGCTGGAGGGCGGTTATCACGACGACATCACCTATAACGACGACGCCATGACGCATATCCTCGAATTGCTTCAGGGCATCACCGACAAGTCGCCGGGTTATGCTTTTCTGGACGATGCCCGGCGCCAGCAGGCCGCCGAGGCGCTGGCGAAGGGGATCGGTTGCGTGCTCAAGACCCAGGTCGTGCAAGGTGACAAGAGGACCGTCTGGTGTGCCCAACACGACGCGCTCACGTTGCAACCGGTGGCGGCGCGCAAAATGGAACCAGCCACGTTGAGCGGGCTGGAAAGCGCGCACATCCTGAAATTTCTGATGACTGTCCCCAACCCGGCACCAGAGGTCGTGGCGGGCATCGAAGGCGGCTTGAAGTGGTTTGAAGACGCAAAAATCACGAACGTGAGCGCGACCAAGGCGAACGGCAAGACGATCTATGTGCCCGCCCCGGCGGCCACCGAGGCGCGCTGGGCACGTTTCTATGATCTGAAGAGCGCGCGACCGGTTTTTCCCGGCCGCGATGGCGTTGTGTACACCACGTATGCGGAGATGGCGGCGGAAAACCATGTGGGCTACGACTACTATACGTCGCAACCGGGGAGCATCGTGAGCAATGGGCAGAAGAAATGGCGGAAGATGATGGCGGCGGAGAAATGACGAATCCTGAATCTTGCGGACGGCCACGTCGGCCGGGCGGAAAAAACGAAGCCAAAACGAAGCCACCGGGAACGTGACGGGGGAGGGTGACGAGTGATAAGCGGCGGGTTTGATCCTGTAAAAGGGCTTGTTTTACAGGGAAATACGGGGTTTTCGAGGGTTTGAGGCGCGGGGTGACGGGCGGGGCGCGGCCAGGGGAAAATTACAGAACGAAGCCACCGGAAAAATGACGAGGCACGAATGACGATCGGAGATTTCCTGGGTGGACTTGAATGTTCGGGGGAGTTGGTGTAATAGTGTTGCCGGTGCGTGTGATGTTTCGTGACAGGACATCCGCCGCCAACATTATGAATGTGATCAACATCCAAAACGCCGCGGCACTGGCGGGCGACGAAGCGTCGCCCCGGCCGGTTCGGGGTTGATGTTGGTGACACCTTCCTGGTGATCCGGTCAAAGTTGGAGCTACAGCCGGCAGCCTGCAAATGTCCGACATCCCTCTGGGCGCAGAGGTCTGCGTCTGTCCCAATTTCGGCCCAGAAATTGATTGCCCCGGTGATGATTTCGCGTATTATCCACGCTCCATTTTGTCCGTTAAAAAGGGACTTTTTTTGAAGGTTCCCGAAATTGCAGTTTAAAATTGTTTGATTTATGAGCGACGCCAAACCAGTCAATTCGCCCAACCGCGAATATACCCTAGAACGCACCCGTAACATCGGCATTGCCGCGCACATCGACGCCGGCAAGACGACGACGACCGAGCGTATTTTGTTTTATACCGGCCTGATCCACAAGATCGGTGACGTCGATGACGGCAACACCGTGACCGACTGGATGGAGCAGGAAAAGGAACGCGGCATCACGATCACTTCCGCGGCCGTGACCTGCTTCTGGACCCAGAAGACGGCCAAGGCGGGCGAAGACAAGATCTACAAGGCGTTCAACAACGTTCCGCACCGCATCAACATCATCGACACCCCGGGACACGTGGACTTCACCGCTGAAGTCGAACGCTCCATGCGCGTGCTCGACGGCGCGGTCGCCGTGTTCTGCGGCGTGGCCGGCGTGCAACCGCAATCGGAAACCGTCTGGCGCCAGGCGACCAAATACAACGTTCCGCGCATCGCGTTCGTCAACAAAATGGACCGCATGGGCGCGAATTTTGAAAATGCGCTGAACGACATGCGCACGAAGCTCAAAGCTTATGCGTTCCCGGTCTTCCTGCCGCTGGGCCAGGGGCCGGTTGAGGCCGAAGGCAAAGCGGTCGAGGGCGGCTTCGAAGGCGTCATCGATGTCGTCAACCAGAAGACCATTTACTGGGGACCGACGGAAGCCAACGAAGGCTTGAATTATGAGATCCGGGAGATTGCGCCTGCGGACAAAGACCGCGCCGAGGCCGCGCTCGCGGAATTGATCGACGCCGTTTCCAACAAGGACGACGAGATCGCCAACCTGGTTTTGGAAGAGAAGCCCATCACCCCGGCGGTGCTGAAGGCGGCAATCCGCCGTCTGACGTGCAAGATCGAACTGGTGCCGGTGCTGTGCGGTTCCGCGTTCAAGAAAAAAGGCGTGCAGGTTTTGGTCGATGCCGTCGTCGACTATCTGCCGAGCCCGATCGACATCCCGGGTGCGGAAGGTCACGAAGTCGGCACGGAAAACGTGGTCAAGGTGCCGACGACGGACAACGAGAAATTCTGCTCGCTGGCATTCAAGCTGTGGACGGATCCGTTCGCCGGCAAGCTGGTGTTTTTCCGTGTATATTCCGGCCAGCTCAAGAAGGGCGACACGATCTACAATCCGCGCACGCGCAAACGTGAACGCGTCAGCCGCCTCATGGTCATCCAGGGCAGCGAGCGCAAGGACATCAACGAAGTGTATGCGGGCGACATCGCCGCGCTGGTCGGTTTGCGCAACATCACCACGGGTGACACGTTGTGCGATGAAGACTACGACGTGACGCTGGAGCCGCCGACCTTCCCGGAACCGGTCATCTCGATGGCCGTGGAGCCGAAGACGAAGGCCGATCGTGACAAGCTGTCCGAAGGTTTGCAACGCCTGGCGGAAGAAGATCCGACGTTCCGCTGCTTCACGAATGAAGAGACCAGCCAGCTCATCATCGCGGGCATGGGTGAGTTGCACCTGGAAATCATCATCGACCGTTTGAAACGCGAATTCAAGGTGGAGGCCAGCACGGGCGCTCCGCAGATCGCGTATCGTGAAACGATCACCAAGAACGCCGAGGGCGAAGGCAAGTTCATCCGCCAATCCGGCGGCAAGGGCCAATACGGTCATGCTTGCATCACGGTGGCGCCGAATGAAAAGGGCAAGGGCGTGGAAGTCATCGACGAAATCGTCGGCGGCACCATTCCGAAGGAATACATTCCGGCGGTCATTGCGGGCATCGAAGAAGCCATCAAGGGCGGCGTGTATTGCGGCTACCAGGTCATCGACATCAAGGTCGAAGTGGTGGACGGCTCGTTCCACGAAGTTGACTCGAACGAACTGGCGTTCCGCATGGCCGGCATTTTTGCCTTGAAAGACGCCTTCAAGAAGGCGGGCCCGATCCTGCTCGAACCGCTGATGAAGGTGGAATGCACGACGCCGGATGAATACCAGGGCGACTTGCTGGGTGACATCAACCGTCGCCGCGGAACCATCGTCAGCATCGAGGCGAAGAACGGGCAGACCGTTCTGAACGCGGAAGTGCCGCTGGCGGAAATGTTCGGTTACGCGACCGCGATCCGTTCGCTGTCGAAGGGCCGCGCGTCCTACTCGATGGAGCCGTTGAGCTTCGCGCAGGTGCCGAACAGCGTGTTGACGACGATCCTCGACCAGGCGTCGAAGAAGCCGGCCGCGCGCACCTAAGCCCGTAAAACAGGCAAGAATTCAGGGGCCGGAACGCAAGTTCCGGCCCTTTTTATCTGACCCGGAAACAACTTGAAGTTTTTTAAAAATTTTATTGCACCCGGACATATAATTGATATATTCCGCGTCCGCTTTCGTTGTTTTGGGAGCGGGAAATTAATTAACCATTAACAGACAATTGTTCTTTGTATGGCTGCACAACGTATTCGAATTCGCCTGAAGGCCTATGACTTTCGCGTCATAGACCAGTCGGCCCGCGAGATCGCGGACACCGTCAAACGCACCGGCGCCCGTGTGGCCGGCCCCATCCCGCTCCCCACCCGCGTGGAGCGCTTCACCGTCCAGCGCTCCCCGCACTCGGACAAGAAGTCCCAGGAAACTTTTGAACAACGCACCCACAAGCGGCTCATCGACATCCTCGATCCGACCGCGAAGACCGTGGACGAATTGAAAAAGCTCAATTTGCCCGCCGGCGTGGACATCACCATCAAAATCTGATCCAAGGAGAACCACCATGCCACTCGGACTTTTAGGTAAAAAACTCGGCAATACGCGCGTCTATGACGCCAGCGGTGCCGCCATTCCCGTAACTGTCGTCCTCTGCGGCCCGAATCGCGTGCTGCAGGTGAAGACCCAGGCGGGCAAGGACGGTTACAATTCCGTCCAGCTCGGTTTCGATGACCAGAAGGAACAGCGCCTCCCGAAGGCCCTCCTCGGTCACATCAAGAAGCAGAACGGCGTCGCCGTGAAGCGCATCAAGGAATTCCGCGATTTCTCCAAGGAAGTGAAGCCCGGCGACATCGTCGGACCGACCTTGTTCGCCCCCGGTGATTTCATCGATGCCATCGGCACGACCAAGGGTCGCGGCTTTGAAGGTGTCGTGAAGCGCCACAAGTTTGCCGGTGGTGATTCCACCCACGGCGCGAAGGGCTGGCACCGCCGCTCCGGCGCGATCGGCCAGCGCCTGTTCCCCGGTACCGTCATGCGCGGCATGCGCATGCCCGGTCACATGGGTCAGGACACGCGCACGACGCAGAACCTCGAAGTCATCCAGGTCCGCGAAGCGGACAACCTCATCTTGATCAAGGGCGCGATCCCGGGCGCGGAAGGCGATTACGTCGTCATCCGTGAATCCAAGAAACGTCCGAAGGGCTGGAAGCCGCCGGTGCAGCCGGTCAGCAAGAAGAAAGCGGCCGCCAAGGACGCCGCCAAGAAATAACGAGCCATGAAAATTTCCATCAAAAACATCTCCGGAAAAAACCAGGGCGAACTGGAAACGAAGTTCGCGTTGGTTGAAGACGGCAAGGGCACCCAGGCGGTCCATGACGCCGTGACCGCGTTCCGCGCGGCACAGCGCAGCGGCACGGCCTGCACCAAGACCGTCGGCGACGTCCAGGGCTCCAACAAGAAGCCGTGGAAGCAAAAAGGCACGGGCCGCGCCCGCGCCGGTTCGTTGCGCTCACCGTTGTGGGCGGGCGGCGGCGTGGTCTTCGGACCGAAGCCCCGCGATTTTAGCAAGAAGGTCTCCAAGAGCACCAAGCAGCTCGCGCTGCGCAAGGCTTTGAGCGAGCGTCTCAAGCTCGGCGACGTGATCGTCGTGGACGACTTGAAGCTGGCCTCGCACAAGACGAAGGATTTCGTCAAGGTGATGACCGCCTTGGAATTGAAGGGCACCACGCTCGTCATCTCCAACAGCGACGCGAACAAGAACCTCACGCTGGCGGCGCGCAACATCGAGAATGTCGCGCTGACCACGGGCGATTCACTGAACACCTACGACGTGTTGCGCCCCGACAAGCTCCTCTTCACCAAGAGCGCGTTTGAACAAGTCGAAGCCCGTTTGAACAAGGAATAACATGAACGCTTTCGAAATCATCAAGACCGTCCGCCTCACGGAAAAAGGCACGCGGCAATCCAGCCAGACAGTACGTCCCTACGAACGCGACAAGGCCGGCAAGCCGGTCTTGGACGCCAAGGGCAAACCCAAGACCACCGAGCGCACGCTGAACCAGTACACTGTCGTGGCGGATCGCCTCGCGACCAAGCCGCAGATCCGGGCGGCGGTGCAGGAACTCTTCAAGGTCAAGGTCGTCAAGGTCAACACCTTGAACGTCCGGGGCAAGGCCCGCCGCCAGCGCACGTCGCAGGCCGGCAAGGCCATGGACTGGAAAAAGGCCATCGTCACGTTGAAAGACGGCGACAAGATCGTTTTGACCTAGTCGAAATTTGAAACGCAAACGGCGCGGAATCATTTCCGCGCCGTTTTTTTGGTTTTGGTGCCTGCCGGGTTGTGCTAACTTGTGCCCATGATTCAGGCGGAAGAACTGGTTGGTGGCGAATGGGCCGAATGGTATCGGCTTACGCCGGTTCAACGCTGGTTGGAAAGCGAAAAGCTCTGGCAGACCTACCTCACGCTTGGAGGCTCACTTGATCCCGAACCCGATACGCAAAGTCCTTTCTTCGATGCGCGCGCATCGTGTCCGCGCCCTGCTCATGGGCGGGCAGGCGTGCGTGTTTTACGGCGCAGCGGAGTTTAGCCGCGATACGGACTTCGCCATCCTCGCCGACGCCGAAAATCTTGCGCGATTGCAAAAGGCGCTGGAGGAGCTGTGCGCCGAGCCCATCGCCGTGCCGCCGTTGGAAATCAAATTTCTCCGTCGCGGCCATGCCGTCCATTTCCGTTGCCAGCATCCAGAAGCACTGCGGATGCGTGTGGATGTGATGGCCAAGATGCGTGGCGTGGATGCATTCGCCAAGCTTTGGAGGCGGCGGACGACCCTCCAACTTTCCAACGGCGAAAAATGCGACCTGCTTTCCTTGCCAGACCTGGTGCGGGCCAAGAAAACCCAGCGTGACAAGGACTGGCCGATGATCCGGCGGTTAGTGGAGGCAAACTATTTTGAAAATCAGCACCATTCGACATCTGCAAGGATTCATTTCTGGCTGGCTGAACTGCGCACGCCGCAATTGCTGGTGATCGTGGCACAAAAGAATCCGGCGCTGGCAAAAAAGCTTTCCCGTACACGGCGGCTGCTGCGATTTGCGCTGGCCGGCAATTTGTCAAAACTGGAAACCGCCCTTGCGCTGGAGGAATCTGCCGAGCGTGCAAGTGACCGCCGCTACTGGCTGCCGCTGAAAAAAGAATTGGAAAAACTGCGGCGCGAGCGGCTGCGAGGGGGTTAAACCTTGTCCGGTCAATTTAGATAGACCAACAGGGCCATCTGCTTTGCGGCCGCCTCCCGCACGAACTGTTTCATGCTCCGGAAATTCTCCGCAAGGTATTCCCATTCCTCACCCATATCGGTGACCTGCGCCCAGATGCCGGGGTAGATCTCCAGTTCTGTCATTTTTTCCGGGTCCAGCCGTTTGCGGAGTTCATCTTCATTCTGGGTCTCAAGAAATGCGGCTATTTTCTCCACTTCATCAGGCGTGAAGGAACGGGCCGGGCCATAGCCCACGTCCTCATCTCCGACGGGTTCGCCGCCGGTGACAATAAAGCCTTGGGGAAAGTCACCCTCCCAGTCGGATCCGGTGAAGAGAAAATGCAAACCATGCCAGGATTTGTCCAAATCCATGTGGTCGCCTTCGGGCAGCGAGGCGATGGGTGCCGGGGCCGTGTGCTTTGCCGGTTCCGGGGTTTCCTTCGAGCCAAAGAGCCGGCCGAGGAGTCCGGGCCTGGTGGGTGCCGGTGCGGGCATGTCCGGGTAGAGCAGGGTGGTGATCAGTCCGGGAGACTGGTGAAGTTTGAGCCGGGTTTCGTTGGGAATCCGGGCGAGGTTGCCGATCATGCTCATAATTTGATTGGGGTTGGCAGGTTCAGGTGGCGGCGGTGAGTTGCTTGATCTGGGCAATGATGCGGCGGATGAGGCGGGGGCGATCATTGCCGGTGGCGTGCGCGGCAACGGTGTCCCAAGCGGCGTAGGTGGCGGCGACGTCACACGGCGGCAATGGCTGGCCTTTTTCGACGAAGCCGGCGAGGCGATGCAATTGCTGGGAGGCACGCTGGCGGAGGGCGAGTTCGGCTTCCTGCACGGGACGGTCGAGGCGCTGCCATTCTTCCAATTTGGTTTTGGCGAAGAGGGCGGTCATCATCAGGCTGAGCGCCTGGGTATGGGAATTGAGACGCTCGAGCATGGCGGTGGTGATGCGTTTCTGGCCGGGGAGGGGAACGTTTTCGATGACGGCCAGCTCGGAGAGCCGCACGGTGTTGTCGATGTCCTTGGCGACGTTACGATGAAGAGCCACGGCGTTTTTTTTCTCGGCGGCAAGATCGCCGTTGAGCGAAGGCATTGGCAGGGCTTCAGCGAGGCTGCGCAGGACACGGGCCAGCGCGGCCCGGAGGCCATCCATGGCGTGTTCGGGCCAGATGTAGCGGTACACGAGCGCCGAGACGACGATGCCGAGGATGATGCCGGCCAGGCGGTCGCGCACAATGGTGAAATTGGTATCGGGTGTATAACCCTGGAAGATGCACAGGAAGAAGGCGAGCGCGGCCTGGAGTCCGCCATAGGAGATGCGATCGGTGCCGGCGGTAACCCAGCCGGCGAACAACGTCCAGGCCGCCGTCAGCAACACGAGTGATGTGATGCTCTCCATGTGCGGGATGAGAAAGATGATGGCGATGTATCCAAAGAAGCCGCCGGTGGTGCAGCCGATCAGTCGCAGCCAGCCTTTGCGCAGGGTCGCCTCAGTGTTCTCCAGGGCGATGAAACAACAGGTGACAAAAGCGGTGCTGATGCCGGGCCAGCTAAGCCCGCTGTAGATGAGATAGCAGGTCATCGCGGCCAGCGTGACCTTGAGGGCGAAGCGCAGATGCGAGGGATTGGTGAAAGCGTCGGGCACGAACAATGGTTTTTTGGCGCTGGCGACAGCGGCAGTTTCATCGGTGATATAGCGGATGAGCCCGTCGCGGACGGAATCAGCTGCGAACTGAAGTTCGCGCAATTGCGGCAGGTCGGCGGCGGGCGGTCCGGATTTTTTGGGACTGAGATTTGGCTGGCGTTGGGGCAGCGCGGCGCGAATCTCGGCGATTTCAACCAGCAAGGCGCGGGCACTGTCGATATCGGCGGCGGAAAGCTGCCAGCGTTCGCGGAAGGACAGGGAGGCGCTCGCGTGCAGGAGGTGTTCGCTGGCGCAGATGACGGAGAAAAGCGATTCGTGGCGGCGCTTGAGGACAGGGTCCTTGGCCTCGGCGAAGTTCAACAAGGCGAGCAGAGGAGAACTGCCCCGGGTGGCGAGTTCAAGGAGTCTGGGGTCGGTGCGACCGCCGGCATGGCCTTCCTTGATGAGGCGTTCCAAGGTGGCGGTGGCGGTATCGAGACGCTGGTTCAGGGCGCGGACCAGGGCCACCCACGGGTCGGCGGGCAGCAGGATCTGGTTGATGAGGATGGTCAGCACGGCGGGATAGACGATGCTGACCCAGAGATAAAGCGTGCCGCGCACAAGCGCCTCGGTGTTGGGTGCGCTGTCGGCGGTGGTCTGCATCAACGCCGTGAAGAAACCGGTGACAAAGCCCAGCGGCCCGATGACGAAGACACGCGAGAGGAACATGCCGGTGAAGATGATCCCCGCCATGACCGGGACACGGAATTCCGGGTAATCGAAGGTGATGCGGTACAGGAACAGGCTGATGATCGAGGCGATGGTGACGCCAACAATCATGATGACACCGGTGAGCAACGTCAGGGCACGATTTTCCTTGGTGACGAAAAAGATGAAGAAGGCGGAGAACGCCAGTTGCGGCACTTGCAAGGCCATGGAGATGATGGTGACCAGGGACACGGTCACGATCAGCCGGATGGTCATCTCCTTGCGCCCGGGAAAGGGTGCGAATTCGCGGTACAGCCAGAGCAGCCACGCGGGCTGCCGGCCGGCGAAAATGGCATCGGCACCGGGAATCATTTGATGATGGCGACGGCGGAGGCGCCCATGCGGAACAGGTTCGGGTCGGGATCTTCGACCTCGATACGGACGGGGAACCGTTGGGCGATATGCACCCAGTTCAACTCGCGCGGCACGGAGGGAACGCCGTGGGAAAGATCAATCTCATCGTGTGAAAGAACGGCCCAGCCGATGCCCTGCACGGTGCCCTTGAAATGATGGCCGGGGGCGGAGAGCAGATAGACATCCGCGGTCGAACCGGTGGTGAAGTGGCGCAGCTCGCCTTCGCGGAAATTCGCCAGCACGTACCATTTGCGCGTGTCGAGCAGATAGAAGACGGGAGCGCCGACGTTGGCATAGGCACCGATGGAGATGTTGAGATTGACGACTTTGCCGGGGAACGGGGCCGTGATCTTGCAATAGGAAAGCTGGAGCGCGGCGAGATCAACGGCGGCCACGGCGCCGGGACGTTGGGCGAGGAGTGAGTCCAGGTTACTGAGCGTGCTTTTAGCCTGGCTGGAACGATGCTCCTGGCCGGACAATCCGGCGGTGGCGACATCCACGGCGGTCTGGGCTTTTTCGACGTCATCGGCGGTGGTAAAACCTTTTTCGAGGAGCGGCTTGAGACGTTGCAGGGTATCGGTGGTCTGCTTGAGCTGGGCTTTGGCCTGTTCCACACCAGACTCGGCGGCCTTGACCTGAAATTCCAATTCGGCGGTGTGGCCCTGGGCGATCTTGATCTGCTGGTCCAGGGAATCGAGCGTGGCTCTGGCGTTGGTCAGCGCGAGCTGGTAATCGGCGGGGTCGATCTCGAAAAGAACGTCGCCTTCTTTCACGTCCTGGTTGTCCTGTACGTTCAGGCGGATGATCTGGCCGTGGATGCGCGGGGCCACACCGATGACGTTGGCCTGGGCGATGGCATCGTCGGTGCGCGGGTGACGTTCAATCATGGCCCACACAGCGAGGACCAGAACGATGACGCCGAGAATGGCCACGATGCTGATGATTTTGCCGGCGGATTTGCGCCAGTCCTCGTGATGCGGTTCGACGGCCGGCGGAGGGATTTCCGCCGGGGGTGTCGGCGACGGAGGGGGAGATTTGGGTTCGTCCATAAAAATTTCAATTTCTAAAGAACAACAACCAGATGATGTGAGTATAACAGATCATCAGACATAGATAAACCAGCAGCACCGGGCGCAGGTGGGAGTGCAGCTTGAGGATGATAAAGATGTGACGGGTGATGATGGTGAGCGCGAGTCCGAGAAGGATGCAAACGATCCAGGCCGGGAAATACGAGCCAAGCACATCCACGGTGGGGGAATGTTCGGCGGCCTGACACCCGGTGAGGAGCAGGGGAGCCAATGGCACGAGATAATGACGGCGCGATAAATTCATGGTTGGTGCGGAACGGGTTTGGCGAGGTCGCCCACGGCCAGGGCAAGCGCGGCGGAGGTGGTATGGATGGCGGCGCGGGTGTTGACGACGGTGCTGCGCGCGTTATCCAGGTTTTGCTGGGCATTGGCCACGGCGATATAGGTGCCCAGTCCCTGGCGATACGATTCGAATGTGGCGTCGAAGGCACTCTGGGCGGCGGCTAGAAATTTATCGGCGGCGTCCTGTTTTTGCCGGGCGGTCTTGAGGTCGGTGTAGGCCTTCCACACCTGGCGCACGACGGTATCACGGGAATCGGTCAATTCGCTTTCGGCGGCGCGCAATTGTGACTTGGCGGCGCGGAGCTTGTTGGCGCGCAGGAAGCCATCGAAGATGGGCAACTGAAGGGAGATGCCGACCGTGTAGGTGGGTTTGCTATTGCCGACATAGGGGCCGCCGTAGGCGTTCACATCGAGTTTTTCCCAGCCGACACTCGCGCCGGCGGCGAGCTTGGGATAGAAGTCAGCGCGGGCTTGTTTGACTTGGGCGCGGTCGGCGCGGACGGTGGCGAGTTTGGCGACGAGATCGGGGCGTTGAGCCAGGGCCCGGTCGATCAGGCGGTCGAGCGAGTCATCGAAATCGCCGTTCAAATCTTTTTCCGGCACCTCGGCGACCTGCAATTCAGTGGAGGGAAGGATGCCGAGGCTTTCGACGAGGGTCACGCGGGCATCGCTCAGGTTTCCCCGGGCAGCTTCAAGTTCGTAGACGGCCTGGGCGGTCTGTTGTTGGGCCTGGAGCAGGTCGGTCTTGGTGGCGAGGCCGTTGTCGAAGCGCGCCTGGGCGGCGTCATTGACCGTTTGCGCGGCGGCGCGGGAGCTTTCCTTGACGGTCACATTCTGGCGGGCGGTATTGAAATCGTAAAAAGCCTTCGTCACGGCGAAGACGATCTGCTGGTGCGTGGCGTTGAAGGTGACGTTCGCGGCCATCAATTTTTCCCGGGCGGCGGCCACGGCGGCCTGGCGTTCGCCGAAATCGAAGAGCAGCCAGTCGAGGCTGAGGGCGACGTTTTCCTGGGCGGCGCTGCCAGAGATGATATCGGTGAGGAACGGCGCCGGGCCGTGTTCATAGCCGGCGGCGGCCGAGGCGGCGAGGTATGGATAGTAGGCGCTCTGACTGATGCCTAACGCGTTGGCGGCGGTGCGGGCGCGTTCCCAGGCGACACGGGTTTCGGGGTGGCTGCGTTCGGCGATATCGATGAGTTCAGGCAGATCGTAGATTTTGGACGCCTCCAGCTTTGGTTCAGCGGCACTTGACGGGCTTTCCTTGTTGGTGAGTTCGTTGCTGTATCTTTCCAGTCCGGGTGGCGACCAGGGTTTGTCCGGCGAGGGCGGTGTGGAATCCGCCGCGCACAAGGTCAAGCCAAGGCAAAGCGAGAGCAAAATCTGTACGTGGGGTGGAGGCTGGCGGAAAAACCCTTTCAATTGCCAAATATGCACGACTCCTGATCGCATTTGAGCGCATTTTTGTGCAGGCAGCCGGCAAAGTCCAATGGAAAGTCGGTGGCCTGGCGATATTGGTAAGAGGGAAGAGCAAGCGAAAGATTCTATCGACCCTTGGACAGCGGTTGTCCTACCCATGCTGGCAAAATGGCGCCTGTGAACAATTCGGCATGGCGTGGTAACGCCGTGCGGCGTAATGTCTATGGACGTGAAGAACCGGATACTGCATGTGGATGGCGACAGCTATTTCGCGAGTTGCGAGATAGCGTTGAATCCCCGTTTGCAGGGCCAGCCCGTGTGGGTCGGCGGTGGACGGCGCGGCGACGGCATCGTCATCGCGGCGAACCGCGTGGCGAAAAAATTCGGCGTCACGACGGGCATGGCGTGCTTTGAGGCGAAACGGCTCTGTCCGCGCGGTGTCCTGTGCCGGCCACATTACGATGAATATCGCCGTATCTCGACGGAGATGTTCGAAGTCCTGGAGCAGTATTCGCCGATGCTCGTGCCGATTTCGATCGATGAAGGTTTCCTGGACCTGACGACGATGGACCGGCATGTGTTCCGGAATACGACGCCGGAAAAGTACGTGAAGGAAATCTGCGAGCACATCACCCGCACGGTGAAGATTCCCGTGTCCGCCGGACTGGCCAGCTCCTCGCGCCTGGCCAAGCTGGCGACGGATGCGGCCAAGCCGGGTTTTCTGGAGATCAAGCCGGGCGAGGAAAAGGAATTTCTGAAGGATCGCCCGGTGCGCGAGCTTTCCGGCATCGGCAAGAACCGCCAGCGTTCGCTGGCGGCGCTCGGTGCGCTGACCTTCGGCCACGTGGCGAAACTGCCGTCGTCGCTGCTGAAACAGAAGTTCGGTATCTGGGGCCAGCAACTCTGGCTCTTTGCGAACGGGATGTGGAACGAGCCGTTGCTGCTGGAGGTGAAGGACCGCACCACGATCTCCAGCAATACCACGCTGCCCTACGATGAGCCGGATTACGAGGCGGCGCTGACCTTTACGCTGAGCGAGGCGACGCGCCTGGTGGGGCAGTTGCGCCGCGAACAGATGCAGGCGCGCGAGATGAGCGTGACCATCCGTTTCAATGATTTTTCCGAGGCGGGCGGCTCGTATCGCTTCCGCGAACCGCAATTTTTGAACTCCGTCATCAATGCGAAAGTGGAGGGCATCTTTCGCGACATCATCAACGGCCAGTTCCGGCCTGTGCGGCAGATCCGCATCGCCTTCTGGAACCTGGAGCGGCTGGACACGCAGCCGACGTTGTGGGGACGCACGGATGCCGAGCGCTGGGGCGCGCTGGACGAGGCGGCGAGCCAGTTGAACAAGGATTTTTCCCGTCCCGACAAACCCGCCCTGATGACCGGCGCGCAACTGGCCCTGCGCCAGCTCGATGACGCGCACAAGAATCCGAAGGCGAAATGCCCGTTTGCGCCGCAACGCGAGATCGTGAAAAAACTCTGGGGCACGGATGGCGACCCGCTGGCGCACAAGAACGACGTGGCCAGACGGCTCGCCAAAGTGAGCAAGCAGGTGCAGTTCAACCATTGAGCGACAAGCCAAGTCGTTCACCAAAATTTATTTTCTGGAAAACAAGGATGAGTTAAGCCAAGCTGTCAGTTCAAATTTATGGACGTAAAACTTCCCAAACTGGGCGAAGGCGCTGATTCCGGCGTCGTGGTCGGCATCTTCGTGAAAGAAGGCGACACCATCGCCAAGGACCAGGCCATCTTGGAACTGGAAAACGAAAAGGCCGTGGCCTCGATTCCCTCGACCGGCGCGGGTGTCGTTGAAAAAGTTTATGTGAAGGCGGGCGACCGCATCTCCGCCGGGCAGAAAATCCTGACCCTCGCCGGCGGGGCAGGCGCACCCGCGGCTCCGGCAGCCCCGGCAGCCGCCGCTCCGGCACCGAAACCGGCGGCCAAAAAAGCCGCGCCGAAACCGGCTCCGGTCGTGGAAGAAGCCGACGAAGAACCCATCGAAGAACCGGCGGACGAGATCGTGAATGAGAACCCGGCGGCCTCACCCTCCATCCGCCGGGCGGCCAAGGAATTCGGCATCGACCTGCGCAAGATCCAGGGCAGCGCCAATGGCGGCCGGATCGTGGCGGAGGACGTGCAGAATTACATCCAGCGGTTGATCCGCAAGGCGGCGCGTCCGGCCGCAGCCGCAACGGAAGCGGCCCCGGCCAAGCCCGCGCCGGTGTCGGTTGATTTCTCGCAGTGGGGACCGATCCTCAAGAAGCCGGTCACGCAACTGCGCAAGGTCATCGCGCGCCGCATGGGCGAGAGCTGGAACAGCGTCGCCCGCGTAACGCAGTTTGATGACATCGATTTCACCAAGCTCGGTGAGTTGCGGAAGAAATTCGCCGCCGACTACGAGAAGAAGGGCGTCAAGCTCACGCTCACGCCGTTCGTGCTCAAGGCCGTCGCCGCGACGTTGAAGCAGCACCAGATTTTCAATTCGAGCCTCGATGAGGCCGCGAACGAGATCATCATCAAGGAATACATCCACCTCGGCATCGCGGTGGACACCGACCAGGGCCTGATGGTTCCGGTCATCCGCGACGTGGACAAGAAATCCATGTTCGACCTGGCGAAGGAACTGGAATCGCTCGCCGCCAAGGCGCGCGACCGGAAGATTTCCGCCGACGAGATGAAGGGCGGCACGTTCACCATCTCCAATCAGGGCGCGATCGGTGGCGGACATTTCACGCCGATCGTCAACCTGCCGGAAGTCGCCATCCTCGGCCTCGGCCGCGGCGCGATGAAGCCCGTCGTGCGCGACGGCAAGATCGAGGCGCGTCTGCTCACGCCGATCGCGTTGAGCTACGACCATCGGGTGATCGACGGCGGCAGCGCCGCGCGGTTCACGGTGGATTTGGTAAAGGCGTTTGAAAATTTTGATGAAGCGGTGGTGAAAATTTAATTATGGATCCGATCAAAACAGAAATCGTAGTCGTCGGCGCCGGCCCGGGCGGATATGCCGCGGCATTTTACGCGGCGGACCTGGGCATGAAGGTAGTGCTGATCGAGCGTGAAAAAAAACTCGGCGGTGTCTGCTTGAACCGTGGCTGCATCCCGTCCAAGGCATTGCTTTACGCGACGCATCAAATCGTCAACTCGCGCGAATCGGCGCATCGCGGCATCACGTTCACCGAACCGAAGATCGAGTTGGACAAGCTGCGCACGTGGAAGGATTCCGTCATCGACAAGCTGGCCGGCGGCGTGGCGACCCTGGCGAAGATGCGTGGCGTGACCGTCATCACCGGACGCGGTTATTTTGAAGGCTCGAACAAGCTGCGGGTCGAGACCGCCGAGGGACAGCAATTTGTCGAATTCGACAAGGCCATCCTCGCCGTCGGCTCCATCCCGGCGATGCCCAAGG
>Ga0105238_10002592_pt1 | contig 18020 bp, 11 predicted proteins | sample KBSC34metaG_FD_81526 | JGI IMG/M metagenome (GOLD analysis project Ga0105238, IMG submission 81526) | Corn rhizosphere microbial communities from Kellogg Biological Station, Michigan, USA - KBS C3-4 metaG | ecosystem: Host-associated > Plants > Roots > Rhizosphere > Soil | place: Michigan, USA... | reverse complement strand
TGTATCTGGCGGTGGCGCTGATGATGCTGCCGGTGGCGGTGTTCTTCGGCGGCGAGCGCATCGGCCGCTTCATCCTTGCACTGGTGCCGGCGCAGGTGGTGGCGCTCAGTACGCAATCCTCGCTGGCATCGCTGCCGGCCATGCTGGAAAGTGCGGATCGCAAGCTCGGCTATCCGGAGCCGGTCACCGCGCTGACCCTGCCGATGGCGGTTTCGCTGTTCCGCCTGACCAGCCCGGTGCAATACGTCACCTCGGCAGCGTTCATCGCCTGGGCCTACGGCATCGATCTCTCCGCGGCGCAACTGCTGACCGGCGCGCTGCTGGCCGTGGTGATCAGCCTCGGTTCGGTGGGGCTGCCGGGGCAGGTGACCTTCATCGCCACCAACCTGCCGGTGGCGCAGGCGATGGGCGTGCCGCTGGGGCCGCTCGGCCTGATGCTGGCGGTCGACACCCTGCCCGACACGCTGGCCACGTTCGGCAATGTCACTGCCGACATGACGGCCACCAGCGTGGTGGCGCGGCAGTCGCGACGTGACACTGAAGGCGCACCAACATGATCGAAGTGGATGTCATCGTGATCGGCGCCGGCATGGCCGGCGCGTCGGTCGCCTATTTCCTCGCGCCGCATGCGCGGGTGCTGGTGCTGGAGCGCGAGGCGTACGCCGGCATGCACTCGACCGGCCGCTCGGCGGCGTTGTTCAGCGAAACCTACGGCTCGCCCCAGGTGCGCGCGCTGACACGTGCCACGCGGCCATTCCTGGCGGCGCCGCCGGCGGGTTTCGCGACGCAGCCCATCCTCGGCCCGCTGGGTGCCACCATCATCGGCAGCGCGGAGCAGATCGACGGTGTGCGCGCGCTGTACGAGGCGATCCTGCCGTTCACCCGCGACATCGAGCTGCACGACGCGGCCCGCGTGTGCGCCGCGGTGCCGGTGCTGAAGCCCGAATTCGCGCAGATCGGGCTGCACGAACCCGGCGCGGCCAGCATCGACGTCAACGAACTGCACCAGGGTTTCCTGCGTGGGCTGCGCGCCAGAGGCGGCCAATTGCGCCTGGACGTGGCCATTCGCGTGATCTCGCGCATGGCGGGTGGCTGGCAGGTCGAGGACGGTGAGGAGACGTTCCGTGCACCGCTGCTGCTCAACGCGGCGGGCGCGTGGGTCGATCAGGTGGCGATGCTGGCCGGCGTGACGCCGCTGGGCATCACGCCGAAGCGGCGTTCCGCCTTCGTGTTCGATCCGCCGGAGGGGCTGGCCACGGCGCGCTGGCCGTTTGTCACCGATTTCGCCGAGAGCTTCTACTTCAAGCCGGACGCCGGCCTGTTGCTGGGCTCGTGCGCCAATGCCGACCCGGTCGAGCCGCACGACGTGCAGCCGGAGGAATATGACATCGCGCTGGGCATCCACCGCATCGAGGAAGCCACCAGCATGACCATCCGTCGGCCCCGGCGGACGTGGGCCGGCCTGCGCTCGTTCGTCGCCGACGGCGATCTGGTCGGCGGCTTCGCGACGGATGCGCCAGGATTCTTCTGGGTCGCCGCGCAAGGCGGCTATGGCATCCAGACCAGCGCCGCGATGGGCGAGGCTTGCGCGCACCTGGCGCTGGGTCTGCCGTTGCCGGCGCCGCTGGTCGATGCGGGAGTGTCGGCCGCGATGCTGGCGCCGCGGCACTAGTGGTGTATCACCGCGCATGGCCTCGCGTTCTCGGGCATGGGAGTTTCAGTGAGTGTTGGCGCGATTCAATAGCGGCGTGAAATTGCTTCATCGGATATTTGGGAGGGTGCATGAAACGATACTCATTGGTTCTCGGCGCTGTCGCGCTTGTGGCGTCCATGTCCTGCATGGGCCAGGCAACTGCGGAAGTTCCCGCCGGCCCCGTCGCGATCACGGTGCGGCTGCCCAACCCGGCACAAAAAGTTCTCTATGTGCACGAGGTCATGCCGGTACGGCCAGGGCCGTTGACGCTCTACTATCCGAAATACATCCCCGGTGACCACTCGCCGGATGGCCCGATCGGCACCATGATGGGCCTGGAAATCGCGGCCGGCGGCAAACGCATCGCCTGGCATCGCGATGAAGTGGACATGTTCACGTTTCACTTGACGGTGCCCGCCGGTACGGACCGGATCGACATCCGCTTCCAGTTCCCGGACGAGGACCGCGTCACGCCGCAGCTGCTGGATCTCACCTGGGATCATGTCGCGCTGTACCAGGCCGGTTATCCGACCAGGCTGCAAATGTATCAACCGACCCTGGTCATCCCCGCCGATTGGCACTATGCGAGTGCGCTGCGCACCGCAAATCGCAGCGGCGAGCGCGTCACGTTCAAGCCCGTGCCGTTCAACACGCTGGTCGATTCGCCCGTGATCGCCGGGAAATATTTCCGCCAGGTCGATGTCACGCCGGCGGGCTCATCCGTGCATCGCTACCTGGCCATGGTGGGTGACGATGCCGCCGCCATTGCCGCTTCCGATGCACAGCTTGCCGACTTTCGGCATCTGATCGAGCAGGCGCAGGCGTTGTTCCACTCTCATCACTACGAGGACTATCACCTCCTGCTGGTATTGAGCGACCACACCTCGCGCGGCGGTCTGGAGCACCACCAGTCCAGCGATGACCGCGCGCGCGGCGGCACGAAGATGTTTGCCGACGCCGACCATTTCATGCTTGACGGTTCGCTGCTTCCGCACGAGTACACCCACTCGTGGAACGGCAAGTTCCTGCGCCCGGCCGAACTGTGGCAGCCCGACTTCGAGCGTCCCGAACATACCCGGATGGTATGGGTATACGAAGGACTTACCGTTTACCTCGGTGACATGTTGACCGCGCGCAGCGGGTTGTGGTCGCCGGAGACCTGGCGTGAGGCGGTTGCCTACCGGGCCGCCGCCATGGCGCACCGGACCGGTCGCGCATGGCGGCCGCTGGCAGACACGACCACCGCCGCGCAATTGCTCTACGGCGCGCCGGATGCATGGTCGAACTGGCGGCGGGAGACCGACTTTTATCGCGAGGGCCAATTGCTGTGGCTCGCCGTCGACATGAAAATCCGGGCCTTGAGCGGCGACCAGCATTCCCTCGACGATTTCGCCCGGCAGTTTTTCAGCGTCGACAATGGCAGCTTCGTCACCCACACCTACACCTTCGACGACATCGTCAACGCGCTCGATGCAGTCCAGCCGTACGACTGGGGTGGCTTCCTGCACAACTGGCTGGATGGCGTGGGTCAGCAGGTTCCGCTGCTGTCCGGCATCGAGGCCAGCGGTTGGCGTCTGGTCTACACCGACAAGCCTTCGCGCTACCAGAATGCGCTGGAGAACGTCGGCAACGGTGAACTCAGCGGCAAAGGCGTCAATGCCATGTTCTCGGTGGGACTGTTCCTCAAGGGCGATGGCGAGATCGAGGACGTGCGTTGGGACGGGCCGGCCTTCAAGGCGGGGCTCGCGCCGGGCATGAAGCTCATCGCCATCAATGGCCGGCAGTACGGCACGCCCGTGCTGCGCGATGAAATCGCCAAGGCGCAGCGAAGCAGGCAACCACTGCAGGTGCGCGCGCAGGGTGATGGCGTCATCAGCTCCTACACCGTCAACTACGATGGCGGCCTGAAATACCCGCACCTGATCCGCGTGCCCGGCACCACCGATTACCTGAAGCAGGTTCTCGCCCCCAAACCACGGGTTCCTGGTTCGTGAAGCCGGAGCTTCAGCCGCGCGGCAGACGCATGGGAACCAGAGCAGCCGCGGTCGAGGACTGCCGGTTCGGCGACGACGATCCTCAGTAGCCCCTTCCGCGAGCCGAGACCGGCCAGACCACCTCGACCCTGCCGTTGCGCACGCCGACGTACCAATCATGGACGTTGCAGGTCGGGTCGCAATGGCCGGGAACGAGCTTCAGCTTTTCGTTGATACGCAGAACACCGCCCCTGTCCTCGATGACGCCGTGCTCGTCCGAGCAGTTGATGTATTTCACATCGTCGCGGCCATGGATGAAGGGCAGGCCGCTATCGACCGACTGCGCCTTGAGGCCCGCATCGCAGACCGCCAGGTCCGGCTTCGCGTGGCTCATCACCGCGGTCAGGATGAAGAGTGCGTTCTCCCATTCGCCATGATCGAGGCGATTCCCGTCCTGGTCCCTGATGCGGCCGTAATCGGCGTCCATGAAGGCGTAGCTGCCGCATTGCAGTTCGTTGTAGACGCCTGAACCGGACTCGAAGCGATACGAGCCGGTGCCGCCGCCCGTGACCAGTTCCGGCTTCAGTCCGGCCGCCTCCAGGGCGGCGACGGCGGCTTTCACCTGGATGATGGCGTCGTCGAGTTTGGCCTCGCGCTCCGCGTAGCTTTCCAGGTGCTGCATGGCGCCCTGATAGGCCTGGATGCCGGTGAACATCAGGCCGGGTGAGGCGTCGATGGCGCTGGCGATCTCGACGGCGGCCTCGCTCGTCGTGACGCCGCAGCGGCCCGCGCCGCAATCGATCTCGACCAGGCATTCGAGCGTCGTGCCGTGTTTCTGCGCGGCGGCCGAGAGGTCGTCCACGTTCGCCACGTCATCGATGCAGACGGCGATCCGGCCGCCATGTTTCGGCAGCTGCGCGAGGCGGTCGATCTTGAGTGGGTCGCGCACCTGGTTCGAGACGAGGATGTCCTTGATCCCGCCGCGGGCAAAGACCTCGGCCTCGGAAACCTTCTGGCAGCAGATGCCCACGGCGCCGCCCAGTCTCTCCTGCAGCTCCTGCACGTCGACCGACTTGTGCATCTTGCCGTGGCTGCGGTGGCGCATGCCGTGCGCCTTCGCGTAATCGCCCATTTTCCGGATGTTGCGTTCCAGCGCGTCGAGATCGAGGATCAGGCACGGAGTCTGGATATCCGCCTCGGCCATGCCCGGCAGGGCGGGTATGTCATAGCCGACGGTGCAGCCGGCGAAATCCGTCTTCGCGTTCATGCCAGCGTTCTGAACTCCGGAGCAGGTTTTCGGGATCAGCATGGCTGCCGTTGATGACGACACCGGCGCGCCTGTACGCGAACATGCTGCGCGCCCCGATGGCTGGAGGGAAGGGCACCGGCATTCCGGGGCGTCGCGCCGGGAATGCCTGATCAATAACCGGCGGCCAGTCCGGCCGGCCGGCGCGGGTCGTTGGCGCCTTCCAGCAGGCCCGTCTTCGGATTGACCAGGATCGCCTCGACGGCACCCCCGCTGAACCGCTGGAACTTGTAGCCCATCGCTTCCAGGGTCTGCTGCGACCCGGGCGCAAGCAGGCCCTCGCCGGCGTAAACGACATCGGGATACCACTGCTGGTGTACGCGCGGTGCGTTGACGGCCTGCTGCATGTTCATGCCGAAGTCGACCACGTTGAGAATGCTGTCCAGCGTGGACGAGATGATGGTCGCGCTGCCGGGACTGCCGGTGAGAATGAACGGCTTGCCGTCGCGCAGCACGATGGTCGGCGTCATCGAGCTCAAGGGCCGCTTGCCCGGTTCCACCTGATTGATCACGCCCTGGACCAGGCCCGCTCCGTTGGCCACCCCCGGCTTGGAGGTGAAATCGTCCATTTCGTCGTTGAGGAAGAAACCGGTATCGCCGGCGATCTGCTTGTTGCCGAACAGGAAGTTGACGGTGTAGGTGACGGCGACGGCGTTGCCGTCCTTGTCGACGACCGAGTAATGCGTCGTGTGCTGGCCTTCGGGCGCGCCGAGGCTGCCCGTGATCTCGGATGACGGCGTGGCCTTGTCGGGCAGGATGGTGGCGCGCAGTTTGGCCGCATGCCCGGCCGAGAGCAGCTTGTCGATCGGGTTGTGCACGAAGGCCGGATCACCCAGGTAAGTGTTGCGGTCGGCGAAGGCGCGCCGTTCGGCCTCGACCAGATAATGCACGGTGTTTACCGAGCCGTAGCCCCATTTGGCGAAGGGATACGGTTTGATGATCTGCAGAATCTCGCAGAGTGTGGTGCCGCCGGAACTCGGCGGCGGCGCCGAGACGACGGTGTAGCCGCGGTACTCGCACGTGATCGGCGGCTCCCACTGGACGGTGTAGTCGGCAAAATCGCGCAGCGACAGGATGCCGCCATTGGCGTCGCTGGCCTTGACCACGGCGCGGGCGATCGGCCCCTCGTAGAACGCCCTGGTGCCGCCGTTGGCGATCAATTCCAGCGTGTGAGCCAGGTCCTTCTGCACCAGCCGCTCGCCAACCGCGAACGGCTTGCCATGATTGAGGAAGATCGCCGCCACGTTGGCATGCTTTGCAAAATCCTCGCTGCTCGAGTCGAGGCTGTCGACGTCGCCCTGCTCGAGCACATAGCCCTCGCTGGCCAGCTTGATGGCCGGCGCGATGACCTGCTTCAGCGACATCGTGCCGTAGGCTTTTAGCGCGGTGGCGAAACCCATGACCGTGCCCGGTACGCCCACCCCGAGATAGGTGTCCGTACTGCGTCCGTCGACGACCTTGCCGTCGGCGTCCTGGAACATCTTGGGCGTGGCCTTCAGCGGCGCCTTTTCGCGAAAATTGAGGAACAGGTTGTGGCCGTCCCTGAGGTGGATGGTCATGAACCCCCCGCCACCGATATTGCCGCAGCACGGATGCACCACGGCTTCCGCAAAACCCACCGCCACGGCGGCGTCCACGGCATTGCCGCCCTGTTTGAGAATGTCCACGCCGACCATGGTGGCAAGGTGCTGAGCGCTGACCACCATGGCGTGTCTGGCGGTCACCGGTTTGGCGTTTTGCAATGCCGCCCGGGTGCTGACAGGCTCGTGACCGGTCGCGTCAGGATTGACATCCTGGGCGCAGGCCAATGCGCTGAATGCTGCCAGCGTCGCCAGCAGCAGGGCGCGCCGCCTCCCCTGGGGGCGGACGAACGCCGTCGCCGGTGTGGGCCGCCTGGCATCGAGTCTCGGTGTGTTTGGATCGGACATGGGTTCACCCTTGGCAGTAATCGGATCCGACATATTCGCGTCCGCGCGCGATGAAAACAAATTCATCCGCCCAGTCAGTTCGCGCAGCCGGCGAGCAGGTTGCCCACGATATCCTCGACACCCATCGTGACGGGATCCTGGCAGGGCAGCTCAAGCAAATCGCCGATTTGCCGGCATGCCGCAGCGGCTTCCGCTTCGGACAGGGCCGATGTGTTGAGCGCGACGCCGACGGCCTTGACCGCCGGATTGGTCAGGCGCGCGGCGACGAGGTTGGCTTCGAGGCAGCGTTTCAGCTCGGGCAGCGGGCAATCCGACAGGCCGCGCATGTGCCGTCGGGTCGGCTCGTGGCACAGCACCAGGGCGTCGGGCTGGGCTCCATGCAGCAGGCCGAGCGACACGCCGGCATAGGAAGGGTGGAACAGCGAACCCTGGCCTTCGATGAGGTCCCAGCCACCGTCGAGGCGGGCCGGCGAAATCTGTTCGGCCGCGCCGGAGATGAAGTCCGCGATGACCGCATCGATCGGCACGCCCGATCCGGCGACGAGAATGCCGGTCTGGCCGGTCGCGCGAAAATCCGCCAGCAGACCGCGCTGACGCATGGCGCGTTCGAGCGCCAGCGTGGTGTACATCTTGCCCACCGAGCAATCGGTACCCACGGTGAGCAGCCGCCGACCTGCGCGCGGTCGACCCGTGCCGACCGGGATGTTCCGGGCGGGGTCGCGTGCATCGAACAGCACGCGACCATTGCGCCGGGCGGCGGCCACGATGTCCGGGTTCTCACGCAGCTTCTGGTGCAGCCCTGCCGCCACGTTGAGACCGGCGTCAAGCGCGGCGATGGCATCAGCGACGATTTCCGCCGACATCACGCCACCGGCATTCGCGGCACCGATCACCATGGTGTTGGCGCCTTCGCTCCTGGCCTGGCCCATGTTCATTTCGAGCAGGCCGAGGGTTGGCTTGCAGTCGGGGCGCCGGTATTGGCCGATGCACCAATCCGGACGCCAGTGCGCGAGTCCCCTGGCCGTCTTGATGGCCAGATCGTCGGCCGCGCTGCCCAGGTAGAGCAGGTACGGTGGACCCCAACGGGCAGGCAAGGCTGCATCGGCAGCGTTGGACATGAATTGATTACTCCACTCGACGGGTCTTCGTTCACCCACGAAGATACGCCGGGAGCATAGTCACCGGCAGGCGCAAGTCACCAATGAAAAAAGCGCCGACTTGCATAACTGAAGGTTGTGGCTCTTCATCGCCCGGAGTAGGGCCGTCGCAGGCAGGCAAGGGTGGCGTGATTTGCCTGGGCGGCACGCCTTGTGTTGCACTCAAGTCACGTTGCCATCGTGGCCAAGGGGTGAAACCCGGTTATGCGCCTGCGCTACATTGAATTGTTCCATGCCGTCCTGACCACCGGAAGCCTGACCGGAGCGGCCAACCTGCTGAACATTTCGCAGCCGGCGGCCAGCAAGGCCTTGCAACAAGCCGAACAGCAACTCGGCTTTGCCTTGTTCAGCCGGGTGCGTGGGCGGCTGCAGCCAACCGAACAGGCGCTGCTGTTGCGCCAGCGTATCGAGAAGATCATCCAGGAGTTGAACGAGCTGCAGCGCCTCACGGCGAACATGAGCCTGACGGACAGTTGTCCATTGCGGGTGACTTGCACACCGACACTGGCTCAAGCGCTGGTGCCCGATGCGATCACGTTGTTGCGCAAGATCTTTCCGGGTACGAGCGTGGAGTTGTTCACCCAGCACTCGGTGGCGATGTACGAATCGCTGATGCTCCACGAAACCGACATCGGCCTGACCTTGCAGGATACCGGTCGCCAGAACCTGTGCCGGGAGCCGCTGTGCCGCGGACAAGTCATGGTGATCGCGCCTCCGGGTTGGTGGCCGGTCGCGGAGTTGAAACGCCCCTTGCCGATCACCGCATTGGCCGGCCAACCCATGATCGGCATCGCGGTGCAGGACGCACTGGGCAACATGTTGCAGAGCCACCTGGCGCAGCTTGTTCCGGCGCCGCGCACCCCGGTGCGGGTGCAGACCTACCAGCTGGCGCATTCACTTGTTGCGCAAGGTGAAGGCCTGGCGCTGGTCGACCCGTTCACCGCACGGCGCGATGGCGGCAAAGCCGTGCAAATACGTCCGCTCGACCTGCGCATGGATGTCGTGCTGTACGCGATTTATCGACCGGACAGCCCGTTGAACGCGGTGCAGAAACGTTTCCTCGGTCTCGTGCGTCAACTTGCGCAGCGGTTGCTGGCTACCGTTTGAGGGTACGTTGCCTGCCCGTTCCGGGCAGCCATGGCGACAACGTTGCGCGGGATACGCTGCTCGCGCTTTCTCCCCCTGGAGTCGCTTCAACTGGCGCCGGCGCATTGCACCCATGGCGAACGTCCACAACCTGCGGTTATGCAAGTGGGCGCTTTTTTCATTGGTGGCGGGTACCTGCTGCTGTTTATGCTCGGCGCGAATGACCCGGGGTGGGAGCGGCGTTCATGTTTGATCGAAGCGCACCGTCACCGAGCGCACAGTCCGCCTGCGGAGTGTCGCCATGCTGCCGCGCCGCGCGGCGATGCCTGTCCGTTTCCAGCCGCCGTCGCTGCGCTCAATCTTCCGGCTCATCGTTCTCCTGCAGCGTCGGCCTCCGGGTTGTCACGTTGCGTTTGTCCATTGACTTGCAGAGCCATTGACCAAGTGGGGTGCACACCTAATGAAGTCCAATCCTGTACGCACAGCACGTCGCCGCCACCTCTTTCAGCGCAAGGCGCTGGTACTGGCTATCGGGTCCGTCATCTCGGGCTTTGCGGGCACGGCATGGTCGCAGGCGACACGCGGCACCATCTACGGCACGGCCCCGGTCGCCGCCAATGAAACCATTCAGATCACCGGGGGTGCTGGTTTCAATCGCACCATCACGGTCGGGCCGTCCGGCAAATACTCGATTACCCTTCCTGTGGGTACCTATACGGTATCGCTGCTGCAGGCTGGCAAGGTCGTGCAGAGCCGCAGCGACGTCAGTCCGGTAGCCGCAGGCGCAGTGGCAATTGACTTCATGGCCGCTGCCGGCACCGTCGCCAACGTGCAGAACCTGTCGGCGGTCACCGTCTCGGCCAACGTCGTTCCGCCGATCGACGTGAGCACCACCAACCAGGTCACCACGATCACCTCCAAGCAGTTGCAGCAACTGCCTCTCTCGCGCACTGCGGAAGACATCGCCCTGCTGGCGCCGGGCGTGGGCATGGCCTCGCCGCAATTGGGCACCGGCCCGCTGGGTACGCCGATCAATGTGTTCGGTGGCGCTTCGGCAGCCGAAAATGCTTACTACGTCGACGGCATGAACGTCACCGAGGCGCTCAACAGCATGGGCGGCGTCACGCTGCCGTATGGCGCCATCGAGCAGCAGCAGACCTTCACCAGCGGTTACGGCGCCCGGTACGGCCGTTCCATCGGCGGCGTGATCAACCAGATCGGCAAGAGCGGCGACAACGAAGTGCATTTCGGTGCGCGTGTGCTGTGGCAGCCGGCGAGCCTGCAGGCCTCACCAGTCAACTACTACTACGTCAATCCGCTTGAGACAGATCCAGGTAACCGACCGGGCGACATCGCCTTCTACCGCAAAAAGGACAAGAGCACCGAAAAGATCTACGACGCTTACATGAGCTTCCCGATCATCAAGGACAAGCTGTTCTTCTTCCTCAGTGCCGAGCAGGACAACACCGACTCCCGGTCTACGGACGAGTTCGGCGAAGGTGCCACTACCAGCGTGACGACCACCCATGCCCCGAAGCTCTATGGCAAGTTGAACTGGAACATCAACGACAGCAACACGCTGACCGTGACCGGGCTGAGGAACGCATACAAGACCTGGACGAATTCCTACGATTTCGATTACGGCACATCGCAACGCGGTACCGTTCCCGCGCAGGAGCCGACGTACAAGAACGTCTTCGACATGTGGACGGTCAATTACAGCTCCTATCTGACCGATGCCCTCACGCTCAACGCGATGTTCGGAAAGATGCACGGTGAATACGGACAGCAGCAGCCGTCTGATCCGGGTTTCGATCCCTCCCTGCCGCATATCGAGAGCGCTTCGCAGCAGGATCCGGCGTTTGTGCCGCCTGGCGGCATCCGCAACTCGCAGATCAGTTCGGAGGTCACCGATCCCGCACACAGTGAATCGATCAGCAACTATCGTCTGAGCCTCGACTGGAAGCTGGGCGATCACGATGTCTCGTTCGGCGTCGACAACATCACCTCCTACGATCTGCACGACGGTTCGCAGAACCCGGGTCCGGGTTACCAGTGGATCTACGGGGAAAGTGCCCCCGGCCAGCCGATTTTCAACGCCGACCCCAATGTCCCGCCGTATGTTGGGCCGTCTACCCAGTGCAGTGCGGGTCATTGCTACTACGTGCAGAAGCACGTCGACCTCAGCGTCGCCTCGGTGCGCGTGGCCCAGCGGGCCCAGTACATCGAGGACAACTGGCAGGTGACGCCGACCCTGCTGCTGAACATCGGTTTGCGCAACGACCAGTTCACCAACTACGACGGTTCAGGCGTGCCGTATATCCGCGAGACCAAGCCGCAATGGGCACCGCGCCTCGGCTTCAGCTGGGACGTGCATGGCGACTCGACGCTGAAGGTGTTCGGCAATGCGGGTCGCTACTACCTGGCGCTGCCGGATAACGTGGCCTTGTCCATCGCCGCGCCCGTGATAAATGCCGGCCAATACGGAACCTACACGGGCATCGATGCGAACGGCGTGCCGATCGGATTCACGCCCTTGCCGCAGAACCCGAGCACCGGCGTATCGGTCGACAGCGAATACGGTCAGGCGAAGGACCCGCGCATTTCCGCCGCGCAGAACATCAAGGCCGAGTTCTCCGACAACTACGTGCTGGGCATGCAGCAGCAGTTCCAGATGCTGGGCACGTCCTGGGTGTTCGGCGCCACCGGCACCTACCAGCGCATGAACCGCATCATCGACGACTACGACGCCATCCAGAACGAGTGCGCGGCGGGTGTGAGGCAAGGCTACGCTTGGATGACCCCGGCGGACTGTGACCAATACGCCCAGAGCCTGATCCTGGTCAATCCTGGCATCACCAACGACATCCTGATGAAGGCGCCGGACGGGTCACTCGTTCCCGTGAAATTCACCAGGGAGGATCAGGGTTTCGTCAAGGGTCCGGAGCGCAAGTACTATTCCATCGACCTGTCGCTGGAACACGCCTGGGATGGCAAGTGGTTCGGCAAGTTCGACTACGTGTTTGCCAGAACCTGGGGCAACGACGAGGGACCGGTGAGCACATATTCCCAGCAGGGCGGCTCGTACGAGTCGATCACGACGGCGTGGGACTTTCCGGAACGAATGGAGTTCTCGAGCGGCATCCTGCCGAACAGCCGCAGGCACCAGTTCAAGATCTTCGGTGCCTACGCACTCACGCCGGATCTGACGGTCGGCGCCAACCTGTACATCACGTCGGGCACGCCGAAACTATGTCGCGGCGGGTATGGCCCGGATGAGGAGCGGCTGCATGGTTCGCACACCTACTTCTGGTGCGGCGGCAAACCGGTGCCACCCGGTTCGCTGGGCTTTACGCCATGGGTCCATGATGTTGGCGTGAGCCTGGACTACAAGCCGGGCTGGGCGCAGCACAAGCTCGACTTCAACTTCGCCATCTTCAATCTGTTCAACGAGCAGACGGCGATCTTCTACAACGACTCGTTCGGTACCACCAGCAACCCCAATCCCGACTACGGCAGGCTTGAAAATACCCGACCCCCTCGCAGTGCCCGATTCTCCGTGGCCTACGATTTTTGATCAACGAGGCAAACTCCCCTTCGCCGGGCTTCGCGCCCGGCGTTTTTTTGCGGCCTATGCACGACTTGTGTAGCCTGCTGCATTGATGCCCCACACAGAGCTTCCATCGATGCAGGGTTCGATTCGACAGCCGCTTTCGCCGCAAGCTGCCGACATGCTGGCGCGTGCGCGCCAGGCCTGGGCCCAGCGACAGTTCGATGTCGCCGAGCGGCTGATCGTGCAGGTGCTGGCGCTGGCGCCGGATGAAGCGGATGCCATCCGCATGCTGGGCACGGCGGCCCAGCGTCGCGGCGATCACGCCAGGGCCGCCGACTGTTTCCGGCGCGTCCTGCCGGCGTGGCCGGACGATTCCGATCTGCGCATCGGCCTCGGCATCGCGCTGTACGAACGCGGTGAAATCGACGAAGCCATGACGCAGTTGCGGCGTGCCTGCGAACTGGCGCCGAACTCGGGCTCGGCCTGGTTCAATCTCGGCGAGGCACTGTGGCGGCAGACGCATACGGAAGAATCCATCAGGGCGTTGCAACGCGCGCTCGAACTCGTGCCCGCATACATTCCCGCCATGCTTTCACTGGCCCGCGCGCAGGCGAGTCTCGGCCAGATCGATGCCGCGGTGGCCGGATTCCGCGGCATGCTGAAAGTCGATCCGGGCAACGCCGAAGGATGGTTCGGGCTGTCCAACCTCAACACGGTTCGTTTCGGCGCCACGGATGAAGCTGCACTGCGGCAGGCGCTGACGCGCACCAATCTGCCGGACCGCGATCGCGAGCTGCTCAGCTTCACTCTGGCGAAAGCGCTGGAGGACCAGCGCGACTATGCGCAGGCCTTCGACATGTTCCGGCTCGCCAACGCGTCGCGGCGCAAGCGGGTGAAGTGGGACGCCGCGGGCGAACACCGGCGCGTGGAAGCGATAGAACGCATCTTCGCGAACGACATGCCGCCGCCGCTGGATCCCGGGCTCGGCCGTGAAGCCATCCTGATCGTCAGCATCCCGCGTTCCGGGTCGACCCTGGTCGAGCAGATCCTGGCCTCGCATCCACAGGTCGAGGGTGCCAACGAGATCAAGGACATGTCGCAGGTGATCGACGCGGAAACGCACCGTCGCCACTCGGCCTTTCCGTTGTGGGCGCCGGATGCCACCGCGGCGGACTGGCAGCGCATGGGCAACGAATACCTCGCGCGGACCGCAAGCTGGCGCAGGACCAAGCCGCGCTTCACCGACAAAAGCCTGGTGACCTGGTACCTCGTGGGCGCGGCACTGGCGATGCTGCCGGCGGCACGCGTGGTCATCGTCCGGCGCGATCCGCTGGAAACCTGCCTGGCGTGCTACCGACAGTGCTTCACCGAAAAGGTCGGCTTTACCTGCGACCTCGACGAGATGGCCGATTACTGCATCGACTTCCTGCGCCTCACACGCTTCTGGCTCGACAAATACCCGACCCGCGTGCTTGATCTCGCGTACGAATCACTGGTGGCCGCGCCGGAAGCCGTGACCCGTCGCTTGCTGGATTTCTGCGGCCTGCCGTTCGACTCCGCATGTCTCGACTTTCACCAGACATCGCGCGCGGTACTCAGTTCGCCCAGTGCGGCCCAAGTGCGGCAACCGATGCGCCGTGACACCGCGCGCAGCGCGCGCTATGGCGACAAGCTGGATCCTCTGCGTCGGCGCTTGCGGGATGCGGGCGTGCCGGTCGGGTGAGCGGGCAGCATCTGCATTCCGGCGGACGGTCCCTTGGCCACGTTGCTGGCGACGGGCTACAACCCTGAGTTATGCAAAGTGCCGGTCTTTTCATTGGCGGCTTTCGTGCGCTTGTAACTATGCTCGACCCTCCGTCGCGCGGCGTGAATCAACGTATGGGCGCAACACGCCGGGAGATTCATCCGTTGAGCAGCAAGGCCATGCAGCCGCTCCTGCGTGAGCGGTGTCTTTGCGATCATGACGTTGGGGCAACCCTCATGAGCGATGGCGGCGGCCCCTTGGGGGAAAGCCTGCTCTCCGCGGGGCGGCAGATGGTTCGTGACGGCAAACGATATCTGCAATGGCATGGCCACTGCCCGTTGCGACTTCGTGACATCGTGGTCTCGCCGAAACCTCACGCACGGATCTGCTCTTGAGCCAGCCATCTGAACCAGTCGCCCCGGTCGCGCGCGCCACTGCAGAACCCTCAACCGCGGGTCAGCCCGGCATGCTGCGCGCGGTCGGGCGTTGGCAGTTGGTCGGGTTGTCGGTCAATGATGTCATTGGCAGCGGTATCTACCTGTTGCCGGCGGCTGCCGCCGCCTTGCTGGGGCCGGCCAGCGTCTGGGCGGTGTTGCTGGCGGGGCTGGCAGTGAGCTTGCTGGTGTTGTGCTACGCGCAGGCCGCCAGTTATTTCGACCAGGCGGGTGGCAGCTATCTGTATGCGCGCGAGGCGTTCGGCCGGTTTGCCGGCTTCGAGGTGGGCTGGATGCTGTTGCTGACCCGTGTTTCCAGCGCTGCCGCGCTGAGCAACGGCCTGGCCGACGCGGTCACGCACTTCTGGCCGGTCGCGGGCGGCGGCATCAGGCGCTTGCTGATCGTCGTCGGCTCCCTGGTGGCACTGACCTGGATCAATGTGATCGGCGTGCGCGCCGCGGCGCGCACCGGGGTGACGCTGGCGATCGCCAAGTTCCTGCCGCTGGCGATGTTCGTGGTCATCGGCGCATTTTTCGTCGATCTGAGCCAGGCCTCGCCGCTTGCGGTGGGTTCCATTCCCCTCGGAAACCTCGCCAGGGGCGCGCTGCTGCTGCTGTTTGCCTATGCCGGTTTCGAGAACATGCCGGCGGCCGCCGCCGAGTATCGCAACCCGCGTCGCGACGTGCCGTTCGCCATGCTGACCATGATTGTCATCGTCAGTGCGACCTACGTGTCGGTGCAGTGGGTGGCACTGGGTACGCTGCCTGGGCTGGCCCACTCGAGCACGCCTCTGGCCGATGCCTCCGCGCGGTTCGCCGGCACATGGCTGGCGCTGGTGCTGACTGTCGGTGCGGCGGTATCGATGCTCGGCACCAACAGCAATACCATCATGTTCGGTCCGCGCTATCTGCTGGCGCTGGCTGACGATGGTTTCGGCCCTGCCGCGCTGACCCGCATCCATCCGCGTTTCCGCACCCCGGCGGTCGCCATCGTTGTCGTCGGTGCGCTTTCACTGGCACTGGCGTTGTCCGGTTCGTTCGTGCAGCTCGCGTTGCTGTCCGTGGTGGCGCGGCTGTTCGGCTACCTGGCCACGGCAGCCTCGGTGCTGGTATTGCGCAAGCGCCATGGTCACCGCGACAGCGCCCTGCAGCTGATCGGCGGGCCGTTGATCCCGGTGGCGGCGACCTTGCTGTCGTTGGTTCTGCTGGGCAGCGCGGGCGTCGACAATCTGCTGGCGGCGGCCGTGGCGCTGCTGATCGGCGCCCTGATCTACCGATTCTGGCGGCGACCGGTGAACTCTTCCACGGAACTCGTGGATCCATGATGAGTCGTTGCCTCATCGTTGCGGTGCTCCTGTCGTGCATTTGCATGCCGGCAAGCGCGCAACACGGAAACCTGCGCCAATACGGCATCGCGATCGGCGTGCTGCAGCCCGGAAAGTGGAATGCCATCACTGACGTGCCGGGCGTGGAAGTAGGCCAGAAAACCCTGGTGCAAGGTGGCGACGTCCGCACTGGTGTGACGGCCATCCTGCCGCATGCGGGGAATATCTTTCAGGACAAGGTGCCCGCAGCGGTTTACGTGGGCAACGGATTCGGCAAGCTGACCGGCACGACCCAGATCGACGAACTCGGCAACATCGAAACGCCGATTGTCCTCACCAACACCCTGAGCGTGCCGACCGCCGCGGATGCATTGATCGACTACACGTTCACGTTTCCGGAAAATCGCGATGTGGGTTCGGTCAACCCGGTGGTCGGCGAAACCAACGACGGCTACTTGAACGACATCCGCGGGAGGCATGTCACCAAACGCGACGTACTGGATGCGATTGTTTCCGCCATGGGTGGAGCGGTGGAACAGGGGAACGTCGGCGCCGGCACGGGGACCGTGGCCTTCGGATTCAAGGGCGGCATCGGCACGTCCTCGCGCAAGCTGCCGGAGAAGCTCGGCGGCTACACCGTGGGCGTGCTGGTGCAGACGAATTTCGGGGGCGCATTGACGGTTGCCGGTGTGCCAATCGGCAAGATCCTGCACAAGTACTACATGAGCGACCAGCTCAACGATTCACCTGACGGCTCGTGCATGATCGTGGTGGCCACCGACGCACCACTGGATTCGCGCAACCTGAAACGACTGGCGAAACGGGCGATCCTGGGCCTGGGTCGCACCGGCGGCATCGAGTCGAACGGCAGCGGCGACTACGTGATCGCCTTTTCGACGAACAAGGCGAACCGTGTGCCTTACGAGTCGGATCGGACCACGCGCCAGGTGACCGTCGTGCGCAATGACGCGATGTCGCCGCTGTTCATGGCGGCGATCGAAGCAACCGAGGAAGCGATCATCAATTCGCTGTTCCACGCCCGGAGCATGACCGGCCGGAATGGACACAAGGTGGAGGCGCTGCCCGTCGAGCAGGTGTTGAGCATCATGGGGCGATACGGCTATCCGGGCCTGCGCCAAGGACCGGCCGCTTCCACATCAAAGACAAGCCCGTAAACAATTCAGATTGTATCCGGCCCGAGCGCGGGGATTGTCCGGACGTTCGCGCAACCAGGCCGGCGCAGGCTCCGAGCCTTCATCAGGAAGCGGCGCCGCTGCCATCGTACAAACGGCCAAACTGGCCATGATCGGCGCCACCCATGCATCGCGCAGAAGATGGCGGCGCCATTCGCATGGGTCCTGTTGTGAGTTGACTGAACAACCGGCCCGGCAAGCCGGCGTATCAGGTCGATAGCGGGAGAATGAAAGTCGATTCACCGGGGCGCCACGGCATCCGATCGAGCCTGGTGACGGCCTGGAGCGCTTCGGTGCGCCGTTCCCTCATGCTGCGTTTCGCCCTGCACTGTTGACGCTCGGCCAAGACCGGTAAAGTACCCACCCTGTACCAGCCGCGATTGCGCTGCCCCTGGAATCTCTCCATGCTGCTGATGATCGACAACTACGACAGCTTCACCTACAACCTCGTGCAGTACCTGGGCGAACTGGGACAGGAGGTGAAGGTGGTGCGCAACGATGCGCTGGACGTGGCCGGCATTCGTGCGCTGGCACCTGCGCGCATCATGATTTCGCCGGGGCCGGGGACGCCGGACGATTCGGGCGTGTCGCTGGGCGTGCTGCGCGAGCTGGCCGGCGAGATTCCGGT
>Ga0105238_10002591_pt1 | contig 18021 bp, 15 predicted proteins | sample KBSC34metaG_FD_81526 | JGI IMG/M metagenome (GOLD analysis project Ga0105238, IMG submission 81526) | Corn rhizosphere microbial communities from Kellogg Biological Station, Michigan, USA - KBS C3-4 metaG | ecosystem: Host-associated > Plants > Roots > Rhizosphere > Soil | place: Michigan, USA... | reverse complement strand
GCGCGGCGGCGCCGGTGGACGCGGCAATGCGCGCTTCGCGACGCCGACCCGGCAGACGCCGCGCTTCGCGGAGACGGGGATGCCGGGCGAGGAGCTGGAGCTCGAGCTTCGCCTGAAGCTGGTGGCCGACGCCGCGCTCGCAGGGCTTCCGAACGCCGGCAAGTCGTCGCTCCTGCGCCGCATCTCGAACGCGACGCCCAAGGTCGCCGACTACCCGTTCACGACGCTCCAGCCCGTGCTCGGCACCGTCGAAGCACGGGACGGGGCACAGCTGACCGTCGCCGACGTGCCCGGCCTGATCGAGGGCGCGAGCGACGGCGTCGGCCTCGGCCACGCGTTTCTTGCGCACCTCGAGCGCGCGCGCCTGCTCGTGCACGTGATCGACGGCTCCGAGGGTGACGCCGACGACCGCTTCGCGACGATCGACCGCGAGCTGGCGCTCTACGGCGCGGGCCTCGACGAGCGGCCGCAGATCGTCGTCCTCAACAAGGCCGACCTCACGCCCGATCCTGCGCGATTCTCGGTCGACGACGCGCGCATCGTCGCCGTCCATCGGGTCTCCTGCGCCACGGGAGCGGGGATCGAGGATCTGAAGCGCGCGCTCTTCGCGCTCTGCCCGGTGGCGCCCGAGCTCGGCGACGAGGAGGCCGAGCTCCCCGAGTTCCTGGACTACCGCCCTGCTCCTCCGGCGCGGCGGTCGTTCCGGATCCTGCGCACCGACCGGGGGTTCCGGGTCGTTGGCGCGATCCCGGGCGACGACGAGCTCGAGGAGGCGCTGCGCGGCGCGGGAATCCGCCGCGGTGTGCTGGTCGAGATCGGCGACGAGGAGCTCGAGTGGGAATGAACATCGGCATCCTCGGAGGCGCGTTCGACCCCCCGCACATGGGCCACGTCGAGCTCGCGCGACGCGGGATCGAGCGATTCGATCTCGACCGGCTGCTCGTGCGCGTCGTCGAGGAGCCCGGCCACAAGGACGTCGCGACCGCGCCGCAGATCCGCCGCTTCCTCGCCGAGCTGGCGTTCGCTCCGCTCGACGAGGCAGAGGTCTCACTCGACCCGTTCCCGCGGACGGTCGACTCGCTCCAGGCGCTGGCGCTCGACGACCCCGTCTTCCTGGTCGGCGCGGACGAGTTTGCGAGCTTTCTCGCCTGGAAGGAGCCCGAGCGGGTGCTCGACCTTGCGCGCCTCGGCGTGGCGACGCGTCCGGGCGTCGACCGCGCGACCCTCGACGACGTGCTCGCCAGGCTCTGCAAGCCCGACAGGGTCGTCTTCTTCGAGATCGACCCGCTGGCCGTCTCGTCGTCCGACATCCGGGCGCGCGCCGCGGCAGGTGAGCCGATCGCCGGCCTCGTCCCGGGCGCGGTCGCGGCCGAGATCGGGCGGCTCGGCCTCTACGGCGCGGAGTGACCTGTGCGCCGTGCCCGGGGCTATGCTTCGTGACAAGAGATTGCTTGTGCTGAGGCAGCACAAGCGGTGACCGACTGGACGACTGCGACCTGAGCTCTCTCGAAACCGCACGACGTATCGCCGCTCTCTGCGAAGAGAAGCTGGCGACGGACGTGGCGATCCTCGACATGCGGTCGGTATGCGACTACACCGACTACTTCGTGATCGCGACCGGGAAGAATCCCCGTCTGACGAAGGCGATCCACGACGAGGTGTACGCCGTGCTCAAGCGCGACGCCAAGGTGACGCCGCGCTCCTCGAGCGGCCTTCCGGAGGCGAGTTGGATCGTCGACGACTACCTCGACGTCGTGCTCCACGTCTTCACGCCGGAGACGCGCGAGTACTACCGCCTCGAGGACCTCTGGGACGACGTCCCGAAGCTCGAGGCCGCGGCGACGGCGTAGCTCCTCCCGAGGCGGTGGTGCTGACCTGCCGACCCGGTCGTTACGGCGGAACGAGTCGAGCGTGGCGCTTACCGCGCCGCGTGATAAGAAACTGCTCCCCGCGAAGGGATCGCTCCAGATACCACCCAAAGTGCTCGCGGAACTCGTGCGAGCCGACCTCGGTTCCCTCAGGAGTGGAGCTAGCCGGGCTCGAACCGGCGACCTTCTGGGTGCCACCCAGACGCTCTCCCAACTGAGCTATAGCCCCGAACTCGTAACGCGCAGCCATGGTAACAGCACCGCGTTGCCCGTTTCGCGCGGGCTCGAGCCGAAGATGCAGCATCCCGCGGCCCTCCAAATGTGTCGCTGGAATGAGGTAGCACCGATCGACGTCGGGGCAGAAGACGCCGATCGCGTCGATCTCATCGGCGGTGTAGATCGTGCGAACGTAGCCGGTTGGTGTGAGACGGCTCGTGCGCACGCCCACGACGATCACGTCGCCCCGACGGCGGGCCCACTTGCACTGCACGCGAAGCGGTCCTGAACCGGCGTCGATCGCCAGGTCGTAGCGCGCACGTTCGTTGACCGGTCGCAGCACTGCCCAGCCGAGTCGGATCGCAGCGACGGTGATCTCAGCCTCGGCGATCGCACCTTTGGCGTTTGAGTCCACGAACACATGTTCTCTTGGTGTCCGGATGGACACCGCATCGGCGGAGCTTGTCGCGAGGATTCCGGGGGCGGGCCTATAGACCCGCCCCCGGAGCTACGGTGCTACGCGCCGACGATCGTGATCGTGCGGAGAACCTCGGCGGTCGTCGCCGTGTTCGCCGTCACTGTGACGCGGTAGGTCTTCTTCTTCGCCACCGTGAGCTTCGCCACGCGCGGCTTCACAGTGCAGTCGAGGCCGAGCGGGGCGGCGCCCTGGCTGACCGTCACGAGCTTCGACTTCAGGTAGCTGCGGATCGTGTAGCCGACGGTCGTGCCGGCGGCGTTGTTCGCGCAGTACTCGCGCAGGTAGACCGTGATCTTCGGGTTCTTCGTGCCGCCGCGGACGGTCATCTTGCCGTTGACCGGGCTGAGCGGCTTGGCCGTCCGGGCGAAGGCGGGCTGGGCCCGCTTCGGCGACGCGTCCTGGCGGTAGATCCCGCTCTGCCAGAGGCTGCCCTGCGAGTCCTGCATCACGAACCACACGAACATCTGGACGCGCGGGTCCTTGCGGGCCATCCCGATGGCCTGCGGGATGTAGGCGGCCTGCTGCGCCTCGGTGACGCCCTTCGGCTCGCCCGGCTTGGTCTCGTTGCCGTACTCCGTGATCCAGATCGGGACGTTCTTGCGCTTGAACGCGGCGTCGAGGTCCTTTTCGAACCGCGGGAAGCTCTTGAGCGTCACATTCGGGTAGCGGACGAGCTGCGTCGGCTTCTGGTTGACGGGGAACGGGTAGGGGTGCTGCGCCCAGGCGTCGAACTTGACGCCCTTCATGTTGGCCGCGACACCCTTCATGAATGTCGCCGGGGCGACGGTGTCGGTGCCGGCGCGGGGCTTGTCACGCCCGTTGGACGAGGTCTCGCCGATCCCGATCTGGGCGCTGCGGTTCCCCGCCTTGATGCCGGTGATCCCCGCCTTCGCGAGCTTGGCGTAGTTCGCCGGGCTGACGATCTTGCCCTTCGCGTTGAACTGCGGCACGAGGAACGTCGCGAGGTTCGACTCGTTCCAGATCGTGAAGAAGCGGACGTACGGATAGCCGGCGTAGCGGCCGGAGTAGCGGGACGCGACCGCACGGGCGAAGTCCTGGAAGTCGGCGAGGTTATTCGGCATCGCCTGCGGCTTCTGGCCGCCGTTCGCCCAGGAAGGCGTGCCCCACAGGGTGATGAGCACCTCGGTCCCGCGCTGCTGCGCGTTCCGGACGAATTCGTCGATGTCGCCGAACTGGTACGCCGGGTCGAAGGGGTCGGTCGCCTGGGTGGGACGCGTGGGCGCCACCTTCGTCCAGTCGACGATCGTCCGCAGGATCGTCGCGTTGTTCGCGCGCGCCCGGTCGAGAGCGTCCAGGCGCGTGCCGTCCCAGCGGAACATCGGGTCGTCGTGGAAGCCGACCCACATGCGGTCGGCCGCCGTTGCTGCAGGGACGAGGACAGTGGCTGCGAGACACGCGAAGAAGAGCAGGCGGACGATGAAACGCACGTGGACCTCCTTGGGCGGATTCGGGACGGGGGCACGGTAGCCCGACCGCGTTATGGCGGTGTAAGGCGGTTCTCCCTCTGATTCGCGCCCTTCCCGCGACTGCCTGCAAGCGCGCGGAGGCGAGCGCTCCCGCCGATCGCGTAGACTCGGCGGATGGTCTGGGAGATCGTCTTCATGCTCGTGCTGCTGAAGATCCCCCTCGTGTACCTGTGCATGGTGGTCTGGTGGGCGATCCGCGCCGAGCCTCACGACGAGCAGCCGACGGCGCCCGTTCGTGTGACCGACACCCCTGAAGGAGACGCTCCGGTGCACCGCCGGCAGACGCCGCCTCGCGGCGGCCGGCCGGACGCTGGCCGTCGTGGCGCCCGCGCACCGCACCGGGCTCCGTCGCGTCCGCATGCCTCCCGCGCCGAGGTGCGCTCGTGAGCTCGGTCGACGAGACACACGGCGACCGGACGACCGCGGCCGACACGATCGCCGGGCTGCTCGCCGTCGGGTCGATCGTCCTCTCGGCGATCGCGATGGGCTTCGGTCTCCTACTGCAGCTCGACGCCCATCCAGCTCGCATCGCTCCGGTGGCGATCGTCGCGGCGCTCGTCGCGGCCCGGATGAGCGCCCGCTACCAGCCGCTCGCCCTCAAGGCGGCGCTCTTCGGCGCCCTCGCGTGGGTCGTGGGCATGATCGTCGTGATCGTCACCGACGGCCCGCTGTTCTAGCGCGACCGGTCGGAGCCGCCGGGCCGGCCGCCTCCGGCGACGCTGCTACAACACAGCGAGACATGGCATCGACGGACGTGACGGGCCCGAACGCCGCCTACGTGGCGCAGCTCCTCGAGGACTACCACGATGCCCCCGCGAGCGTCCCCGCCGAGTGGCGCCGGATCTTCGAGGAGTCCGAGGAGCCGTCAGAGGCAACCGACGGCGCGGGGGCAACCGGAAACGGCGCGCCGCCGGCCGCTGCCGCCGCTCCGGTCACGGTCGCCCCGCCCGCTGCGACTCCGGCCGACCCGGGCCTGCTCGGCGCCGTCGCCGCGGCGATGGCGCTCGTCAAGGCGTACCGCATGCACGGCCATCTCGCCGCGCGCCTCGATCCGCTCGGCTCGGAGCCGATGGGCGACCCGGCGCTCGACGAGACCCGGCTCGTCCCCCCGCTGACGCCCGAGCTCCAGGCGCGGATCCCCGCGGGCCTGCTGCGTCTCTATGTCCCCGGCGCCACGCTGCTCGAAGCGCTTCCGCAGCTGCGCGAGGTGTACATGGGATCGAGCGCCTACGAGATCGAGCACATCTCGGACCACGCCGAGCGCGTCTGGCTGCGCAAGGCGATCGAGTCCGGTCGCTTTCACGACCCGCTCGAGCCCGAGCGGCGGGTGCGGCTGCTGCGGCGCCTGGCCCAGGTCGAGGGCTTCGAGCAGTACCTGCGCCGGTCGTTTCTCGGCCAGAAGCAGTTCTCGCTCGAAGGGCTCGACGTGCTCGTCCCGATGCTCGACGAGGCGATCGAGCTCGGCGCCGAGGGCGGCGCGCACCAGGTCGTCGTCGGGATGGCCCACCGCGGCCGCCTCAATGCGCTCGTGCACACCGTCGGGCGCTCGTACGAGGCGATCCTCCGCGAGTTCGAAGGCGAGCGCTCGTACGACGCACTCGTCGTCGACCCGGAGGGCGGGAGCGGCGACGTCAAGTACCACCTGCCGGCGTCCGGGACGCGGGTCACCGCCTCGGGCGAGATCGAGGTGACGATCGCGCCGAACCCGAGCCACCTCGAGGCCGTCGACCCCGTCGTCGAGGGCTGGACCCGCGCCGAGCAGACCGACCGCTCCCAGGGGTCGGGCCTCCACGACCCGGCTGTCGCGCTGCCCGTCCTCATCCACGGCGATGCGGCGTTCGCGGGGCAGGGGATCGTGGCGGAGACGCTCAACCTCCAGAGCCTCGAGGGCTACTCGACCGGCGGCACGCTGCACCTGATCACGAACAACCAGGTCGGCTTCACGACCGACCCGACCGAGAGTCGCTCGACGCGGTACTCGAGCGACCTCGCCAAAGGCTTCGACATCCCGATCGTCCACGTCAATGCCGACGATCCCGAGGCGGCGCTCTCCGCCGTCGCGCTGGCGCTGGCCTACCGCGCCGAGTTCGGGCACGACTTCGTGATCGACCTTGTCGGCTACCGACGCTTCGGCCACAACGAGCAGGACGAGGCGGCGTACACGCAGCCGCTCATGGTCGAGCGGATCGACCACCAGCCGACGGTGCGCGAGGTGTACGCCGACCGGCTCGTCGAGGCGGGGGTGATAGCGGCCGACGAAGCGGACGGGATCGTCGGCGAGGTGACCGCCACCCTGCGCGCAGCCCACGACCGGCTGCGCGCCTCCATCGCGGAGCCGCCCGCGCCACCGCCCGAGCCGCCGGCGACGACCGGCACGGGGGACGTGGTGGAGACGGCCGTCCCCGCCGAGCGCCTGCGCACGCTCAACGAGCAGTTGCTCCAGGTTCCTCCCGGCTTCACCTTGAACGCGAAGCTTGCCCGCCAGCTAGAGCGCCGTCGCGAGGCGGTCGAGGCGGGAGGCATCGACTGGGGCCAGGCCGAGGCGCTTGCGTTCGCGTCGCTCCTCGAGGACGGCATCCCGATCCGGCTCTCGGGCCAGGACACCGAGCGCGGAACGTTCTCGCACCGCCATCTCGTGCTGCACGACCCCGGGACGGGCGAGACGGCGACGCCGATCCAGGCGCTGCCCGGCGCGAACGCGTCGTTCGAGGTCTACAACTCGCCGCTCTCGGAGTATGCGGCACTCGGCTTCGAGTACGGCTACTCCGTCTCGGCGCCGGACGCTCTCGTGCTCTGGGAGGCGCAGTTCGGCGACTTCGTCAACGGCGCCCAGATCGTGATCGACCAGTTCATGGTGGCGGGGCGGTCGAAATGGAACCAGACGTCGCGCCTCACGCTGCTGCTTCCGCACGGGTACGAGGGGAACGGGCCGGAGCACTCGAGCGCACGCCTCGAGCGCTTCCTCCAGCAGGGGGCGCAGGACAACATCCGCGTCTGCAACTGCACGACGGCGGCCCAGTTCTTCCATCTGCTGCGCCGCCAGGCGCTCGACGCCGTGGCCCGGCCGCTCGTCGTCATGACTCCGAAGGGCCTCCTCCGGCTGAAGCAGGCGGCCTCGACGCTCGAGGATCTCTCCGCGGGTGCGTTCTCGGCCGTGCTCGACGACCCGCGGGCGAGCCACGACGACGTCGAGAGACTCGTTCTCTGCTCTGGGAAGCTGTACTACGACATCGTCGGACATGACCTCCGCGAGGAGGCGCGCACCGTCGCCGTCGCACGGCTCGAGCAGCTCTACCCGTTCCCGATCGACGCCGTCGAGGCGCTGCTCGGGCGCTATCCGCGGCTCCGCGAGGTCGTCTGGGCCCAGGAGGAGCCGCAGAACATGGGCCCGTGGCGCTCGATCCGGCACCGGCTCGAGGAGGCCGTGCGTGCGACCGGCGCCGAGAGTCTCCGGTATCTCGGCCGCACCTGGAAGGCCAGCCCGAGCGAGGGATACCCAACGGCGCACCAGGTCGAGCAGGACCGCATCGTCCGCACCGCGCTCGGTGCGTCCTAGGTACGCGGCTACACTGCGGCGTGGCCCGTGACCCTTCCGAGCGTCGTAACGGAGAACCAATGGCAGTCGATACCAGCATCCCGGAAAACCCCTTCACGGCAGACGCGAGGGTCGACGACGATCCCTCGTCGCTCTCGCGCGCGATCCAGGAGCACCTCGACCTGAAGCAGCGAAATGCCGCGCTCGACGGCGACATGCCGCTCGACCGGTACGAGATCGAGGACCCTTTCGAGAACCACCCGCTCTTCAAGTCCGAGGAGCAGGCCCGCCTCGAGGAGACGCTCGAAGGCGTGGCGGCCCCCGAGCCGAGCCAGCCTCTGCCGTGGCCCGGCGAGGACGAGACGGTCGAGGGCGCCGCGCTCGACGACGGCCTCTGGAGTCGCTCGCGCGACTTCGACTGGGGTGAATAGCACCCGTCACGCATAGATGGTTGATTCGAAATAGCCGCGAACCGGATGGCGCCTCCGACGCGTCGGTGACGCCCCCGGACGTCACGCCTATCTGGAATCAACCATCTAGCGGTCGATCCCGCTATGGTCGCGCGCGATGACGCCCGACGAGCGCCTCGACCGCTTCGCCGACCTCGTCGTCCGGGTCGGAGCGAACGTCCAGCCGGGTCAGGAGGTCGTGCTGCTCTACCTGGTCGAGCACACGCTCATCGCGCGCGCCGTCACACGAGCGGCGCTCAGGGCGGGCGCACTGCGCGTGCACCCTGTCATCTCCGACCTTCATCTGCGCAAGGCTGCGATCGAGTACGGCCCCGAGGCCGAGCTCGGCCGGACGCCGGAGCATCTTCTCGGGTGGATCCGCTCCTGGGGCGACACTCGGCCGGCGCTGATCTCCCTCACCGGTGATCCGGAACCGACGCTCTTCGACGGCCTCGACCCGGAGCTCGTCGCGAAGGCGGAGGCACGCGACGTCCGGATGATCTACCTGCCCTTCGTGATGGGCCGGAAGCTGAACTGGGTCATCGTGCCCGCGCCGAATCCCGGCTGGGCCGAGGCCGTCCTCGGCGAGCCGGACGTGGAGCGGCTCTGGGAGGCCGTCGCCGCGACGATGCGCCTGGACGAGGAGGATCCCGTCGAGGCATGGCGCGCACACGCCGCGATGCTCCAACGGCGCGCAGATGCGCTCAACGCGGCACATTTCGATGCGATCCGCTTCCGCGGGCCGGGCACCGACCTCGTCGTGGGCCTGCTCGGCGGCTCGCGCTGGATGTGCGCGACGTTCCAGACAGAGACCGGAATCGAGCACCTGCCGAACATCCCGACGGAGGAGGTGTTCACGACGCCGGACTGGCGCCGGACAGAGGGCGTCGTGCGGTCGACCTATCCGCTGGTCGTGCCTGGGATCGGCAAGCGCGTCGAGGGGCTCGAGCTGCGGTTCGAGGGTGGCAAGGTCGTGGACGTGCAGGCAGAGGGCGACGGCGCCGACGTGATCCGCGCGCAGATCGCGAGCGACGCCCGGGCGCCGTTTCTCGGCGAGGTCGCGCTCGTGGACGGTTCGTCGCGCGTCCGGGAGACGGGGCTCGTCTTCGAGAACACGCTCTTCGACGAGAACGCGAGTTGCCACGTCGCCTACGGGAGCGGGCTTCCCTTCGCCGTGGAGGGAGCCGAGGGCCTCGACACGGACGCGCTCATCGAGCGGGGGATCAACGTGGCCGGTGTCCACACGGACTTCATGATCGGCGGCCCCGAGGTCGAGGTCGACGGGCTGGCGTCGGACGGCGGAGCCACCCCGATCCTGCGCGACAACACCTGGGTGCTGTAGCCGCGGGCTACCCGACGGCGAGCAGTCGCGGGTCGTCGCGACCGCTCAGCGCGAGGGCGTAGACGCCGAGTAGCTCCTCGGTGCACGGCGCAACGTCGAACGTCTCCTCGACGTGGGCGCGACCTGCGGCACCGAGTGTCGGCCAGTCCTCGTTGTCCCGGATGAGCTGCCGGATCGCGCCTGCGAGCGAACTGGGGTCGTTCTCGGGTACGAGGAGGCCGCTCTGCCCGTCGAGCACGACCTCGGGGACGCCGGCGTGTCTGGTCGAGACAACCGGGAGCCCGGAGGCGTGCGCCTCCATGAGGGCGACCGGCGCGCCCTCCGTGTCTCCGTCGGCGGCCTCCATGCTGGCCAGCACGAAGAGATGCGCCTCGTCCAGCAGGTGGCGCACGAACGCGCTGTCCTGCCTCCCGTGGAGCGTGACGACTTCTTCGAGCCCCAGCTTGCGGACGAGGACTTCGAGGGGTACTGCGAGCGGGCCGCCGCCGACGACGTCGTACCGAACCGGAATGTCGCGCGCGACGTCCGCGATCGCCTCGAGCGCGACCGCGTGTCCCTTCTTCTCGACCAGCCGGCCGACGGTGACGATGCGCACGGTTTCGCCGGGCCAGAGGTGCCGCGCGCGGAAAGGGATCTCTTCGGCCATGATCGGCATCCGTAGCCTCGCGAGCTTCTCGGGCGGGCAGGCGAGGGACTCGAGCGCCCGGCGGGCGTGCTCGCAGTTGAATGTCACAACGTCCGCCGTCTCGAACAGGACGTCGTACATGGCCGCACCGTGCGCCCGCGGCTGGGCGCTGAAGTCGTAGCCGTGGAACGTCACGACGAGCGGCGCTCGAGCCTGCTCCCTCGCGAACGCGAACCGCCGGGCGTTGGGGCCGAAGTGCGCGTGGAGCACGTCGTGGCGACCGGGCGCGACCGGGATCGACGGCACGGGGTCGAGAGAGTCCGGCGTCAGTACGGCGTCGACGTACTGCGTTCGGCCGAGCAGCCCTGAGTCCGCGACCTCGTCGTGCACGGGCTCGCCCCGGCGCGGGCGGTGGTGAGAGACGACGTCGACCACGTGCCCGGCACCCTGGAGGCCGCGCATCTCGGTCAGCAGGAACGTCTCGCTCACCACCGGAAAGCGCTCGAGCAGGAATGCGACCCGCAGGGTGCCGGTCATCCGTCGAGCAAGGCCGTGAGAGCTGTGAACGCCTCGAGGAAGCGCTCGGGTGTGTGGTTCGCGCGAGCCCACTCGCACCCCTCGGCGCCGAGCCGGAGCCGCAGGCCGTCGTCGTCGAGCAGGCTCTCGATCGCGTCCCCGAAGGCGTCGACCGCATCGAGCCCGCTCCCGCCCCATCGCCCGACGTACCGGCCGAACCGCGACGTGACGCCCTCCGGATCCTGGCAGGACACGATCGGCGTACCGCAGTGGAGAGCCTCGAGGAAGCTGATCGGCAGGGACTCGTGGATGGACGTGTTGACGATCATCCAAGCCGAGCCCAGCAGGGACCGCTTGGACTCACCATCCACGTGGCCGAGGACGGTGACGTTCGAGGGGAGCCGCCCGGGGTGCCACGAACCAGGTCCCTCGAAGTGCGCGCGGCCCAGCACCACGAACTCGATGCGCGGGAAGCGCCGCGCGAGCTCGACGAAGACCCACGGACGCTTGATCGGGTCCAACCGTCCGAGGAAGGCGACTCGCGGCCGCTCGGCCCGGCGGACGCCCGCGACCGCGGGTGAGACGGGATTGGGGAGGAAGTGGATGCCGTCCGGCTCGACGTCGTACGTCGATCTCATGCTCGGCGCTGCGAGCGCGGGAGCGGGAGATGCGAAGGCGATGGAGCCGCCGGCGGTCTCCGTGCGATTGACGTGCGCTCCCAGCGACCGACAGTCGATCGCGTCGACGCCCTGCGGAGGTTCGAGACGCGAAGGAAGCTCGAGCGTGGCGATCCGCTCGACATCGGCCGGCGTCCGCGGGTCGCGAATCCAGACGATCGTGGGGAGGTCGCGCGCCTCCAGAACGGGGAGGTAGTTGGGGCGGTAGTCGACGGTCAGGAACAACCCGACCTCTGCCCGGTCGAGTCTTCGCGCGTAGCGCTTGCGGTCGTCGTCGTGCTTGACGAGTGGGATGCCGCTCTCGTGCCGGTCGGGGCGGCGTGCTCCGAGCCCGCGTCTCCCGGCGAGCAGGACCGGCGGTCGAGCGATGCGCCGTGCGCCGGCCAGGCACTCGGCGCTCGTCCGCGCCGCCCATCCGAAACCCCCCATGCGACCCAGCGCGGGGTCGAAGAACTCGTTGGCGACGATGCCGACCGCGCGCGCGTCGGGCGGCCCGAGCCGCCGCGCGATGGGAAGCAATGTCGGCCGCAACGACATCGGACGTGAAGCAGTCAACCAGACGCGGCGGCGGATCGAGCGGCGCGCTGTCTCGGGTCAGGCCACCCGGCGGGCGGCAATGCCCTGCAGGGTCGTGGCGAGCCGGCGGAACGGCCCGTCCGTCGCGATCAGGTCGTCGTACGTCCCGCGCTGCGTGATGCGGCCGCGCTCCATCACGAGGATCTCGTCGGCACGGCGGACGGTCGTCAGGCGGTGGGCGATGATGATCGACGTCCGGCCGCGCAGCAGGGTGTCGAACGCGCGCTCGATCAGCACCTCGGTGGGACGGTCGATGTTCGACGTCGCCTCGTCGAGGATCAGGATCCGCGGATCGGCGACGAGCGCCCGCGCGATCGAGATCAGCTGGCGCTCGCCGGCCGAGAGGCCCGCGCCGCCCTCGCGGACGACGTGATCGAGCCCTTCGTCGAAGCGCGCCGCGACGCGGTCGACCCCGATCGCGCGCGCAGCGGCGACGACCTCCTCGTCGGTCGCATCCGGACGGGCGAAGCGGATGTTGTCGGCGATCGTGCCGCTGAAGAGGAACGGGTCCTGCAGGACGACGCCGAGCTGCCGCCGGTACGAGCGGAGCCTGACGTCGCGGAGGTCTGTTCCGTCGACGCGGATCGCCCCGTCGGCCGGGTCGTAGAAGCGCGCCACGAGCTTCGCGGTCGTCGACTTGCCGCCGCCGGACTCTCCGACGAGGGCGATGCAGCCGCCGGCGGGGATCTCGAGCTCGAGCCCGTGGATCACCGGCTCGGCGCCGTATGCGAAGACGACGCGGTCGAGGTCGAGGCGCCCCTCGATCCGACCGAGGTCCCGCGCGCCGGGCTGGTCGACGATGTCGTGCTCGGCGTCGAGCACGGTCGAGATCTTCCCCATCGCCGCAGTCGCGGCCTGCACCTGGCCGTAGAGCTCGGACAGCTCCTGCAGGGGCTGGAAGACGAGCGACAGCATCCCGACGGCGGCGATCAGCGTCCCGATCTCGAGGCTGCCGCCGTCGATCATCAGCGCGCCGGCGTAGATCACGGCGACCTGCGCGACCACGCCGAGCAGCTCGATCGCGGGGAAGAAGACGGACGACAGCTTCTGCGCGTAGGTGTTGGAGACGCGGTTCGCCTCGTTCAGCTCCTCGAACTCGCGCTGGAACGCGCGCTCGCGGTTGAACGCCTGCACGACCGCCATCCCCGCCACGGACTCTGCGAGCTGCGCCGTGACCGCGGCGATCCGCGTGCGGACGTCGGAGAACGCCGCGTGTGAGCGTCGCTGGAACCACCGCGTGATGAGGATCCCGGGCGGCAGGACGAGCAGCGCGACGAGACCGAGGCGCCAGTCGAGCAGGAAGAGACCGCCGATCGCCGCGACGAGAGTCAGCGTGTTGACGACGAGGGTCGTCAGCCCCTGGTTCAGGACGTCCGACAACGCATCGACGTCGCTCGTGAGGCGCGCGATGATCCAGCCGGCCTTCTGCTCGGAGAAGTAGCGCAGCGACAGCGACGTCAGGTGCTCGAAGAGGTCGCGCCGCAGCTCGAGCACCATGCGCTGGCCCACCGCCGCGAGCATCAGCCACGTCGCCGTGCCGAGGAGCCATGCGACGACGCCGATCGCGACGTACACGACGACGTCCTCGGTGAGGCGACTCGTGTCGCCGGCGACGATGCCGTTGTCGATCGCGTCGCCGACGATGTGCCACATCGCGACCGGCGCCGCTGCGGAGACGGCGGCGAGCGCGAGCACGACGGAGAGCCGGCGCCGGCGCCCCTCGGTGTAGCGCCAGAGGCGCGTCAGGCCGGTGCGCTTCGGTCTCATGCCGCAAGCGCCTCCTCGCCGAAGAGGTCTGCGAACGGCCCGCCGGCGCGGATCAGGTCGTCGGGGAGGCCCTGCTCGACGATCTTGCCGTCGCGGAGCACGATCGCGCGGTCGGCGACGAGGACCGTCGAGAACCGCTGCCCGGAGATGAGCACCGTCCGGCCGGCGACCGCCGGGCGGAGGTTCTCGACGAGATGGCGTTCGGTCTCGGTGTCGACCGCGGACATCGGGTCGTCGAGGACGAGCACGCGCGAGCCCGCGATGAGCGCGCGCGCGAGCGCGACCCGCTGGCGCTGGCCGCCGGAAAGGTTCACGCCGCGCTCGCCGATCAGCGTGTCGTAGCCGTCGGGCAGGTCGTCCACGAACTCGGCAACCCCGGCCGTCTCACATGCGTCGAGCACGTCGGCCCAGTCCGCGTCGGGCCGGGCGGCGAGCAGGTTGTCGCGTAGCGGCACCGAGAAGAGCACGGCCTTCTGGGTCACGATCGCGACCGCCTTCCGCAGCTCCGCAAGGGGGACGTCGCGCGCGTCGACCCCGCCGATCAGGACTCGGCCCTCGGTGGGGTCGTAGAAGCGTGGAAGGAGGTTCAGGAGCGACGTCTTTCCGGCGCCGGTCGGCCCGCAGATCGCCACGATCTCGCCCGGCGCCGCGTCGAGGTCGATTCCGGAGAGGACCTCGCCGCCCGTCGAGTACGCGAAGTGGACGTTCTCGAAGCGCACGGGGAGCGGCCCTTCGGGCAGCGATGCCGGCCGCTCCGGCTCCGGGAGGGACTGGATCCCGTCGAGCCACGCGAAGCTCCGCGACGCTGCCGCGGTCGCGCGCTGGCCGAGGTTGATGATCCAGCCGAGCGCCTCGAGCGGCCACACGAGCTGGAGCAGGAGCGTGATGAAAAGCGTGAACTGGCCGATCGTCAGGTTCCCGGCAATCGCCTCGCGGCCACCGATGAGAAGCACCGCCGCGATCCCGATCGTGGGGAGGAAGACGAGGCCTGGGAGGAAGCGTGCCTCGACCGACGCCTGGCGCATCGTCTCGTGTCGCACGGCCTCCGCCCGGTCCGAGAAGCGGTCGCGCACGTCGTCCTCGCGACCGAACGCCTGCACCATCTCGATCCCGACGACGGCCTCGTCCGAGGCCTCGGTGAGGTGGCCCTTCTTCCGCTGCACCTCGCGCGAGATCGGGAAGACGCGATGCGCGAAGAAGTACGTGAGGACCGCGATCGGCGGCATCGCGACGGCCGCCGTAAGCGCGAGCTGCCAGTTCACGACCGAGAGGACGATCGCGGCGCCGATCAGCATCAGCACGCTCTGGATCGCCTGCACGACGCCCCAGCCGATGAAGTAGCGCACGGGGTAGATGTCGTTCGTCGCCCGCGAGATGACCTCGCCGGTCGCGTGACGGTCATAGAAGGCGCGCGGATAGCGGAGATACGCCTCGTAGAGCATCGACCGCAGCCGCGCCTCGACGGTGATCCCGATCCGCGCTGTCGCGTAGCGGCGGGTGAAGTTGACGCCGAAGCGGAGCGAGGCGACGACAACGATCGCCGCGAGGTAGGGGACGAGCAGCGAGTGGTCGCCGCCGTCGATCGCGTCGTCGATGGTGCGCTGGACGAGGATCGGGATGAGCAGCGAGAACAGGGTGAACACGAGCGCGCAGGCGAGCCCGACCGAGACGAGACGATACTGCGCCCGCCAGAGCGGGAACAGATGCCGGATCGTCGGCCAGAGAGTGAGATCCGAGGGATCGACGTTCGTCACGGGGGCGCTCCTCGCCGTGTCGCGGGCACGGTGTCGTACGGGAAGCCGCCCCGCGCGTGCGGGACGGAAAGAACTTGTCCGGCGGGCCTGCGCCTCGAGCCGGAAGTGCACAAGCGTAGTCGAACCCGAGGACCCCGTTTGTACGGTTTTCCGCCCTTCCCATGCGGCCTGGAGGCACGAAACGTCATCTCTGACACCGGCTGGACGACAATCCGCACTTGACAGACATCATTTTGATGTCATACTGGCATCCATGGAGCTGCACATCGATGCGATCAAGCGCGACGTGGCCGGCGTCGTCGCGGCGCTCGGCGACGAGGACGTCGTCGAGCAGTGGCGGCGCCTCGCAGATGCCGTCGAGCCCTCGCTCCGTCTCCGGCTGATCGACCTGCTGTCCGAGGCGGCGCTCTCGCTCAACTCCCAGCTCGACATCGGCCACGTCGAGGTGCGCATGGCCGGGCGCGATCCCGAGCTCGTCTTCGTCGACGAGCCTCCGGCGCGCGAGGAACCGCCGGCACCCGGCGACGACCTGAGCGCCCGCATCACGCTGCGCCTCCCCGAGGGGCTCAAGGCGAGCCTCGAGGTCGCGGCGGCCCGCGAGGCCGTCTCGACGAACGCATGGATCGTCCGGGCACTCGCCCGGGCACTCGAGCCGCGCTCGGCGCGGCGATCGTCCAACCGGCTCCAGGGCTACGCCCGGAGCTGACGGAAGGAAGAAAGGAGCACCAATGTTCTCGCTCGCACTCTTCGGCCCGTTCGATCCCGACCCCGTCGAGCGCCGCCGGCCTCGCCGTCGCGGCGACGGCCGCGTCGACTCCCGCCCCTCCGTCCCGCCGCGCGGCGGCACGCGCTGAAGCCGTGCCGACCTTCGAGACACCGGGCCGCGTCGCACTCGACGTCGAGGTGCCGGGCGGCGACGTCTCCGTCGCGACGTGGGACGAGCCCCGGGTCGACGTCGACGTGCGCCCGGCACGCGGCGACGACGCCTCCGCGGCTGCGGCCGCGGAGACGCTGATCGAGCTGGTCGAGCGCGGCGGCCGCTACGAGGTGTCGATCCGCGTCCCGAAGCAGCAGGGCCGCCGGTTCTTCAGCCGCGGGCCGGAGCTCGACGTGAAGATCCGCTGCCCCCAGGACGCCGATCTCGAGCTCACGACCCACAGCGCCGACCTCGACGGCAACGGACGCCTCGGCGCCGTGGGCGTGCGCTCCGCTTCCGGCGACGTGCGCGTGGGCGACGTCGGCGAACTGTCGTTCACGACGGCGAGCGGCGATCTGGACGCGGGGACCGTCGCGGGATCGTTGAACGTCAAGTCGGCCTCCGGCGACGTGTCCGTCCACGCTGTCGGCGGCGCGGCATCGGTCAACACCGTCTCCGGAGATGCCCGGCTCGGCGAGACGCAAGGTCTCGCGTCGGTGGCGTCGGTCTCGGGCGACGTCGAGCTCGACGCCGTCGTCGCCGGCGCGCGGCTCAACTCGGTCTCCGGCGACCTTCACGTCGCCGCCCGCCGCGGCCTCGCGCTCTGGATCGACGCTCAGTCGGTCTCCGGCTCCGTCACATCCGACCTCGACGTCGGAGCCGACGAAGGCGAGGCGGAGGGCGGCGCCCAGGTGGAGCTCCGGGCCCGCTCGGTCTCGGGCGACATCCGCATCACGCGGGCTGCTCCGACCGCCGGCTGACGCAGCGCCGTCGCCGGCGGTGTGCCCGCCGATGCGCTTCCTAGACTCGCACCGTGTCGAGCGTGCCGGAGCCGCCGCCGAAGCGCGTCGAGATCACGATCTCCGCGCGGACGATGGTCACCGTCCTCGCCGTTGCGGCTTTCGTCTGGGCGTTCCTCGCCGCGCGCCAGGCGGTGCTCTGGGTGTTCATCGCGCTGTTCCTCGCGATCGTTCTGCAGACGCCCGTCAACTGGCTCGAGGAGCGGGCGAGGATGCGTCGCGGCAACGCCGCAATGATTGTCGTGCTCGGCTTGATGGGCTTCCTCGGCATCCTCTCGTACCTCCTGATCAGCCCCTTCGTCGGCGCGGTGCGAGACCTGATCGAGGACCTGCCGACGATCGTCGAGCGGATCCGCGCCTCCGATCTCTTCCAGCAGATCGACCAGCGCACGGACATCGGCGACAAGCTCCAGGAGAAGGCCCAGACGCTCGCGGCCGACCTGCCGACAAAGGTCGGCGACGCGTTCGAGGTCGGCGGCAAGGTGTTCGGGTTCGGGCTGGGGGCGATCACGATCACGTTCATGACCCTGTTTCTCGTGATCGACCTGCCGAACCTCTCGCGGTCGTTGCACAGCGTCCTCTTCCCGCGCGAGTCGGCACGGACCGCCATGCTGGAGGAGCGGATCACGCGTACGATCGGCCGCTACGCGCTCGGCGCCGTCGTCATTGCGACGATCGCGGGGACGATCCAGGGGACGGCGGCGTGGCTCCTCGGTGTTCCCTTCGCGCTCGCGCTCGGGATCATCGCCGGGCTCCTCGGCCTGATCCCGCAGGTCGGCGCGACGCTCGCCGCGGTCGTCCTCTCGCTCGTCGCCCTCACGCAGGGCGTCCCGCAGGCGCTGATCATGCTGACCGTCTGCATCGTCTACCAGCAGGTCGAGAACTACGTGCTCCAGCCGACCATCCAGGGCCGAGCGGCGGACATCTCCGGGTTCTTCGTGATCGCGAGCGTGATCGTGGGCGCGGCGCTGCTCGGGGTCGTGGGGGCGCTCATCGCGGTCCCGCTCACCGCGTC
>Ga0105238_10002590_pt1 | contig 18024 bp, 20 predicted proteins | sample KBSC34metaG_FD_81526 | JGI IMG/M metagenome (GOLD analysis project Ga0105238, IMG submission 81526) | Corn rhizosphere microbial communities from Kellogg Biological Station, Michigan, USA - KBS C3-4 metaG | ecosystem: Host-associated > Plants > Roots > Rhizosphere > Soil | place: Michigan, USA... | reverse complement strand
GAAGCAATATGGCGATAAGGTAATGTTTGTGGGGTTGCCAAATGAGCATGAGGTATTCTGTAAACAAAACAAGTTGGATGTTCCAAGGCTGGAAGCTGCTGACTATTTAGAAATTGCAACCGCTCTTTATAATTGCAAAGTCTATCTGGGGTCACAGAGTTCTATTTTTCAAGTGGCAGAGGGGCTCAAAATACCGCGTGTTTTGGAAGTCTGCAACTCCATACCAAATGTAATAGGTAGTGGGCCGGGGTTCTATGATTTTCTTACTCAACGGGCGCTCGAATATTACACAGGGCGATTATTTAACCAATAAATAAGTAAATTTAATTATGGACTACAATAAACCATTTCATACGGAAATATCCATATCAATAAATGGAGAAATTGTATTTAAGGAAAATGTTTTCATGAACATTGAAGATGCTCAAAAGAAGGTACAGAGAATAGCAGAAGAAAGATACCCAGACAAAGAATGTCATTTATTCTTCGGTAATAGCATCTTTGGAGGTGGGTCAATTAAAAAAATAAATCATGAATAGACGTTATCTTATAAAAAGCATTCTGGGGTTAGCTGCTGCTCCAAAGATATTAGCGGAGATGAATTTCGAGCCTCCTATAACCCCCAAGCCGCTGCTGACTAAGTCATTGATTAAAGATATGCAATTAATAACGCCTCAATATTATAAAGGCATCGTAGAGAAATATGGGAATGAAAACTGGGCATTAACAGCAGAACAATTTCAAAGTACATGGAATAAAGCACAACGAGAACTTTTCGATAAACTACAATCAAATGGCAACGAAAATAAAAACATCTAAATCAAAAGGCCCAATTGAATATCCACCTGATCATAAACCAGCCATGAAAGTAACTAGTCCAGGGTCTAGCTGTTCGAACTGCCTATACTGGGACGGAAAGGATTGTGAGAATACTTATTATCGCCGCTGGAATAATGGAAGCGGGGAGATACCCGTAGAAAATCCTGAAACGTATTGCTCGGATTGGTGGACTCCTAAAAAGAATAATTAAAAAACGATTTAGCAAACAAATTATTATATTTGGTATGCCGTGACGTTCTTTAATGGTTAGCCTGATTAAAATATTAAAAATAAACTCCGACACAGGTGCACTTTCTCTTCATTGAGGGACGTGACGGCCATCTGTTGTTGGGGTTAATTTTTTATATGGGTAAGCAAATAGACTTAACTGGGAAAAGATTTGGGAAACTAATAGTGATTAAATATTCTCGGACAGAGAATAAAAGAGCTTTTTGGTGGGTTAAATGCGATTGCGGTATGGAAGCAGAGAAGATGGCGAAATATTTATTAAACGGAGACACGAAATCATGCGGGTGTATCCTGGCTAAGGATGGCCGTACTAAAACTAGATTATATAAAATCTGGTCAAGCATGATGACAAGATGTTATAATAAAAACAGAAGATCATATAAGAATTATGGAGGGCGAGGAATAATTGTATGTGAGCGTTGGCATGATTTTAAAAACTTTTATGAGGATGTGAAGATTGGGTATAGCGATAATCTTACGTTAGATCGCTTTCCTGATAATAATGGGAATTACGGCCCGTCTAATTTTAGGTGGGCTACTAAGACTGAACAAGGAAGGAATAAAAGAAATAATATCATAATGGAATATAATGGAGAAAGCAAATGTTTCATAGAGTGGGCGCGACAGTATAATATGGATTACAATACATTGAAGTGCAGGCTCCAACGCGGGTGGACTAAAGAACAAGCATTAAACACGCCAATAGTAAAAAAATATGCAGACAGAATTAAAACATGTAGAAAATAGAATTTTAATTAAGGTATGGACAGAAGAAAAGAATCACCATACATTCTCCCACGGGGTTACCATTAGGATTGAGCGCCGGTACGAAAATTTCAATTGTCGCGAAACACAGCCTATACAAGGGACAGTAGTAAGCGGGAACGGTGTCCCTGAAGGGGCGATAATGTTATTTCACCATAATGGCACAAGGCCCGAATTTGAAGTGTTTAATCATGGCCAATTAAGCGGTAAAGAAATAGCAAGTGATATTAAATTCTTTTCTGTTCCAGAAGAAGATTGCTTTGCATGGAAAGAGCCTGATGGAGAATGGCAGCCATCTAATACGTTTGATTTTGGATTGAGGGTATTTGTGCCTTACTCCGGGCCAATTCATGGGATAGAACCTACGTTATTGAAGGATACTCTATATATGCAAACCGGTGAATACGCAGGACAAGTAGTAAGAACCCTCAAAGCATGTGATTATGAAATTGTATTTAGAGAACCAAACACAGGGCAAGAAAGCCGATTAATAAGATGCCGCCCAAATGGAGACGAACGAACCAGCCGGGAACCAGAAGTAATTGCAATAGATCATGGGCTGACTAAAAAAGTAAATAACGGACAGGTTCTTATAGGCTTATCAAAAACAGACGCTAAACCTTTAAAAGAATATATATGTCAATAGCCGAATTAAAAGAACTAATTGCCGATCTTCCTGATGACATGACCGTGGTTATGCCTCATGGAGATGAAACATATATCACCGTATGTTTTGAACAATCCGAATGTGTTGATTTTCCAGTGGAAGACGATACAGCCGAAGAAGGATTTTCATATGTTAGCACATTTGTTTTAAGACCATGCACTTGTAGCGCTGAAGATTTACCAGTAGTTCCTGCTGAACAAATATTAAATTAATGACACATGCCTGATGAAAAAGAATTAGAAAAGAAGATAAAAGTACTTGAACAGCAGTTATCTGAAAAAGAAAAGATAATTAAAGACCCATCTAAGCGTGGATATTATGCTTTAAATAAAATATTGTACCAACAAATTCATTTCCTTGAAGATTTTGATTTAAAGACACAGATTAAAGAAAACCCAAAGGAAGACAAAATCTACGACAGAGCAAAGGGAATCTGGGAGGGGTTGAAAACTATGATTTTGGATTGTCGCGCATTAAAAAGTGAATTAAAGATACCAAATGACGAGGAAGAAAAAGAGATTAAGAAAATATATCGTTTAACACCAGAATCAGTATCGGATGTATTGGGAAACACAGCAGGGCAGCAAGGTTAATATACAGGGGCTGGATTGTAATATCCCCCCAGAAGGATATGTGTATAATATCCTGACAAGACAATTAGAGTACAGAGGTGTATATAAGCGATCAGACAAGCCAGAAGAACAATATTGGGAACGTATACCTTTGCCGGTTTGGTACAAAGATGTAATGAAGAGATGGGATTTATATGAGGAAAAGAAAAAAGATGATGCGCCTGATTTTTTTGATGAAGATTTAGAAAAGTTCAAACAACAAGAATGGGATAGGAGGTTGAATGGTTTTTGGTTCATGAACGCAGGGGAAGCTGTGTATGTTACCGGGATGCACTACATGTTTTTAATGTGGTGGCTTATAGACATCGGTTACCCAAAGTATCGTGTTATAGATTTAGAATACTTTTACTTCTTACAATATTGCATAGAAGACCCTATGTGTTATGGTATGATCGAAGTATGTAAGCGTAGAAACGGAAAAACATTTAGGGCCGGGTTATTCATTGTGGAGTATATCACTAGAACAAAAATGACCAATGCTGGTATACAATCTAAAACGGGATCAGATGCTAAGAAGGTATTCGCTAAAGCTGTAGTACAACCATTTAAAAAACTACCAAGATTTTTTCGGCCAGAATATGATATGTCATTGGGGGTTACACCTAAAACTGAAATGAGATTTCAGCAGACTAACATTCGGGGAAAGAAGGCTGAATCAAATATAGATAGGGATGAATTGGGATCAACTATTGACCATCAAAGCGCTGATCCTATGGCTTATGACGGCCAAAAAATACACAGGGGGTTTAATGATGAATTTGCCAAAACGGTTGAATGTAATATTTATGACCGGCATGAGGTTTTGCGTTACTGCGTTTTAGACGACGAGGGGAATATAATTGGCAAGTTATTGTATAGTTCTACTGTTGAAAAGTTGGATACAGATAAGGATGGCGTGCAAGAAGGGGCGCAATTACTATGGAATGAAAGTGATCAGTTAAATAAGCAAGCAAACGGACAGACGGTAAGTGGGTTGTATAGATTTTTCATGACAGCGCTTCGTTCAAAGAATTTTGATGTATATGGTGAGCCTGATATAGAAAAAACAAAAAGAGAAATTGAGGCCAACAGAGAGGCGGTAAAGGGGAACCCAAGAGCTTTATCAGCACGTAAAAGAAAAGAGCCTATTACTATAGATGAAGCATTTAGCTCGGATAGCGATAAAAGTATATTCAATACTGAAAACATTGATGCTAGAAAGAAGTATTTGAGAGAAAATCCCATCCCGATGAGAAAGATAATATTTTATCGGGATGAAGAAACCCAGCTACCTAAATGGAGGGATATTATTAAATCAGATGGCGATTTTTTCTGGGAAATAAGTCCTGATTTTGATTTGAAACAAAGTAATAATGTATTGAAGTTTGTAGATGGGTTACGGGCACCTAATAGGGAAGAAGACGGAATAGTGTCAATTGATAGTTACGCAAATAGCCAGGGAGGGCAGAAATACGGCAGTAAGGCTTCCGCATGGTTTGGCGATAGGAAATTATTTAAAGTAACAGGACATCTTTATGGAAGACCCGGAACAAAGGATGATCTGCATAACCAAGTAATGCTTTGTGCAGAGTATAGAGGTGTTAAGGCATATTATGAATTTACGGCAGATGATTATGAAAGATATTTCAGGGATAGGGGCCGAATTAAATATTTAGGAAGATGCCCATTAGGCTTAATAAGTCCAGATGAAATTAAAAAAGCTGGTGAAAAGGGGCCATATAGGCCATATGGCACCCCTATTAGTCCATATAGCTTAACTCGCCAGCACGATGCTGGTATTTCATATTTTGAATACCATTGTGATTTAATTGATTTCATTGTGATCTTAGAAAGAGCGCCGAATTTTGACCCTTACGACCGGACAAAGCAAGATGCAATAGTTTCTTTTTTGATTAACGTCACTGTGCTTAGAGAACCAATCCGGAAGCCAAAACCTCCCTCTGAGCAGCTAGTCAGGAGTTATGTTAATAACCAAGGAGGTCAAAATTTTTCGGTCAATTAGCTAAATCGTTGTAGGTCAATTAAAAAATTCTTACATTTGATTAACTTTCTCTAAAAATGTCTGATAATCAGTCGCAAAGCATAGGAATTTCCGGGCAATCATATAAAGATTTTCTTCTCACAAAGAATGTCAAGGATAAACTTGACCCTAAATATGGGAAACAATTAGCGCTGGATATTGAGCAGAAATATTCGGCAGGCGTTAGTAATGGTTATAGCTTCCTTAGGAACGACAGGTTCAAAACCAATATATTATGGTCATCAGGAAAGATTAATATATATGCGAAATTTGCTGATCTTCTGAACTTTAATGGGAAAGTTAACTACGCAAATTTGAAGTACAGCGCTCCCATGCTGGTTAACCGGATTATTACTGGGTTAGTAGGCAGGTGGATGCAGCGGATAGAGAAAGTGCAGGTAACGGCAGTTGATCCAATATCTGTTAAAGATAAACAAGATCAATATGAGCAAGCTGAATTTGTGCTTTATAATCGTAAGCAGTTAGAGCAATTACAGCAGGAATCGGGAGTTCCAATGATCAGCCCCGATCAATTTGTAGCAGAAGATAAAGATGATCTGGAAGAATGGGCAATTGCCGGGCAGCGGTTGCCAGAAGAGATAAAATACGAAATAGGGACAAATGATATTCTTCAGTCGCAGGGATTTTTCGATGTTTTAAAGAAAAAGATACTTCATGATTCTATAGAATGCGGGTTGGTTTCTACTTACGTATGGATGGATGAATATGGCGTAGTGCATGTAGAATGGGTGAAGCCATTGAATTCTTTATACTCATATTCTGAATATGATGATATGAGAGATACGGCCATGCGTGGCTTTGTCAAATCTCTTAAAATATCTGAGATCAGGCGTAAGTATGGTAAAGAGTTTGGGGGCACATTATCAGAAGAGGACTTATTTTTAATTGCCCAAACATCACAGGAATATCAACGTTTTGATAAGCTCACATGGAATTATGATTGGTTGCTGGCTTATATTCGACCATACGACGAATGGAACGTAGAATGTATTTACTTCTGGATTAAGTCGGTGGATGAAGATGGGTACCTGATGACGGTTACTAAGCAAAATCAAAGTACTATTATTGAGCGCAGGCAGCAAGCGCCGAACAGTGTTGGCGACAACCAGGAGTTTGTAAAGAAAGACAAGTGGAATTTATATAAAGGGGTTTACGTTCGGTATGCTCAAAAGATGCTGGAATGGGGATTGGATAATAATATGATACGACCACAAGACCCGAAAGAATCAGGTGATGTAGAATTCCCAATCAGCCTTTACATGTATCAAAATCAGGATATGCGTAATATCGCATTGCCTGAGAAAATAGAGCAGCCAATTGAGGCTATGATTGTTATCATTTTAAAGATGCAGCAAGTTATAGCTACCATGATACCGCCCGGTGCAGCTATTAATATAGATGCGATTAATGAAGTTGATTTAGGATTGGCGGCCGATGGAACAAGCCCAATTAATGTTCAAAAAGTATACGAGCAAACTGGTAGATTGTATTATCGGGGCAGGGATGCAGAAGGGAATCCTTTACCTGTCCCTATTCAGGAATTGCAAAATGCCGGATTTATTGGAGCTATGCAAGGGCTTATCCAGCAATATGATTTCCAATACCGTGTTTTAAAAGATCAATTAGGGGAAGACCCGAACCTTATTACACAAGCAGTTCAACCAAGGGTCACTTCTGAGAATGTACAAGCATCACAGCAAACAGCAGCATTTGCTACTGATTATATGTATGATGCTTATAAATACATAATGGAAGAGACGGCTAAAAAAGTAGCCTGTTTGTTGAATAACTCAGTTCGTTTTGGTGCTAAAACTTACAGGCACTTGCTAAAAGAGGAAGATGTAAATGATCGGCAGTTTTCTACTAAGTTTGAATTGCTGCCAGATCAATTTGAGATTGCAGATTTAACTAATTCGGTAAACCAAGCACTGGCCGCCAACCCTCAATTGATCAATTATTTAGACCCAGCTAAATTAAAACGAATTGCCAAAGAAAATACTAAGCTAGCTTCTTTGTATTTCAGGAATTCAATGAAGCGCATGATTCGCGCCGAACAAGAAAATGCGCAGCAACAAAGCCAACAAAACGCGCAAGTTCAACAGCAGGCGGCCGCATTGAAAGCGCGATCAGATAAACAATTACAGCAGGATAAGTTGGATGCGGATAAGGAGCTAGAAGAATTTAAGGCTTTACAGCAAATAAAAATAGAATTGGTACGGGGGGGCTTTGCTTTTGCATCTAAGGCGGCTACGGAAGGCGGCACAATGCCATCATGGTTATCCAATGTGATTAACTATGCAATCCCGGGGATAACATTGCCATTGCAGCAAGAGACACAAGCTATGATGCAAAATATAATGGCCCAATCTCAACAACAGCAACAACCTGGGCCAGAGGCGCAGCAGGAAGGGGAGCCACAGGAACAAGAAATGCAAGAACAACAAATGCAGCCACAATAAAATATTTAATATGTCAACCATTAATTGCACTGTAACCGTAGCTCAACCGGCATACAAAGGAACTGGGGTGAGGGTGATTTTAAGCGGCGCTGAATCTCTTAGCGTATTGCCGGTTCTTTCTGTAGGCAATTCTTGTAGTATATCCAGTTCATCAAAAACGGGGCTAATTGATTCTATTGATACTTATGGGCATAGCTTTTTAGTTGTTCCTACTTTGCCACAAAATAGATTCGATTCGGATACCAGTGGAGTATTGAAAGTAAACGATCTCATAACAATTACATATTAACTGTATGATAGCTAGACTATTAGATGTCACTGCTGATTTCAATAGTAATAATGGGGTGAAGCTCTGTTTGTCAGAGTGGGAGACAGCAACCTTCCAATTTGTTACACCAACGGGCACGATCAACATTACAGGAAGCAATGACGGGAATGAAATAACCGGTTCAACAAATCCTAATGCACTTGCCAGTATTAACTATACCGCAATTCAAGCCACGAATCTTGCAACTGGGACAGCGGTCACGTTCGTATCTGCATCTGGATTGTATAAAATAACAGTCCCTTGTATGTATATACAATTAGGGGGCGCTTCAGCCGCTGCCACGAAGGTTTTAGTCTTTTTGAATAGGCCGTATTAATATTTTTTTTATAGATTTGCTACAACGTTGTAGCTTTAACTAACCCATTGAATTTTATGTCAGAAACAGCAACAGTAGAACAAACCACAACCGCACAACCTGAATCACAGGAACAGGTTGTAACAGCCACCCCCCAGGTAAGCCAAATAGTAGGTGATTCTTTATGGGGTATGCAAACTACGCCTTATCAGAATCCGGAGCAGGCGCAGACACAAGAAACAGCACAAACCGCTATTGAAACACAGACGGCCACAGTAGAAAACGCAGATGCTGAAGAAGTGCTTGATGTGAACGATTATTTCAAAAGAGAGTTCGGCTTAGATGCGAGTGAATTTAAAAGTAAATGGGAAGAGTACAATAAGCCCAAAGAGCAAACTCAAACACAGCAAGAAATTCAATGGGCAAACGAAGAAAGCAGACGCTTCTTTGAATCCTTGAAAGAGGGGAAAGATGATGATGTATATAACTATCTCAACCAAAAAAAGCAGCTCGAAAGGCTTGAAAAATATGATGTGGCCGATGCAAATCAAGCGGCTGAAATTATTAGAACAAGTCTTCAATTCAAGTATAAAGACCTTTCTACACAAGAAATTGACCGACTCTTTACCCGGCAATATTCAATGCCTCCACAACCACAACAAACAGACCTTCAAACGGATGAAGAATATGCTGCTGTAATGGATCAATGGAAGCAACAAGTTCAGGAGAAGCAGCAAGATATGATCATTGATGCGAAGCTGGCGAAGCCTGAACTATCTCAATACAAATCGCAAATCGTTCTACCAGAGATACAGAAGCCACAAGTACAGCAAACAGACCCAACGCCAGAAGAATTGGCGGCTATGGAAGCTGGCCGGAAGGCTTATTTAGGTGCAGTGGAAAGCAATTATCAAAACTTCAAAGGATTTAACGTAACAGCAAAAGACGGAGATGTTCAATTGCCTATTAGTTACGGGATTAATCCAGAAGAATTGAATGCTTCAAAACAATCATTGCAGGATTTTAATGTAACTGATTTTTTTGCAAAAAGATGGTTTGATGAACAAGGAAACCCGAAAGTAACATTGATGCAAGAGGATTTGTATTCATTGAGCAACCGGGATAAAATTCATCAAAAAATCGCAAATGAGGCTGCCGCTCAAATGAAAGCGCACCTTATTAAAAATCAGAATAACATTAATCTGAAAGGGGTAAGCTCAACACTTGGGCCAACCGATCCAACAAAAGCAGCGCCTAAAAACGAATCTCAAGCACTGGCAGAAAGTATTTGGAACATGTAATCTTTTCACTAATTAAATTTTAAAACAATGGCAGGAATTCCTACCAGTAACATATTGCAGCCGGGCAATATATCGGTGTCTGGCGGCGCGAATCGGGCGTTGGTATCTAATCTACAATTACTTACGCCCCAATACTACAAACAATTCGTTGAAAAATACGGTGCAGAAAACTGGACATGGTGGTTAGCCACTTATGGCGGCATGGAGCAGGTAATGAACCGGAACTTCTTCTGGTTTGAAAGCCGTGGTAAACTTCAGATCGGTATTCAGTTGGCATCTAATGCTTCTGGTGCTACCGCTGGCGCTACTGTAGCTTGTACACTCGCTTCAGCATTCCACTATAATTCAGGTACTCAATCGCCTTTACGTGTTGGAGAAACAATTTATATTGCCTCTACAGGCGTAGGTGGTGAAATACTTGGGCCAATAGTGGAAACTGCGAATGCATTTACCTTCAATCTTCGCCCGAAAAAATCCACTCAATCACTAACTTCCGCTGGTCAAGCGTCTACATTGCTGGCTACGGATGTAATTATATTCGGTGGTCGTGTGGATGTGGGTGAAGCATCTGGAACAAACATCCCGCAAGTATATCTTACTCAGAGATACGATAACAACATCACTGAAATTCATGATACATGGTCAGCTACCGATCTTGGTGAAATGACCGATGTGTTCATTGATAGTGGGGTAAGCGGTTCTCCTATCGGCGGTGCGGCTCAGGCTGGCGTATCTTATTTCACTTATTTGGGACTTGTAAAAGCATCACAACGTTTCGTAAATAACGTAGAGCGTAAATTGATGTTCGGGGATTCTGTAGATAATACCGGATTAGGCACCGATACTTCTGTGGGTTGCCAAGGCTTATTACCTAAAATTGCAGCCGATGGAGAAACAGTGACTTATACGCCGGGCAATCTTGATATCCCATTCCTGCATACGCTGACCCGCGTTATGGATGTAAATGGCTGTGTAAAACAGAATATGTGGATGGCTGATATTTTCCAACGCCAGGATTTCTCTGATGGTATTTTCCAAACCTTCCCAGCCGGTGCATTTGTTTGGGGACAAGGGGAAAAATCAGAAGATGCAAGCGTAGCCTATGGCTTCAAGGTGATTGATATTGACGGGTACCGTTTCCAGATCGGGAAATACCGGAACTTCAACACCGAAGCATATACCGGGTTAACACCTGCTACGGATTATTACCGTAACTATGGTTTCTTATGTCCAATGGGTGAAACACCTGATGCAAAAACCCCCTCTCGCGTTTACAAAAACATTACCGTCATGAGCCAACAACCTCCTAAAGGCGGTTCAATAGGTAATGGTATTCGTGTATGGAACTGGGGTGGTGGTTCTACTAATCCTACAGATGGCACACTGCGGGATAATATTGAAATGGCAACATATCGCGGAAGTCGTGTTGTGGCGGCCAACCAGTTTATTAATATCGTAAGTGCATAATTAGCAATAAAGAGCCTCCTTAATTGGGGGCTCTATTTAATAATGTTTTGGCGTGGGTGATCTCCCTTAAAAATGCGCCACATTAAAATTTAAAACAATGGCAACTTTAAAGGACATTAACTTCTCCCTGAATGGAGAACCAGAAGAAAAAGTAAATACTACCGATGTAGACTATGTACCAGAAGCGAAAATTAAAGGCTCCATAAATGGAGTAAATGATAGCGAAAACGGATTGGTATGTTTTAAGCTGGCAAAGAAAAATGTGGGTGGTGTTTATATTCAGCCAATAGACTATGTTATTAATCCGAAAGAACCAGAACAGGGATTGCAGATGATCAGATTGCTGAAAGGCGTTCCTTCTATCTGGGCGAAAGATCAAAAGGATATTCCAGAAAATAAAGTAGGCAAGCTGATGGAATTTCTGGAATGGCCGAAAGGATCAAGGTTCATGTTTGTTCAGAAGCATGACAAGGCAAAGTTGGAGTTTATGGAATTATGCTGTCATAACCGGTTAAATCCAAATAGGACTAAGACAAGCAAAACAGAGTTCTTTTTATACGATCCAGAAGCCGCTGATAAAGAAAGGCTGGCATCGGAAATGAAAGAAATCCAGATGTTAATGAAGGCCCAAACACAGCCAGTAGAGAAAATGAAAAAGCATTTATTCTATTTGGGCGGCAAATTAACGCACGATATAACAGGTGCGCCTAAGTCGGATGATTCATTGAGAATGGAATACCTGTTGATAGCAAAAAGAAACCCGGCAGCATTCGAAAAGAGTTTTGATTCAAAAGAAGTAGACGTTCATTATAAGATTAGGCAAGTAATCATTGACGGGAAGCTGGATATTTCAAGAAATGATGGCAGAGTATATTGGGGAAGCAATGGCGCTGTAGCGTGTAATATGCCCAAGGGAGAGAACCCCATCCAGTACTTAACTCAACTTGCATTAACCAATTCAAGCGAAGGGAAAGAATTTAAAGGCAGATTAGATCACTTAGCAACATGATTAAAACATATTACATATACGAAATAATCAATCCAAATAGCCAGTCATATATAGGAGTTACAACTAATATGACGAGGCGAAAGAATCAATACAAAAGCCTAAAAGACAGGAAACATGGACTCATTTCTGAGTCCATATCCTTTTATGGATTCGATAAGCATACATTTAATCAAATTGATCAAATGGATGGTTCTTTTGATGAAGCCCAATCATTAGAAATATTTTGGATTAGGACTAAAATGTCAAATGTTAATAGATATGCTTTTATGAATGGGTTGAATTTAACCGATGGAGGGAAGGGGCTTTTAGGAGGTAAATTCACAAAAGAGAGCAAAGAGAAAATGTCAATTAAGCATTTAGGTAAAAAATTAAGTTCTGATCATATAAAGAAACTAACTGAATCAAATGCTAGACATTGGCTTGGAAAGGCAAGGAGCTCGGAGACAAAAATAAAAATATCGCTAAAGCATAAGGGAAAAAAGTTATCAAATGATCATAAGTATAAATTATCCCAATCTCATAAAGGACAGATAAGTGCCAAAAGAAAGCCAATAGTTCAATATGATAAATATGGCAATTACATTAATGAACACCATTCATTAAAAGATGCCGCAAATGCTTTGGGGATTAAATCTATAACGGGGATTTCAAATGTATTGACAGGCCGTTCAAGATTTTGCAAGGGATACGTTTTTAAATATAAGGAGGTATAATTTGGATATAAATCAAATGTATGAACTTCTTCGTTTTATAATCAGGAAAAATCAGAATGGTAATTTACGCCCGACTGATTTTAATCTGATAATAAATGTCGCTTCAGTATCATACATGGATTATCTCCTTGGTGAATTTCAAAAATACATTCCAGGAAGACCTTTTGCCGCTGTTGATTTTGGCCAAAACCAAGATATAAGACAGCGGCTTAGTCCTTTTATACCGGCACCTGTAACATTGACAATTGATGGCGCTGGCCAATCTCCATATCCTACGGATTATCTTAACTCCGATGCAATGACCTATGGCGCGTATAGGCAAAGGGTTAAGTTCATTCAGCAGGATAGATTATTTAGCCATCTGAATAGCTATATTGATCCAGTTGCCACAAATCCAATTCACTTAATATATAAAGATGGTTTTCAATTTTACCCAACCAATTTAGGGGCGGCTTATTTATCTTATATAAGAAAGCCTGCTACTATGTTTTGGAACTCAACCTTGGATATATACGGAAGACCAATTTACAACCCGGTAGGTAGTGTGCAGCCGGAATGGAATGAGTTGGATCAATTGGAGATCGTTGTACGCGCTTTAAATCAAGTAGGGGTTAATTTACAATTAAGAGATGTAGAACAATACAGTCAAATAATTAAAACTCAGGGTCAATAATGGCAACACGTGGCGCTTTTATAGAATCAGTTTTAATGCAACTTTACGGGGCAAAACAAACTGACGATGCTGAGATTACATACAATCTTGTTAATATATATTTGAGTGAGGGGATCGGAGTTGCGGCACAAGCAGCGTATAAAGGGGCTATTCAGTTAGATGGCGTAGGTTATGTTAATAACGGGTTTTACTCAACGTTTTCAGGTATAGCTATTAGTCAGGATAGTACAGATAATTTGTGTTATAATTTTTTGCTCCCTGAAATTCCAGTAGGCATTGGTAACAGCATGGGTTTAGCCGAGATTAGATTTAAGGCAGATGGGTTTACTTCATTGCCAGGCATCCCTTTAAGCGTTAATCAGTGGGGGTATTTTGACAGCATGAGGCCAATAGCTAATAAAATATTGTATTTGCAGGAAGGAAAATTTGTGAGGGCAAAAACCCCATTAATATTAACAGATTTCACAGCTACAGTGAAAATGGTCAGCGGTGGCGTAAGTAGTGATCTTAATTCTGAATTAAATGTGCCACCCGACTTTCTGCCTGTAGTGAGGGATTATATTTTGCAAAAACTACTAGCAGAAAGAACAGTAGCACAAGATAATGTGAATGATGGCACAGATAATAATCTAAAACAATTATAATGCAGCCAATACGGAATAACATATTAGTTCGCCCATTAGAATCAGACAATATCTCTGAAGGCGGAATCATTGTGCCAGATAGTTGTAAAAAAGACAGCAATAAGGTGCAAATAGTAGCAGTAGGTGCAGGTACAAAAAAGAATCCAATGTATAGAAAGCCGGGGGAAATTGGGTACAGAGTTAAGGATCACGGCACAGAGATTATAATAGGCGGTGAAAAGCATTTCTTGTTAGACCAATCTTGGATAATCGCTTTAAACTAAAGATATGGCAGATCATCAACAGTGGATTCAATTGGATGAAGTGATAAATACCTATTTGGATAGGAGCGAGCAAAGCATTCATAAGTTTTATAAATGCTGGAATCTTGCTTTTGATGGTATGCAAGAGTTAGGAATAGATTTCTTTTATCAAATTAAATCAGTCAAACTTCCTATCAATCCTAATTTTACTGTAACACTTCCGTCTGATTATCTTCAGTATTCAAAAGTTGGTGTATTAAATGATGCTGGTGAAATTATCCCATTGAAGTATAATGATAAGTTAACTACATACGCGCAATTTTCGCCAGATAGGATTCAGAAGACACAGGATAATACCTTATTCAATTTCTTTACTTTCAATACACCAATCTGGTATAATTTCTGGACAGGTAATAGCTTTACGACATTGTATGGAATGCCTAGCGGAGCGCCATTTGTTGGTAATTTTAAGATAGATAATAATTCTGGCGTTATATTGTTTGGTGAATCATTTTCATATGATTATATAATGTTGGAATATTTATCAGCGCCTCAACAAGATCAGGTATATTATATACCATTTCATTTTAAAGAACCACTAGTTTGGTGGATTGCATGGCAGGATATAGCTATGATCCCTTCTTCAAGAAGAGGGAATTTAGGAGACAAGGAACAGCGAAAGAGAAATTATTATAATCAAAGAAGATTAGCGTGGGCTAGATACCGGCCTCTACATTTAGAGGAAGCATTCGAATGGGCTATGGAAAACACACGCTTAACGGTAAAATTGTAATATGGCAATACCAAAATACATATGTAGATGTGGTCATAGAACTGATAAGCTAACATCTTATTTTGTTGGTGGGATAAGAGTTACGGCATGTGAAGAATGCGAAGGAGAAATAAAGAGCTTAATGGGTGCTGAAGCCGTAGATTATGACAAAATAAAGGCATCTGCATCGGATGAAAGATTTTATCACATGATTGATACAAGAGAAAAATAAATGGTACAGGCGTTCCCTTTTAGTGGTTTTTGCAACTTCGACGATCCTGATGAGGTAATACCAGCTATTCATCATCGGGTTCTAAGAAACGGGCAGTTCAAAGGAACCGCGCCGAATCTGCGTTTGGAGAATGTACCAGGAACCAGGCAGAAAACAAATCCGTTCCTTATTAACGACAATAATAACCTAACCATAGGGAAGTATTATGATCCGATAGGCAAAAGAATATTCGTATTCAATTATCGGGGGGATAATAATAAGGCCATTTACATGTATGATACATTGGCTGCACAATGGTCACGCATAGTTGAACAAACAGTAAATGCAGATAACGATGTATTAGGATTTACACAAACGCCGATAATCAATATTGATATTATTTATGGGGATAGCACGCAAGGTGACTTGCTTTGTTTTGTAGATAGTTTTGGAGTGCCAAAGAAAATTAATATTCAACGGGCATTGTCTGGGGGATATGGAACAATAAAGAAAACCTATTTAGATGTAGCCAAAGAGCCAGCGGATATACCACCTACTTGTATTTATGAAAACGATTCAGCTAATACAGTCAATAACCTAAGAAAAAAGCTATTTAAATTTAAAATTCGGTGGATATTTGATGATTTGGATAAATCAGTTACTTCATCACAAGGAGAAGTACCTATCCCATTAGGAGCATTCGATCAAAGTTTTGATTCCGATCCTACAAAGAATTGTCGAATAGCATTGGTTTATCAAACCGGGCCAGCTAACGTAAAGAAAATAGAGCTTCTGGCCGCTGTGAGTTTAGGGATTACATTCAGTGATTTTTTCTTGATAACATCATTGGATAAATCAGTTGAAGGTTTATCGGATAATGATCTTGGCACTTATTTATTCTATAATGACAAAGCATATAATTATATTGATTTAGAAGAAAGTATTCAGTTATTTGATTTAGTCCCTCAAACCGCTGGCGCGCAAACATTGTTGAATGGGAATGTATTATCATATGGTAATATAAAAGAGGGGTACGCCAATTTGACTAACTTTACTTTCAATGGTAATACAAGCTCCATATCACCATCAGCGAGGCCATATTATTATGGCAACTTATTCAGTGCATTAGTTGCTAATCAGAGTGGAGATAGCGGTTTCGGTACTGGTAATATACATATCGTAGTAAGATGTATCATTTCTGCTCCATCTTTCTCGTTGGATACCTATACAGTGTACATGACAGATGCGACAACAGTAACATATACCTTAAATACAAATGATGATTCAGCAGCAATAATAGCAGGGTTGAGAGCCAATGCTATTTCTAAGGGGTATACAATTGTAAGTTCTGGTAATAATGATTTGATAATTTCTAAAGTAAATATTTCGTTAGCTAGAACGTTCATAACTTCTAATTATTCGTACAATGTTCTGGCCCAAACCGGATTAAATGCATACGATTGGTTAGGGAAACATGGATGGGGGATTGTTTATTTTGATGCAAAAGGGCGTACAAATGGTGTGGTGTATACAAATGGATTTTCTGTTAACTCAGCTTCATATACTGAAAGTGGTGGATTTGCAAATAAGCCATCTTTTACTGCGTCTATTTATCATGTCCCTCCTGATTGGGCGTATTATTATCAATGGGTAAGAACTAAAGATTTAAAAAAGAGCAGCTTCCAACAATGGATCAGTGATCGTACATATAAGGATTTAATATCACTTAGTGGAGTAGTTAAATATGCATACATAAGCATACAGTCATTGAATGTGTTTGTTGCGGCTAATCCAGGGTCGCCGTTAGGATATTCATTTACGGCTGGGGATAGGATTACATTCTTTAAAAGATATAATTCAGATGGGGGAACTGCTAATTTATATGGGAATTCAAAAGACTTCGAAATAGTTGCATCCGTAGTCAATCCAGTTGTTAATGGCGAAACAAGAACGGGTCAATTTGTAAAAATACTTTTACCATCTACTGATGGGTCGTTTGATTTCGGGGATGGGTTCTTTAATTATTTTATAGAAATGTACACCCCGGCGCAATCAGTGGCTAATGGGCTGGATGTGTATTTTGAATATGGGGAGCGATATATGATTGCTAACCCCACATTGAGTACAAGATTTCATCAAGGGATGCTTCAAAATCAGACAGCGGATCATTTAACGCCAGCTACATTCGAATTCAATCGGGGTGATTTTTATGTAAAAAACAGAGTAGTTCAAACTGGTAATGAATTCCTGTTTAATGTACCGGCAATTACGGCGATGGGAGCGGATTTCTTAATAGTCGGCATAAATTTCTTAGGCAGTACATACCCGGATTCTAATATAACCACACAAAATCAAGCATATGTGGGCATGCCTGCATTTAATCCGTTCACAGATGGGCGTTGGTTTTTAGGAGCGGTTTTATGGACACACTTTAGGATAAAAGGCTCCATAACATGGGCTTTCGATACTGCACAAGTAGGTTCTGCATGGGATTTCTACATACAAAATAGATTCGGAGAAAAACATTACCTCGTTTCTCAAAATGTTGAGAACGCTGGGTCGTATACCTTTTCATTTGACACGGACACCGTTTTGGAAGATGATCATATCTTCCTCCTTGCACAGGGATCGTCTGTGCGAACAATTAAATTCATTTCATCTAATATTACATTTACTATTGATAAGAGTATAGGCCAGTCTATGATTGATAAGAATTTCTCAGATTATTTTTCAAGTG
>Ga0105238_10002587_pt1 | contig 18031 bp, 19 predicted proteins | sample KBSC34metaG_FD_81526 | JGI IMG/M metagenome (GOLD analysis project Ga0105238, IMG submission 81526) | Corn rhizosphere microbial communities from Kellogg Biological Station, Michigan, USA - KBS C3-4 metaG | ecosystem: Host-associated > Plants > Roots > Rhizosphere > Soil | place: Michigan, USA... | reverse complement strand
TCCCGCCGCTGCCCATCGAATGGCCTGCGCGCTGAGCTCGTTCGTCTTCTCGCGCCACCCGAGCCGGTGCTTCGGCCGCTGCCCGTCACCGGCCCGACCCTCCGGAGCGCGCGGTCATTCTTTGCCGCTGAAGGGAGTCTCGGCGGGGTTCTTCCCGGCCGCGGCGTCGGCATCGCGAATCTCGTTCGCGATCTCCGTGGCGACGGCCGCGGCCTCTTGCGGCGAGGCGCCGGCGGCCTCGCGCGCGTAGTCCCTCTCAGCCCGGGCGTCGCGGGCGCGCAGCTGCCGATCGTCGGTGTCGTCACCGGGTAGCTCGACACGGAGCTCCTCGACCAGCATGCGGAGGGCCGCGGCGATCGGCAGCGCCAGCAACGCCCCGATGACACCTCCCAGTCGCCCCCCCACGAGCAGGGCGATCACGACGACCGCCGAGGACAGCCGCAAGGCCTGACCGTAGACGCGCGGCACGATCACCCGGCTCTCGAACTCCTGATAGGCGATCATCGCGACCAGGACGATGGTCATGACGCCGGTGCCCCGCGAGAGCGCCACCAGGACCGCTGGTGTGGTCGCCAGGAGGCCGCCGACGAAAGGGATCACGTCGGTGGCGGCGGCGAAGGCGGCCAGCGCCAGCGCGTTCGGGACCCGGGTGGTCGCCAGGAGGACGAACGTGAACAGCCCGATCGCGACCGAGGTGATGATCTGGCCGCGAAGGTAGCCACCCACGATGGTCTCCAGGTTCATCAGGACCCGGGCCAGCCGCACGTGAAACCGGCGCGGAAACAGCGCGTAGAGGGCTCCGCGGGTGCGCTCGGCGTCGGCGATGAAGTAGATCGCCAGGACCACCGAGGTCGCGGCATACCCGATGACCTCGACCACCCCGAGCGAGGCCATCACGGCCGCCGTCACGTTGAGGCTCCGGACCCGGTCCTCTGGCTTGAAGGTGCGGATGGCGTTGGCGAGCGGCGCGGTGATGCGGTGGGCATCCAGGGTCCGCGCCAGGCTCTTCTGGATCTCGGGCACGTTGTTGATGGTGTGGCTCACCTGGGCAAAGAGCGCCGGGACGGTGACGAGGCCTACCGCCGCCACCACGATCGCGCACCCCAGGAACACGATCGCGATGGCGAGCGATCGATTCACGCGATGACCCTCGAGCCAGCTCACGAACGGGCTGAGGGTCCCCACCAGGATCAAGGCGATCACGATGACCACCAGGATGGGCAGCAGGAGGTTCAGCAACCATATGCCGGCCACCGTCAGCACGACGGCCACGACGCTGCCGTAAGAGATCTCCACCCGGTGCACGACCGTGGTGCGGTCGTCGATCTCCGGTCGTCGTTTGTTTTCTGCCATCGTCCGTCTGCCAGTCGAGCCCGGGCGAAGACGGCCCGCCTACCACCAAACCCAGGTCAATGATGGTGCCGGGCGCGCCATTCGCCAAACCCTCATTTCCAAAAGAACCGGTTCAGAGGCTGGACTCGCCCCAAGAGCGGCGCCTATCGCGTTATTGGCCCCAGATCTCGACGTGCGCGCGACCGCCGGGCGGGACGGCGCCGCGCATGAGCTCGACGCCGCGAATGAACCGGACGTGACCGGGGAGATCGATGGGCGGCTGCGCGAGCCATCGGCCAACTCGTGCCGCAGCCCGGGCGAGAGGCGCTGGCTGTTGCCGAACTGGATCACTGTCATCAAGACGGTGAGCGCCACGGAGGCCGTCTCGGAGACGGCTTCTCCGCGTGCGAGTGCGCAGGCGCAACCGGCTGGGTCGGTCGCGCCCGGCGAGCCGACTCCACCACCGGTGCCGGTCGGCGTTCCACCGCTGCCGGTGCCGCCGGTCGGCGCTCCACCGCCGCCGGTGCCTGCGGAGCCAACGACGCCGCCCGTGCCTACCGGCTGACCGCCCGATCCGATCGGGCTGGTGCCGCCCGTTCCGCCCGAACTGCCGCCGCTTCCGGCGATCACAGGTGAAGAATATCAGCTTCAAATTAGCCTTCGCGAGCGCCCCGCCGTCCGAAAACAACTGGCTTTGTCCATGTGGGCTCTCGCATGGATGCGCGGCTAATCGAGTGGCTCCAGCCCGCGATCCCGTCTCCGCTGCCCGGCCGTTACCCCCCAAAGAACGCCATCGCCTCTTTGCCGAGCGTGTCCTCTCCCGAGGTGGTTGCGTGGCAGCTGTCGCTCGAGACCTCGCCCTTCGTGCTATCGATTACGAAGGTACCGAGATAGCTCACGTCCTGATTCGCGGTGGTATCGGCCGCGATCTTCTTCGCCTCGTCGTCCGTCCACTTCGCGCCGCCGGTGCCCGCGAGACTGCACTCGTGTCCGGCCTCGTATTGCGGTTGTCCCACCAGGTAGATGTGGGTGCCCGGATTGGTGTGGGACTTCGCGCTCATGATCATCATCTTGACTTCGTCGTCGGTGGCCCGGCTCGAGAAGATGCAGATCTGCACCATGACGGCCTTGACCTTGTCCTTGCCTCCGATTGACTGCATCTTCTGGTCGAAGAGCTGCCAGGAGGAGCTGGTGCTGCTCGTCCAGTTCTGGACCACCATTGCGCTCGTCTGATAGTTGTCCGAGTTCCACATCACCTTCCCGCCGACCCGCTTGTACCCGGTGCCGATGTTGTAGGCCATCGAGCAACCGATGTAAGCGACGGAATTGGCGCCTCCGCCCGTCGTCGTCGAGCCACCCGCACCCGTGGAGCCGCCGGACGCCGTCCCGCTGGAGCCGCCGGACGTTCCGGACCTCCCCCCGGCCGGACCACCACGACCGCCGCCCCCCAATCGACCTCCCCCTCCCGGCTCTCCGCCGGCCGAGGAGGCCCCGCCGCTGCCCGTCGTTCCGCCCGAGGATCCCATCACACCGCCGGAGCTGACCATGCCGCCGCTGCCGGTTCCCGGGTTGCCGCCGCCGGCCGTCACGCCGCCAGACGAGGTGCCGCCGCTGCCAGACGAGGTGCCACCGCTGCCAGACGAGGTGCCGCCGCTGCTGGTCCCTCCCGACGACGTGGTGCCGCCGGTGGCGGTGCTGCCGCCGCTCGCGGTCGTCCCCCCCGAACCCTTGCCGCCGCTTCCGACGGAGCCGCCACTGCTGGAACCACCGCTTCCCTGGGTTCCCCCCGGACCGTCGCCCGAAGAGCACGAGAGGATCCACAGAACGGAGACCCCGACACAAAGGGCGCCGGACACCGAGGAACAGAGCTTTGCTTTCATCGATAATCACTCCTCATCACGAGACAGGACAGGATCGAGAGGTGGCGAGGCGTGCCGTCAGTCGATCAGATCGGCGCCTCGAATCTTCAGGCGTCGCTGCTGAATACGAGCGGCCCCTCGAATCGATCACGGAAACGACATGTGCCCAGGGTGTCGCCTTCGAGGCTCAAGAACCTGTGTCCCTGACGCACCGTGATCCCACGACGCCGTGGTACTCGGGATAGTAGACGTGGCGGACCGACGACCTCAGTGTCGCGGCGATGTCGTCGTTGCTCCCGCTCCGGAAGTTCCGGTAGATGCCTCCGTTCATGGCGGCACAGTCGAGGCAAGGCAGCGGGTACGTGTCCCGGCTCCAGTCCAGCGTCCATTCCCAGACGTTTCCGCCCAGATCCGACTGTCCCCACCTCCCATCGCCTTTGGGCGACCGCGACCCGACGTCTTGCAGCCGGCACGTGCCGCCGCAATACACCGCGTAGGTGTCGTCGATCCGGGTCGAGTTGGCAGGGCTCGACCACGGGTAATAGCGTTGCTCGTCGCCCCCGGCGGCGGCATAGTTCCACTCGGCCTCGGTCGCGAGCCGCCCTCCGTCCCAGGCGCAGAACGCGAAGGCGGTAAACCAGTCGACACAGTTCACCGGCTTTCGTTCGTTGGGACCCGGCGCGTCCGTCCAGCTTTGATAGGCCTCGTGGCACTTCAAGGCCGCTTTCAGTGCCGCGGTGGTTGGCGCCAGCTTGCCATTCCAGGCCGAGCTCCATCCCGAGCCCCGGATCCGGGGGTGAGCCCCTGCGCCCTCGGCAGGCGGGCTGGACCTGGTGCCCAGACCGGCGTCGACGAACGCCCGGAGGCGCGCGACCGTGATCTCGTACTTGTCGAGATAGAAGTCGCTCACCGTCGCCGGAGCGCTGCCGTCGAGGAAATCCACGCCGTCGTAAGTCCGCATGAAGGTGCCGCCGGGGACCCGCAAGCTTCGGCAGCAAGAATCGTTGCCGGCTGACCCGCACGTCGCGGGCAGCGACGCGCAGCTCTTCGCCACGCCAGGCCAGGTAGCGGGCAGACCGCGGCTCGACTTCAGGGCGACATTCTTCTCCGCTGTCGCGCCAACGACAGCGGCGACGACGGCGGGCCTCTGTTCGCGCTTGCACGAGATCCCGACCGCCAGGCCGAGGGCCGCCAGCGCGCAGGCGAGCAGGCGACCGTCACCGCCAGCGGGTCTGCCTTCACGGTTTGTCCCTACTTCCCGGGGCATATGTCAGTCTGTTTGCCGGCGAACGGCTTCTGGACGTCGGCGACCCTCTCTCCGACGACGTCGATCCGAGCCTGGTCCGTCGTGCCGATCCCGTCCGCCTCCAGCTTCGTCAGGGAGGGCACCCGCGCCGGGTCGCACTTCATGATGGCCGCTTGGATCGCGTCGACGGCGACCGCGTCACGGCCCGCCAGGACGAGGCGCATGTTCTTCGTCGAAGAGCCGTAGTCGTACGTACCGCTGTCGTCCCACGCCGGCAGGGGGCCGTGCTCAAGGCCCTGCAGGCCGTCCATGACCACGAAATCTGCGGGGCGAAGCTCATAGTAGTCGCGGATGAACCCGCCCCTGACGTCGGTGTCGGCGCGATCGATCTTCGTGCGCGTGCAGTCGATCGAGTTCGTGCCGTCGCCGTATTGCCCGGCCGGCGTGGCGCCGATCCCCAGGCTCTCGACCGCGCCTCCGATGCCCGTCCAAGCGTTGGTCGCCATGGTCGGGATGGCGATGACGACGTCCGCCGCAAGATAGCGGCTGTTGAGCCAGTACATCTTCCCACTGCGGGCGGTGCGCTGCTCGAGACCCGAGGTCGAGGTGTCGTCACAAGCCTTCCCTTCCAGACCGACGAGCTCGTCCACCGACGAACCGAAGTGGTCGGGCGTGTATCCGAGCACGGGATACACGTCGGCCGTCATGAACGTCGAGCCCTCCATGACGAGGATCTTCCCGGTCGGATCCTTCGCTCGCACGAGGTCGGCCACCGCCTTCACGACGCGCCAATCGGTGGAGACCCCGTTGACCATGTCGCTGGCCGTATGCTCCCCGTCGTCCTCGTAGAACGTCACCAGGTTCGGCTTGAGGACGACCGTCTGGCCGTCCTTGACGAAGTCGAGTCCTCCCGCCTTCGAGACGGCGCTCGACACCAGGTCCGCGATGTCAGAGCTCGTCAGGTCGGTCGCTTGGGCCTTGAACGACCGGACGACGGCCACGCTGTACTTCGGGCCCGCGCTGCCCCCGGACCCAGACCCGCCAGATGAGGTGGCGCCGCCCGAGCCCGTCGCACCGCCCGAGCCCGGTTGCCCGCCGGTCTGGCTCGCGCCTCCACTGCCGGCTCCCGGCCGGGGCGCCGAATTCCCGCACGCGCCCAAGACCGCGGCGAGTCCACAGACCAGACGAATCCGAAGGCTATTCAGCGGAGCACCTTTCGATCCCGCTCATGCGGGGGCCGGCCCGAATCGATCACGAAAAGCGCGAACGAGGGGCGGCCGAGCGACTCAGAGGCCTTCGCCGGAGGCGTGCGCCGAGGCGGCGACCTGGCGGACTACAGGCAGCGGTTCTGTAGGTCGGACATGTCGTTGCTAGAACGACGCCCTCAAGGTCGCCGGAAAGCTGTCGAGGCTCGACTTCACCGGAGCATTCCGGGCCTTGGCCCCGAGACCGTCACACTTTTTGGTGATCGAATTCCTCGACGAACCGCATAGCAGGTATCAAGGAATCTCGTGACTCCAGCCCCTCGAGCGGTTCCATGACGGCAGCTCCGGCGAGGCGCCTCCCCGCTGTCGAGATCGATCGCGCCCGTCTGGAGCGGATCTTCAACGACCACCACGCGACGATCTGGCGCGTGCTGGTCCGGCGAGGTCTGGCGGCCGACGCGGCGGCGGACGCGACGCAGGAGACGTTCCTGCTCGCGACCCAGAAGCTGGCCGATATCCGCGCCGGCAGCGAGCGGGCCTTTCTCATCGGCACGGCGATCCGTGTCGCCCACTCGCTGGGCCGGAAGACCGTCCGCTGGGCCCTGGCCGAAGACATGGATCGATACCTCTCCGGCGCGCGCAGCGCCGGTGAAACCGGCGAGGCCGTTCAGCTCTGCGATCGCGTCCTGTCACAGGTCGACGACAGCCTGGTCGAGGTCTTCGTGTTGTACGAGCTGGAGGGCCTGACCTCGCCCGAGATCGCGGAGCTCCTCCAGATCCCGCTGGGCAGCGTCGCCTCGCGCCTGCGGCGGGCGCGCGAACAATTTCGAGAGGCGGCAGCCCGAATCCGTCTTAGCCTGGAAAGGGAGGGGAGAGATGAACGCCCGGCGCGGTGACCTGCCAGAACGATTGCTCGACGGGGAAGCGACCTCGTTCGAGCGCCGGGTGCTCGAGGACGCCCTCCAGCGCCGGCCCTCGGCCGAGTTGACCCGCCGCATGGCCCAGGCCATCGGTGTCGATGTGGTGGGCGCGCCTCCGGCGCCCCCCGTGGCCCGATCGACGTCGACTGCGGCGCCGGCGGCCGCGAGCGCGCCGCACGCCCTGTGGCCGTGGATCTCCGCCGCCGTGGTCGCTTTGTCAGTCACCGGAGTCGTCATCGGAACGCGCGCGCGGGGGGGGAAGGCGTCCCAGTCGTCGCCGGCGGCTGCGGGTCGTTTCGAGGTGCCCGCGGACTCGCCACGAGCGCCGTCCATCCCAGCCGTGCCGCCCGGGCGGGATTCGCCGAGCGTCGGGAACGAAGCGAGGCCATCCCCGGTAGGTCGCGTCGCAGGGCGGTCGAGCGCCGGCCCGAGCGAGCTGCGAGGCGAGATCGAGCTCCTCGACGGCGCCCGGGCGGCGCTCGCGGCCAGCTCGCCCGACCGTGCCCTCGAGAATGTGCGCCGCTACGAGAGCCGCTATCCGACCGGAACCTTTGCGCCCGAAGCCATCGCAGTCAAAGTGGAGGCGCTGATGCGGCTCGGCCGCGCCGAGGACGCCCGACGCCTGGCCGCTCGCTTCGTCACCGAGCACAGGGGAGACCTTCTCGCGGATCGGATCGCCGCGCTGGCCGGCCTGCCGCGCCGGTGATGAGTCCGGTCTGGATCAGGCCAGTCCTCAGGGCCAATGAAAGCCGAGGCCGAGGCTGGCCGAGGTCGTGAGCGCCTCCGCCCGGTAGAAAACGTCGTCGCCGAAAGCGTACCGATCCCTCAGCAGCGTCAGGCCAGCGCCGAGTCGGGCGACGAGAGCGATCGTCCCACCGAGGTGAGCGTCGACCATCAACCCAGCGGCCGAAAACGGACGCGCCGACGCGCTGGCCTGCGCTGTCTCGCCGCGCGCGGACATACGACCCACGAGAACGGAGGCGCACGGGCGGACCACCAATCGCGCCCAGCGCAAGCGCAAGGGGCAGGCGCCCAGCCTTCCGATGTCGAGCGTGAACGAGGCCGAGCCAGCCCCCTCCGCCAGTCCCGAGCGCCAGACGCGGCTCCAGCCCGCGAACATCGCAGGCGCCCACATCCGATCGGCGCTGGAGGCCAGCATCACGGAGACGGAGAGACCGGGCATGACCCTGGGCGCGGCCCCGGCCACCATCTCGCCTTCGAGGGCGGCGCCGAATTCCAGCGTCATCGCCGTCGCTCCGAGCTGACCGCCGGTCCCGATCAGGTGCGGGGGACCTTTCTCGTCCCGCCGAGCGGGAGGGCCGAGCGGTGCCGGCGGAAGCGCGATTGGCGTGTCCGGAGGCTCGACCGGCGGAGGGGGCTCGCGCGCGGCCGGCGTCGCGGCCACGACGGGACGCACAGCGGCGGGCCCCGGCGGGTTGGGCACCACGGCGCCGGAGCGCTCGTCGGCGATCCCGGGCGGCTCGGCAGCAGCAGGGCCGTCGCTGGCGCTCCCGGATGAGCTCGGCTTGGTCGTCTCGCCCGCAGGCGTTCTCTGAGCCGTCGGATCCAACGTGACTGCCAGGATGAGCGCAACGGCATCGGCCGCTTCTGCGCACGAGCGCGCCACGATCCGCCGAGGGGCTGCAGACCCGCCTCTCGATCCCAGCGTCAGCTCGGCCACGACGGTGCCGCTCTGCCGCTGCACAGCCACGGCTACGGAAATCGTGATCGACGCGTCGTCGGAGAACCTCACGCGCGACGTGCGCGCCAGGACGCGGCGGGTGATATCGTCGCGCGTCAGGCAGCGCGCGCCGGATCTGACCTCGAGTCGCGCGGCGGATGGGACGGGCTCCCCCGCGTCACGCGATGGCGGAGCGGCGAGCGCCATCAAGAGTGCGACGCCCGGAAGCATTTGCGCGATGGTAGCATCGAGAGGTGTCGCAGCCGCCATTCGCATCGAGAGTCGCGGTTTCGGTTCTGATGTCCGTCGCTGTCATGGGGTGCGACGGCAAGCTGATCCGGCTCGGCCCGGGCGCGCTGGACGCCGGCGCCGACGGACCTGGGCCAGACCGCCTGGATGCTGCATCGAACGGCGATGGCAACGACGCCGGCCCCGGCACCGATGCGGCCGCGGGCGACGGCAGCATGGACTGCCCGCACGGAACGGTCGCGGCGAACGAGGTGCTCTGGATCGGCGACTCGTGGGTCCTCAATCCGGGCCAGCAACATACGGCGGTGAGGGATAAGGCGCGTATGAGCGGCGCCCTCGGACCGAACGAGGACTACGTCATAGCCGCGGCGGCGGGAGCCTCGATGAGCGCCATCGCGAACCAGTACGCCGCCCAGGAGTCGACGGCCACCAAGGTCAAGGTCCTCCTCATGGACGGGGGCACCTGGGACACGATCACATCCGGCGGGACCGCCGACTCCGTGAACATGGCGGCCAGCGCGTTCCGCCAATTCCTCTCCATGGTCGCGACAGATGGCACGGTCCAGCACATCGTCTATTTCCTGATGCCCGAGCTCTCCGGCATCCCAGGTGTCGCTGACCTGCGGCCCATGGTCATGTCAGCATGCGATCAGAGCGCGATCCCCTGCCACTTCATCGACCTGCAGCGGTGGTGGATGCCTCAGTACACCGCCCCGGGCGACACCTTCCCGAACACTATGGGCGCCCAGGTGCTCGCGGAGAAAATCTGGTCGACGATGGTAAGCGAATGCATCGCCCAGTGACGAGTCGGGCCCCGCCGCGAAAGGACGGTGGCCGCCGCCGCAGCAATCCCCTCGGCGATACTCGGCCCATTTAGGAGCCACCGCCTTTGCACCGGTCTCTCCCGTCATTTGCTTCCGGCGCTCGTGCTGCCGATTTCGTGATCGAACAGCCCGACAAGGCGCATGGAGCTTCATCGCGCCCGACCAAGTCATCGAAGGAGGTCGACTGACCGCGCTCGCCCGAGGGCGTCTGCGGATAGCTGCGTCCAGCGCAATGGCCCGACGCATAAGGCGAATATTGTTGGTGGCGACTCTGGCGTCGTGCGGCTCCTCGCAGTCGGGCCACCCTGGATCTAGCGGGGGCTCCGGATCGCCCGGCTCCGGCGGGAGTGAGCAGGGCAGCGGGGGCACGAGCACCGGGGGTGGCGCCAGCGGGGGCAGTGCGAGCGGCGGCAGCGCGAGCGGCGGCACGCGCGCCGAGACCGGCGGCGCGTCGGGTGGCACGTCCTCGGGCGGTGCCTCAGGTCCCGGCGGCACGAGCGCGAGCGGCGGTGCCCAGCAGAGCGGCGGCGGCTCGGGCACCGGCGGCGTTTCCGGCGGCGGCGGCGCCTCGGGCGGACCCGGCGGCAGGGCCGCGCTCGGTTCCGGCGGCGGCGGAGATGCCGGTCCCGGCGCGGGCGGGACTGGCTCCGCGAGCTGCAGCGCAACCGCCAGCGCCACGCCGGGTGACCAGACAGAGTCGATCAAGGTCGGCTCGCTGACCCGCACGTTCCTGCGCCACATCCCGAGCGGCTACACCGGCAAGAGCCCGGTCCCCGTCGTCATCGACTTCCATCCCCTCGGAGGCACCGGCTCTGGGCAGAAGAGCGCCACCACCTGGGGAAGCGTCGCCGACACCAATGGGTTCATCATGGTGTGGCCCGACGGCGTCGGCAATTCGTGGAACGTGGGCCGATGCTGCAGCACCGCGCAGAGCGAGAACGTCGACGACGTCGCGTTCACGCGGGCCATCATCACGACGCTGCAGAAGGAGGCGTGCATCGATTCGAAGCGGATATACGCCTCGGGATGCTCGAACGGCGGTGGCATGGCGTTCAAGGTGGCGTGCGACGCGGCCGACGTTATCGCCGCGGTGGCGCCAGTCGACTTCGACTGCGTCACCGGCGCCGCCGCCAATCCGTCGTGTGGCAGCTGCAAGCCCGCGCGCCCGATCTCTGAGATCCAGTTCCGCGGCACCAGCGACACCGCGGTCCCTTACGGTGGTGGCAGCGGGCCACGCGGCACCATGTTTCCCGGCGCCGAAGAGAACTTCAGCGAGTGGGGCGCGATCAACACGTGCACCGGCGATCCGCAGCCGGTTGCCTATCACGACGGTTGCGAGGCCTATCCCATGTGCGGCGGCGGCGTGCAAACCGTCCTGTGCACCGTGAAGAACGGCACGCACTGCGGAAACTATCAGTCGTTCGGGATCGTGAACATCGCCTGGTCGATGTTCCAGAAGCAAGCGTTGCCCTGAATGCCGGCTGGCCCTTCGCAGGACCTCCACAGCCTCGGCGTGCCGGCTCTGTGAGCGCGGCGAGCCGTCGACATCTGCGCCATCCGCGCCACAAGCCGCGCAACCGACCGCGGTGGCGGCCACCGCCGGAGCGCCCACCGCGCGCGGCACACAGCGCGACACCGAGCCGTTTGTTACCCGGTTGCTACCCGAGCCTCCGGAGGCGCCTTCGGCGGCCCTCGACGGACTCACCACTTCCGCAGGAATTCCCGACGTTAGCGTGGGAGCGGGATACCGGGTTCGAACCGGCGACATTCAGCTTGGGAAGCAACGAGGGTACGTCGGCGCGAGGTGGTACCTCGTCGCAAGCGGCAAGAGGATTACAAATCGGCGGGATGCGACTTTGCATGGAACGCCTCAAGTCGCACCGCCTAGCACGCCGGTCTCTACTCGGTTTCTACCCGGTCCCGGCGACCACGCCGCAGGGCTCGCGGTCCTGCGAGGCGGCCGCGACGGGTTGATGAACGTCCGCGAGGCGGCCGAGGAGCTGGGGCCTCTTCACGGCGACCGTGTACGGGCTTTGCGCCGACAAGAGGCTGGCGCACGTGCGGATCCTGAACACGATCAGGATTGCGCCCAAGGACCTCGAGGCGTTCATCGCGGCGAGGCGGGTCCGCAGCCGATACGCCCATGATGGAACAGTTTGATCCTGCCGGCTCGGGCGCGGCTCGTCCACCGCGTGGAACATCGTCCGGGTTGGGCCCGGAGCTCGTTGCCTCTCCAGACTAACCGTCCTAGCTGAGCCGTCCTATTAATAGTACACTTCTGGCCGTGAGCGAGGACGGGCCGACGGCGCGGCGCCTGGGGCTTCGGTTCTACCGAACGCCGACCGGAGTGGCCCCCGTTCGCGAGTGGCTTCGAGTGTCAAATGATGAGGCACGGAATACACAAGAAGACGCAGAAGACGCCACCGGCGGATATCGCGCTGGCTCAGCGTCGAATGAAGGAGGGCACATGAAGATCGCACCGCCACGAGACGAACTCGAGGATCTCTTCGAAGAGCTCGGTGAGCTTCACGAGCTTCGCGCCGGCGTACAGAAGAAGGTGCTCGCCCACGACATCAGGAAGGCCATGAAGGTCAAGAAGATCTCGCCGTCTGAGATGGCGCGGCGTATGCGCACGAGCCGAGAGGCGGTTTACCGCCTCCTGGATCCCACGCGTACGGGGGTCACCCTCGATTCTCTCCAACGCGCCGCTTCGGCGCTCGGCCTCACCCTCAGCATCAGCTTCGAACCGCCGGCAAGGCGGCCAGCGGCTGGACTCGAAAGCTCCGCCGGCCGGCGCAAGAAACGGGCAGCCTGACCGGGCCGCGCCAGAAGAAGACGTCCGAAACGGAAGGCAGCCCCCCAAAGCCGCCCTGGCCGAAGGCGCCCAGGTCGGTACCATCGACAAGTTCCAGCGCCCGGCGGCCGCCGTCGCGATCTACTCGAGACAACGTCGACGCCCGAGGACGCTCCGGGCGGCGTGGAGCTCCTCTACAGCCTCAACCGGCCTGACGTCGCCATGTCGCGGGCGAAGTCGTTGGCGATTGCCGTTGCGTCGCCCGCGTTGTTGGGCCCGAGCTGCCGAACGGCGAGACATGGAGCTAGGCCGCAGGGCTCTGCGCGGTGGCGGAGTGAGGGAGCGGGATGAATCCGTGCCCGGCACCGGCGCACGCTCATCTCCCGCATCGAAGGATACGGTTTGCCAGACCCGCAAGCGAGACGGGCCGACCGGCTGAGCAGCGCGCGAAATTCGGAGACACCGCGGTGATTCGCCCGGTGTGACAGTCATGCTAGCGTTCGAAAGAGGGTGTGCGTGGCATGTGGGCCTGGTCGCGACGGTCAATCCGGAGACGCGGTTTCTCGTCTATTCGCGCGGGACCGGCTCGACGGGTCGGGGATGGCTGGACGCCGACTACCGCCGCGAGTGGGTCGACGCGGCCGCCCGCCGATTCCCGGGCCTCAAGGATCGCGTCGAGACGATCGCGGGTGGGCTGGAGGAGGGCAGCTTCAAGAACCCGGCCGTAGTTCAGCAGATCCGTCAGGGCCTGTCCTCGATCCTCAGTCGGCTCACGAATGACCGGCGTGCTTGTGCAACTATTGCACAAGCGACGGGCTCGCCAGCCGGTCGTTGTTCCGGTGTTGCACAACTGGCGCCGGCACCGCCGCGGTCCCTTGCGATCGACGAAGTGGTCCGTCGCTTGCTGCGTGCGACCGCGATCTCCACCGGCGTGGAGACATTCAAGGGGGTCCCGATGGAACATTTCAGGTTCTCCGGACATTCGAGTGGGTGGGAAAGGGGTCCGATGACGCATCGTGCTCCGAAGGAGAATGGTCGAGGGCAATCCTCAACTTGCGTGGCTGGCCGCAAAGAGAGCGCTTCGCCCAAGCCTGGGCATTGCTTGCGGCAACCTTACACGTCGAAATTACGATCCTCAATGAGGTCGCGTCCAAAGGTGTCGCTCGTAATCCCCTCGGAGAATCACGTCAGTGTTAGACCCACGCCGTAAAGTCAGGAGGTTTCAAATGCGCGCAGATCCCTTGGGAGCAATCAGCAGAATAGCATCGAATGAAGCCTGGCGGAGAGCAGCAGCGGCCTTGGTGCTCGGCATTGCGGGGTGCGGAGTCTCGGATGGCGAGGAGACAGACCAGGGCACCTTGGTCACAGAGAGGGCCGCCCTGACGGGCGGCAACGACTGCGCTAACTATGGCCTCAATTTTGAGCCACAAGAGAACGGCGCTACCACCGGAACCTTCTCCATCGGTGCTCAGGCAGACGCAGAGCTTGATCTTGGCACACCCACTATGCCCAACGGAACTGCAACGACACTCACCGTTGATGGCGGCACAGACCCCCAGAAAAACGTGCTGATGCGGTTTGATGTGCGCGATTTTGTCAGTGTCACCAGTGCGACCCTAAAATTTTACGTTTCAAATGGATCGGTGGATGGGCCTCTTATCGTTTTGGCCGCCGATGCTTGGTCTGAGAGCACCGTGACGTATAGCAACTATGATTCAGTCGGCTGGTCTCGTCAGGTTACCGACTACGGCTCGATCACGACCGGGCAAAAGAGTCTCGACGTAACGTCGTTCATCGATCGGAACGGTATATATACATTTGAGTTTATTGGACAAAATGCTGACGGCACCATCCTCTCTAGTCGCGAGAACGGCACCAGCAGTCAAAGACCTGTCTTATCTATTGTCGGTACCAAAAATCCTGCTCTCAACCCCCTCACGGCATGCGCTCCCTATTGGCCGGCGCCATACCTATCAGGAACCATGTTTAGCGAAATACCCCCTGAAGGGAACACGACTTCTGGACTGGCCGCGGCTCACGGGACGAACATGATCGGTGTCATCTATCAGGTCCACGATCACAACATGAGCGAGGCCTATAACTCAGTCGGCAGGAACTTTTATGCGATTAATCCATCGGGCGCCCGGTTGGCGACCTACACCTTGAGCGGAGTCAACTATATGAATCCCGAAGAGATCCAAGTTGGCCCTGGCCCAAGAGGAGAAACGAGCTACGTTTACATTGCTGACATTGGCGATAACAGCCACAATGCAGCCAACGTCAATGTTTATCGGGTGGAAGAGCCCACTGTGCTGCAAGATACCACCTACTTGCCAGGTGATTATCAAACGTTGACTTTGACTTATGAAGGCGGAATAAAAATCAATGCCGAAGCCATGATCATCGATCCACTCGATGGCACGCTCTACGTCATAGAAAAGGCGTGTTTCCCGGATGGTGATCCGAACCTGGACAATGGCGCTGGTACGGTGCGCGGTAAGAATAGAATCTTTTACGTAAAAGCCCCGTTGCCGTTTGGTGGATCCGCAGTGCTTAAGAATTCGTCTTACTATATCAGTCTGGCCGAAACTCAATATCCGAGCTGTGATGCCCGTGGCTGCGTGGGCTGTGTGACCGCAGCGTCGGCATCGCGCAATGGCAGCATCTTGGCGGTGACATCGTACAATGAGATCTATTCCTGGTTTAGGCCCACAATGATGGATCTTGGCCAGACCCTCTTCCAGACCAGTACCGCGGGCGGCTACAAATGTCCTCAATCGCAAACGTCCGAATTTCAACGTGAGGCAATTACGTTCGGTAATTGTAACGATGTATCACCGAGCCCCTATGTACTCACCGCGGGTGAGGGAAATTCGGGCTCCTCCCCGGCTGGCAACAACATCTGGGGTCGTCCATAAACGTCTTGGCGTAGAGATCTGGCCACCTTCGTCGAAGCGAGGCGGATCGGCAGCCGGAGATGATCTAACTTTTCAGCAGTTGCCTGGTTCGGCGGGCACGCTTCCGAATCGTCGTGTTGATCACCTCGGTGACGGCAAACCCGCCGTGCTCGCGCTTCAGCTCGACCGTCAACTGGCGCGCTCTCGACGGGAGCTCCTCGGTGAGCTCGCGAACGGTGTCCTCGAGATAGCTGCCAACGCCGATGGCCTTCGCGAGCGTCCGCCAATCTTTCCCTGCGATCTGACCTGGATCGGCCTTCCCACTCACGGTCATCGCGACGCGCGTCGCGATCCTCGGATACGCGGCAGTGGAGAGGAGATCGAAAAAAGGCGCCAACCGAACCGCTCCCTTCGGCCCGAGCACCAGCGACAAGTTCTTAGCGTGCCCGTCGGCGTTCCCCACGATCATGTTGAACACGAGCCAGCGAAGCAATGCTCTGGTGTCGAGCGCCGGCTCGATCGACATCTCGTCGACCACCCCGAAGCATTGATCGAAGCGAGGACCGCCCTCCTCCTCGTACTTTCTCGCAGGTGCGACACCAAGGGCCTGGCAAAGGTCTTCTTGGTGCAAGCGACGAATTGTCCCGTCTGCCTCGATCACACGGTCGTATCGCCTGACGAGAAGGTGTCGCGTCCTCCCTATCGCGTGTAGCTCGGCCGAGACGGTCGGTATTTCGCACTGACCTGCGAGCCGCGTGACGAAGAGCTCGTTCTCGGGAAGGTGTTTGTAGTCCGGGTTCGCGAACTTGAGGATGTGGGTGCTCGGAGAGTCTCCTTCGGGCAGAAGGAGACGAGCGCCATCCACTTTCACCGCGAGCTTGTCCTGGGCGCCGGCGAGCGAGAGCCGTATGCCGTCCGTGCCACTGATCTCGGCAAAGGCGTGGCCACGGCTGGCGAGGGCCGCGACTTCGTGCTCGTCGAGCGGTCGGTACGAGGGAGCCTTGGGTGTCGGAGGAGCGCGGCTGATCACCAGCGCCCCCGCGCACTCTCCCCCCAGCGCGTCGAGAAGCGCGAAGTCGTTTCCCTGCGAGACACCGAGGTGTCTGGCTACCAGCTCGCGAACGCGCCCCTCAGGCAGCAGGTTCGCGAAAAACGCGTGCCCCGCGTTCGGCTGCGCGTCACCGCCCTGCAGGGGCAGCGAACGCGAAATCGCGAACGCTTTGCGGTTGGACTTCCAGGCCGATGCGTATTCGAAGGTGAAGCGGCCGCCGGGGTCGACGGCCACCATCCCGACCGGTTGGCCCTCGAAATAGACACCCAGCTGCTGCGGCTCATTCGCCATTTGCATCGCCGCCGCGTGGCCTGATCGAGACCTCCAACCCGAGCCGATGGAGGACGTGGAGCACCTTGCCGACTTCGGCCGACTCTTTTCCGTTCTCGATCTCGGACAGGAACCTCGGCCCTACTCCCGCCAGCGCCGCCAACTGTTCCTGTCGCATGCCTATGGCCGTCCGCTTGGCCCGGATCGCCCCGCCGATATCGCCAACATTCCGAATCTTCCCGTACGGGAAGGGTTTTGGCGCGACCTTGCCTTTCGTGGTCATATTTTCCCGTTCGGGAAGATTGTCACCCCAAGGGCGCGTCGTCCACCTGTATTTTCCCGTCCGGGAAGATTCGGCAGAGCGGTCGTCAGCGGCGACGCCGTCCACCGCACCTTCTCGGTCGATTTCGAGTACAAGTTTTATGACCGCTATAACTGGGACGGAGGCAAGTCCGTGACCATCCACGGCATCACAATTACGGATGCCTTCATGGGCGAGTTTCACCGACAGGGTCTGGCCAAAGAGTACGACTGCTATGGCTCCTTTAAGCGGTCTTTCTCGTGGAAGAAGGGCGATCCAATTCCGCAGGCTCAACTGGATGGACCAGGTGGACGATGACCGCGATCCCTGGGTCCGTGCTCCTTGCCACGATTGCACTCGTGACCGTCGGGATGGCCTGCCGCAGTGGAGGTAAGGACCAAGAACCTGCGATTTCGCGAGAGAAGAAACCTGCTCCTGCCAGTCTCAGCGACTTGAGCCGCGAGGTGGGCCTCGTGTTCCCGGCTAGCGCTCGGCTCATCGGGTTCAACCGCGAAAACGGGATGGATGACTACCTGCAGTTCAAGGTGGAGATGGACGCGGGCGACTTTCCGAAGTTCCAGGCATCCTCTCCGATTCCGGAGGCGGCGATGGAGCCTGGGGAAGGCGGCCTACTTGGACCGGATCAGGGATTCTGGGACCCGAACCGATCGAAGAACCTTCGAACTGGGCAAAAGAGCCTTCCCAACGCGCGCGCACTGAACATCGGCATCGCCGAACATGGCGCGAAGGTATCCGTATACATCGTCAATCACGGTACTTGACTAGCGTCAAAGCGCCGGTCCCGAGACTGCGACCGGGCTTACGGAGAACGAGTCGCCGACCGGAGCCAGGCGCCGTAGCTGAGATATGATGGGGCGCGCGGGTCCGCATCAACCTGCCGCAGGTTGCGTCCTCGCAGAGGCCCTCCTTTAGAGCGCGCGCGACCACGCCCCGTACGGCTCCTCCGGTCGGGAGATAGGATGTCGCCTCACAATGCCGATCGACAGCCTGACCAACCTTGCTAAGGCCATCTCCGAAGGGCTCCCGAAGGCGGCCTGCGTCCCCGCATCGAGGCGTTGTTCGGTGATCGGTATCAAAAGCGACACTTCTCGCCGACCGCCGTTCGCGATGCCTACGGTTTGGCCAACGACGACACCGACGGCGTGCCCTACGCGGGGCTCATCAACCCGGACAATCCGCCGTCCGGTCCCTACGGCGGCACGAGCGTCGTGTGGTTCCCGAGCCGGGAAGGGGGCGCTCTCATCGATTTCGGCGTCGGCACGCGGCGCCTCCCCCCGGACGAGGGAATCCTCACCCGCCCCGGTCATCGACGGCGCGTAACCGGGCTCAGGCGCTACCTCTCTCGACGAGGCATCGACACGTGGGTCAAAGCCGATCCTTC
>Ga0105238_10002585_pt1 | contig 18037 bp, 7 predicted proteins | sample KBSC34metaG_FD_81526 | JGI IMG/M metagenome (GOLD analysis project Ga0105238, IMG submission 81526) | Corn rhizosphere microbial communities from Kellogg Biological Station, Michigan, USA - KBS C3-4 metaG | ecosystem: Host-associated > Plants > Roots > Rhizosphere > Soil | place: Michigan, USA... | reverse complement strand
TCCCAGTCAGGAACAGGAACCATGCGATTCCAGCAAGCGCCGCGGGCAATGCCGAGATAATCAAAAACGGATCTAGCCACGATTGAAAATTCACCACGATGAGCAGGTAGACCAACAGAACAGAAATAATCAGTCCCATCAGCAGGCCAACATACGATTTCTGCATGGTCTCGCTTTGTCCGCGCAGCACGATGTGCGAGCCACGTGGCAATTGCTTCTCGTACTTGTCTTTGATCTTCTCTACCTCGCGCGTAACCGTGCCCAGGTCCGTGCCCACCACGTTGGTGTAAATATCGATCACAGGCTGCACGTCATAGTGGCTTACGGTTCCCAGTTCCGCGCCGGGCTTGAACTCCGCCAGGTTCCCAAGAATCTGCACCGGCTGAGGCGCCCCTGGCGCCATTGTCGTCTGAGCTGTGCCCCCTGTCCCTGCATTCCCAGGAGGATTCGCGCCCGCACTCGCTCCCGTGTTGCCCGCTCGCGTCACCGGCAGACTCTGCAATCCTGAAATGGAATCGAGCCGGTATTGCGGAGTCTGCACTGCAACGTTGTAGCTCACGCCGTTTCGCGGGTCGAGATAGAAGCTCGGCGTCGTCTGAAAGCTGCCGCTTAATGCCACCAGCAAACTCTGCGCCACGTCGCGCTGCGCAAAGCCAATAGCCTGCGCGCGTGTCCGGTCTACGTTTACAGTGAAGTTGGGAAGATCGAAGGGCTGGTGAATGCGGGCATCCGATGCTCCCGTGACATACCGGACCTCATTCAGCATCTTTTCCGCAACCGCGCGGTTGCCATACAGGTTCGGTCCCACGATCTGCACATCGATCGGTGCCGACAATCCGAAATTCAGGATTTGCGTGACGATATCCACCGGCAGAACATAAAACGTGACGCCCGGATAATCCCGTGCCAGCACGCCTCTGAGTTTTTCAACATACTCATCGGTAGGACGATGATTCTCCGACAGCTGAACCTGGATATCCGCATCGGCGGGCCCAATCGGTGCGGAAGTCGAATAGGAAAGATTCAGACCTGAGTAAGGCAGTCCAACGTTGTCGACAATCGTTACCACTTCGTCCGCGGGAATGTTCTGACGAATCGTGCGGTCGATATGATCGCAAAGCGCGGCTGTCTCTTCGATTCTCGTACCCGTCCTGGCGCGCACGTGAATCTTGAATTGCCCCGCGTCAACCGAAGGGAAGAAGTCCTGGCCAAGCCACGGAGTAAGCAGCGCAACGGACCCGATCGCAAACATGATGAAAATGATCAGGAAGGCTCCGGCGAAGTTCACGCACAGCGTCAAGAGCCGTAGATACCCATTACGGAATCCGGTGAAGACCTTCTCAAATCCGCTCTGGAACCTTACAAACGGGTTCCGGCTGGCCTGCTTCCGCGCTACCTCCGCATCATCATGCTCGTGCAGCAGGTACTTGGCCATGGTCGGCACCAGCGTTCTCGAAAGCAGATAACTCGCAAGCATCGCGAAGATCACAGCCTCGGCCATCGGCACAAAAAGGTACCGCGCCACGCCGCTCAGCAGGAACATCGGCACAAACACAATGCAGATCGCCAGCGTCGACACGAACGCCGGGATTGCAATCTGCGCCGAACCATCCAGGATCGCCTGCTCCAGCTCCTTGCCCTGCTCGAGATAGCGGTTGATGTTCTCGATCGCAACCGTCGCGTCGTCGACAAGGATGCCGACCGCCAGCGCCAGTCCGCCCAGCGTCATGATGTTGATGGTTTCGCCCAGAGCTGAAAGCACGATCAGCGAGCACAGAATCGACAGCGGAATCGAAACCGCGATGATGATGGTCGACCGCCAGCTACCCAGAAACACCAGGATCATCACCGCTGTCAGGCAGGCCGCGATCAGCGCCTCGCGAACCACGCCATCGATCGCGCCTCGAACGAAGATAGATTGATCTGAAAGCGCATCGATCTTCGCCTGCGGCGGCAGCTGCCCTTTCACATAATCCAGCTTCTCGTGAATGTTCTTGATAATGTTCAGCGTCGAGGCCGAGCCCGTCTTCATGATCGACATCATCACGGAACGTTGCCCGTTCACCCGCACGATGTTCGTTTGCGGCGGGTTTCCGTCCCGCACATGCGCCACGTCTCGGACGTAGATCATCGCGCCATTCACAACGCGGATGGGCAGATTGTTCAGCTCGTCGACAACCGATGGCGCCGAGTTCGTCTCGATCGAATACTCAAACCGGTCCATCTTCATAGTGCCGGAGGGCACGATGAGGTTTTGCGCCGACACCGCGTTCACCACGTCTGCCGGAGATAGCTGGTGGGCCTGTAACGCCCTCGGGTCGATATCGACTTGGATTTGGCGCTGTTTGCCGCCATAGGGATAAGGCGTCTGCGCGCCCTCCACCGTGGCCAGCTGCGTGCGAATCGTGTTCTGGCCCATGTCAAACAACTGTTGTTCGCTTAGCCCCGCACCCGAAAGGCCCAGCATCAGCACCGGCACGCTCGACGCATTGTACTGGATGATGAATGGGGGATTTGTGCCAGGCGGCAGCTGCCGCAGCTGTACTTGTGAGATCGAAGTAACCTGCGCCACCGCGCTGGCCACGTTGGCATGAGGCTGAAAGAAAATCTTGATTACCGCAACCCCGGCAAGCGTTTGCGACTCGATGTGCTCAATGTCGCTCACCGTCGTCGTCATGCCGCGTTCACTATTGCTGACGATCCGGTTCGCCATCTCCTGCGCTGATAGCCCGCTGTAGTTCCACACCACCGTCACAACGGGTATGTCGATATTCGGAAAAATATCCGTCGGCATCGACAGGATGCTGTACACGCCCAGAATCAGAATCAGGAGCGCGAAAACGACAAATGTATACGGCCGCCGAAGCGCAAGCCGAACAATCCACATACGGTGGTACTCGCTCCTTCGGCAAAACCTGCGAAACCGGGTTCTGCCGGATTCTTTCCGAGGTCAACGCGCCCAGATGCTTTCCATCTGCTGTCGCTGGCCAGGGGCCACGTAATCCCTGCGTTTGCATGAGGCGATTTGCCAGGTTAACGATCGGGAGAGGAACGCCTCGCGAACCGTGGCGACCCATTCAAGGCAAAAGCGGCTCAGTGGAATCCAGCCTGTCGGCAAGGCGCCGGCAAGCCGGGTCAAAGTTCAGCTAAACAGCCAATTCTAGTCGATCATGCACGGTCAAACGAAAGCGCCGCCTGCACATGCGCGGCTGCCCGTCACGCAGAAGCTCTGCTCTATAGGACGGCTTTTCAAGGCTCGAGGCTTCATTTTCCAGATCGTATGTATCAGGATGCGAGTTGGTTCAAAGCATTTTGGATTCGAGCTCGGTTTAAGGTTCCTTTCATGTGCCGGTCCCATCATTCGCCAGTGGCTGGACACAACGAAACTCCGCGCCATTTCATCAGAATGAGAATTCTGCGAAACGGTCGCTCGTTCCCGATCCAGTGCTCGACCGTTGTTTCAGATCACCGCGAGATTCAGATCGGGCGTTCTCCAACTTCTCCCGGCGTACGCAGGTCGCGCCGAAGCGAAACCTTTCACCTGTTGAAACCGTCCCTATTATGGGTGCCCGCACGCTAAACCCTCTCCTCATGCTCCATGTTTTCAGCCGGATAACCTGACTCTCTCTTTTTTTGAAGATACTGAATGACTGGAAGTTATAAACATGCCGATTCAAAACGCCACTGAGCCTGAACTTTCAAAGACCGGTGAGTCGCAGCCTCACAAGAATCCCTGGCTTCGCGTTTTCATCTACCTCGTGCTGATTGCTGCCGGAGCATTCATCGGCTGGCGCGTCTACCAGAACAAGGAAAAGACTGCCGCAAACACCGCCCATCAGGCTGCAGCGCTCATGAATCGCCCTGTTCCCGTGCAGGTCGTCCCCGCCGAGCAGAAGGCCATGCCCATCTATCTCACTGGTCTTGGCACTGTGACTCCGAATTTCACCGTCACGGTCAAGGCAAGAGTCAGCGGCGAACTGCTCCCAGTCAAGTTCACCGAGGGTCAGGAAGTCAAAGAGGGCGAGACCATCATGGTTATTGATCCCAGGCCTTATCAGGCATCGCTCGACCAGGCCAAGGGAACCCTCGCCCATGATCAGGCGCTGCTCAAGAACGCCCAGGCCGAGGTCAATCGCTACAAAGCTCTCTTCGCTGCGGGAGTAGTCTCTAGGGAGTCCCTTGAGGCCAACGAGGCCCAGCTCGGTCAGTACGAAGGCGCGATCCAATCCGACAATGCTGCCGTCGAAAACGCCCAGCTCCAGCTGAGCTGGTGCTATATCAAGGCGCCAATCAGCGGCAAAATCGGCCTCCGCCTCGTCGATCCCGGCAATATAATCTCCGCAAATTCGACCAACCTCGTCGTCATAAACCAGCTGAAGCCGATCGCCGTCTACTTCACCCTTCCTGAAAACCAGCTGCCCCAGGTGCTCAAGCGCCTTGCTTCCGACAAACGCATGCCGGTTGACGCATTTGACCGCAGTGACACCCAGCTTCTGACGAAGGGCAGCCTGCTCACTGCCGACAACCAGATCGATCCCACCACGGGCACCGGAAAGCTAAAGGCCGTCTTCAATAACCAGGACTCCGTCCTCTTCCCCAACCAGTTCGTCAATATTCACCTCGTCCTCGAAAACCGGCAGAACGCGCTGGTGGTGCCATCAGCCGCAATCCAGACCGGCCTTAATGGCTCCTTGTTCGTCTGGACCGTAAACAGCGACAACAAGGGCGGCCAGGTCTCCCAGATGCAGCCGGTCAAAGTCGCGCTGGCTGAGGGCCAGACCACCATCCTCGACAGCGGCCCCGCCCCTGGTGCTCAGGTTGTGGTCGATGGCGCGGAGCGCCTACGTCCCGGCCAGCCCGTCACCACCTCTGCCGCCCGCCCCCGTCAGGCCGGCGGACGCCAGGGAGCCCAACCCGCAGCATCAGGCGATGCTGAACCCGGCGCCCCAAATCAACCCGGCTCTGCCCAACCGCCATCTGCTCAACCCGGACTTGGCCAACCCGCTCCCGGTTCCCGCCCCGGCGGCACTCCTGGCCAGCCCGGCGCGAATCGCCGTTCCGGCCAGTACCGCAGCAATCAGAGCCCAAGCTCCAATCAAAGGCAGCAGCAGTGAGTCTCAGTCCATCCCGGCCGTTCATTCTTCGCCCCATCGCTACATCCCTGCTGATGGCGGCCATCATGCTGGCTGGCGGTGTGGCCTTCCTGCAACTGCCGGTCTCTGCTCTGCCGGAAGTGGACTACCCCATCATTCAGGTACTCACCTTCTATCCGGGTGCCGGACCTGAAGTGATGGCCTCCTCCGTCACTGCTCCTCTGGAGCGCCAGTTCGGCCAGATGCCCGGCCTCAAGCAGATGACCTCCACCAGCTCCGGCGGCGGCTCGGTCATCACGCTTCAGTTCAATCTCGAAGAAAACATCGACGTCGCCGAGCAGGAAGTCCAGGCCGCCATCAACGCCGCCAACAGCTTCCTCCCCAACGACCTTCCCAACCCCCCTGTCTACAGCAAGGTGAACCCGGCTGACGCGCCCATCCTTACCCTCGCGCTCACATCCGATTCACTGCCTCTCGACAAAGTCGAAGATGCTGCTGACACCAACCTGGCGCAGAAAATCTCCCAGGTATCAGGAGTTGGACTCGTATCGATCGCCGGTGGCCAGAAGCCCGCCGTCCGCGTGCAGGCAAATCCAACCCAGCTCGCCGCCTATAACCTCAGCCTCGAAGACCTCCGCACCGCCCTTGCCGCTGCCAACGTCGATCAGGCCAAAGGCACCCTCAACGGCAGCCGACAGTCGTACACCATCAATGCCAACGACCAGCTTCTCTCCAGCGCCGACTACCTGCCCGTCATCGTCGCCTACCGCAATGGCGCCCCCGTCCGCACCTCAGATGTCGCCAGCGTAATCGACGCCCCCGAGAACACCCAGCAGGCCGCCTGGATGGGTCGCCAGCAAACCGGCGCCCTCCCAGCCGTTATCGTCAACGTGCAGCGCCAGCCCGGCGCCAACATCATTGCCGTGGTCGACCGTATCCACAAGCTGCTCCCAACGCTAAAGGCCAGCCTTCCTGCCAACATCCAGGTCCACATCCTCACCGACCGCACCAGCACCATTCGTGCATCCGTGAAAGACGTCGAATTCGAGCTGATGCTCACTGTCGCGCTGGTCGTCATGGTGATCTTCCTCTTCCTGCGCAATTTCGCCGCCACCATCATCCCCTCCGTCGCAGTGCCGCTCTCCATCGTCGGCACCTTCGGCGTGATGTACCTGCTCGGCTACAGCCTCAACAACCTCATCCTCATGGCGCTCACCATCTCCATCGGTTTCGTTGTCGACGATGCCATCGTCATGATCGAAAACATCTCCCGCTTTATCGAGGAAGGCGAGTCGCCGATGAAAGCTGCCCTCAAGGGCAGCGCCCAGATCGGCTTCACCATCATGTCGCTGACCGTCTCGCTCATCGCGGTGCTCATACCGCTGCTCTTCATGAGCGATGTAGTTGGCCGCCTCTTCCGCGAATTCGCCATCACCCTCGCCGTCACCATCCTCGTCTCGGCCGTGGTTTCCCTCACGCTGACTCCGATGATGTGTTCGCGCATTCTCCAGGACAAGGCTCACGCAAAACAGACCCGCTTCTACTACTGGTCCGAGTCGGTCTTCAACTCCATCATTGCCTCTTACGGCCGCGCTCTGAAGAAGGTCCTCAATCACCGTCTCATCACGCTGCTCGTCACCATCTCCACCTTCGTCGCCACCGTCCTGCTCTTCATCGCAATTCCCAAAGGCTTCTTCCCGGTACAGGACACAGGCGTCATCCTCGGCATCAGCGAAGCGCCACAGACCGTCAGCTTTGCGGAGATGGCTCGTCGCCAGCAACAGCTCGTCGACATCGTTCTGCAGGATCCTGCAGTCGACAATGTCTCCTCGTTCATCGGCATCGACAACGTCAATACGACGCTCAACTCCGGTCGCATCCAGATCACCCTCAAGCCGCTCGAAGACCGCAAGATCTCCGCATCCGATGTTATCCAGCGCCTCCAGCCCAAGGTCGCCGACGTCAACGGAATCCAGCTCTTCCTCCAGCCCCTGCAGGATCTCTCCGTCGAAGACCGCGTCAGCCGCACGCAGTTCCAATACTCGCTCGAAGACCCGAACTCCGCGGAACTCGCCACCTACACGCGCAAGATGGTCCAGGAGCTCAGCAAAGACCCCGCTGTAACTGACGTCGCCAGCGACCTTCAGGATCAGGGCCTCGGCGCACAGCTCGTCATCAATCGCGATACCGCCGCCCGTCTCGGAATCGCCATGGCCGACATTGACAACACGCTGTACGACGCCTTCGGTCAGCGTCAGATCTCCACAATCTTCACGCAGCTCAACCAGTACCACGTCGTCATGGAAGTCGGGCACAACTTCCAAACCAACCCAACGACGCTCAACAATCTCTACGTCAAATCGAGCAACGGCACGCAAGTTCCGCTCAGCAACCTCGCGCACTGGGAGCAGACGCGCGCCCAGCTCTCCATCGGCCACCAGGGGCAGTTCCCGTCCACCATCGTCAGCTTCAATCTCGCTCCCGGCAAAGCCCTCGGCGACGCCGTCAAAGCCGTCAACAATGTCGAGAAAAACATCGGCATGCCCAACAGCATCAACGCGAGCTTCCAGGGCACCGCTGCCGCCTTCCAGACGTCGCTCGCCAACGAACCCATCCTGATCCTTGCCGCTCTGATCACCGTCTACATCGTGCTCGGAGTCCTATACGAGAGCTACATCCACCCCATCACCATCATCTCCACGTTGCCGTCGGCTGGCGTCGGTGCGCTGCTCGCTCTCATGCTCTTCCGCGTTGAGTTCAGCGTCATCGCGCTCATCGGAATTATCCTGCTCATCGGAATCGTGCAGAAAAACGCCATCATGATGATCGACTTCGCTCTGCAGGCCGAACGCGAAGAAGGGAAATCGTCAGAGGAAGCCATCTTCCAGGCATGCCTGCTGCGCTTCCGCCCCATCATCATGACCACCATGGCAGCGCTGCTCGGCGGCCTGCCCCTCGCACTCGGCGGCGGCACCGGCGCGGAACTTCGCATGCCCCTCGGCGTGAGTATCGTCGGCGGCCTGATCTTCTCGCAGATGCTGACGCTCTTCACCACCCCCGTGGTTTACCTCTACTTCGACCGGCTTGCGAAGCGCTTGCAGCCGCGTGATCTGACAGAACCCGAACGGCAGATGGCCACGGCGGACTGAGGCGCCACGATGCATCTATCCGCACCATTCATCAAGCGGCCCGTAGCCACCTCACTGCTGAGCATCGCGCTCCTCCTCGCAGGATCGGTGGCCTATTCGGTCCTGCCTGTCGCCTCCCTGCCCGACGTCGATTTCCCGGTCATCGGCGTAGGAGCCGGTCTCCCCGGCGCCAGCCCTGCAACCGTCGCATCCGCAGTCGCAACGCCCCTGGAGCGCCAGTTCGGCCGCATCGCCGGTGTCAACGAGATGACGTCGACCAGTTCATTGGGTTCGGCCAACGTCACCCTGCAGTTCGATCTCAACCGCGACATTGATGCCGCATCCCGCGACGTGCAGGCCGCCATCAATGCCGCCCGCAGCCAGCTTCCTGCGTACATGCCGCAGAATCCCGGCTATCGCAAGGCCAACCCCTCTGACGCACCGATCTTGATCCTGACCCTCACGTCGGACGTCGTCCCTAAACCTCAGATCTACGACATGGCAGACTCCATCCTCGCGCAGAAGATCGCGCAGATCCGGGGAGTCGGACAGGTCTTCGTGGGAGGCAGCTCGCAACCAGCCGTCCGCGTCGAGCTCAACCCCATGCAGCTCGCTAACAATGGCATTGGCCTTGAGGCCGTACGAACCGCCCTCACCAATGCCAACGCCAACCGCCCCAAGGGCAGCTTCAACGACGCCCAGCACCGCTGGCAAATCGACGACAACGATCAGATCTTTAAGGCCTCCGAATACAAAACCACCATTGTCGGCTACAACAAGCAGACCGGAGCCACCGTCCGCCTTGGCGATCTCGGAGAAGTCGTCGACTCCGTATCCGACATCCACACCGCGGGATTCGCCGGCAATAACCAGCCCGGCCACAGCGGCACCCTCAAAGACGCCGTCCTCCTCATCATCTTTAAGATTCCCGGCGCAAATGTCATCGACTCCGTTGATGCAGTTTTGAAGGAGATGCCGCGGCTCCAGGCCGAAATTCCGCCGACCATCCAGATGAACATCGCGGTCGATCGCACCACCACCATCCGCGCCAGCGTTCGCGACGTCGAAATCTCCCTCGGCATCAGCGTGCTCCTCGTCGTTCTCGTCGTCTTCATGTTCCTTCGCGAAATCTGGGCCACCATCATCCCGTCCATTGCCGTACCCCTTTCTCTCGTCGGCACCTTTGGCGTGATGTACCTGCTCGGTTACACCATCGACAACCTGTCGCTGATGGCCCTCACTATCTCTACTGGCTTCGTGGTCGATGACGCGATCGTCGTCATCGAGAACATCACCCGCTATCTCGAAGAAGGCATGAAGCCCTACGAAGCAGCAATGCGAGGCTCGAAGGAGATCGGATTCACTGTCCTCTCCATGAGCACATCTTTGATCGCTGTCTTTATCCCCATCCTGCTCATGGGTGGCATCATCGGCAAGCTCTTCCGCGAATTCGCCGTCACTCTCAGCGTTGCCATCGCCGTCTCCATGCTCGTCTCCCTGACGACGACCCCCATGCTTTGCGCCCGCTTCCTCAAGCAGCGTGACGAGAGCCGCCACGGGCGACTCTATCGCTTTTTCGAGAATGCCTTTCAGTACATCCATTACGAGTACAACATTGCACTGCGCTGGGTGCTCCGCCACCAGGGAATCACTCTCGGCGTCGCCATCCTCTGCGCCTTTGCCAACGTTTACCTGTTCATGATCGTTCCCAAAGGCTTCTTCCCCCAGCAGGACACCGGCAGAATGGGTGGTCAAACCATCGGCGAACAGGACATCAGCTTCCCGGCCATGCGTGACAAGCAGCAGAGACTCGCCCAATTTGTTCTGAACGATCCCGCCGTTGCCACGGTCACTGCATTTGCCGGCGGCGGCCGAGGCAGCAACAACACCGGATTCATGTTTGTCTCGCTCAAGGACCCTGACCAGCGCCCCGGCCACGTCACCGCCGATCAAGTTGTCAACCGCCTCCGCGGCAAACTTCTCAGCGTTCCCGGCGCACGCACCTTCCTCCAGGCGCAGCAGGATATACACGTCGGCGGTCGCGGCAGTGCGGCTCAGTATCAGTACACTCTCTCTGATCCCAACGTTGACGAACTGAACACCTGGTCACCGCGTCTCGAAGCAAAAGCGCGAACCCTCCCCGAGCTTCGCGACGTATCCACAGACGAGCAGGATCACGGTCTCTCCGAAACCCTGGTCATCAATCGCGACTTGGCCGCCCGTCTCGGTATCTCGATGTCCGCCATCGACCAGGTGCTCTACGATGCCTTCGGCCAGCGTCAGGTCTCCACCATGTACACCGGCCTGAACCAATACTTCGTGGTGATGGAGGTTGCGCCGGAATACCAGCTCAGCCCCGATGCGCTCAACAATATCTACATCAAGACAGGCTCGACTGGCGCCGCAGCTTCCGTCCCTCTGCTCGGATCAGCCACACCGGCTGCCGCCACCGCAGTATCAGGATCTTCCCCCGTGGCCAGCTCAACCTCCGCACCTTCCGGAGCCTCCGCAGCTTTCCCCACCTCAGCTGGCCAGCTTGTCAGTTCAAGCACCAGCCACAGTTCCTCTATCACCACCGCCACACCCACGGCTGGAACTACCACCAACCCCGTCGCCTCGAACATTGCCGCCATCGCCGCATCGAACAGCGAGTCCACAACTACCGCGGCCATCAGCTCCGGCACCCTTACCGGCTTGCCCTCCGGTGTGACATCTCTCCCATTCGCAGTCGAAAGCACCGGCTCCGCTGTGCCCGCAACCATTCCAGCCACCACGACCGGCGCCACCTCCGCGACCGGAGCCATGGTTCCCCTTTCTACCATCGCCCACTGGGAACAGAAACGAACCTCGCTCACCGTCAATCACCAGGGCCAATACCCAGCCGTCACTCTTACCTTCAATCTCGCGCCAAACGTCGCGCTGGGTGACGCAGTGACTGTGCTGCAGCAGGCCCAGGCTGAAATCGGCATGCCCTCAACCGTTCACGCCACCTTCCAGGGAACCGCCCAGGCCTTCCAGGAATCTCTCAAAAACGAGCCCTACCTGATCCTCACCACCATCGTCACCATCTACATCGTCCTCGGCATCCTCTATGAGAGCCTGATCCACCCCCTCACGATCCTCTCCACCCTTCCCCCGGCAGGCGTTGGAGCGATCCTTGCTCTCCTCATCACCGGCACCGACCTCAGCATCATGGCGCTCATCGGCGTCCTTCTCCTCATCGGCATCGTCAAGAAGAACGCCATCATGATGATCGACTTCGCCCTTCAGGCCGAGCGCGACGAAGGTCTGCCGCCGGTCGAAGCCATCTACCAGGCATGTCTCCTGCGCTTTCGACCCATCATGATGACCACCCTCGCGGCCATGTTCGGCGGGCTACCCCTCGCCATCGGCATGGGTGTCGGCTCCGAACTCCGCCAGCCCCTGGGCATTACCATTGTTGGCGGCCTCCTTGTTTCCCAGGCCCTCACGCTCTTTACCACCCCTGTCGTCTACCTCTTCTTCGACAAGCTCCAGTGGCGCGTTATGAAGCTCCACCGCATCGGCTCTGAACTTGAAGAGCCCACCGGCGACTAGCCCAGCTTGCGTCTCCTCGGATATCTTTCGAGTCAGCACCCTCACCCCATCGTGCATGGAGGTTTGCCTTATGAGCGGGTGATTACCTAAGTTCTCAACATAACTTATTTAAAATAAGGTAGTTACTGTGCGCGTCTATCACCAAAGTCCGCTTTCGTACACAATTTGGGTAATGTCTCACATGGTGACCTCGGTCTATTCTTCCGTGCATAGCAGTTCAGATTCTGCTAAATCACATCCGCCAATCCCCACGCCCCTCGTTCTGAGAATTAGCGGATCAGATAAATGCGGATTCCCACGAAGACTGCTGCAAGGAGATCCGATGGGCAACCAGGGAACCCGGGCTAACTACCTCGCCGCTTTCGAAAGCGCCAACCATCAACTGGAGTACATCTACTCCGAATACCACGACCTTCAGCGCCGCAAAGAAAAGCTTGAGGGAGTGCTGAGCGCTCTCGAGCCGTTCCTTGAGTCTGCACCCAGTTTCAACCAGGAAGCTTACGCCCCAGAACCTGTTCAGGCGCCCGAGCCCATGTACGCGGAGCGCTATTCCGCCCCCGAGCCCATCGCTGAACCAGTGATGCGTGTCGAAAGATTCGCGGAACCCCAGGCCCCTTCGTCATTTGCTTCCGCTGAAACCGAGCTCGACCCGCTCCAGCTCCGCATCAACCGCGCCCTCGGTCTCGCTGTCGCATAGACCACCAAATTGCGAACACTCTCCGGCCGAGCCTCGAAGCTCGGCCTTCCTTTCCTGTTTGAAAGATCAGCCGCGCGCAAAAGAAAAGGGCGGCTTCATTCAAAGCCGCCCCGCCCTTCTTTCTTTTACGTTCAGGCGCGCACGTAGATGGGCTCTTCCACTCCGGCTTTAGCCACATCAATCAGCCGAACGGGATAGTAAGCATTCCGCGTGTACTGCTTCACCATGCGATTCGTATTGAAGTACGACCCATTGAACGCCAGCGTATTCCGCATCATCTTGGCCCACTTGTCGGGCTCAGACCGATACATCGGCACAACGGCATTCTCGAGTTTCGTGTATAGGTTTACAGCCTCTTCGCCGTCGTTCGCGCCGTCTTCAATCGCCCATCCCGTCACGCCTTCGATGCAGCCTTCAATCCACCATCCGTCCAGGATCGAAAGGCTCGGTACGCCATTTAGTGCCGCCTTCATGCCGCTGGTACCTGAAGCCTCGTACGGCCGCCGTGGCGTATTCACCCATACATCCACTCCAGCCGTGAGCAGCGCGCCCAGGTCCCATGCGTAGTTCTCGAGGTAAACGATCCGCAGCATGTCATTCGACAGCTTGCCCGCTGTCTCGATCACGCTGTGGATGAGGGCCTTGCCCGGCTCATCCGCCGGATGAGCCTTGCCCGCATACAGAATCTGCAGCCCCCCTGCCTGCGTAGCGATCTTCAGCAATCGCTCAGGATCGGTGAACATCAGGCTCGCCCGTTTATAGGTCGCCGCGCGCCGCGCAAATCCCAGCGTCAGAACGTTCGGATTCAGCACCAGTCCTGTCCGCGATGCCACCTCGGTCAACAGCGCTTCCTTCGCGCTGTGATGTGCGTTCAGAATCTCCTGCTCCGGCAGATCGATCGCATTCCGCAGGCACAGATTGTCGCGCCGCCACGAGGGAATATGCGTGTCAAGCATCTGTTGCACTGGTTCTGAAATCCATGTCGGTGCGTGTACGCCATTCGTAATCGCATCGATCTGATACTGCGGGAACATCTCCCGCGATACCTTCCCATGCTGCATGGCAACGCCATTCGCATAGCGCGAGAAACGCAGCGCCAGCATCGTCATATTTAGCAAGCCGTCTTCAAACACTCCGAGCCGTTCCAGCCGCGACGTTCTGTCGCCGCCAAGAATGCGGATCGCCTGCTCGGTCGAGAACCGGTCGTGCCCTGCCGGAACCGGCGTGTGCGTCGTGAACACGCACTTGTTGCGCACCTGCTGAATGTCCGCTTCTGTCGGAGAATTCAGCGGGCCGCCGCCCATCTCACTCTCGAGTAACGCGAGCGTCAGCAGCGCCGCATGCCCCTCGTTCATGTGATAGACGTTCACCTTCAGGCCCATCGCATTTGCGATGCGAACGCCGCCGAGGCCAAGCACGATCTCCTGCTGCAAGCGATAATTCGTATCGCCTCCGTACAGGTGATCCGTCAGCCCGCGATCCCAGCCCGAATTGCCATCAAGATCTGTATCCAGCAGGTAGATCGGCACGATATGCCCGTAGCGGCCCACCATGTCGTAGCGCCAGGCGCGTACAGTTACATCTCGCCCTTCCACTGAGACCCTGATCCGCGCGGCTTCTTCCGTGCAGAGTTCAGCTGGATTCCAGGGTTGCACTTCTTCCGTCTGATCGCCAGCCTGATTCAGATGCTGCTGGAAGTATCCCTTCCGGTGCGCCAGCGAAAAGGCAACAAGCGGAATTCCGAGGTCCGCTGCCGAACGAAGCGTGTCGCCGGCTAGCATTCCAAGCCCGCCCGAATACGTGGGGATCCTGCGGTCGATCGCAATCTCCATCGAGAAGTAAGCGACCAGGCCGGAAGCAGGAGTTATCTCATAGGAAAAAGGCTTATTCAAATTCTGTTGCATCCTCTATATCTCTCTGCGCGCTCAAATGCCGATCGGCACGAAATCAGAAACTAACTGTCTCCGCGAGACTTCAAAAACTCGCGGAAGGTAACGGTTGATGTGGCCCGCCGGAGATCCATCTCTCCTGGTCTGTTCTGGGCCCATTTTGCGGAAACCTGTCAAAGATTCTAGCAAGGAAAAACGGTTTTGTTCTCCAGATACAGCTCCTCCGGGGGTGACTTCTGAGAGCCGAGTTTTCCACTTATGGTAATGAGATGCAGAGTTGCTTGTTCGGGAAATCGTTGGTCTTTCAATGCGAGAGACTTGCTGCAACCTTGTGCGCCCCGCTCGACGCATGGCAAATGTGTATCTGCGGCGTAATCCCCGTTGCATCCGCGTAACTTGCGCCGAGCGCTTGCGCAAATCTCCGCGCCTCGTTTTGTTCCACCAGATTGATCGTGCACCCGCCGAATCCGCCCCCGGTGAGCCGAGCGCCAATCAGACCCGGAATCTCATTCGCCAGCTTGACCATCGTGTCGGCTTCGGCGCAGCTCGCTTCAAAATCCTTGCTGTAGCTCTCATGCGCCTCCGCCATCAGTCTTCCAAGCTCTTTCAAGTCGTGATGGATCAGCGCTTCCGCTGCAGCCACTGTGCGCGCGTTCTCCGTGATAACGTGGCGCGCGCGTTTCAATGCATTGGGGCTCATCTCCCCGCCCCACTTCTTCAGATCCTCCACGGTCGCATCGCGAAGAAAGCGAACTTCAGGCCGATGCCGCGCAATCACGCTCGCCGCCTCTTCCACCTGCGCCCGGCGCGACGTGTACTCGCCCCCGGCCACCGAGTGCTTCACCATCGTATTGGCAATCACCAATGCCACATTCGCCGGGATCGGCGCCAGTCTGAAACTCAAGTCTCTGCAATCCAGCAGCAGCGCATGATTCTCTTCACCATTGGCCGAAATGAACTGATCCATGATTCCGCAGCTCGAGCCGACAAATTCGTTCTCCGCCCGTTGGCAAAGCCGCGCCAGTTGCGGTCCCGGATAATGCACCTTCAGCAGCGACGTGACTGCCAGCGCCGTTGCCACTTCAATCGCGGCCGAACTCGAAAGTCCTGAACCCACCGGTACATCCCCGAACAGGCTCAGGCTGAATCCCGTCATCCGATGTCCTTCGCCAACGAGAATGGACATCACGCCCAGCGGGTAGTCGCTCCAATGCTGCCTCGCACTCGGTAACGCTGCTGCGTCAAACGTGCACTCTTCCCTGAAGTTCTCTGAGTAGATCGCAATCTTGCCGTCGGTCCTCGGCGAGATTCCCGCCAGCGTCGCAAAATCGATTGCCGCGGGCATCACGAATCCTTCGGCGTAATCGGTGTGTTCTCCGATTAAATTCACCCGACCCGGAGCGGCAAAAATCTCCGGCTCGGCCTTAAAACGGCCCACATGTAAGGAACGCAGTGCTTCAGGATCATGCATCTGTTTATCTCTCGATTCGTTCGATCTCAACTTGCATAGGCCACGAGAATGATTCGCCCGCCGCCAGTTCTCGCGACCATCGCCCCTTCACAGCCAGCGAATCCACTGGTGCAGTCGACGGTTCCATCGCTACGCAAACCTGCTTCGGTCCCGGCCCTTCCGGCCATCCTCCATAGCAGATCCACAGACCCAAATACGGTGTCGCAGCAGCATCAAATCGTACGCGAATGCGCAGCCCAGCCGACTTCCGCTCCAGGGCGCACCAGTTTTCGCTCGCACTCAGTGGACCCGCAAAAAGTTTGTCGCCAATCCCTGAATCTCGGCGATCCACAACGCTCAGATCGGCTGTGCCCCCAGCCGCGAGTTTCGCAACGGGCCAGGTCACCTTATCTCCGCCTTTTCCCAGACGCTCTCCGCCCGATCCCTCCACCTTCACCGAACTGATCGATTCCGGCAGAACAATCCAATCGCCCTCTTCACAGACAAAGAGCGGATGCGCCGCCCACGACCACGGCACTGCATAGGAACCAACGTTCTGCACGCGGTAGCTCAGCTCCAGTCGCCATCCCCGCTCGACCTCCCGCAAATGCATCGTCCGCTCAACTTCCAGCGGTAGCGAAAAACATTTCCCAGATAGCGTCAGCGCATTTTCGTGTTGAGCTTTGTCCTCTGCTCCCAGCTTCTCTGATCCCTGTTCCCTAATCCCTAATCCCTGTTTTCCCCACTCAACCCGCCAGAGGTCCCCATGATCCGGAACCTCAGCGACACCCGCTGCCGTCTGAACAGAACACGCGGCCACAGAAGGCAGGCATTCATCCCATCCGCTCGCGTCGGCCCTATCAAAGCTCATGGTCCGCGTTCGGGTTGTTATGGGTGATAGCGGGGCTTGCAGAAGCTCTTGCGACCCGATCCGGATCGACGCGATTTTGCCGCCATACTGGGGAAGAACAGTGATCTCGCACTCACCGGCCGCCATGAGAACGTTTTCACTTTGAACGCTAAATGTTCTTCCTTCTGGCATCTTCAGCCATTCTCCACTTCAGAGCATGCGCCGATCAACTCTTCCCAGATTCGATCCAGCCATGCCTCATGCTCCGGCTTCATCAATACCGAACGAAGGCAGGTCACCAGCCCTTCGCCGCTGCTGGCAGATCCAAACCAGAATTGCGGCAATTGTACTAGCGCCAGGTGCAGGTTGCGCTCAGCTGAGGCTGAAAAAATCGATTGCGCCAGTTCCGACGCTCTCTCCGCCGTCTGCGCTCTCATTTTCCAGACCACGATGTCCAGCTCCGGCCTGCCTGCTTCGAGCGCCTCAAATCTCTCGTCAGATCGCAACCGTCGATCAAGCTCCAGCGCCGCCCGCCGTCCCGTAGCCAGTCCCTCAGCAAACTCGCCGTCAGGTTGAAGCGGCAACAGCCTATGCGTGGTCCACAGCGCAACCGCAGCCGCCCCTGCCCGCGAACATTCGAGGCTGATCTCACCCAGGTGCAGTTCTTTCGAAGTGAAGTACGTATACGGCGAATCATGCTTATAAAACCGCCCGACCGAGGGATCACGAAACAGCACGCATCCGCAACCATACGGCTGCAGCCCATGCTTATGCGGATCGATCACAATCGAGTCGGCCCGCCCTATTGCCTTATAAGCCTGCTGTGCCGGTTTCTCCAGCTTGTCCTCAATCAGCTTGAAGTACCCTCCATAAGCCGCGTCGACATGCACCCGAAAGCCGTATCTCTCACGCAGATCCAGGATCTCCGGCAATGGATCCACCGCTCCGATCGCCGTCGTACCCAGCGTCGCCACCACCGTACCCACGTCACCTTTGCGCAGCTCATCCTCCAGCGCATCCAGCCGCATCCGTCCCCGCCCGTCCGCGGGCACTGAGCTGTATTCCAGCTTCAACACGCTCGAAATCCGGTGATGCGTATAGTGCGCCTGCTCCGACCCCAGTATCCGCCTGCGCGATCTAGTCCCTATTCCCTTGGTCCCGGATCCCTCACCTAATCCCTCTTCCCTAATCCCTGATCCCTGCACCTCCCCCGCCACCCACAGCGCTTCCAGGTTCGCCATCGTTCCGCCCGAGGTCAGATGGCCCAGGTATTCACTCCACCCGAACATTCGCGCAATCTCCGCCACTGCCTCAATCTCCATCTCGGAGCTGGCCCTACCCCCGTCCCGGGCGT
>Ga0105238_10002581_pt1 | contig 18061 bp, 17 predicted proteins | sample KBSC34metaG_FD_81526 | JGI IMG/M metagenome (GOLD analysis project Ga0105238, IMG submission 81526) | Corn rhizosphere microbial communities from Kellogg Biological Station, Michigan, USA - KBS C3-4 metaG | ecosystem: Host-associated > Plants > Roots > Rhizosphere > Soil | place: Michigan, USA... | reverse complement strand
TGTCGTGGCGGTGGCGGCCACCGGCGCGGCCTTCATCTCCGTCGGTGGCGCGGCCGGATTGGGCGAGCTGATTCGAGACTTCTCCGAGCAGGCGGCTTCGAGATTCGCGGTGCTCTCGGCGGCCCCTCCCGTTGCGCAGGACTACGAGGGATACCTTCGCGCGTGCACTCGCCCCGGCGACCACCTGCTCGTCACCGGGAACACCCCGTTCTATATCAACTACTACACGACCCGGCCCCTGGCCGGCGGACATCTCTACTGGCATTCGAGGTATCAAAGTTCTCCGGAACAGCAGCGCCAGTCGCTCGCGCTTCTCGAGCGCCAACCGGTGCCGTTCGCTGTGTCAAGCAGCGGACCGGTCATGGCAGATTTCACGCGCACGTACCCGCAGATTGCCGAGTACCTCCAGCGGCATTATCGCGAGCTGCCAGGCACCGGCGGCCGAATCCTTGCCGACATCCGCCGCACGCCATCGGGTACGTTCGGTCCAGAAAACTGGCCGTGTTTCGGCGCCGGAGAACCTGGCTGACGCAGCGTCAGCGCGAATTTCGACGTAGCGGGCGAATCATCGATCGGTCAGACTCCCAGCCTCATCTTCTGGAGGCGCAATGAAACTTCTCTCCTCGACATTCGCGATCCTCGTACTGGCCGGATGCTCGGCCCCCAAATCAGAGGCACCGGCTGCTGCGTCTACGACGCCAGCGACCATGACGATCACGTCCAGATCACCCGAGGCGATCGAGCACTTGAAGAAGGGCGAGATCCTGGCGGTGAATCAGCGGGCGACCGAGGCGGTTACTGAATTCGACGCGGCGCTCAAGCTGGATCCGGACTTCGTGCTGGCGCACACCGCTCGCGGGTCGGCGACGCCTGGCCCCGATGGGCTCAAAGAGCTCGAAGCCGCGGCCGCGGCCGCAAGCGCACTGCCGGCCGCAGAGCGTGCGCTCGCTGAAGGGGTGCTGGCGGCCCGCCAGAATGAGATCGGCAAAGCGCGCGCCGCGTATACGACGCTGACGACCGCCGCACCCGGCGACTGGCGCGGCCACTATCTCCTGGGCAACATGCTTCTCGGGGCGGCGGACTACGCTGGTGCCGTTCCCGCATTGCGGAAGGCGGTCGAACTGAACCCGGCCGCCGGCGGCGCCAACAACATGCTGGGATATGCGGCACTGCAGCAGGGCGACGTCGAAGGCGCCATCAAAGCGTTCACCGACTACACCGTCGCGCTGCCGATGGAGCCCAACGCACAAGACTCGCTCGGCGAGGCGCTGCTGGCGGCCGGACGATTTGCCGACGCCGAGGCCGCGTTTCAGAAAGCGCTCGCCTTGTCACCGCAGTTCTTTTCGGGATGGGATGGCACCGCGTACGCGAGACACTATGCCGGCAACGAGAAGGGGGCTGGCGAGGCGCTCGCACGGGAGAAGTCGGTGGCCACGCGGCCGGTCGACAAACTGGGCGCGGACGAAGTACGCGCCATCCTGATGGTGGCGGCGGGCAATAGGGCCGAAGGCACCGCGCTCTATGCCAGCCTCGACAAGGCGCCCGATGCGATGCCGCTCAGCGCCTTCATTCCGGCGCGGCGGGCGGGGCTGCTGATCAGCCTGGGCCGAGGCCGTGAGGCGATGCCGCTGCTCGCAGCGTCGATCAAGCGCGCCGAGAGCAACGAGCTGCCGAAGGGGCTCGCGGGGAATCTTCGACGGCTCGCGTTGCGGCTTCGCGCGGCGGCGGAGTCGGCGGCCGGAGATGCCGCGGCGGCACAGCAGACCGCCTCGCTGCTCGAGCAGGATGCCGCCGAACGGAAGGACGACGTCAACGCCCAGTCGGGAATGCACTACGCCCTGGGCATGGCGGCCATGGCGAGGAAGGACTATGCAGCGGCGAAAGGCCACTTCGCTCAGTGCCTGGCCCGCGACTGGCCCTGTCAGTTCGATCTGACCGTTGCGGCGGAGAAGGCAGGCGATGCCGCCGCAGCCGACGCGGCACGACAGGCCATCCTGAAACTGTTCGTGCGCGATCCGGTTTACGCGTTCTTCCGATCGCGTCTCGAGACGAAATCGAAAACGAGCTGAGAACGCGGTTCAGGTCTGATCGGACTTCGCCAGGGCCCAGAGGCCGATGAGGCCGAGGACGACGAGGTTCGGGAAGAGCAACGGCGCCATTGGCGGCGCTCCCGAGAGGATTCGGCCGAGCACGGTTCCACCTGGCTCGCGGAGATCGGCGGCGATGTGGAAGCCGAAGCCGAGGACGCCGACGATCGCCTGCGCGAGCAGCACGACTGCGCACAGTGCGAGGTGGCTACGAGTCACTGGAACCAGAAATGGGGCAAGCAGGAATCCAACCGCGATGGCGCTGCTCGCGACCGGCAACCACTCGACGGGATTGAAGAACCCGTTCTGCGCGTGATCGGTCAGGCTGAAGACGAAGTTCCCGGCGAACCCGCCGAGCGCGAGCAGCAGGACCCAATGCGCCCACTCTCGACTTCCGGGACGCAGGAGCCGGTTGGCGATCAGGAGCAGCCCAAGCCCGGTGTAGGCGAGCGGCGCGGCAAATGGCGCGGCATACGTCAGGCTGCGAAGCGTCCGCACATAGAAGAACTGACTATCGAGATGCAGGATGACGCCGGTCAGACCGACGGCGATCGCGCCCCACCCGATCACGTGTCCGATGCTGCGCCACAGGACCGGGCGTGACTGACGCAGTGACAGGGCGAGCGCGAGCGTCACCGCGGCGCCGGCCGAAAAGAACAGCGGCACGTATTCCGATCGCTCGCGAAACTGGTTCGTCGAATGTGCGAGAAAGATGTCACCGACGAGGCCTGCGAAGTTGAGGGCGACGAATACTTCGACCCACAGCTGGTAATCCGCTGCCCACCGTCGCAGACGCGGGCTAGCGCTGTCCATGGCGGCGCCGCAGTTCCTCCGCCTGCGCTCGCAGTTCCACCGTGCGCGCCAGCATCGGGTAATTGCCGTGCCACTGCACGAAGTCGGAGCCGCCCATGAACGCGCCGTGTTTCGAGGTGCGTCCGTCGTAGTGCCACAGGTCGAAGTAGGTAAAGTCGATCGGCTGGGAGAACGGCGGCGACGTCAGAACCTTGTCCTTGCGTAGCGCGTCCATCAGATCCGTTGCCTGCTGCACCTTCTGATTGGTGCTGGCGACCACCTGTTCTGCCTCGGTATAGACCCGACTGATCAGCGTCTTCGCATGGCACTGATTGCAGACCTGCTGCATCTCCGCCTGCGCGCGCTCCTTGTTCGGGCGCGGCTTCGTGATCGGGTCCGCCAGGTAGTAGGAGAGCCGATCGGACGGATCGTGGGTGACCTTCTGCCCGTTCAGCCCGCTCATGTGGCAGGTGGCGCACGTCGGCACGAACATGTCGCGCGTGGTGAGCGACTGCGGTGCCGCCGCCAGGTTCAGCAGATGCTCCTGCGCCTGGAACATCAGCCCGTGCTTCGATTCCTCGTAGATCTCGAGCTGCGAGTGATCGGGGCCCATGTGGCACTGGCCGCAGGTGGTCGGCAGGCGGGCGATGGCTACCGAACTGGTGTGCCGCGTGTGGCACGCCGTGCAGGTGCCGATCGTGCCATCGTCGTTCGGTTTGCCGATGTTGTGGCACGCCGCACATCCGCTTGATGTGGCGGACGCGCCCTCGAGCGCTACCAACGGGTGCGGCGGACGCTTCGCGTAGCCCGGATGGTAGCGTTCGGCGAACTCCACCTGCTCCGGCTTCAATCCCTGCTGTCCGTAGACTGCCGCCCAGGAGACCGCCGCGTGGCGGCTGCGGACGAACTGGTCGTAAATCGGCGCGTGACAGCTGCGGCAGTTGTTGGCCGTCAGCTTCGTCACGATCGTGAAGCCGTTGTGCTCGATGCCGGATTGGCCGGTGGCCGGCTGATGGCAGTCGAGGCAGTTCACGCCGCGCTGCGCGTGGACGCTCATCTCGAATTCATGGACGACCGAGTACTGCTGGCGCGTGTGGCACTCGGCGCATTTGCCCGTCGCCCGGACGAGCGAGGCCGTCGGCTGTGCGGTTTCGATGCTCGGCCGCGCGCGGTTGATGAGGAATGCGCCGACGATGAGGCCAGACGCAATCACGACGGCGATGAAGACCGACCGGAAGGTCATGGCTCAGAGGATACGCGCGTTCTGACCAGGCGGCGTCCGGCAGTTATCGCCCCAGAATCCGATTCTGTGCCGCGGCAAAAGCCTCCGGAGATTGTGGTTTCACGTACAGAACCCAGACCTGCGGATGCACCGTCCGGATCTTCTCTTCCATATCGACGACGATGTGCTCGATCTCGGTGGTCGTCAGCCGGTCCTCGAACTGCACGCTGAGTGCGACGACGACCTGATCCGGCGCCAGTTGGACGGAGACAAGGCCATTCGGTGAAACCACCCCTGCGGTGGCCTTGGCGATCGCAAAGACCTCTCTCTGCAGTTGCGGGTCGGCTCGCTCGCCGATCAGCAACGCCTTGCTTTCGCGCGCCAGCAGCACTGACACCGCGCCGAGGAGCACACCGATGGCGAGAGAGGCAATGCCGTCGATCCTCGGCTCCTGCCACCTGATCGACGCCCAGGTTCCGACGAAGACGATCGCGATTCCGACCAGCGCGGCCGTATCTTCGAGAAGCACGACGAACTGCGGCGGATCCTTGCTCGTCCTGATGGCAGCCAGATACCCCTCGTCACCAACCGAGGGTTTGAAGCCTCGTCGTGCGATCAGCCACGAGCTGCCCTCGAAGACAAAGGACAGACTCAACACGATGTAGATGACGCGAGGATGCTCGATGGGATGAGGGTGTTGGAGATGTCCGATACCCTCGACCACAGACGCGACGCCGCCGAGACCGAACAGCAGCAGCGCGACGACGAAGCTCCAGAAGTACACCTCCCGCCCATAGCCAAACGGATGCTCAGTGTCGGGGCGGCGCCGCGACCGTTTCATGCCGTACAGGAGCAACGCCTCGTTCCCGGTATCGACGAGGCTGTGCACTGCCTCGGAGACCATGCCGGACGAGCCGGAGAATGCCGCGGCGGCGATCTTCGTGACCGCGACGAGCAGGTTCCCGATGACTGCGGCCCACACCGTCGTGCTGGAAGCAGAGCGTGACACTCCTTAGAGCCTTTCAACATCCACTCCAACCGGAAGGCCGGACATGGCGCGCAGAGCGGTATGAAGGAAGGAGAAGACCAGGGGCGCGAAGAAAGGCGGCGCCGAAAGCGGCCGGGATGAGGCTGCGCTCTCTTGGGCTAGACGTCGACGACCGCCGACGCCCACGCCGCCTGGTTTGCGTCCGAGTGAAAGACGCGATCGAGCGACACGATCAGCGACGCGCCGTCCTTCCGAACAGGAAACCGATCGAGGTTGCGCGTGGCGTGGCCCGTCTGATAGGTGCCGTCAGGCGTGTACTCCGAATCGTGCTTCGTGCAGAAGAAGCGGTGCTGCTTCTCTACCCACTTCACCGCCGCCTGTTCGTGCGGGCACGCCAGTGAAAACGCATAGACGTGATTCTGGTAACGAACCACGATCAACGAGTTGCCGCGGTCGACATTGACGCTGTCCGACGCGGGAACCGGATACGTCTTCTCCTTGCCTGCTCCAGCACCCGCAATCGCTGCGACGGGCAGAACGACGTCTCCCATAAGGCCCATCGCGGCCAGCGTCAGAAGCCCGCATCCACCGTCATGGAGGAACGCGCGACGAGATTCGCTACAGGGCATTGGGAAGAATCGCCCCGGCCAAGGTGGTACCGAACCAAAGCAAGAGGCTCGCGATGGCAGCGAGCCGGAGCACACGCGGGCCCGACGGATCGCCGGCGTGGGTCCGACGGCCTCCGCGCATTACGACCATGCCGTTGGCCATCAGAAGCACCACGAGCGCCATCTTGATCCAGAACACGGGCGCCGACAGGTAAGCATCGAGGTCGGCGAACATCAGCAGCACGCCGCTGACAATCACCAATCCGAGCCCGACGATCACGAAGAGATGCACGTGATGGAGATGCTCGAGCTCGCGATCGAGCGCTGCCTGACCTCGCCTCATCGCACGCAACGTCGTGCGGTCCGCCGCAATCGCTGCTCCACCGCCCCCGACGAGCGCGCCAATATGCGTGAACGCGAGCGCGCTCTTGATCGCGGGTGAGGTCGAGTAAATCGAAGACCAGGTATCCGCCAGATCTTTCACCGACATCAGTGACTCCCAAACAGCATGACCAGATAGCCCGCGGTCGCCGCGCCGATCGATGTGAACGCGATCGCGCGATGAGTGGACGGGCCGTTGGTGTCCTCAAAGAAGCGCTCGCGGCCGGGCCCGGTCGCGGCAGTGGCCAGGAAGCCAGCATCGGCGCCGAGCATCAGCAGCCCGTGCACCCACTTGATGGTGCGGTGATTGGGATCGTGCCGCGACTCCATCAGGTTCCACAGTCCGGTCACGCTGTTCAGGGCAAACAAGCCGCCGATCCCGCCAGCCAGCGCGAGATGCGTGGTCTTGAGCGTGCTCGTGTCCTCGAAATTGATGCGGGCGTTATAGAGCTTCTGGCCGACCACGCCTTCCGCGGCGAAGAGCGGCAGCGTCGCGAAGCTGGCGATCTTGTGGACCTTGGCCCGCGTGCGATACGCGTCGCTGTATTCGATCACCGCGGACGGCGGCGGCGCTCCTTCCTGGGCCGGCGCGACCTGCGCCGCCGCGGCGGCGGCTTGCTCCGCAATCGTAAGCACCTGCTCTTGCGCAAGCGCCGGAGAGACGAAGGCCGCGAACGTCACGGCGGCCAATCCGAACCGAATCATCGACGACATGCACTCGTCCTATGCAAAGAGGCGTTACTGAGCTGCTTTGCTGTTGACCACCCAGTCATAAATCGTTCCGGCTTTCGCATTTCGGTTTCCGCTGAGTTGGCTGTACATCGCCCCGCCGGGTTGCGTGACGAGGATGAGAATCGACGAGGCGTTTCCGGCGGCAGTCACCTGCATGACGCCTGAATACGAGCTCAAGTCGACTCCGGCCTGCCGTTGAGACGGACCGTGGCACTGAACACAGTCGGCATTGATAATCGGCCGCACGTCCGTCGTGTACGTATAGGTTGAGACGCCCGAACCGGTAATAGTGGCGGACACGTTCGACGGACCCGTCGGAGAGCTCGCGCCACCCGAACCGCCGCAGCCCGAGACGACGACCGCCGAAACCAAAACGACGAGCGTTGCGAGACGCGACGACAACGAACCAGACATGAATGGCACTCCGATTTTCTCGACGGCCGCGTTGCTGCAAGTCGGAGACCATGACAAGACACGCAGGGAAAGTACTGTTTCGGCAGGACTGCGTCTTATGGAGGACGCCTGACGTCCTGCAGGAGGGACGGGCGAAATAGTCAGCGCCACCGCGTCATCAACGCGGTAACGACATTCAGTCTCAGTATCAGCGGCGCACTGAGATTGAATCAGGTCGCGACGTTCAAGCGAGTGTGCTCTACCGGCCAATCGCCAAGAGCGTGAACGAGCCGGGCACGGCTGCTCCGCGGCCGCGACCACCGGGCGCACCTCCTGCCGCCGGTGCGTCGAACTCCTGCGCCATCGTCAGCACGTGGTTCGTCTTCCCGTCGAAAGTGACCGTGCGCGCGCCGAACATCGTGTCGAGGTTTTGCTCGACTTCGAACGTCGTCGGTGAGGTCTCTTTGATCACGGTCAAGGTGCCGTTGCCGTGCGTGCTGAAGGCCTCCATCGTCGATGGGTTGAACGCAGCGCCATCCGAAGATCCCGCAAGCGGAAGCGTGGTGATGATGTGCCCGTCTTTTGCGCTCAGGATCACCATCGCTGGCTTCATTCGATCGGCGGGCGTGCCCGAGGCACCACACGCCGCAAACAGGACTCCATTCTTCGCGTCGAGAGCGAGTCCGTTGCAACGGCCGCCTTTGTCGCCGAATGGATAGTGCCCGATGGCCTTCATGGTCTTGGTATCGACCGCCGTCACACTGCCCTCGGCCTCCTGCATCACGACATAGAGCATGCCGTTGCCGTCGACAACGCCTTGCTCTGGGGTGCCGCCGAGATCGATGGTGCCGGCCACCGTTCCATCGCTTGCATCAATCGCGACCGCGCTTTTCGTGGGATGACTGAAGGTGTAGATACGCTGCGTGGCAGGATCGAGCACGATCCCGTCGGGCCGCGCGTCGCCGACGTCGATCGTCTTGATCACCTTCATCGTCTTCGTGTCGAACATGGACACGGGCTTACCGCTGACGAACCCATGGCTGGACTTGGAGTCGACCGCGACTCCCTGACCGCTGACATCCGGAATTTCACCCACCGGCTGCAGCGAATCCAGGTCGAAGACCGTCACGCGTGCCGGGCCGCCGCGCGGGATGTACAACCGCCGCCCGGCCGCGTCGGCGTACAGGTAGTCCCAGCCGCCTTCGCCGCCGACTTTGGCTCGTTGGATGACCCGATACGGTCCGGTGCCCGCCTGTTGCGCAGCGAGCGCCACTCCGCCAACGAGCACTGCAGCGGCCAGCAGCGCGGTGCGGCGGGCGTCGATAGTGAAGAAGGAAATCATCGCAATCCTCCACGTGGGGCGGCCTTCGAAGTCGCACTCGCATGCTAGCGCCGGGCGACCGCAAGTCCATAACGTTTTGCAAACCGAGATCAATTCTGAGTTTCGCTCGCAGGTTGGGATCCGGGCGCGGATTACCGATAGAGTCGCAGCACCATGAGAAAGCCATCAGCCGTATCTCGTCTGACTATCCTGGTCGCTTCGATGTTCGCCATCGCAGGCTGCCAGGCGCTTAAGCCGGCGGAGACCACGGCAGCCGCGCCAGCCGCAACATCCACGCTGGAAAGTGATGTGGCCCATCTCAAGGACATCGTGCCGGCGCAGTCGCACACGATGATCGATGTCGGCTACCACATGAGCAACCTATGGTTCGCCGCCCAGAAGCAGAACTGGGACTTTGCGGCATTCGAGGTGGACGAAACGCGCAACCGGATTCGCTGGACGCTGCGGATCAGCCCCACGCGGAAGACTCCGGACGGCTCGGTCCTGGACATGAAGCCACTTTTCGACGGCATCGACAAGTCCGTGCTGACGCCGCTAAAAGAGGCGGTGGCGAAGAAGGACCTCAAGGCGTTCGTGCCCGCGTATCGCGACATGCTCGAAGCGTGCTATCAGTGCCACAAGGCGGCGGGGAAACCGTACCTGCGGCCGATGATCCCTGCGGCCCCGCCTCAGTCGATCATCAACTACGACCCGAGCGCCAATTGGCCTCAATAGGACTGCAGATCGCAGCGAGATCCTTTACAACTGCTTAACAAACAACGGGCGCGTGTCTCATCGAGGGTACGCCCGCGTCCAAACCGAGGGACGCCGACAGCTCGAAACACCCATCGATCGAGGGCCGCTGGCCGGTACGACGCGTGCATCCGCAGCAGCGCGAAAGGGCCAATGCCATGCGCCTGATGCTCGCCGTCTTGTGTCTGAGTGCCGTCGTTGCCGCCGCCGGGTGCAGCAGTTCGGCCTCGTCGCCGACGTCCACGGCCACCGCCACGCAAACCATCACGAACGACGTTCTGAACGGAACCGTACCGCCACCGATTGGGGGAGTGCTTCAGAGCTCCTTCAACAGCTTCGTCGTCGGCCAGGGCGGCGGCACCATCTCCGTCACCCTCACGTCCGCCATCGAAACGTTTCCCGACGGCGGGCTCTTGACGAGCGTCACGATGGGCCTCGCCGTTGGCACCGTGGCCAACGGGACGTGCACGCTTCTCGCCAACTCCTTCACGACGGCACAGGGCGGCAGCGCCGCTCAACTGTCGGGCACCGTCAGCGCGAACGGCACGTACTGTGTGCAGGTGTCTGATGTGTCGACGCAGGTCGGGCCCGTGAACTATTCGGTGCTCGTCTCACATCCCTGAGCGATCAGGTTGCTGGCGCGGCCGAACCGATCAGAACATCACGGGATGATCTCTACTTTACCGGTGCCAGTGATGCCGCCAACCGAGGCCGTGATGGTGACGCTCCCGAGGTATGCGGTCGCATCCACGTTGAACGTCGCCGTGGACGCACCGCTGTCGGCGAGAGTCACTCGGCTGAATGATCCGAGCGCTACGCCTCCAGACGTGGCGGCCGAATAGGCCACCTCGAGTCGCGAGCTCACGGTGCCCGTGTTCCGAAGCAGCGTAACGCGAATGGTCGTGCTCCCGCCCGACTTCAGCTGCACCACGTCAGGCGCCACGATGACCTTGTCCGGCAATGCGGTGGTGAATTGCGCGGTCGTCTCGGCGACCACGCCGTCGGCGGTCGTGGCGGTGATGCGCGCCGTCCCGGTCGTTGTGCTCACAAGATTCACGCGAGCGATGTTGCTGCCGTCGGCTTCGACGATGGTCGTGGGAAGAATCTGTCCAAGCGTGGTGCGGAACGTCACGGCGCGCCGGCCCGCCGGGATACTCGGCGCAATCCGGGCCGAGATGACGACCGGCGTCGCGCCATCAGCCGGCACGGAGGACGGGTCGGCGGACACCGTGATGATCTGCGAGGGGTCGGCCGACGTGAAATTGACCGTGACCTCGTAACCGACATCAAAGGCGGTCACCCGAACCCGTGCCGTTCCCACCGTCCGGTCGCTCTGAAGTTCCGCGGTGGCTCGGCCGGTCGCGTCGGCGGTGATCGTCACCGCGCGAAGGCTGGCCTGCCCCGGCACGATCAGTGCGCCGGCCGACGTTTCAAACTTGACGGCACGTTGTTGCGCCGTCCCGATCTTCTTCAGAGTGACGCTGATGAGGCTGGTCGAGAAACCGTCCGCCGGAATCGAAGAACGACTGACGGAGACGTCGAACACGTCCGCCGCCGCGAGCTGGTTGAACGGGACGTCCACTTCGTAGGTTGCGTCGAGTGCCGTCACGCGCACATGCGCCGTTCCCACAGCACCGTCGCTTCGGAGTTCGACGAACGCCCGCCCCGCGGAGTCCGCGGTGACCGTGATTACTCGCGAATTGGCCTGTCCCGCCGAGATGAAGGTGCCCAGCGACGTTTCGAACTTGACGGCCCGCTGTTGCAGCGTTCCGAGCCGCTTGAGTGTGGCCGTGATCAGGGTCGTGGTCAGGTCGTCCGCGGGAATCGACGCTTGACTCAACGACACGTCGAAGACCTGATCCCGCGCCAGCGCCTCGAACGCCACGGATGCCGTTCGCGTGATCGAGGCGACCGTCACTTCGATTTGGGCGGTCGCTGCGACAGTGGTGCTCCGCAACTCCACGACGGCTTTGCCCGAGGAATCCGCTTGCACCACCAGCGTCGTGTCTTGCTTGCCCACGGCGATCAGGGTGCCGGCGGTCGTCGAGAACGTGACGTTGCGCTTGTCGGCGTCCGTCTTCGGATCGAGCTGGGCGGTGATCGTGACACGCGAGATCCCGTCCGCCGGCATGGTGGTGGCGGACAGCGTGAGACCGAGCACCTTATCGACCTGGCCCGGCCCGACGACGTAGGCGTCCGGGTCGTGACATCCGGCGCCGATGGTCAGGGCGATCACGCACAGGGCCAGGCGCCACATCGGATGCAGTGTGCCGTTCATAGGCCCTTCAGCAGATCGAGGTCGAGCGATATCGATGCATACCAGGTGGTCGCAGCCGTCTTCCTGGTGATCAGAGGGTTGGGGTTCGACTCCCGGAAGACGAGTGCACCACCGCCGGCCCGGACGGAACGCGTGAGCCGGTAGCCGGCGCCGAGCACCATCGCCTGGTTCCAGAAGAGCCCGGAGCGCGTGTGGTTCTCGTCGTCCGCAATGGACGACACAGTCGCACCGACCGTCAGCGCCAGGCGCTGGCCGACTGCGTCGAACGGGCCGAGCGGCGCGCTCTTATTGATCGGTTGAAGGTAGATGTTGGTGCCGACGTAGAGGGCGCCAATCCCGATCGGTCCTGAGTACAGGAGGCCAACGTCGATACTCACGTAGTTGCCGTGAGCGGTCCAGCCGTCGGCCGTCACGGTGGTGTTCTCGGCCGGGCGCTCTTTTACGAAGGTGAAACGGACCCGGTAGTGCCGCCTGGCCTCCAACGGCGGGCCCACCAACACGAGGAAAGTGTGACTTCCGGCGGTGCCGTCCGACTTCCAGCGGGCGGAATAACCCGGTGCCCATACCAGGCTCGAGGTGTCACCGGATTCGGGTACGACCGCATGCTGGAGCTCGATCCCCACCGTGCCTTCGGGTGTCCGACCGGTGATGAAGAAGGGCACGCCGAAGGGCAGGGCACGATCGAACGCTCCTGCCGACAGATCAACCGTGACCTGCGTGATGGCCTCCGTCCTCGCTGGCGGCGGGGACACCACTGGCTGGGCGCTGGCTGGCCGAGAGGCGAAGCATGCCAGGAGGAGCGTCGGAAGCAGCACGGACACTCCCCGCCGCCGGGACTGTGACGAAAGTCCAGAGCTCATGGTTTAGGGGTCTGGTGGCAGACGGGCGCAAAATCCAAGCCAGTGGGCGATGACGAGCGGAGTGGCGTTACGCGCCTTTTGAGGCCTCAATTGCCGGTGCGGTGCCGTGAGCACCTACTGCCACATGGGGGACGTCCGGCCGCACGTGGTCTCACACTCGCGACGTGACAATGAGACGACACACGTCGGCCTGGAGCGCCGCCACGCTTTGGTCACCCGCCAGTCGCGTTTGGCGGTGTCGATCGACACGTTGAGGACCGCGGCCGTCTCTTCGATCGTCAGTCCGCCGAAGTAGCGAAGCTCCACGACTCGGCTTTTGCGGGCGTCGATTTTCGCAGTTCGTTGGGAAGGCGTTCGAGGTGGCTTCCGGCGTGCCGGTCTATGGAAATGAGGTGTTCGACTTGGAGCCTGAGCTCGGCATCTTCGCTGCAAGCCTGTGCGAGAAACGCCTGGCGCTCATCGGGCGCAAGTTCCAGCGCCGCATGGAACAGCTCTTCTACCTGACGCCAACGCTCGCTCTTCATCGGCGGCTCCGCGCCCATCAGGCCAGATGGGACTGTCGCGCCAATACTAGCGCGACGCCAATATCGAACATCGTTTGAATCGGGCGTCACCGCTTAACCTCGTCTGATATTCTGGCCGCCCGATGCCGCCACAGGTGGATCCAGAAGCAACGTGGCGCCCGGCGATTTCGCGTACTTATGCGGTCGGGGCAACCCTCGCGCTCATCGCCGGACTCTCACTTTTCGGCGAGATCCTTTTCATGAACGGCGGCCTCGGTTGGGACGGTAACGACCGCGTCAACCTGATTTCACGACAGGCGGACCGGCTCCTCGTGGAGCATGACGTCACCGCCTATTCGGTTGGCCGTTCGCTGCCGTACCTCCTCGTGGGCGCCGCGCTCCTGACCGTCGGGAGCAACCTTCGCGACGCGGACGTGGTGACGGCCTTCCAAGTGCTCAACGGCGTGACGCTGCTGATGATCGTGTTCCTCAGCCAGGGCGTGTGGCGTCGACTGAAGGTTTCGGAACGCGGACAGCTCCTGTTCCTGGCGGGCTTGCTCGCGAGCACGTTCGTTTGCAAGTGGATGTTCTTCTACGCACCTTTGACGGACGCCTCTGCCTTTGGCCTCGGGTTTTTCATGTCTGCCGCGCTGGTTGCCGGCCGTTTCAGGACGCTTGCGGTGTTAACGGTACTGGCCGCCTTCGTGTGGCCGACCGGCATGTGGTTCGGTGTTCTGCTGCTCCTCTTTCCTGACGCGCTCGACAGTGCCGAACTCGGCCACCCGTTGGGCCGCACAGCCGTGGCGTTCGCACTTCTGGTGCTCGTGGCGATTGGCGTCGAGGTCACGGCCTCGGGGTTCGAAGCCGTCATGGGAAAACCGCCCGAGGCGTGGGCCGGCTGGCGGAACATCTCCTGGAACATCGCAGCCTGGCTCGTGACGCTCGGGATGACGTGGGCGGCTCTCACACCGCTGATTGGCCCCCTCTCGCCTCGTGGCGTCATGCTGTCGCTGCGACAGATGACCGCCGCACGAGCCGGACTTGGCTTAGGCGTATTGGCGGGCGTGTCGCTGGTGACGTGGGCGGTCTCTCGTCACGCAACGGCTGGCACTTCCGTGGAGACTGCAAGACTCCTGAGCGTCATCTTCGCCACCTCGATCCAGAGGCCCGCCGGATTTGTCGTCAGTCATGTCTGGTTCTTCGGGCCTCTCATCATCCTGGCCGGTTGGTCCTGGCACCACGCGTGCGCGGTCATCCATCGACACGGCCTCGGGCTGACGATCGTGGCCGCCATCGGCGTGTGCATCGCCCTCAGCAGCGAGTCGCGGCTCTCGAGCATGACGTACGGCATCCTGCTGCCGTTTCTCGTGTCGGCCGTCGACCAGTCGGTCCGTGGCCTGTCGCGCACCGCTTTCATGGTCTTCTGCGGCTTCTTCCTCTCGTTCGCGCTGGTGTTTTCACGCCTCTGGTTTTTCGTCGGAGAGTCTATCGAGCGGTACTTCTCGATAGTCGGCCCGTGGTCCTCTCAGAGGGACTTCGTCGTGCAGGGGGCCTGGGTGCTTACGGCGCTTGCCGTAATGGGCGCCACCTGGAGACGGGCCGGCGCGGAGCCCACAACACGGGCATGACGACGACAGACTCGTCCGCCGGCCGCGGCCGCTGGAAAGGCCGGGCGCTGCTCGCCACTGCGCTGTGCCTGCTCGTCATCGGTGGGCTCCTGTGGTGGCTGAACGACAGCGTCGGCCCGGCAACCCGGCGCGTCAACGTGCGCTGGCAGGCCGGCCTGACATCCGACCAACGCCACGAGGCGGAGCGGAGCTTAGGCCTTCAAGACGGTGTCAACGCCGGCAGCGACACATGGATGTACATCCTGCGTGACCGCTCGCAGGTTGCCATCGCAGCGCTCGTCGGCGACTCCCGCGTGCGCGACACGCATCACATCGACCGCGAGCAACATCGTATCCAGCTCGATCCGCCCAACCCGGCCGACATCCATCACCCTGCAGAGCACCTCCTGTTGCGACTCCCCTGGCTTTTGATGCCTATGGAAGCGGAGGCGCTGGCGCCGACCGCCGCGGCACTGGCAATCGTCGGGGCACTCCTGTTGGCGCTGGCCCGCCGGACGGCGATCGATACGGTCTGGTACCTGTGGGCCGCAGTCGCCTTCGCTGCGCGGGCCGTGATGAGATGGGGCGCCCGCGCGGCCGCCGCGCGTGACGCGCTCGACCGAAGGCTTGGCTACACTCGCTCCGATCGCACGCCCGTCTCGGCGGTGGAATATCTGGCCGGACTCGTCCTCGCGCTTCTCTTTCTTGCACCGCTGCTATGGCTGGGACCGTACGAAGAAGAAGTCATTCAGCACAGCATCTTCCCCAGCCAGCTCTTTTATCGCGCCCTGTTCCGAGGCGAGTGGCTGTCCTGGGTCAACGATCTCGGCTTCGGCGGCCCGCTTCCTGGCGACCTGCTGATGCTCCACCCGCTCGCGGCGCCGCTGTTGGCGTTCGCGTCCACCCGGACCGCGCTGAGCATTCTCTGGATAGCACACACGGTGCCGATGGCGATCTACTTCCTTCGGCTCACTGCGTTATCGCAAGTCCGCTCCTCGTTCCTCCGGCTCTGCCTTCTGGCCGCCTACCTATGGTCGGCCGTCGGCATCGTCTACTACTACGACACCGACTGGATCACCAACGCGATCTCCTGGTCGCTGTATCCCGTGCTCGTGTTCTACCTGCATGCGGCCGTACGATCGCCATCGCCACTCCAGCTGAAAGACGTGATCCGGCTGGCCCTGCTCTTCGCGTTCTGGATCCTCAACGCGCATCCCGGTTACATCGCGCCCACCGTCTCCGTGCTGATCGTGTACACCGTGGCCATCGCGCCAGTGCGGGCGCGTGTCTATGCAGGCCTCGCCGCGTCCGCGGCCCTGTGTGTCGCGGCCAACACCGCCCACCTTTACGCGCTGGCGCACGAGGCGATGTTGTTTCCCACCGGGACAGCCATGGTTCGCCAAGGCGCATCGCTGCAGTTCTTCGTGGAGGGAGCACTGTCGCTCGACCGGGACCGCCGAGGTGCACTCATCGGGCTTTCCTTCCTGACGTCGGCCCTCTTCGCGGTGTTCGCACGGTCGACGTGGAGAGAACCTCACGTCAGGGGCACGGCGACGGCGTTGATCGGCGCCATTACCCTGAGCGTGCTTCCCCCTTACATCGTCCAGTGGCTGGCACCCTCGGGAAGCGCGCTGTTTCGAGACTCGTACATCTTTTTCGGACTGCTGCTCGCCGGAACCATGTTGCAGCGGTGGGTCGACCGCGGCCTCGGCTGGTGGGTGGCGCTGCTGCTCGCGTGTCAGGTGGCGCAGCAAGGCGCGTCGGTGGTGGGTCCCGGGCTGGTGGACTTCTTCGACCACAAGGGTCGACTGCTCTTCTACAAGTATCAGGGCCAGTCGGTGGGACTGGGGCGGGAAGTCCAGGACGCCGCACGGCGCTTCGGACGGCGCGTATATCTCTCACCCGATGTGGAATTCGCGATACGTGGACGCCTATCCCGCCTCGGGTTGCACTTCTCGACGGACCTCGCGCTACTCGGGCTCAATCCCGTCAACGCCTGGTTCAAGAACGTGGCCATGAGCGACATCCAGCCCCCAACTTCGATGATGGAGAGCTTCATCTCGGGAAACATGAACGTCGTCGCAAACCAGTCGCTGCTCGACGTGCTCGGCATCAACCTGGTGATGATAGCCGCCGGCGAAAACGTTCCCGACTTCTTGACCGTCGTGCGTTCGAAAAGTCCGATCATCGCCGGCAATCCTCACGCATGGCCCAAGGCCGTACTCCTCAACCACTCCGCGGCTGACCTGACGCTGCCGGTCCGGGCCGGCTGCGCGCACACGGCGGCTCTGTGCCGAGAGTACACCCCGATTCGTCCGCTCCGGCTTCCGGACGTCGTGTCGCTGCGCGAGCGTGACGGCGAGTTCGAGGCCAGCTTTGCACCGTCCAACGAGGAGCGCATCCTGTTCATCTCGAGTCTGTTCAGGCGCGAGTGGGAAGCGCGTTCGAGCGAGGGCAGAACCCTCACCGTGCAGCCGGTGGCCGGCGCGTTTCTCGGCGTGACAGTACCCCCAGACGTGACTCGCATTGTCGCGGCTTATCGCCCGCGACTGCAGCAGGGGCTGACGTGGTTCAGCACGCTGACCTATGCCGGTCTGTGCGTGACGTGGATCGCGCTGCAGCGCCGGCAACGTGAGTGACCGTGCTACAGCGCTTGGCCGACGCCCAGATCGCGTAACAGCGCCGACTGCTTGTCGATGATGGCTCGTTCCGCCTTGATCGCGGCTTCGAGCGCCTTCAGGTCATTTTTCTCCAAGGCCCTCATCCCGGCACGATGCCACTCAGAGTAGTCGCCACGAAGCTCACGAAGTTGCGCCATTCGTTGTCGGTACGATTCGTCCACACGACAGCGTAACGGCGAACAGCTCAAAACCTATCCCGACCGCGATCGAACCTCAGCGAGCGCTCCGCTCCATCGCCTCTTCGCCCCCCTAGTTGTCTCGATCGTCCTGACAGATATATTCGAAAACCTCGCCGCCCTCGACCCAGGACGACGCCGTCTTCTCGTCGATCTGCCACCGAATGGTCCACGGCGCAGTGTAAGCACCCGGATCGTCGATGGTCGCCTCGTAGATCAGCGTCTTCAGGTTCGGGCGTGAGATTCGCTCGACCAAGTGCAGCAGATCGGTCGTCGGGTACGATCCGGCAAGCCACTGCTTTTCATTGAATCCCACTGTGTCGATCACCAGCGTGTCGCCCTCCCACCGCCCCACCGAGTGGCCAAAGAACGACGGCTTCAGCGCGGCGGCCGCCGGATGCGGGCGGCCGTCGGTGTAGATCACGCGCCAGGAGTGCGGGCCGGCGATGTTGAGCAGGTAGACGCGCCGCTCGTCGGATGCGTCGACGATCTCGAATCCGGGCGCGTTGAAGAAGCCGGGGCCGCCGGCGGGCTTGCAGCGTACGAGCGGTGGATACAGGTCGGTCCGCGACGTGCGGTACTGATATAGCGCGCGCGCCCATGGCTGCATCGGCACGTCGGCGGGGCGAGGAAACCCTCCGAGCCCGGGCCGTACTTCCCAGTAACCCTTGCGGTCGGG
>Ga0105238_10002577_pt1 | contig 18081 bp, 15 predicted proteins | sample KBSC34metaG_FD_81526 | JGI IMG/M metagenome (GOLD analysis project Ga0105238, IMG submission 81526) | Corn rhizosphere microbial communities from Kellogg Biological Station, Michigan, USA - KBS C3-4 metaG | ecosystem: Host-associated > Plants > Roots > Rhizosphere > Soil | place: Michigan, USA... | reverse complement strand
GTTGATGGCCTGCATCGACGACCACACCGAACAAATCAGAAATCTGCCTTTCGGGGAAGCAAGTGATCGTCTCATTGCCAATTGAGAAGCCGACACATTCGGCAGGACATAGCTATCATCCGGAACAAAGGCCACCGGATCGCCTTTTGGCGCGGCGCATCTTGACCCCGCAGAGAGTGTCGCGACTGCGGCTGCTTCGGATTCGCGCCACTCTCCGGCCGCGGGCCGCGCTGTTCGCGTGTTCATCAAAGCGATTGCGCCCCGCTTTAATATGTCATTCAGGTGCGGATAACGTGGAGATGACCAATCTTCGAGGGACGATCCTGGCATAAGCATGACGACAAGCCTGTGCATCTGCGGGACGGTGATCAGCTTGCCGCCATGCCGAGCCATGGGATCGCCATATCCTGCTGTGGTCAGCAGGAACAAAGCCGAGAATATCAACAGGCGCCGTGCGACGCATTTATACAACATCGTTACTTACTGCCGACGAGAGCGCGGTCCATTGCCACCCGGACATCTTCGACGCCAACAACAGCAATGCCGCCGACTTTCTTGGCCAATGCGTGATTTCTCGGCGAAACAAGGGCGCGTTTGAAACCCATGCGGGCAGCTTCGCGCAAACGCTTCTCCACGTTGCTGACACCGCGCACTTCGCCGCCCAGCCCAACCTCACCGATAATGATCGTGGACGGATCGACGGGGCGCTCGTAGAAGTTTGACGCGACTGATATGGCAATTGCAAGATCCGCAGCCGGTTCATCTACTCGAACGCCGCCCGCGACATTCACGAATACATCCCGCGATCCTAGAGCCAATCCGGCGCGCTTCTCAAGCACGGCGAGTATCAAGTTCACGCGGTTATTGTCCACCCCGGAAAATGTGCGCCGTGGGCTTGCAAGATATGAGGGAGTGACAAGTCCCTGCACCTCGATCAGAAGCGGCCGTGATCCTTCGACGATAGCGCCGACAGCGGAGCCCGTCGCATGTTCCTTGCGCTCGGCGAGGAGAAGCTCCGATGGATTGGTAACTTCCACCAATCCTTCTTCGCGCATCTCAAACAGCGCGATCTCGTCGGTGGATCCAAAACGGTTCTTGGCTGCCCGAATGATACGGTAAGAATAATGGCGATCGCCTTCGAAGGTAAGCACCGTATCCACCATATGTTCCAGCACTCGCGGCCCGGCAAGCGCGCCTTCTTTGTTTACATGACCGACCAAGAATATCGGGATCCCCAGCATCTTCGCCACGGAGCTTAAGGCCGACGTGCATGAACGCACCTGTGTTACGCTGCCTGCCGCTGAGTCGCTCTCCGGATGCTGCATGGTCTGAATACTATCGATAATCGCCGCCGTAGGCCGCTCAGCCTCCAGATGCGCCCCAATTAGAGTGGCATCCACCTCATTGAAGAGCAGAATGTCACCGGAGTTAATGCCGAGCCGCTCGGCGCGCAGTTTGATCTGAGTGGTGGATTCCTCACCGGAGACATAGAGGACCTTTCCGCCCTGACCGGCAAGAGATCCGGCGACCTGTGTCAACAGGGTGCTCTTTCCAATGCCTGGATCGCCGCCAAGCAGGACGACCGAACCGCGCACGATACCGCCGCCCAGAACACGGTCGAACTCGGATATATTTGTCTTGATGCGGCCTTCCTCGGAAGGCGAGGGGACTTGAGCAAGAAGGGTCGGTTGATTGCGGGTGACAAATCCGTTGATGGTGCGGGATGCGATCGGACTCGGAGTTCGAGCCGGAGCGCTGATTGTCTCTTCAAGAGTTCCCCACTCGGAGCAGCCGGGGCATTTCCCCAGCCACTTGGGCGTTTCGTGTCCACACTGCCGGCATACGTGACGAATTGCTGCTGCTTTTGCCATCCCATGATTTTACCCGAACACAGGTTCCGTGGCGCTCAAAGAGCTGCTTCTGATGTCATTGTCGGCGATAGAAACGATTCTTTGCGCCGCTGTGATAGAATAATTCCGAACACATCGTGATCAGGGAATACAATGACACAGTTGCAGGATAAGCTTGACGATCTCCTCGAGCTGCAGAACGTCGATACGCAAATGGCGCGTTTGAAGCGTGGACAGGCAGCCCTCGATAACGGCAAGGAAGCAGAAGCGGCCGCGCGAGCGGCTCGTGAAATTGCCACCAAACAAAATCAGGAATTCCACAGGCTTTCGGGCGAGCTCAAAGACAGTGAGCTAAAGCTCCAATCCCTGGAGGCCAAGCTGAAAACGAACCAGCAGCGGCTCTACCAGGGAACGGTAAGCAACCCGAAAGAGCTGGTCAACATTGAAAAAGAGATCAGTAACCTCCAGAGACAGCGATCCGATTTGGACGAACGAATTCTGGAACTAATGGACGAAGTCGACGTTCAAAAAAGCGTGGCTGCCAGTACGGAAGCCGAGGCAAAGGTCGCAGAAACGCACCACAAATCGACGGTTGCTGACTGGCGAACTAAGTTCGAGGCTGCGGCGCAGGAACTTGCGACTCTTGGGCAGCGACGTCCACTTATTGTCGCTGCGATTACCGACAAGAGCCTTCTCAAGCGATACGAGGATTTGAGGGCGCGGCCCGGTGGAATTGGCCTTGCCAAGATCAACGGATCTAACTGCAGCGCATGCGGCATGTCGCTCCCGTCGAATACGATAAAGAGTGTTCGTGAAGGCGAAGAACTTACTAGCTGCGAGAACTGCGGGCGTCTCCTCACACTGGCTTAGGCAAAACGCCTGAGCTTCAAATGCGCTAGGAAGCGTATCTGGCATTATTTGTGCGTCAGCGAATTGCTTGTAAATGTGCGCGAGGTCGCACAACGAAAAGCGACACGCCGGTGCGGCATTTGGCCGATAACCGTTAGGCGGGCAATGGTGGTATGATAGAATCGTGTCGATAGACATGTCACCACAGGAGCGGCCGCAAATGCAGGCCGCTGAAAACAGCGATGTCCGGCCGCTTATTACGACAGGCGCGATTTCATCGTTGGCGGGAAATCCTTCCAGCCCTCTTGAGCCGCAGACCTTGGCATGGCAGCCCTTAGTCGCGTCACGAGGTACCGCTTCGCTCCCACCATATTCCGATTTCGAGGCTACTTTGAGGATCCTTGCGGACAAGATTGTTCGGATCCTTCAGGCGGATAGCTGCGCCTTCCTTCTCCATGACGCGGTTACGGGCACGCTTTATCCCACGGAACCCGCGCATGGCTTCCAGCTCAAGGATCTTGAGCCGCTCCGCCGGCGTGTATCCGAACCCGGCATTTCAAGCGAAGTCTTTCGCTCAAACGCTCCCGTTGTGCTGTATGACGCCCTCACTGACCCGCGCGCCCTCGCAGAGGGGCTCGCCAAAATCGGCGTGCGCAACGGCGTTTCCGTACCCCTGATCGTTGAAAAACGCGACGAGCAAAACCGCGTTGTCGAGCGAACGATCGTCGGCGTTCTGCACGTTTTTAACAAGCATCAAGGCGAAGACTTTACGGACGAGGATGTCGGTCTGCTGAGGCGCATGGCAATGCAGGCTGCCGCCATCATATCGACGGCCGAAGCTTACCGGGAAGTAGCTCAGGAAAAGCACGAGCTCATCCAAACCATCGACAACCTGTTTGCAGGCTTGATCATGGTTGCTCAAAATGGCCGCCTGCTTCAAGTGAATTCATCGGCGCGAGCTATTCTTGGCATCAACCATAACTACCCTCTCGTCGGCGTTCCGTATTTTCGCGCAATTCCGATCGAGAAGGTGCGTAATCTGCTCGACCGCGCGCTTGGATCGGACGGTGAAGAAGTTGTCGATGAGATCACGGTCAACCTCAGCAACGGCTCCGGAACAGACAGCAAGAGGATCTACCAAATCCAGTGTTCGCCCATGCGCGACAACATGGCATCCGTCAGCGGCGTAGTGGCGATATTTACGGACATTACCGAAATACGCGGTTTGGAACAGCTCAAGTCTGCATTTATCGACACGGTTTCGCATGAACTAAGAACGCCTCTCACCAGCATCAAAGGCTTCATTTCTACGCTGCTGGCCGATAGGAGCGGGTTCTATACCGTTGAACAGCAACGTGAGTTCCTGGAAATCATCGATACTGAATGTGATCGCCTGACGCGGCTTATCAAGGATCTTCTCGATGTATCACGCATCGAAAAGGGCCAGGCGATGCGCATGCACCTGGAAGCTGTGGATTTTCCGGCACTCGTTCAAAAGGTGCTGGTTGCCCAGCGGATATACGCGCGCAACCATACATTGTCCATGGAATTCTCCCCGGATTTCCCTCCTCTTGAAGGCGATGCCGACAAGTTGGATCAAATCATGACGAACCTCGTGAACAATGCGATCAAATATTCGCCCAACGGCGGAACGATCCGTGTTGTTGGGCGAGCGGTGCCGCCGGACCGGCGTTACGTGCAAATCGATGTATCCGATGAGGGAATGGGAGTCGCAAAAGAGCACCTTCCAAAGCTCTTTAACAATTTTTACCGTGTCGATAACCGGGATAACCGCGATATCGGCGGAACTGGCATAGGTTTGGCTCTGGTAAAAGCTTTGGTAGAAAAGCATCATGGCGCTGTGACAATGGAGAGTGAGCTCGGGCGCGGTTCAACGGTGCGGCTGACATTGCCCGTCTTCCAAACATCCAGAGAGGACGGCGACGATACGCCGGCAGGAGCATAGCTGCATTTGGATACCTTAACGCAGTCCGGATCGGCCAGTCTTACCGTACATATCGTTCGTGAACAGGAAGCGCTGGATCTTCCGTTGCCGCAATACGCTACGGCAGGCTCGGCCGGAATGGATCTTTGCGCCGCCATAGACGGCGAAATCATTATCGAAGCCGGTGGCCGCGCACTGATATCGACAGGAATCAGAATGGCGTTGCCCGACGGTTTCGAAGCTCAGGTAAGGCCGCGCAGCGGTTTGGCTGTAAGACATGGGATAACAGTGCTGAACTCGCCGGGCACAATCGACGCAGATTACCGCGGAGTAATTCAGGTTCCGCTGATCAATCTTGGACAGGAGCCGGTGACGGTGCGCCGCGGCGACCGCATTGCGCAGATGATCGTTGCGCCGGTCGTGAAAGTCGCGTGGATTGAAGCCGTTGCGTCCCTGCCGGCGACAACGCGTTCGGACGGCGGATTCGGTCATACAGGAGTACGCCCTTAACCGTGGATCTCGGATCGTTCCACAATTCAATATCGGATGCAGATGTCTCACGGCGCTCATCCGGCCCTGCGGATGAATATGGGCTCCTGGCTCAGGCAAACCTGCTCCGCATACGCGGAAAGTGGGATGAAGCCATTGCTTTGTGCATGGAGGCCATGGAGCTCACTCCCGGCAACACAGCAGCCCAAAGTCTTCTAGGCGACATCTATGAGAACAAAGGCGATATCAGTGACGCCATTCGATGGTATCGGCTTGCCCTGGATTCTTCGCCGGGCAGTCTTGCCGACCGACGGAAATTGGAGAGACTTGTGGGCAATGGTCCTGAAGACACCCGAACCAGAGAAGGCTTCATATCTGACTACAATTCGGCCATAGATTTCACGCCGGCCACAGCTGGGTTCGCGGGACCGATCGTTCTGAAGGTTGCTGCGGGCATCTGCGCCGCCGGCATCATCGGCTTGACAGTATTTGCCGTTCTTAAGCAACGAGCATCCGGTTCTGCCGCAGCCATGTCCACGCAGTTGTCTCTGAGCGCTCCACCAGTCATTATAAAACCTCTTGTTCCGGAAGTTCAGAACACCCAGCCCGATCATCCTCGCGACCCCGGTGAGGAATCCCTGCTTAATTCGTTACAGGCATCGCTGGCATCCGGATCCTCCGGCGCGCATGCTGAGGATATTCTTTCTGATCCTCGAACCGGCGCAATCGTGGTGACGGTGACACCGGCCGATAACAATCCGGCCACAAACCGGTATGCGATACTTCGAATGGCGCTGGCAACGGCAATCGCAGGAGCGCGCATTCCCGCCGCGTCTGCATACGACACATGGACTGTTCGATACCTCACCCCAGACTCATCGCGCGGATCGGTGACCCTGTTGTTCGTCGGTGACGTGCAGCGGCCGACACTTGCTCCATTGCCACAGGATCTTAACTCTGCGACTTCCGAACAGCTTGCCGGATCGTTCACCAACACATGGTGGTCATCGTCTGCACCGCCGTAGCCTCTTTCCACATCTCTAACAGTTCGTTAGGGATGAGGTTTCTATTTACACTTGACGCCTCACGAGCCGCAAAGTATAATGTTTGCGTAATCTTTCACAATGTTTGGAGAGAAACGGTCGCGTGCCGCCCGCGCGCATAGGGAACAGTACGTTGAACACGAGCCCGAAGGTGCCGATTCCTACGTTGGAACGGCTAGCGACCTATCTGCGATTTCTGATCGACCTCGAAACTTCCCACGTCGAAACCATCTCGTCGACAGATGTCGAACGTCAGACCGGCATCAATGCTGCCCAATTCCGCAAGGACCTTTCGTACTTTGGAGAGTTCGGTAAGCCTGGTGTGGGCTACAACGTCTCCGAGTTGCAATCCCGAATCGCCCGAATACTCAAGATCGATCAAATGCAGCCGATTATTGTGGTCGGCGCCGGAAATCTTGGCAGCGCCCTCATCGGTTACCCTGGTCTCCGCGAGCACAAGTTCGACATCGCCGCCGCATTTGACAGCGACACCAACAAGATCGGCCGCAATCTCGGCGGTCTGATGATACAGGACGCCGCTGACATCAAATGCGCCAACGAAGCGATCCACGCTAGAATAGCCATCATATGTGTGCCGGCATCGGCCGCTCAGGCAGTCGCAAATGAGGCGATTGCAGCCGGCGTCAAGGTCATCCTTAACTTTGCCCCCATTATCCTGAAGGTCCCGGATCGAATTGCCGTTCGGAATGTCTCCTTCCTTCAGGAGCTTGCAGTTCTGTCCTACCATCTCACAACAGAGTCGCGGAAGTAATCCGCGCAGAGGTTTTCTAATGAGCGAAACACGTATCGAAAAAGACTCAATGGGAGAGTTTGCCGTTCCCGTGTCTGCCTATTACGGCGCGCAGACAGCCCGAGCTGTGGACAACTTTCCGATTTCGGGCGTCCGGTTCCCACGTCCCTTCATTGCAGCGCTCGGCGCCATCAAGCATGCCGCATCCGAAGTAAATGTCGAGCAGGGCTTGCTCGACGCCGATCTCGCCAAGACGATCCAGAAAGCGGCCGACGAAGTTATCGAGGGCAAGCTTGACGACCAGTTCGTGGTGGACATCTACCAGACCGGCTCGGGCACGTCCACGAACATGAACACCAACGAGGTGATCTCCAATCGCGCCATTGAGATCCTGGGCGGAGTGATCGGCTCCAAGACACCTGTCCATCCCAACGACCACGTAAACAAGAGCCAATCGTCGAACGATGTCATTCCCACTGCCATGCATGTTTCTGCGGCAGTCGTCCTGGAGCAGGACCTGCTGCCCGCCCTTAAGACCCTGCAGGACGCTCTGTCCGCTAAGGCGCGTGAATGGGACGATATCGTCAAAATCGGCCGCACACACCTCATGGATGCGACTCCGATCCGTCTAGGCCAGGAAGCATCCGGTTGGGCGCGCCAGGTCGAGCTGGCGATTGCTCGCCTGGAAACGGTTCGTCCCAGACTGCATGAGCTGGCAATTGGTGGAACCGCCGTCGGCACCGGTATCAATTCACCTGTAGGATTCGGCGCGGGCATATCCGCAAAGCTTGCCGAACGCTATAACATTCCCTTTGTGGAAGCTGAGAACCATTTTGAAGCTCAAGGCACCCAGGATGCGATCGTGGAGTTGTCAAACCAGCTGAGCACGGTGGCAAGCTCCCTGCTCAAGGTGGCGAACGATATCCGGTGGCTATCCTCCGGCCCGCGCTGCGGAATCGGCGAAATCTCGCTGCCGCCCGTTCAGCCCGGATCGTCGATTATGCCCGGCAAGGTAAACCCCGTTATCTGCGAGCAGCTGATGATGGTCTGCATCCAGGTGATCGGCAACGCAGTCACGGTAACCACGGCCAATACCCATGGAAACCTGGATCTCAACGTCATGCTTCCTGTCATGGCGAGAAACGTGCTGGAGTCCCTGACATTCCTTACCAATTCCGTGAATGTGTTTAAGACGAAGGCTGTTGACGGACTGACGGCGAATAAAGAGCGCGCGGAGAGCCTGGTAGAATGGTCTATGAGCATGGTCACCAGTCTGGCGCCTGTAATCGGCTACGATAATGCGGCGAAGCTTGCAAAACGAGCCGTCGAAGAAGGCAAGACCGTACGCGCGCTGGCAACCGAAGAGGGCGCAGTCCCGACAGACGAACTCGAGCTTCTTCTCGATGCGCGAAAGATGACTGAGCCTGGCGTCGGCGCCGGCGGGGAGTAAATATAACCTATGTCAGATAAAAAGACGATTAATGTTCTTGTTTGGGACGAGGCTCCGACACATGCCCCCAAGAGCATTTACCCCACCAGTATCAACGGCGCAATCGCCGAGGGACTGAATGCGGACAGCGACGGCGAGATCTCGGCCACCGCTGTGAACATCGACCAGCCCGATCAGGGCATAACGGATGAGGCGCTCGCAGCGGCCGATGTCCTCCTGTGGTGGGGCCATGCCCGCCACGAGGAAGTCAGCGATGAGCTGGCGGCTAAGATCAAGGAAGCCGTTCACAATGGTCTTGGGTTTATTGCGCTGCATTCGGCGCACTATTCCAAGCCGTTCAAGCAGGTTCTCGGTGCAACCGGCCACCTCAAGGGCGGCTGGCGCGAAGCCGATCCGGCGGACACCGAGCATATCCGCGTGGCCGCTCCGAAGCATCCGATTGCCGAGGGCGTCGATGACTTTGTGCTGAGCCAGGAAGAGATGTACGGCACGCCGTTCGACGTCCCTCCGCCTCAGTGCGTCGTGTTCCAGTCGCACTTCCCCAAGGGTGACGAATATTTCCCAAGCTTCACCGTAACGGTAGGCAAGGGGATCGATCCGGAGTTCACAAGTGGCCCCGGCGGCGGCAAGGGGCAGGGCGAGGGCGCAGGTCGAGTGTTTTACTTCCGGCCTGGTCATGAAGCCTTCCCCACGTACTTCGATACATCTGTGAAGCGCATTCTGCTCAATGCCGTGCGTTGGGCAGCACGACGCAGCTAAGACAGAATCAAAGGATACATGGTTCAGCAAGGCCGGCAGCTTAAAACGTAGAGCTGCCGGCCGGTTGACATTGCGGCAAGCCGCTTAAACACAATGAATAAATGGAAACGCGCAATTGTTGTCGGAGCTTCGTCCGGTATCGGGGAAGAGCTTGCACGCAAGCTGGTGGCATCGGGAGTGTCTACCGCTCTCGTTGCACGCCGTGAGGCGGAGCTGAAGAATCTTGCCGAAAGCCTGAATGGCGGCAGCGAAACGGGTCTCGCCAGAGCCTATCCTCACGATGTCACCAAGTATGACGAAGCGCCCGGACTATTTGCGCAGATCGCATCGGATCTCGGCGGTGTTGACCTGGTGATCTACAGCGCCGGAGCCATGCCGAAGATTGGCGACGACGAATATAATACTGAAAAAGATGCGCTGATTTATAACGTAAACGTCATAGGCGCTGCAGCATGGCTGAACCTCGCTGCCCAGCGGTTCAGCCAGCAAAAGTCCGGGACGATCGTCGGCATTTCGAGCGTCGCAGGCGACCGCGGACGCCGTGGCCAGCCTGCCTATTGCGCTTCCAAAGCTGCGATGGACACTTATATGGAGGCGCTGCGCAATCGCCTTTCAACGCGTGGTGTATCCGTAGTAACGATCAAGCCTGGCCCGGTCAAGACGCCGCTGACTGCGGGGCTCGGCAAGCTGCCCATGATGATCGATGCCGATGTCGCTGCCGACCAGATCCTGGCGGCTGCAGGCGCAGGCGTTAACGTTGCATATGTGCCGGCGAAATGGCGTCTGGTTATGACAATCATACGAGCCATTCCGTCTCCAATTTTCCGCTACTTAAAGATATGACAGCCAATTCTCCTTGTGACGTATTGCCCGTGGACCGGCTGGAGCGCCTGGAAGGGTGGGGCATGTCCACCTTCGGCATCAGCCATGTATACCGCCCTGTCGATGCAGACGGCATAGGTATAGCCCTCGACGACGCCAGGCGCTGCGGCCGCTCCGTGGCGATGCGCGGCGCAGGCCGCTCCTATGGGGATGCCGCCCTCAACTCCGAAGGGGTCGTTCTCGACCTCACACGTATGCGCCGCATCCTGGATTGGAACCCGCAGACGGGCCGGATCAGTGTTGAGCCGGGCGTAACGATCCAGAACCTCTGGCAGTACACGATCGAAGATGGCTGGTGGCCGGCTGTCGTTCCCGGCACGATGTTCCCGACCCTCGGCGGCTGCCTTGGCATGAATATCCATGGCAAGAATAATTTCAAGGTTGGACCGATCGGCGATCATGTCATCGATTTCGACCTTTTGCTGATGAATGGCGAGAGGCGAACATGCAGCCGTGAAAGCAATCCCGAGCTTTTTCACGCCGTAATCGGCGGCTTCGGTATGCTGGGTGTCGTAACACGAATCACGCTTCAGCTCAAGCGAGTATATTCGGGCCTTCTCGACGTGACTGCTTATTCCGCCAAGAACTTCGATGCCCTCTTCGAACTGTTCGAAGCGCGTTTGCCTCACTCCGATTATCTGGTGGGCTGGGTCGACTGCTTTGCCAAAGGCGCTGACCTGGGCAGATCGATCATACACGAAGCGAATTACCTGCATGAGGGAGAAGATACGCGTCCGCACCAGACGCTCCGTGTGGAGAACCAGGAGCTTCCGGACACGATCCTGGGCCTCGTGCCGAAATCCATCATGTGGAGATTGATGCAGCCTGCGACAAACAATGCTGGCGTCAAATTCGTGAATACGGGAAAGTACGTCAGTGGCGATGTAATGAGCAATGGCGCAAAGCACGAGCAATCACATGCAGGCTTCGCATTTCTGCTCGATTACGTCCCCAATTGGAAATTTGCCTATAAGCCGGGAGGCCTGATACAGTATCAGTCGTTCATACCTGCCGACCGCGCCAAACATGTCTTCACATCCCAGATCGAGCTGTCGCAGCGTTATGGTGTCGTGCCATACCTTGGCGTATTCAAGCGCCATCGGCCTGATGCGTTCTTGATGACGCACGCCGTGGACGGCTATTCATTTGCGCTGGATTTCAAGGTGACGGAAGCGAATCGCGGCAAGCTTCTCAGCCTGACCGCTGAGATGGACAGGCTCGTAGTGGAAAATGGCGGAAGGTTCTATTTCGCCAAAGACAGCACCCTCAACCCCGCATCTTGGGCGGCCGCAATGGGAAAAGAGCGCATATCGCAGTTCGCCGCTCTGAAGCGCGAATTGGACCCAGAAACGCTGCTGCAGACGAATATCTATCGCAGGGTCGTTGCGCCGGCACTGGGGTAGGGAAGAGGCGCCAAGAAGTTACCGGCGTATCAGAATAGGTGAACGGAAGCCCAATGTGAATGCCGTTGCTGCCCTGGCGATTAAAATCACGGGCTGGCAAAATCACAAAGTCGGCCTGCGCCGACTCAGAATGATGTTCGACAATCATTCTTCAGTGTCCGCAGGGACACTTTGTGAACTTGCCAGCCCGTGACTTCAGTCGCCAGGGCAAAGGGACACTTCGTGAACTTACCAGCCCGTGATTTTAATCGCCAGGGCAGTCTGCGTTACTTGCAGACGACTGGGTTTCAACCGCAGTCAAACGATGAAGGCAATCTCTTACCCACCAGCTTCCTGCCCAGTCTCCCCATCGCCATCGGCTTGCTTACTCGGGCCGGCCGGCATCCAGGCCATCCGAGGCACGCCCATTGCCTTGCTGTAGCAAGCGCTGCTGACCTTATCGAGGTATTCGGCAGTTGCGCCGTCCTTGGTTATTCCACCGTAGCTGAAGAGTACTTCGCCTTGAGCGCCAAGTTTACGCGCGGCGGCAATCTTGGCGATCGTCGATCCTGCCGGTATATGCCAGGAACCAATTCCCGCGTAGACAAATCTATTGGATTCGCGAGCGCAGGAGACCGCGTCGGCAATCTGTGCCGCTACCTTTGTAGTGTCCACGCCATAAGCCATCGGAACCACCGCATCAAGGTATCCCTCACGCAGCCATGTCTTCCAATCCTGTCCGCGGACCTTGTATGCATCTTTGCTGTCGGCAAAGACGGCTGCCGAAACGATAATCGACGGTCGCATCGCTTTGAGGTCGTGTGAGATATCGCGAACCATTTCCGTAACCTGACGCCGCCGGAAATCCTGGTAGTGCGCAGGGAACGCGTGGACATATGCGAGGCGATCTGTGCGCAGGCGCGCATCGATTACGGCGCACTGCCTTGCGCCGAGCACAGGCACCATCTCATTCTGGAAACGACTGACGCTCGCGTTGGAGTAGTCGAATGTCAGATTAGGATATCGAATGTAATCGAAGTGAATCCCGTCGATGTCGTACTTGGTTGCAACTTCAAGGAACACATCATGGATGTGTTTGCGAGCATCGAGGTTTGCGGGGCTCAGAAACGCGCCTTCGCAGTCGCCACCGGTTGTCATTCGAGACTTGCCGGTTGAGTCTCGATCAAGCCAATCAGGGTGAGCATTCACGACATGCTGTGGTGAAACCGGCGCGTGTGGCGATCCCCAGATAAAGCATGTGTTCATCCAGGCATGCACCTGAAGTCCTGCGGCATGAGCTTGGCGCAGTGTCTCGGCAAGTGGATCGAAAGATGCCGGCTGCCCGTCGAGCTCCTCGGAACGAGGTGCAATATCGGATTGATAGAAGGAGTCGCCACGGCCACGCACTTGCACGAACAATGTGTTGAAGTTGTGAGACTTGGCAAGCGACACGACTCGGGCTATGCTCTCGGGTGTCGTAATACTGGTCCGGACGACCCACATGCCGCGAACCTCGCCTGCGGCGGGAGCGGGTGTAACTGTAGCGGCTGACGCTTTGATTGGCTGCGAGCAGGGAGATACGGAAAGCAGCGTCAGGCCGATGAAAGCCCCGCGAAGGGACAAAGACGTGATCGGATTCATAGGCGCTCGAAGTAGTGAGTGGAAAACATTAGGAGCTTCCGAATATTCGGAAGCTCCCATATTATAACACAAATTGCAGGAAGGGTGGTACCTTGAACTAGCCGCGCCATTAGCTGTCTTGGGGTACCCAACCAAAGAAGTTTAACAATTCATTCTCAGTTTGCGTTCGTACGCTGATATTTATTGGTCTCTGATATCCGAATTTTTTTGTGAACTCTTCTAGATAGACTGCAACTCGGGTTCGGCCACGATAGGCGCTGGAGCGCACGCCAGAGTCTTTGATGGGGCGGGTCTGCGAGATATCCTTGCTTGATGACTGTCGAATTGAACTATAGATTTCACTGTTGGCAAACTCTGCCGCAATCGATTCAAACGAATGTCCCTTGTACATGTGGTAGAAGATATCGCGTTCAACCATAGTACAATTTAAATCGATAAGATATAACAACTCGGCTGGATCTCCCTTGCGAATACCTAGGATACGAAGGAACGTCTCCGATAACAAGCTTGCGTTGAATGCGTCATCAATCCGTTCCAAGTAGTTGACCTCGTCTTTGAGATGAGCGACTAATTTTTCCTGATCCTCGCTATCAACGCCATATGGGTAAAGCATGCCTCGATCCGTGTAGCGCTCTTTAAGCAGGCGCCACGTCATCGGCCAGCAAATGTCGATAAGCTTGTGCCGTACACAGCCTTCGTACTTCGGCTGTCTAATGCGCTCCAGCCAGCCGACAAGCAAGCGCGTGCTTCGTTCTAGCTGCTGCATTTGCTGATCCATAATCTCGTAGGCTTCGCAGTACTTCTTATCTTCAACCATCGAAAGCACACTTCGACACTCACGAACTAGCTTTGGGATATCTTTCGGGTAGACGATGCGACAACATAATATTCGTTCTCCCAGTGATTTGAGTGTCTCACTGTAAAATGAACAACCAGCCAAAGCCGCAAGATGCTCGATAAACCGTCCGTGCTTGAGGATAAGCCTGCGTGTAGGCTCGTCGTTTTGGATGCATTTCTCCATATCAGCCAGTTCTTTGCGCATCAGCTCCAAAGGGATATCCATTCCGACAACGCTTGGGCCAGGACGGGCTAGTACATTACGCGATGCTCGAACTAACAGGCGGCGCACTTTACTCATTTGCAAAACTATGGTTGCCGGATGTTCCTTGATCTTCCAGCCCTCGCGCGTACGCTCAACCATGCCAAGCCCTTGCAACCGAGCAAGGGCTTCATTGACCGTAGACTTCGAATGTTGATGTAGCTCGGTAACAGTATTGTGAAGCTCGTACTGCGAGAACGGACGGTCGCGTGCGCCATATATCCCGTCAAAAAGACGATCTAGTATTATGTCAAATGCATGACCTGTGTCATCCACAACTTCCAATGAAGCCTCGACATGAAATTGGTTAGGCATGTGGAATCTCCTCGGAGTAGCTTCAATATTTGAGAGAGGGTATCGTGAAGGTTTCGTATGGAGATGCCTTCTTGAGTTCCACCAGACGGGATGCTGCCGCTCGAAGAGGCTCCATATGTTTGCCACGGGTTGTCATAACAACAACCTCGATGTTAAAGTCATGATTTGTCAGCCTTTCGATATGGTGGGAGTACCAAGGATTCGCTGTGACCAGATAAAGTCTGGTCAGCCCATACTGGTATCTTGCCCAATCGACATCTTCGATTAGATCTTGTGCATGCTCGGGCGCTCCCATTCGGCTCTCGTCATAAAAGCGACTGATATCGAATAGCGATGCAAGCAATTCAGGCGAGTAAGTCTCGTCGCTGTCGCCAGCATAAACGCTAGTGAATGTAGGCTGAGTCGGATCTCCACCGCCCGCGAATCTGTAGAGATCCCTTATCGGCAGCTTGAGAGAGGATTGTTTTAGTTCGGGGATTGTAGTTATCAAATCAACAACGAGTGCGATATTGCCGCGTGGAAGCATCGGGTACTCCATTCCGTAGTTCGTTTGAGGTTTACTCTTATGGGCCTACCATGCCTAATCGAGTTTGCTGAGTTTTATATCCGGATTCAGCATTTGACACTGAATCCAGTATATCTAGACGTGTGTTAAATTCACGTTAATCAAGCGTTAAGTTTTAATTAACGCTTGATTACTTATCGTAAACAACGTAAGGCAGAGACAAGCTAAGTTGTCACTGGGAGGGTAGGAGGGTAAGACGTGTTTGTTTAGTAAAAACGCGGGTGATGTTTCCTGCCCCTATCACATTATATGTAGAGGCAGTTAAACGAGCTAGCCCTTTTTCTGGAAAAGGAGCTCGATCGGCGTCAGTTTCGGCGCGGGTTCGCCTGTAGCAAACTCTCCGGCGTCGAACGTGGAACCTGCCAGAACATCGGCCGGTCTATGCTCCGTCATGGACTTGACGTAGGCGTCTTCCATCTTGCGATATCGCTCGATCTGGATATCGTAGTCGGAAATCGTCTGATCGCGCGTCGCGATCTGGGCCGACAGGAAGTCGATATATCTCTCGATCTGCCCCAATGCCTGCCGGACTTGCGCCGGATCGTAACCGCCTGAGGCAACGCGAGCAAACGACAGGGTGCGCAGGTAATGTTTGACGCCTTCCGGTGTCTCTCCGAGGACTGTGCCCACTACGGGTTCGTCCGTTGGAGCGCTCTCCAACCGCTGAAGCATCATGCGCGCTTCAACATGCCCTGGAGCAAGTCTCAATGATGCCTGCAATGCCAGACGCGCGTCTTCCCGGCGTCCGACCGCCAAATAGGCATTGGCGAGGTTTACGTTAAGATCCGCGGGAGGTCCCGGCTCCGGCGCCAGGCGCACAGCGTCTTCGAATGCAGTAACCGCTTCCGCCGAATGGCCCAGTGCGTACAGTGCCGCGCCCAGGAAAGCCAGGGTTTGAAAGCGCACGACCTGCATAACGGTCCGCTCGCGGTCTCCCGCGGCGGCGCGCAAGCGGTCTGTCGCTTCACGCATTCGGCCTTCCCGAAATGCTTTTATTCCAAGCTGCCAATCCGACAACATCTCGTTGTACGTTCCTTTCGCTCTCCCACTGAGGAAGAGCCCGCCCTAATTATTCGGAGGGCGGCGTCATTCCGCTCGCCAAACGGCGAGTTGTCGATTTGATCCTCTTGAGGACCTTCGTGTCTGCGCCCTTTTTGCCCACGGTCTGCATTTGTTCTTCCATATCCGTGGCCAATTCGTGCTCACCAAGATCGCGTAGACGCTTTGTTGCGGCGCCGAGCTTCTGTTTAGCCAGCTCGAAATTGCCCTTCTCTTGCGCTCTCTGGGCTTCACGCTCGAACTTGAATACGGTGAACCGCTGCACAAGGTCGTTCACAATAGGGTCGACCCTCGCTGTTAGAGCAGGATCGCGGCTGAATGTTGCAGAAATCGTTTGTTTCTCATTGCCCTTGCTGGCGCCGAATGTCGGACTGGTGTATGACCAGGCCAGCTGGATCTCCAGGAGAGGGCGCAGGCCTTCGGGAGCATTCGACGGAGCGAACTGAATAAGAACGCCTGCAGGCGTGGTGCTGGACACGTCGCCGATGCGCGCCCTAGTCCATTCTTCCTCGGTGTAGATCTCATCGAACATACTCATCGACGGGCGCACCATGAAGAGTTCCTGAACGCAGGTGCCTCCCAGGCCGCGAACGGCGATATACATATCCGTTACCGATGTCGCCTGCAGGGAGCTGATTTCCTGGCTCAAACAGCGCGTAATCTCAACTGAGTCCGCCGCATAGTGATATTCGCCGCGTGAATTGTCCGCGACTTTGATCAAGAACTCTTCGTCGAACTCTTCACCGACTCCAAGAGTAGTAATGGCAATACCACGCTCCTGCAGAGCCGTGATCTTTCCAAGAGCCGCAGCCGGATCCTGAACGATACCATCGGTGATGATGATAAGACGGCTGACGCTTGTGCTGCCGGCATTGCGCAGCAGCAGGTCGCTTGCATGGTTCAGCGCCTCGGCCATATAGGTGCCTGTGCCGATATCGATCGGCAGGCGGTTTTCTTTTACATTATCAAGCTCGCGATAGCAGCGATCCGGGAACGCGCTCCAGTCCTGTTCCGTAAACAAGACATGGTGACGATCGGCAAACACGATAATAGAGACCTTATCCTGAGGCGTCAACGTGGCTAAGAGCTGTTTCAACCCCTCGACGACCAGGTTCATGGGTTTTTTTGCTGTTGACTGCATTTCCTGGAGGGTTTGCCCCGTCCAGTAAACGGCGGAACGCTCATCGGCCTTTCCGCGCTCAATCTCATTGCGCTGCAAAGCAAGCGTCATCCAATATTCGCGTTCATCGTTAGTGAACTGGAAATGGTGCATAGTGGCCGAGCCGTCGACCACAAATACGAGGTTGAGGGGGGGGCGGCCGGCTCCGCCTCCGGTTGTCGGTTCAACGTCGAGAATTGCGTATTGCGGCTCTTCGACATATGTGCCCGCTGGGATTGCGGGATGACTGAGGGCGGTCCGCACGTTAACGCTACTGCTCACAAAGCTATCTCCTTCGAGATCGTTACAAATCTATCTGAATATCATTGTACAACAAAACACCGTATGCGCGCTCGTTTGCCTACTTGGCAACGCGAGATTTCTCATTTAAAACGTGTGTTCCAGGTCATTGAGGCCACAAAAATTTCATTTTGAGAACCAGGCATATGGCAGTTGACTCCCGAAATCCGGCCATGCTACAATCTGCCGTATATCAATTCACCGGTGTGACTGGCGTAATCAGGGGGAAGAACCCCGAGGAAACACCGAGCTGGGGACCGCCGTGCGCCTGGGCAAACTAACCACCTGATTGTGCTGTTGGTCTGTCCGGGCGTTTTTTGTCTGTGGCCGGCGACAGCGCACCATCAATCGTCGTGAGGAGACCGTAACGGATGCGCCGTGTAGAACGAGCTTTGCTCAGTGTTTCAGATAAGACAGGCCTGGTTGAATTTGCTCAGGGCCTTGCAGACATGGGAGTTGAGATACTCTCGACAGGCGGAACGGCAACGGCTCTTGCCGCGGCCGGCCTGACTATAACCAATGTGTCCGATGTGACGCAATTTC
>Ga0105238_10002574_pt1 | contig 18094 bp, 32 predicted proteins | sample KBSC34metaG_FD_81526 | JGI IMG/M metagenome (GOLD analysis project Ga0105238, IMG submission 81526) | Corn rhizosphere microbial communities from Kellogg Biological Station, Michigan, USA - KBS C3-4 metaG | ecosystem: Host-associated > Plants > Roots > Rhizosphere > Soil | place: Michigan, USA... | reverse complement strand
TCTGAGAAGCCAGACGAGCTCTACACGCTCATCGAGCGCATGTTCCCGAGCGTGCCCAAGGTCGAAATGTTCGCGCGCGCGACGCGTCCAGGCTGGGCGCACGCGACCAACGAAGCTGACTTGAGACCGGCATGATTCACAGTCAAGCCATCTTCGATCGCGACCCACCAGCGCAGTACGACGGCGTGTTCCTGTGGGATTTTCTCGCGGGTGCGTTCGGGCCGACGATTCGACCGATGGACTTCGACGGCGTGATCGAATATCGCGGGTACTTTCTCGTGTTCGAAACAAAGAACCCAGGCGTCGAGCCACCGACCGGCCAACTACGCGCGTTCGACGCGCTGCTGTACGAGTCGCGCTTCACGATCGTGTTTTGCTGCAAGCGACCCGCGCAGATTCGAGGGTGGACCGTCTGGACGCAGCACGGCGTGAGTGAGTTCCACGGCGGCGCGTCAGCGCTGCGAGCGTGGTGTGCCGCATGGTTCGAGGATAAAAAGCAACGCCCGATCCTGATACCACCGGGGCGCGTCGCGCGCTCGCGCGAGCCCGGCGAGGACGACGAATGACGACCGACGATATGCTCGACGCGCTGTTCCCTGAACGCGCCTGCGTCCGCGCCGGCGATCCGTTTGTGACGCGCATCGTCATGTTCGACGACCAGATCGCGCGCCTCGTGACCGGCGCTCGGCTGCTCGGCCCGTTCGCGCGACACGACGCCGAGCTCGTGCACCGCGTCGAGCGCGAGCGCGTCGCCTATGAGATTGGCCTGCTCTGCCGGTGGGCGCGCCACGCCTCACCAGGAGGGACCCGATGACGACCGCGATCCCCGAAGTCTCGATCCACGACGTGACGGCGCTGGCCGAGCGCGCGAAGAGCGACGCGATCACGTTCGTCGAGGACAACCGCGTCGAGGTCGTCGACCACGCGTCGCTCGAACGCGCCGCCGGTGTGCGCCGACAGATCGGCGAGAAGCTCAAGGGCATCACGGCGACGCTCGCGCAACCGAAGGCGTGGGCGTACGGCGTGCATCGCTGGTTCTGTTCGCTCGAAGCAGCGGCCAAGGCGCCGTACGAGATCCTCGACAAGTACGAGGCCGAGTCGATCAAGCACTACAACGACGCGCAGACCCGCGCCCGCGAGACGCGCGAGCGCGAGCTCGCCGACCGACGCCGGCGCGATGAGCAGGCGCGCGTGATCCAGGAGGCGGCGACGCTCGAACGACAGGGCCACGGCGCGCTCGCGAGCGCGCTCGTCGAAGACGCGCTGACGGCGCCGGCGCCGGTCGTGGTGCTCGTCGACGAGGTGCGCGCCGTCGTGAAGTTTCGGCGCACGTGGCATCACGAGGTCACCGACGCCGAGCTCGTGCCGCGCGAGTTCCTCACGCCAGACGACTCGAAGCTGCGCAAGCACGCGACCAACATGCAGGGCACGGCGCACGTGCCCGGCGTGCGCTTCTACTACGTCGATGAGCCGATTCGCTAACAGGGGGAACCCGTGGATTATTTGACCTATCAGTACTTCGCGTCGGGCTTCGCGGCGATCTCGGCGAAGCTCGGCACCTTGGAGACGGCGATCGCGGCGACGTCGACCAAGCTCGATCGACTATCCGCGCAACTCGGCGCCGTGCAGGCGCAAGGGGTAACTATGACCGTCAAGATCGCCGACATTCAGAACCAGGCCGACAAGGCGCTCGCCGCGATCGCCGTCGCGTCGAGCAAGGATGACTCAATCATCGAGCTCGTGAACCAAGAGACGGCGCTCATCTCCGCGCTCCGTCAGCAACTCACCGACGCGATCGAGGCCGGCGGCAGTCCCGCCGCGCTGCAAGCGGTGCTCGACGCGATGATCGCGGCCGAGAATAGCGCGCTACACAATGCCGACAAAGTCGTGGACGCGATCAACGCGAACACGCCGCCGACGCCACCGGAGTAGGGCGCTCTACTCCGGTGCGCCAGACGACGTCGGGCGCGGTGTGTTCCGCTCGCCCGGCGCCCGTGCTCGACGTCGTCGCTTTCTCTCTCGTGGAGGTGCTCACCCATGACCGACTCTGAAGTCCTCGCCACCATTCGCGCGATCATCGCGAGAAAACCCCGACACGTGCGCACCCCAGAAGAGCGCGACCTCTCGCGCTACGACCAGATTCTCGGCGTGCTCACGCGCCATCCCTCGACGACGCCGAAGACGCCGGCGCGTCGAGCGCGCTCGTCCAGGATTGCCGCCGTCGGCAGCGACGATCGCCTGTAGGGCACGACAGGATGCGCATCAGGCTCTTGCATCCGGCGTTTTTCACCGACGCGACGATCGCGCGTGTCTCCGACTTCGCGCGACTCGTCTTCGAGGGGCTCTGGCTGCTCGCCGACCGTGAGGGCCGGCTCGCGGACAACGTCAAGGCGATCGACGGCGCGATTCTCTCGCTCGACGCGCGCTCGGCGACCACGGCGCTCGACGAGCTCGCGAACGCCGGGCGGATTCTGCGCTACGCCACGCCGGTGGGCCCGGTGATCCAGATCGTCAATTTTCTGCGCTACCAGCAGCCGCACCCCCGCGAAAAACCGAGCTTGTTCCCGGCCGTCGGCTCGGCCAACGGCTCGGCCAGTGACAAAGCCACGGCTAGTACAGGGCTCGGCCCGTCAGTACATGATCCGGTGACTGTATCTGTGAGTACGGATCGCGCGCCTGCAGCGCGCCGATCCGATACGAACCGATCCCAGTCGACCGCCGAGCGTACCTTGAAGCGCCCGAGACGTGTCGCTCCCGCCGGCCGCGCGAAGCGCGCCGGCTCCGCGCACGTCGACGTGGCAACGTTGAAAAAGCATTTCGGGTGAAAGGGGAACCCCATGCCACTCTCACCGCTCGTGCTCGACGCGCAGCAATCCCTCGACGTGCTCCACGAGATTCTCGCGCGCTACCCCGGCGCGTCGTCAGAGCGCATCGAACACGTGACGACGATCCTGATTCAGCACGACGTCGCGCCGTCGCTCGAAACGGCGGCGACGCTGCGCGCGATCGCCGATCTGCTGGAGTCGCCGATCGGCGATCGGGTCGGCGCGAGACACTGATGACCGAGCTCGACTTCGCGACGTTCGCGACGGCGTTCGCGCGCATGCTCTCGGCGTATCGCGTGAAGCTCAAGCCCGTCCAGGCCGACGAGCTCGCGCGCACCTACTACCGCGTGCTCGACGCGTACGAGCTCGACGCCGTGCTCGCGGCCGGGCGCGCCTGTCTGGGACGCTGCAAGCGTTTCCCCGTCGTCGCCGACTGGCTCGACGCGCTCGGGCCGGCGACGCATGCGCCGGCGCCCCAGGACGCGCGCCAGATGTCGGCCACCGAAGTCGACGAGCAGGAACACGCCGCACGACTCGGCTACAACGACGAGCCCTGCGCGTGCATGCCGTGCGTACGCGCCGGCGTGAGCGCTCGATCGCTGCGCTTCGTGCCGACCGAGCTCCCCGATGGGTACGAGCGCGCTTTCAACGCGCGCAGCGGGCGCGTCGAGCTCGTCGGGCATTGGGCGCACGGCGCCGAGCTCGCGCGCTGGTATGTCGCACGGGACAAGTTTTTCGCGTCGTCGAAAGGCGCGCCGGCGCCACTCGCGCGCGTGCTCGCGCTCGTCGGCGTCGTCGAGGGCGTGATCGTCGGCGAGCGTGAACCAGGCATGGAGGGCTGACGGATGGAAGGCATTTTGATCGTGCTGATCGTGCTGCTGCTCTTCGGCTACAGTGGCGCGCTCGTGTCAGGCTACACCGCCGGCGGCGCCGTGCATCTGCTGCTCGCCGTCGTGCTCGTGTTCGTCGTCGTGCGCCTGCTGCGAGGGCGATCGGTATGACGCGCGCCGAGTTTTTCAGCCAGCGCGCGATCGCCGACTTCACCAAGCAGCACGGCGTGACCGTGTGTCCTCCCAATGCGGTCGCGCTCGCCGAGCTTCGCTTCAGCTATCGACGCGGGACACGCGCCGCGCGCGACCATGCGCGCGTGCGCAACAACGCGCAGCGTATGAGCGAGCACGCGCGCGATCGCGAGACCGGCGCCGCTGTCGCGCCGCAGTCGGGAAGGAATCGCCGGCGATGAAAGGCCCGATCGCCATGACCGTCGAGCTCGAGGATACGATCGGTCGCGAGATCACGCGCACCGAGCAGGCGCTCGTCGCTGGCACGTTTCAGCGGCTGGACGATACCGAGGGCAGCCGGCGCTTCCATCAGGGGCGCATCGACGCGCTGCGCTGGGTGCTCAAGCAAGCCCATATGACCGAGAGCGATCGGCGCTCGACGCGAGCGCCCGCATGATTCTCGCGTTCACGGTTTACGGCGTCGCCGAAGCCAAAGGGAGCATGCGCGCGCGCACGTTTCGCACCGTGACTGGGAAGACGGTCGCGACCGTGACCGACTCCAACCGGAGCGTCGCGACGTGGCAGCGTCTCGTCCAGGCCGGCGCCAACGCGGCGCTCGGTGCGCTCCCGCCGGCCGATCGCGCCGTGCTCACCGGCCCGGTGCGCCTGACGGTAGGGTTCTACATGCCCAGGCCGCAGAAGTACGCCAAGCGCGGCGTCCCGGTCGCGATGCTCACGGCGCCGGATTGGGACAAGCTCGCGCGCGCGGTGTGCGACGCGCTGACCGCTGTCGTGTATCGCGACGATAAGCAGATCGTCGAGGCCGTGATCGGGAAGTTCTACGCCGCCGTCGACGACGTGCCCCACGTCGACATTCGCGTCGAAACGACGGCCGGCGTCGTGCCGACCCGCATCGCGCCGGCGCCTGAACCCCTGCCGCTCTTCGAGGCCATGCGATGAGCACAACGCCCGAACCCCCGATGCACCACACGACGTCGATCGAGCGCGAATACGATCACGCGCGACAGGTTCACGTCTGGTGGTTTCAATGCGCCTGCGGCGTCGCCGGCGAGAAGCGACTCTCGCCGCGCCAAGCCGAGCGCGACGAAGAGAATCACGTATGGGGCGACGCGCGATGAGCACGACGCGCCATCAAGAGACCACGTCGACGTGCCCGCTCTGTCACGGCGTCGCCGACGTCACGGCGACCGGCGACCCGCATATTTTCGCGTGGGAGTGTCGTCGCTGTCCGACGCATGGCACGGTCGCGTGGGCGACGAAGCACGCGCCGCCGACGTTCACCCCCGCACCCCGTACACTGCTCGAAACGCTGAAAGGACAACCAGGATGAGACTGTTCGACTCTGACCACGTCGGCTGTTATCTCGACACGATCGGGCATCGCGTCGAGCGCACCAAGGAGGGTATCGAGACCAAGATGATCGATCTGACCTTGCGCGTCCAGCCGCTCACGCCCGAGCTCGCGTCGGCGCTCGATCCAGACGTGCGCGCGTTACTGTTCACGCTCGGGCAGGCCGAGCCGAAGCCCAAGATCCAGGCCGTCCACTTCGCGCTCACCGTGCCACGCCAGCAGATCGCGATCCGCGCGCTGCCTGAAGTCGAGCACGGGCTCGTGCTCGCTGACTGCGAGATCGACGGCGTGCGCGCGCGCACCGAGCGCGGGGTCGATGGCTACGCGCTCGTGTTCTACGTGTCGTATGGGCCCGCGTCGCCGGCCGAGCTCGAATACGTCTGTGATTGGCTCACGCAGCAGCGCTTTCTCACGTTCGAGCCGCAGGCGCCGGCGCTCGACTTCGGCGCGAAGCCTGAACCCGACGAGCCACCGGCGCCGGCGCCGCCGAGTCGTCGACGCGCGCGCACCGAGTCGACACCCTTCGCCGGCGACGAGCTTCGCCCCGGCGTGCATGCGGAACACTGAGCCATGCCCGAGTCACAGTACGCCTACAGCGAGCACGAGGTGCTCGCCTTTGTCGACTCGCTCGTCGAGGCGTACGTGATCGCCGGCGCGACGCTCGATCGTCGCGCCGGCATTTGGATCACGCGCATGCAGTTCGATGCGTGCTTCGAGGGGTACGACGTCGCGCGCGCCAAGCATCTCGCGTCGGCGCGTGTCGCGCTCGGACTCGACGCCGGGACAGACTGAGATGGGAGCTCGAACGGTGAGCAAGACGACCACGACGCCCGCGACGCTTCACGGCGATCGCGTGCTCGCCGTCACTGACGCACGCGCGACCAGGCGCCCCCACGTCTGGTTCCTCCTATGTGAGCGCGACTGTCGACGCCTGCTCGCCGGCGTCGTGCCCCAGACACTCAAGCGCATGGCGCGCCGTGCGCTGCTCGACCCGCTCACCCCTGACGGCATGACCGCTATCCGACGCGACGCGCGCCGGCGAAAGCAGGAGCGATGACGCGCGCTCAGGCCGCGATCGTGATCTGCTGGCGGACGACGATCGGTCGCGCGATCGCGCTCGGTCTCGAAGACGTCGCGTATCGGCTCACGCGTGGGCTAGTGCGCCGGTGCGTCGAGCTCGGGCTATGGTGAGCAGTGAGCATCGCACCGCCGAGACCGTGCGCACGGTGCGGGCGTATCGGGCGCTGGCGTCGAGGCCGGTGCGCCGAGCACGAACGACCGAGCGCGTCGGCTCGGGGCTACGATGGCGACTGGCACGACGTCGCGCGTGTCTGGCTTCGGCAGTATCCGTGGTGCGGGCAGCGACTCGGCGGCGCGTTTCACGTGGAACATTCGCGCTGCGCCCAGCATCGGCTCAAGGTGCGCGCGCGCGTCGCCGATCACATCCGTCCGCTGTCGGCTGGCGGGGCACGGCTCGATCCCGCCAACCTGCAATCGCTCTGCGTGTCCTGCAATCGGCGCAAGGGGTGAGCGCCGGCGCGTCGGTCGCGCGAGACCGTGCCAGATCGCCCGCAATCCGACCGGGGGGGGCTGAGGAATCGCTACGCATCGCCACCCGCCGCCAAACCGTCAGCGAGTGGCTCGTGTGGGCGCGAAATTGACAGCGGGGGGGATTCGAGTGTCGCCCTCCGGTCAATCGCCGGCTCGCTAGTGTCGACAGCCCGTCGGTCGAGCCCGTCTACCGGCTCACCCGGGGGGTGTGCCTGGGGGTACACGTCGAGCAGGCGAGCCGGCGCGTAGAATCGCCCACAGGCGCGACGCCGGCGTCGGCCGAGTCTCCGGTCGACCGGCGCACCGATCGCCGCCTAGCGGGCTAGAGAGGCCGGGAGAATGAGCAAAAAACCGAGACTGACCGACGGCGCCCCGAGAAACCCCCGGCCGGCCGAGCCGGCGCCGGCGCGCGACGACTTCGAGCAGGCGCTCGACGACGCCGGCGCCGAGCTCGTGCTCGACGTCGCGCCCCTGCTGCCGGCCGAGCCGTCCGAGTATCGCGCCGGCAAGGCGAGCGAGACCCCCGTATCGGTCGCCGAGCTCGTCGCCGACCCTCGCAACCGACGCCGGCACACGACGCGAAACCTTGAGATGATCACGGCGTCCCTGCGCGACGTCGGCGCCGCGCGCTCGATCGTGATCGACGAGCGTAACGAGATTCTCGCCGGCAATGGCTTGATCGAAGCCGCTGGCGCGCTCGGTTTGTCGCGCGTCCAGGTGATCGACGTCGACGGCGACACGATCGTCGCCGTGCGCCGGTCGGGGCTCACCGACGAGCAGAAACGCGCGCTGGCGATCTTCGACAATCGGAGCGCCGAGCTCGCCGAGTGGAACCCCGACCAACTCGCCGCCGACGTCGCCGCCGGGTTCGACTTCGCGCCGTTTTTCACCGAAGCCGAGATCGGCAAGATTCTTGGGCCGGTCGCGCCTGAGTCGTTCAAGACCGTGGACATCAACGTCGAGACGCACTACCGCTGCCCGTCATGCGGCTACGCGTGGTCGGGCACGGCGAAGCCAGCGCATGCCGACGCGCACGAGCCGGCGCCATGACGTTCAGCGTCTCGCTCGACGAGGCCGCGCGCGTGCTCGGCGTGTCTCGTCGCGTCGTCTATCGGCGCATTCGCGACGGGTTTCTGTCGACGATTCGCGTGGGCGCGACGCTCGCGCGTCCACAGGGCGGCTCGCAGCGCGTGCTCGCCGATTCGCTGGAGATCGAGCGCCTGCGCGACGCCAAATTCAAACGACCGGCGGCGCGCCCATGAGCGAGCTCGCGCAGCGCTCGCGCGTCGCCAGTCTGAGCCGGCCGGCGTACGTGATTCCGACGATGGCCGAGATTCGCGCGCGCCCGCTCGGTGCGCTCACCGTCGCGTCGACGTTCTCGGGCTGCGGGGGCTCGTCGCTCGGCTACCGGCTCGCGGGCTTTCGCGTGCTCTGGGCGAATGAGTTCATCCCGGCCGCATACGAGACCTATCGCGCCAACTTCCCCGACACCCCCGTCGACGCGCGCGATATCCGAGACGTCCAGGCGCACGAGCTTCTCGACGCCTGCGGGCTCGGCGTCGGCGAGCTCGACGTGCTCGACGGCTCGCCGCCGTGCGCGAGCTTCTCGACGGCCGGCAAGCGCTCGGCACAATGGGGTCGCGTGAAGACCTACAGCGACACGACGCAGCGCGTCGATGATCTGTTCGCCGAGTACACCCGGCTCGTGCGCGACGTGCAGCCGCGCGTGTTCGTCGCCGAGAATGTCGCCGGGCTCGTCAAGGGCGTCGCCAAGGGAATGTTCCTGCGCATTCTCGCCGAGCTCGAAGGCTGCGGCTACCGTGTCGCCGCGCGCGTGCTCGACGCGCAGTGGCTCGGCGTCCCGCAGATGCGCGCGCGCCTGATCTTCATCGGCGTTCGCAACGACCTCGCGCGCGAGCCGGTGCATCCGACGCCGCTCTCGTATCGCTACTCGGTGCGCGACGTGCTCCCGCACGTGCATGCGGTCACGTGTCTGCTCCCCGGTAAGGTCGGCGGCATGCAGTCGGCCGACAAGCCCTGCCCGACCGTGACGACCGGCGACACGGGCGGCAACGGGCGCCACGCGATCGAGCTCTCGACGCACAAAGGCGGGCGCGATCTCTCGCTCCCGTCGCCGACGGTGCTCTCGCACTGGCGCGGCCATTCGGAGTTCAAGCTACTGGAAGGCGCAAACCAGGCCGACGGCGTCGCGCTCGCGCCGGCGCAGACCAAGCGCAAATTCACGATCGACGAGCTCAAGGCGATCTGTTCGTTTCCGGCCGACTTCGTGCTGACGGGCACGTACGCGCAGCAGTGGGAGCGGCTCGGGCGCGCCGTGCCCCCGTTCATGATGCAGGCGATCGCGTCGACGATTCGCGATCGCGTGCTGGAGGACCGACCATGATCAGCAAGCAACTCGACGACGCCGTGAGCGAGGCGCTCAAGCAAGAGCGCGCGCGCCGGATAGAGCAGGGGGCGACGCCGGCGCCGCCGGTCGATCACACGATGCCGACCGGGCGCTGGACGTTCGACGCCGACGTCGCCGACGTCTTCGACGATATGCTGCGCCGGTCGATCCCGCAGTACGACGTGATGCGCTCGACCGTGACGGCGATCGGCGCGTCGTTCGTGCGCCCGAACACGGCGATCGTCGACCTCGGCTGCTCGCGTGGCGACGCGCTCGATCCGTTCGTCGCGCGCTTCGGCGCATACAATCGGTTCGTCGGCGTCGAGATCAGCGAGCCCATGCGCGCCGCCGCGCTCGCGCGCTTCGAGGGCTATCGGCGCGCCGGCGTCGTCGAGATTCGCGATACCGATCTACGGCACGGGTATCCGCCCGTCCAGGCGTCGCTAACGCTCGCCGTGCTCACCGTGCAATTTGTGCCGATCGAGTATCGGCCGGCGCTCTTGCGTCGCGTCTTCGAGCACACGATCCCCGGCGGTGCGTTCGTGCTCGTCGAGAAGGTGCTCGGCGCCGCCGGCGTGCTCGACGAGCTCATGACCGAGCGCTATCTCGCCCTCAAGCGCGAGCAGGGCTACAGCGAAGACGAGATCGCGCGCAAGCGGCTCGCGCTCGAAGGCGTGCTCGTGCCCGTGACGGCGTCGTGGAACGAAGAGCTTCTACGAGCGGCCGGCTTCACGCCGATCGAGTGCTTCTGGCGCTGGATGAATTTTGCCGGCTGGATCGCGCTCAAGCCATGAGACAACGGATCATCGCCGTCGCGCTCGGCGTCGGCTGCTGGCTCGTCGCCGGCGCGCTTTTAGTGCAGGTGAATTGGCGGATTGCCGTGGGGCTGTTCCTGCTGTGGGCCGGCGAGCTCCTGCTCGACGCGGCGCGTCCAGGTGCGCCGCGTGCTCGGTGGGAGCGATGACGTTCACGACGGCGCGAGACGGCGAATGGATTCACCCGCGCCGGCGCGGGTTCTACTTGCGGTGCTGTGATTGCGGGCTGACGCACCGGCTCGACTTCGAGGTGCGCGCCGGCCGGCTACGATTCCGAGCGTTTCGACTACGGCACGGCGCGCCCGCGCTGGCTACGTCCAGGCGCCGGCCGACACGAGGGCGCGCCTGATGTGGATCTTCGTCGACTCGTGCTATGCCGGTCGCTGTCGCGGGTGCGGCCGGCCGATCGTCTGGGCCGAGACGAAGACCGGCGCCAAGCATCCGTTTGACGTCACGCCGATCGCGCAGGCGACGCAGTCGGATCTCTTCTCGGGGCGCGTGCTCGGTGAAGTCGACACAGATCGCAGCCGGTCGCATTGGGCAACGTGTCCCAATGCGACCAGCTTTCGAGGTGGGGGAAAATGAATGAGGGGAGCGCGCTACCGGCGCCGGCGCACGCGATCGAGCAGGCGCTCGATCGCACCGAGCGCGACGCCGGCATTGAGAGTGCCCGGCGCGAGAATCGCGTCGCGCGCCTGAGCGAGCGTCTCGGCGAGCTCGTCGCGAAACCGTCGCGCCGGCACGTTCACGCTGGCGCTACGCTGCGACCAGCGCCAGGATCGACCGGAGCAGCGCACGTCGTCGCGCTTGTCCTTGTGCCCGCCGTGCACCGCTTCGCCGCAGAGAGTGCAGACTCGGCCCGGTCGGCCGGCGTGCTGCGCGTTCGCCTTGCGCGCTTTGTTCTGCGCGCGTGTCCCGGCCGAACCACCGAGCGCCGCCCCAGAGGGGGCGGCGCTTTTGAGTGTAGACGCCATACGAATCTCCTAAGCCGAGCGATAGCGCGCGCGACCGAGCACGCGCGACAGGTGCGCCACGTCGCTCTCGGTGAGCTTGTCGAGTATCTCCATCCGATCGCCGGGCAGTTGCACCGAGCGAATGATGCGCGCGTCAGGCGTCGCGCCCATCTCGTAAACGACGACGTACGGAAACGCGCGCTGTCCCGGTCGCCGACGGCTCGGCAGCTTCACCGTCACGCGCTTCTCGATCAAGGCGCTCATCGGACACCCCCGGCCGCCGGCGCGTCGAGCAGCACGCGCATAGACACGCGCGCCGTCTCCAGCATCTTTTCGAGCTCGACGATCGCGATCGCGCAGTCGAGCACGGTGCGATACGAGCCGAGACTCGACAACTCGGGCTCATTGTTCGCGAGCGCCGTGCGCACGGCGATCGTCGTCGAGAGCGCCGGCGTCGCGCGCCGTGAGCTCGGCGCCGTCGTCACCTGCGCGCTCCGCGCCTGCGTCGCGCCTGCCGCCTTGCGGGCCTTACGTGCGGCGCGACGCGCTTTCGACTTCAGGCGCTTCGCCGCCTTTTTCTGCTCGGGCGTGAGCGCGCCAGAGATCTCGGTCGGCACCGCACCGACGAGCGACGCGTCGAGCCGGCCGGCGACCGGCGCGTCGAGCGCGCGCGCCGTCGGCATGTCGTCGAGCTCGCCGGCTCTCGGCAGCAGGCCGTTCGACTTGCGCGTGTCCTTCGTCCAGCGCCCCTTCGGGATTCCGCTCGACGTCGTCGCGCGCTTGCCGCGCTTCGCCGGCATCACGCTCGTCGGCACACTCAGCAGCGCCGGCGCGACGAGCACGGGCTCGGCGCTCACCGGCGCGACGCCGTGCTCGACGTTCTGCGTCCCGTCGTCGAGCCCGGCCGGCTCGCGCACGTCTTCGATCCTCACCGGCGTGTCGGATTCGCGCCAGCTATTCAGGAGCGCACCGAGCGACGGCCCGAGCACGGCGGCCGGCGCCACCGTGCCGCGCTTCGCCGAGCTCTTCGTCGCCGCCGTCGTCTTCGCCGTCTTCGTCGCGCTCGCCGTCTTCGTCATTTTCGTTTTCATATGCTCGCCCTCTTTCGTCGGCGCCTTGTGTCGCGAGCGCCGGATTACAGGATCGGGCATTCGCTCCGATAACACCAGTTAATTCTTTTTCGCTCGTAAATACGCCTGAAAAGAGGCAGTATGCGCGGCCGTAAACCGCACGCGACCGAGGCCAAGCGTCTCGCCGGCAACCCCGGCCGGCGCCCGCTCAACGACGCCGAGCCGAGCCCACCGGCGCCGGCGTCGACGTTCGACGAACCCCCGCCAGAGCTCGACAATCAGCCCGACGCGTCGGCCGAGTGGCGCCGGCTCGCGCCGATGCTCCGACAGGTGCGCATCGTCACGATGGCCGACCGGGGCGCGCTCATCGCGCTCTGTCTCGAATGGGGGCGCTATCTCGAAGCCACGCGCGAGATTCGCAAGCTCGGGCTGATCGTCAAAACGCCGAAGACCGGCTATCCGATTCCCAATCCGTACCTGCCGATCGCGACCAAGGCGCTCGCCGGCTGTAACAAGCTCTGGCCCGAGCTCGGGCTCACGCCGAGCTCGCGCTCGCGCGTGAGCGCAGCGGCCGACGGCCCGCCGCCAGAGGGCGACGCGTTCGCCGAGTTCGACGACACGCCGACGCTCACCGCTCTGCAGTGATTGCATGGTGCATGCGATCGATCGCTACGCGCGCGCCGTCGTCGCCGGTCGCGTCCAGGCCGGGCGCTATCACCGGCTCGCCGGCGTGCGCCACCTGCGCGATCGGTCGCGTGAGAACACGCGCGCGTTTCCGTTTCGGCTCGACGTCGCGCGCGCCGAGCGCTTCTACCGCTTCGCCGAAGCGCTCCGACACTACAAAGGCGAATGGGCCGGTCGGCCGATCACGCTCCAGCCGTACCAACTCTTTCGGCTCGGCTCGATCTTCGGGTGGGTGCATACGACGACCGGCCTGCGCAGGTTTCGCACGGCGTACAACGAGATTCCGCGCAAAAACGGCAAGAGCCTCGAAGCCGCGATCGTCGCGCTCTATGTGACGTTTTTCGAGGGCGAGCCGGGCGCCGAAGGGTACTGCATCGCGACGAAGCGCGAGCAGGCCAAGATCGTGTGGGGCGACTGTCGCCAACTCGTCGTGTCGTCGGGCCTGCGCTCGCGCATTCGTCCGCTCGTCGGGAATCTCTCGCGCGAAGCGACGGCGTCGAAGCTCGAACCGCTCGGCGCCGATCACGATTCGACCGACGGGCTCAACCCGAACCTCGTGATCGCCGACGAGCTCCACGCGTTCAAGCATCGCGATCTGCTCGACGTCATGGAGACGGCGACCGGCGCGCGCCGTGAGCCGATGTTTTTTCAGATCACGACGGCCGGCGACGATCCGCTCTCGCCGTGCGGCGATCAGCACGACTACGCGACCAAGGTGCTCGATCGCGTCTTCGACGATGAGACGTTTTTCGCGTTCATCGCGCATGCCGACGTCGACGACGACTGGACGCTCGAACGCACGTGGCGCAAGGCAAACCCCAACTACGGCGTGAGCGTGAAGCCCGCCGATCTGCGCGCGCTCGCGAGCAAGGCGATCCACATGCAGCCGGCGGCGGCCGCGTTCAAACAGAAGCGCTTGAATTTGTGGGTGAACACGGCGACGCCGTGGCTCTCGCTCGACGGCTGGCGCCACGGCCAAACCAGGTTCACGCTCGACGAGGTCGACGAGCTCGCCGGCGCGCCGTGCTGGGTCGGCGTCGATCTGTCATCCAAGATCGACCTCACCGCTGTCGTGATCGTCTTCCCGCCGACGGCGACGCGTCGCTCGTGGCGCCTGCGCGTGCGCTGTCTCACGCCGGCCGACACGCTCGTCGAGCGCGCGCACCGAGACCGAGCGCCCTATGCGCAGTGGGTCGCCGCCGGCTGGCTCGACACGACGCCGGGGAATCGGATCGACCAAGACGCCGTGCGCGCGCTCGTGCGCGACGCCGCGCGCCGCTACCAGGTGCAAGGCGTCGGCATCGATCCGTGGAATGCCGGCAACCTCGGCGCCGATCTCGAAGCCGATAACCTGCTCGTCGTCGAAGTCCCGCAGACTCGCGCGCAACTGAGCGAAACGGCGAAAGACTTCGAGGCCGACGTACTCGACGGGCTCGTCGACGCCGGCGACAACCCGCTGATGGCGTGGTGCGTCTCAAATGCCGTCGCAAAGCCTGACGCCAATGGTAATATCCTGCCCTCCAAGCGACACAGCCGTGGCAGGATCGATCCACTGATGGCGACACTCAACGCGCGAAAGCTCGCGAGCGCGCCCGCCGAGGTGCTCGCCGCCGACCCCGAGCTCGTGACGGCATGAAGCCCGAGCCGCGTCTCGGGCGCCCGCCGATCGTCGACGTCGGCATCGCTGCCAAAGTGAACGTGCGCGTGGCGCCGGCCGACTACGACCGCATGCACGCGCGCGCCGCGCGCGACGGCGTGTCGGTACCCGAAGTCATCCGACGCGCCATCCGGCGCGATCTCGCCGACGGCGACGACGACTAAACGACGCCTTTAATCGGCTCGGCGCGATCTCGCGCGACACTCACGACCGGAGGGCTTGCAGCCTGACGGTGTTCTGGTGGCGACCGCCGGCGCTGCTCCGCGCCGTGATAGTCAATCTGAAAGACGAACAAGCCGCGCTGCGCGGTGTGCTCTGGCAGAGTCGCGGCCCGTGGCTCACCTTGCGCGACGTGTCACTGCTCAAGCCCGGCGGCGGCGCCACGGCGCTCGACGGCGAGACGATCGTGCACCGCGACAACGTCGCCTTCATCCAGGTCTTGCCCTGATGGTGGTGCAGAGCTTCGGCCAACTCGCGTCGCTCACGCCGCCGACGCCGACATGGCAGTACAGCGGCGGCGCCGGCTCGGTCGATCTCTACGGCAACGCGCTCGAAACGTACTACCAGATCTGGCGCAAGCAGCCGAACGTGCGTACGTGTGTCGACTTTCTCGCCAGGAACGTCGCGCACCTCGGCCTGCACGTCTTTCGGCGCGATGGCGACAGCGATCGCGTGCGCCTGACCGATCACGAGCTCGCGCAGTGGCTCGAACATCCCAATCCGTGGACGACGCGCTATCGGCTGATCGAGACGCTCATGATCGATCTCGGGATCTACATGAACGCGTTCTGGCTCAAGGTGCGCACGACGGACCCGCGCCTCTCGCTCGTGCGCCTGCCGCCGCAAACGGTGCGCGTGCTCGGCGGGCTTCAGCCGACCGGCTTCGTCGTGACGTCGGGACGCGGCGAAGAGCGCGCCTTCGGGCCCGACGATCTCGTGCATTTCGGCGGCTACGGCGACGAGCTCACCGGCGTCTCGCCCCTTGAGACCTTGCGACGGATTCTCGCCGAAGAAAACGCCGCCGGCGACTATCGCCAGTCGATGTGGCAAAACGCGGCGCGCGTCGAGGGCGTGATCGAGCGCCCAGCGACGGCCAAGGCGTGGCAGAAAGAGCAGAAACAGTCATTCCGCGAGCAGTGGCAGCAGGCGTACGGCGCCGGCGGCACGCGCGTCGGCTCGGTCGCCGTGCTCGAAGACGGGATGACGTTCAAACCGATCTCGTTTTCGGCAAAAGAGCTTGAGTTCATTTCGGCGCGCAAGCTCACGCGCGAAGAGTGTGCCGCTGCCTATCACATCCCCCTGCCGATGGTCGGCATTCTCGAACACGCGACCTTTTCGAACATCGTCGAGCAGCACAAGAACCTCTACCAGGACACGCTGGGCCCGTGGCTCGAAATGATTCAGAGCGAGATCGAGCGACAGGTACTGCCCGAGGCGCTCGCGCCGGCGCGCGTGTATGTCGAGTTCAACATCGCCGAGAAGCTGAAGGGCAGTTTCGAACAGCAGGCCGCGTCGCTCCAACTGCTCACCGGGCGCCCCGTCATGACCGGGAACGAAGGGCGCGCGCGCCTGAACCTGCCACGGATCGACGACGACCCGTCGATGGATACCGTGGCCGCACAACAAGGCGGGCCGGCGGCGAGTGCTGACGTCCAGGCGCCGGCCGATCGCCAGCAGGCGCGCCAGCAGGCGGTCGCGAAGACGGTGCGCGCGCACCTTGACCGACAAGCCAAAGCCCTCGCGAAGCTCACGAGCCCCGAGGCGCGTCTCGCAGCCTTCGATCACGATCGCTGGCGGCAGGAGCTCGCGACCGATCTGGCGCCGGTGCTCGGCGACGCGACGCTCGCGCTCGTCTATGCCACGCGCGTGACCGATCACACGTTCATCCAGTTGATGCGCGGCGCCGACGCGTTCACGCCGACGCGGGAGGTGCTGCTTGTCTGACATCTTGCAACGCGACGCGCACGTACTCAGCTTCGTCACGATTCACCCGTGGGCGATCGCGCCAGAGTGGCTCGGGCCGATCGCGTCGGTGCTCGCGCGTCACGCGGCCGGGCTCGCGGCCGACGAGAACGGCATCGCGGCCGCGCTCGTGAAGCGCAGGAACCTGCCGCAGCCGACCGGCGGCGGCGTCGCCGTGATCCCCGTCTACGGCGTGATCGCGCCGCGCGCCGGCATGCTCACCGAAATGTCTGGCGGGACGTCGTTCGAGCGACTCAGCGAGCAACTCGCGCAGGCGATGAGCGATCCGAAGGTCTCGACGATCGTGTTCGACGTCGACTCGCCCGGCGGGAGCGTCGCCGGCGCTACCGAGTTTTTCGCGCAGGTGCGCACGGCGCGCGCGACCAAGCCGATCATCGCGCACGCGCAGTACACGATGGCGAGCGCCGCGTACTGGTTCGCGAGCGCGGCCACCAAGGTCTATGCCTCACCGTCGGCGATGGTCGGCTCGGTCGGCGTCTACACGATTCACAACGATCTATCCGACGCGCTCAAGGCGCTGGGGGTCAAACGCACCTACATCGCCGCCGGCAAGTACAAAGCCGAAGGGAACGAGACCGGCCCGCTCAGTGAGGATGCACACGCGCACGTCAAGGCGACGGTGAGCGCGGCACATCAGACGTTCATGCGCGACATTGCCGCCGGTCGCGGCGTGCCGATCGGCGACGTGCGCAACGGGTTTGGCGAGGGCCGGCTCGTGACCGCTGACGACGCGCTCGCCGGTCAGATGATCGACGCGATCCAAACTCTCGACACGACGATCGCGCGCGCGTGCGCCGGCGAGACCGACGCGACCGATCGCGCCGCCGATGCGCTCCCCGCGCCCCCAGCCCCGCTCGCTGACGACACGATGCAGGAGCCCTCACCGGCCACCATCCAGGATCGACGGCGCGCGTACGACCGACAGTCAGCCGAGCTCGCGCTGCTGTCCCTGTGACCCGACCGATTTTTTGAGAGGACGCACACCATGAACGTCACTGCGATGAAAAAGGACCTCGACACGAAGCGCACCGAGATCGGCGCGCTACTCAAGTCCCAGGTCACGCTGGCCGAGAGCGAGAAGCGCGAGCGCACCGCCGAAGAGGTCGCGGCCCTCCAGGCCAAGATCGACGACGCCAACGCGCTCAAGGCGCGCATCGAAACGGCCGAGCGTAGCGAGACGCAGCGCGCCGAGATCGAGCGCTTCGCCGGCGATCTCGTGCCGCCGGCACGTCGAGACGAGCAGGCGCCGGCGCCGCCGCAGGAGCGCCGATCGCTCGGCGCGCAACTCGTCGAGCATCCCGACTATCGGCGCTTCATCGCCGACGGCGGGCACCGGCGCTCGGGCTCGTGGACGACGCCGACGTGGGAGCTTCGCGCCACGACGCTCAGTGAGGACGCCGGCTCGGGCGGGCCGCTCGTGATCCCGCAATACCTGCCCGGTATTCTGCCCCTGCCGCAGCGACGCGTCATGGTGGCCGATCTGCTCGCGCCCGGCACCGCCGACAGCAACTCGATCGTCTATCTGCGCGAAAAGACGTTCACCAACGCGGCGGCCGCCGTCGCCGAGGGCGCGGCGAAGCCCGAGAGCACGCTCGTGTTCGAGCAGGCCAACACGCCCGTGCAGAAGATCGCGCATTGGCTGCCGGCGACCGAAGAGATGCTCGAGGACGTCGCCGCGATGCGCTCGTATATCGACGCGCGCCTGCGGCTCGGGCTCGATCTCACCGAAGAGGACGAGATCCTGAACGGCACCGGCGTGGCGCCGCACCTGCTCGGC
>Ga0105238_10002572_pt1 | contig 18107 bp, 14 predicted proteins | sample KBSC34metaG_FD_81526 | JGI IMG/M metagenome (GOLD analysis project Ga0105238, IMG submission 81526) | Corn rhizosphere microbial communities from Kellogg Biological Station, Michigan, USA - KBS C3-4 metaG | ecosystem: Host-associated > Plants > Roots > Rhizosphere > Soil | place: Michigan, USA... | reverse complement strand
GTTGAAGATTGCTTAGAAAGATAACCACAGAGACACAGAGAACACAGAGGTTGCACAGAGAAATCAGCGCCACTTCTTTACCCTGTTCCACTCTGCCTGCAGGTTCCACTTCAAACCTCGGCACAACAGGATCGGACGGTTTTCGTAGCGGTATGCGTAAGGATTGTTGGGGGTCGCGGCGACGGTCACTGAGTCGAACTGCTCGCGGGCTTCATTTTCCAAACCGCCGAGCAGGATAACGATGTCGCCGGTGTAGTGTCGCGGTCCCCAGAGAAAGTAGTTTTGATGTCCGCTGATGGCTTTCGGCAATCCATACTGCGGTCCGAAGAAATCGATCGCCGCGGCCTGACCGTAATTGCTGCCAAAGATCGCCGTGCGCTGTTGCTCTTCGGGCGTGAGTGAGTGATAGACGTCCGCGACAGCAGCTACCATTCCCGGCCAGGGAAACTCGTCAGCGTAATACTGCGGCAACGTCTCTCCAACAAAACTTCGCTCAGTCTTTGGCACTTCGAAAGGTAAGCGCGACTGGTAACGCAGAAATGTTTCGATCGGCAACACAGGCAACACGAGCGGCAGTAGCGGCAGCACTCCAAGCAACAACCAGATGAAACAAGCCGGCTTCAGCAGCATGTGATGTGCGGCCAGTAATCGTTCCGTCGCCACTGCGCCGGCTGCTAACAACATTACGTAAGCAGATGCTGAGTAATAATCCTTTCCATGCGTGATCATGAAAAAGGCGATCGTGATCACGAATGCGAACCCGAAATTGCGATAGTTCTTTGCTTCTCGCGAGAAGAGATAGAACAACAGGCCGCCAAACCAAAACGGAAAACTCACCGGATTCAACATCAAGATCTGTTGTAAAAGGTACTTGCCCGGCGGCAGAACTACGTCCTTTCCAGTCGTGCGTATATTGTGCATCAGCTCGAGGAAGGGCCAGTGGTGCTGAACATTCCAGATGAGGTTCGGCAGGAAGATCAGAAACGCGAATGCGCCACCGGCAACGATCCACGGCGTGAACAGCACGCTGCGATTGCGCGTTAACAAAAGACCGATAATCAATGCGGAAGCGAAGAAAACCAGTGAGTATTTGTTTAGTAATCCGACGCCCGCAATCGCACCGAACACGAGCCAGAGTTTTGTGTTCCGCGTTTTGATGATGCGCAGGACCACGTACGCGAGCCCGCCCCAGAACAAAGGCTCGAAAGCATTCATCGCAAACTGGTGATCGAGCACCCACCACACGCCCGGTGTCGCTGCCAGAACTGCAGACAGCACCATTCCAAAACGCTGCGCCCCAAGCTCACGCGCGAATGCGGCAGTCAGAATTATTCGCGACGCGCCAGCGAGTGCCGGCCATAACAACAATGCTGGTAACGAAGTGCCGAATGTGTGTCTCGCGATCCAACCAAGTACGGCAATTAAGGGCGGCTGATCGACATAACCGAACGCGAGATGCTCTGCGCACGCGAGGTAATACAGACCATCACGAAAGTAGCCGTAGCGAGTCGACGTTGCGAGGTGCAACGTGAAGTAAACAACCGCAATCACATACACCCACGGCGATAGAGTTGATGTGCGGCTCATAGAATCAACTGTAGGGGTGGCCCTCCGTGGCCACCCGGTGTTCGAATACGCGATTTTCATGGAACGGGTGGCCACGGAGGGCCACCCCTACAATTATTAACGAGAGGCATAAAAATCCAACGTCGCTTTTGTCATTGCAATGACTTTCTCTCGGAGCGTCCGCGGCTCGATGACTTCAAGGTTTGGACCAAACGATACAGCATATTCACACGCCATCTCTTCAACATCAAAGCCAACATTGACCTTCTTCCAACCACGCTCATCAATTTCATCCGTTTCCATCACGCGCGCAAACCGTCCCCCAAAACTCAACCGCAACACAACCGACGGTGAAACCCAAAACGATGCGAGATACTTTGGCGCGCTCGTCTTAAACGACGATGCTGACTGTTCCCAATACTCGGCAAGATTGAAATCAACAGGAATCGGCGCTGCCTCATCCAACACCTCCACCTGCGAAATCCGCGACACGCGATAGGTGCGTACATTTCCGTCTACAGCTCCGACGAGATACCACACACTGCCTTTCGCCACCAATCCCAACGGACTAATCAAACGCTCAACCGGCTCAGAATTCTCGCCACGCTCATACGTGATTGCCAGCTTGCGTTCCAGCCAGAGCGCTTCCTGCAAAACAGGAAGAAACGGCACAGCTTCTTCACGCCTGGACCAGCCGCTCACGTCAACATAAATTCGCTGCCGTGCACGCTCCGCTCCCTGTCGAAACGTCGACGGCAACGAAGCCAACAATTTCAACAACGCGCCATCCGCCGCTTTTTCGAGATGCAAATCGGCAAGCAGCTTCGGAGGCTTCGTCAAAAACAGCGACTGGATCTCCGCTTCATTTAGACCAGTGAGACTAGTGCGATAATCGCCGAGCAAGGACCATCCACCACCGAGTCCACGCGCGGCAGTCACAGGAATCCCAGCGCCGCTCAACGCTTCCATGTCGCGATGAATTGTTCGTTCTGAAACCTCCAGACGCGCTGCCAGATCTCTTGAAGTCATCTGGTGATTGGCCTGCAGGAGCAAAACTATCGAGAGTAGACGATCGGCGCGCACGTGTATCGACCTCCTCAGAACGCGCAGATTTTATCCTACAAATATGACAGGAGGTGTCATGAAGTGGGGGATAATGTTCTCCGGAACGTAAAACTTTTAGGAGGACACCATGCGCAAAGTCATTTTTGGAGGAGCCAATAGCCTAGACAACTTCATTGCCCGGAAAGACGATGCGGTCGACTGGCTGCTCTTCAGTAAAGACGTGGAAAAGATAATGAAAGACATGTGGGAAAACATCGACACGATCGTGATGGGCCGCAAGACTTATGAGGTGGCCCAACGTATGGGTGGCGGCGGCGGTGGTTATCCAGGTGTGAAGACATACGTCTTCTCACGAACAATCAAAAAACCAAACAAGAAAAAATTATTCTTCGTCAACGAAGATGCTGCGGTGTACGTGCGACGATTGAAAGAAGAGAAAGAAGGTAAAGACATCTGTGTGCTGGGTGGTGGCGTACTGGCGAAGTCGTTGTTTGAAGCAGATGTAATTGACGAGATCGGTTTCAACATTCATCCAGTGTTACTCGGTTCCGGTATTCCTTTGTTCCATGAGATGTCGCGACAGATCGATCTCGAGTTGAAAGAGTGTAAGCAGTTGTCGAATGGCTGCGTGCTTTTAACTTACAAGATAAAACATGCGTAATTCCATAGAGGAAACGTGCGTAATTTCATAGAGCAAGTCAGTGAAGTTGACTTGCATAGCTAGCGTGTCTTGCGTGTAGTATAGACCACGTCCGAAGACGACAAGGTCTATGCAGAGAAGGATATTGCCAACCGAAAATCCTCGCGCTAACCTCGCGTCTTACGAAGATGAGCTAAAAACCTCGCCTAAGCTGATGCCGGCGATACTCATATACGTGTGACAGTTGTGGGCAAGTGACCTTAAGGGTGAGAGCGGTAGCCGATTCTGAAGCCGAACTACCGCCCTCGGCAGAGCGCACAGGCAACACCCACATCTTGCCTCCGGGCATGCGCTCCGAATTGATCTCAAAATGAAAAGGAGCAAATGTTGAATAAGGCACGAGGGCTAACCGGATAGTGAGTCGCGCCCGATCAAATCGGGCGTTTCGGTTGTCCTCTGAGTCGGCGCGCAGTGTAAGTGAAAATACACATAAATACAAGAGCGCATCTTCGTCAGGAGTCGTGGCCTGATGGGACGCTCGCGCCGAAACAAGCCGGTGAAGTTGAGCCATAAGCTGTTGGCGATCAGAAAACGTCTGCGGATGAGTCAGACGGAAATGGCGCGAGCGCTCGAGCTGAAGGTGCATTATTCCGCAGTTTCGAATTACGAGCTCGGAACACGTGAGCCGGATCTGATAATTGTGCTGCGTTATGCCCGACTTGCAGACGTGCCGATGGAAATTCTGGTCGACGACAAGTTGAATCTGCCAGAACGTTACGAGAATTTTTAGCCACGAGAAGGCACAAAAGCCATCCACAGATTTCACAGAAACAGTTCTGTGTAATCTGTGGATGGCTTTTTTGTGGGCTAAAAGGGAGCTCGGACGCGACGACCGGGATGGAGATCGGATTGGAGTTGGCCGTCCTTAACGATCAAAACACCGTTCACCATTACAAACTTGATTCCTTCCGCATACTGAGCCGGATCCTGAAAAGTTGATTTGTCACTTATGGACCGTGCGTCGAAGATTGTCAGATCCGCATCAGCCCCGACTCGAATACGACCTTTATTCTTCATCGACGGAACTCGTCGTTCCAAACGTTGCGCGGGCATCAACGTCATCTTGGTCAACGCTTCGATCAACGTGAGCGCGCCTTTATCGCGGACGTAATTTCCAAGCACGCGCGAATACGTTCCGGCTGTGCGCGGATGGCCCTTCCCTCTTTCGAGTATGCCGTCGCTCGCAATCATCGTCAGCGGACTCTTGATAGCAGCGTTCACGATCTCTTCCGTCATTGAAAAAACAGCGACCATGCCGCCTGTCTTTCTGTATTTCTCAAACGTCTCTTTCGTAAGGCGCTCGCCGGTCGCGGCCCATTGCAGATCCTTGTAGTCGATACCAAAAACTTCCTGCCATCCTTCGTCGAAGATCGCCGACTTGATGTCAGTCATTCCGGCGATGTACGGATAACACTCCGTCGTGACGTCCAGCCCGCGCGACTTTGCCTCATCGATCATCTGGAGCAACTTCGGCGTCGCTGATCCACCAGTGCTATGAATGTGAACGACGTGCAATTGCGCTCCGGTAATTGTCGCAGCCGCGATCAACTCTTCCAGCGCTTGAATGCTGCTGCCTGGTTCTTTTACTCCCGCGTGTCGCATGTGGACGTGACACGACGCGCCATAACGCGCAGCCACACGAAACATCTCGAGAATCTCCCAACGTGAAGCATTGGGCGTGTACTGGATTCCGAATCCCACCGCAATTGCGCCGCGCTTCAATCCATCTTCGAGACGTTGCTTCATGTCGGCAATCTCTGTGTCTGTCGCCGATCGATGTGCAGCTTCGCCTGTTGGCAGAAACGTAGCGGGCTCGTGCATCGCGGCCATGCGCGCGGCGAGATGCCCCGCGCTCACGCCGTAGTTGGTCAGAGACTTTCCATCACGCTGCGCGTACCAGGCATCAACGTCGCCTGTGCCGACTTCCAGCTCGAGCGCCGTTGTCACACCATCCATCGCTTTGAAGCGATAGTTCTCTTCATCCTGGCCGTGCTGGTGCAGATCGATAAAACCCGGTGAGACAACCAGACCGCGAGCATCGATTACGGTGCGGCCAGTGAGCTTGTTGTTGCTGATGGTTTTGATTGTACCGTTTGAGATGCCGAGGTTGCGGACGGCGTCAGTGCGCGATTCAGGATCGATCACTCTGCCATTAAGGATTACCAGATCGAATGGGGCCTCTGTCTGAGGGAAGGCAGGAACCAGAAGCGCTGAAATTAACAAAACAATAGGTCCTATAGGTCCTATTCGTCCTATTGTTTTTCCCATCACCGCACCTTGCCTCGGCCCGCGACGCGCCAGATCTCTTCAACACGCTCGCCTCGCACGCCATAAATCTCGTCGTGCATGTTGACAGTCGTGCAAACGTGATTCGGAATAATGCTGAGCCGATCTCCGATACGGTAGCGCCGCTCGGAACGCTGAATATTCAAATGACCATGCTCTTCCGAGAACCTCTCAACCTGTGCCGCATGATCTTCTTTCACGATCCCGAAGCCAGTGCCGTCGCCACCCTGAAAACGATCGTATGAGAAAGTCTTCGAGCCACCATCAACCACCGCATGTCCGGAAACTGCCGTGCTGACCACGGTGACTATCACCGATAGTGCGCAATCTTCGAGCTCACACGCCGACACAGCCACTGTGGTTCGATCGTTGAAGATGTACGTGCCGGGTCTTACCTCATTAACGCCATGAAAGTATCCGCCTTCATACGCAGTGGGCGTCGAGCCTCCACTCACGATCGACACCGGCAAACCAGCGTCTGAAAAAGTTTCAAGCGTTCGCTTCAGGAAATCGTTCACTTGAATTCGCATCGCGGCGCGTTCCTCAGGCCCAACGGTGAACTGACCCGGAAAGAACATCAAACCTCGGAATTCCAGTCCCGGCAGATCGGCAATCTTTTTTCCCAACGCGAGGAGATCGGCTTCGTCACTGAATCCACAACGCTCAAATCCGACGTCCATCTCGATCAGACTCCCGATCGTCGTTCCGTGGCTTGCGGCAGCTTCAGAAAGACCACGCGCGACTTCCTCGGAATCGAGTGAGACACCGATCCGCGCTTGTTCGGCTAAGCGCGCGAGTTGCGCCGTCTTCGTTGGGCCGACGATCGGATAGGCGATCAAAATGTCATTGATGCCGGCGTCATGCATCACTTCAGCTTCACTGATTTTAGCCACAGTGATTCCCGTGGCGCCGCTAGCGATCTGGCGTTTCGCGAGCTCTGGAATTTTGTGAGTCTTGGTGTGTGGCCGCAGGAGGAGTTGATGCTCGCGACAGTAGTCACTCATGCGCGAGATATTTCGCTCCATGACGTCGAGATCGACGATCACGGCGGGCGTGTCCAGATCAGAAATCAACATGGGTTCGTAGCGGCTCGGTAAGTGTTAGACAGGATTTACATGTAAATCCTGAAGAATCTTGTTAATCCTGTCTAATGATTTAAGGCACGATCTCGAATGGCGCTTCCTGCTTCGAAGACTTGCGCGTCACCATGTCTTTCGTTTCGATCACCGCCTGGTAACGGCCCGGTGCGAGACCCGCCAGCTTCAGGTATTCCGCGAAGGTCAGGTGCGGCACCGGCTGCGCCTGAACATCCGTCAACACGAAATCGAAAAACTTCGTCGCCGGCTGCCCGTCTTTCATCAACCGCACCGATACGCGCACCATTGGCTTGCCCGTGTCAGGACTATTCGCCGGGTTGTAAACAGCCATGAACATGATCAAGTTGTCGCTCGCCTTGAACTGCCGTCCCGACGACGGACGAATCAATTGCTTCCCATGAACGAACACGTCCGGGAAGTCTGCAGGATTCGGCGGCAGTTGGCTCGCAGACTCCACGTAACGACTCAGCACCACAGGCGTCGTCGCAAACTCCGCATCCGGCTCTGTCAACACAAAATGTTCTCGACGTGCTGCAACCTTGCCTGACTGCTTGTCTCTCACGATCAGATCGATCGTGTATTCGCCTGAAGTGAGCTGCAGATCCTGTCGATAGAAAATGTTGTTGCTGAGAATCTGGTTGTAATCGTCTGCTGAAAGACTCACGTCGAAGTTGCCACCCAGACGCGAAAGCATTCGCTCAGGCGTCGCTTTCAAAACTCCGAGCACCTCCAACTGCATCGACTCCTTGTCCGCTTTGCGTTCAAACTTCACGGCCGACGGCGGAATCTCGATCGCAAGCGGCACTGTGTAAAGACCTTCGCGCGTCCGGAACGGACTCAGCGAAACGAAGAGCGGCAAACCGGGATTCGCTTCTGCCGCGGCGAAACCGGCCATCAGATTCTTGTCACCAGGCGACAACAAAACGATCTCTTCCGGCGGGATCGCGTAATAACCCGAACGTGAAATGATCTGCGTATCAGGCCGCTTCACTTCGATTTTTACTTTGCGAAACGTGCCGTCGAAGTTTTGATTCGTGCTGCGATATGCGAGCGTGTAGCGCGCCTGTATCTCCTGGTTGATCCGTTCGAGACCCTGGCCGATGTCGTTGTTTCCTTTGAGAAACTTGCCGCCCGTGTCACCCGAGAGGCGATAGAGAATGTCGTACTCGCGCGTTTGTCCTTCCTGTCTCACGTTATCGAAAACCGTTTCGCCTCCGACCGCGCGAATACGTTGTTCCTGATTCGTGATCGCCGACACTCCGGCGAGCGGCGAACCCGGCACCAACGCCCCCGAAGCAGGAGCGCCCGCGCGCAGACCGGCGGAGTCGATGATGTAGATCGCGGTGTTCGCACGATTGGCAATGTCGATCGTGCTCTGCACTTGCCAGTCGAGCACGGCGGGCGTGACGAAGCCCTGCGAAAACAGCACGACGGTCTTCTTGCCGGGAATCGGTCTCAGCCCTTCGGCAATGGCAGCCAGTGCCGCGAGCACTGGACGCGCCTGTTGCACGCTAAGCGCGGTGCGCAATCGAATGAACTGGGCCAGCACAGCGCGTGCGACCATGATCCGAGCCATTTCAGAACCGCCGGCGTTGGTCGTGACGCCTGCTGCTGACGTTGGCGCGTTGTTCAGGAAGTCACGCAGGCCCGCGATGTTCTCAGCGATGTCTTTCTGTTCGAAGCTCTTGGAATCCGGACTGCCGACTTTCTCGAGTGAAGCGATCAGCTTTTCCTTGTCTTGCGTGAACGGTTGCAGCATCTGCAAACCGTTCGTGACCGAGAGCACAGCGACTGCATCGGCATCGCTTATCTGCTCGCGAATGTACTTGATCATGCCATCGCGAACCGGTTTCAGATTCGTGATGTCTGTGCTTTGTAAGTCGATGACAAGGGCGACGTAGTTGCGAGTGGCAGTCGCAGGTCCGGACGCAGGCGCTGGTGCTGAAGGCGCCGCAGCAACCGTGTCACCGGGTTTGTGAACTTCGATTCGCACAACTGGTGCGTCGAAGAATTCGACTTTCTGCGCCTTGCCGTCTTCAGTGATCGTGAAGTCTTCGGGCTTCAGATCCGAAATGTATTTGCCTTTTTTGTCTTTAACGATGACGTCGATGCTGACGAGGTTTGATTTAACTTTGACAACGTCTTCCTGGTCCTGTGCTTGAGCCGGCGCAGCTTGCGAGAGCAGCAGCAGAAAAGCAAGAACGCAGATTTGCGCGGATAAACGCAGATTAGAAAAAAGCATATTACTACCCTCTTCCAACACCCAACGCATCAGCAACTCTATTGATGTAATTGAACCACGAAGCGATCAATGTTATTTGGAGAATCGCCTTATCGTCAAAACCTGTCGCGCGCAGGCGCTCGTGATCGGCAGGTGAGATGCGCGTCGCGTCGCGCGTGATCTGCACGACGTAATCCAACATCACTTTCTCCTGCTCGGAGATCGGCGCCTTCCGGTAGTCGTCTTCGAGAGCAGCGACCAGCTCCTTATCAAGTGTAACGCGACGCAGAAACTCTGCGTGAGACTCGATTCAATAATGACAGCGATTCGTGACCGACACCACGGTCGTGATCATCTCGTGCTGTCTTCGATCGAGCGGCAGGTCAGGCGACATCAACGATCCAAACGTCGCGAATGCGTGAAAGAGCGCGTTGGGAATCAAACTGTGAGACGCCACGATGCCCGCGGTTTCGCCGTCCGGAGTCGGATGTACCGGCGTCGCGTACTCAATCGGATAAAGCTCACGCTGCGCTTCGACCACCTTTCGCACTTCGTCACTCTCGTCAACAGTAACCGTTTTGATCCACGTCATTGCGTAGTCTCTCTTTCAACCAAACGCTTGTTGCGATAAAGAAACAAATAAACGGGCAAGCCCAGCGACACGACTGCGACGCCAAGCAATGCTTGCGTAGGATTGTTGCCCAGGAGCAAAAGGAGCAGAGCAACAATCATCACGAGAAACACGATCGGCGTGACCGGATAACCCGGCGTAAGAAACCGAACTCCGTTCGCATCTTCACGTCGAAGCTTGAACAACGCGGCCACACTTAATCCGATAAAGATAACCACGACGAATATAAAGTACGAAACGATCTCGTTGAAGCTGCCGGCGGCGACCAGCAACGTCGCCAGCACCGCCTGGAGCGCGATCGCGCGTGCGGGAGTCTCGTAACGACTGTGAAGCACTGCGACTGACGGAACGAATAGTCCGTCGCGCGCCATCGCAAAGTAGACTCGCGGCGCCGACATTACGACTGCCGTAATACTTCCCAGCACGGCAACGACGACGATGAGCGAAAAGATCAATCCACCGGCGCGTCCGAAAAGCACTTCGCCCGCCTGCGCTGCGAAAGTCTCACCCGACGTCACCTGATCCAACGGCACGAGGTAAACGAAGTTGAGACTGGTGAGCACGTAAACAATCGTGATGATGATCACGCCGTAAGTTAACGCGCGTGGCAACGTTCGCGCAGGATTTTTCACTTCACCAGCAAGCTTACCGAGGTCCCACCAACCCGCAAACGAAAAGAATGCCCCAACCATTCCGCCAGCGAGTGCGCCAATCAACGGAGTTGAATTTGTGCTGCGCGAGACAAACGGGGTGAAGTTTGACCAGTTGCCGAGTTGAAACCCGACACCCCATAAAAACACGAACGCCAGCAAGCCCAGCTTCAGGAACGCGAGCGTTCGAATGAATCCAGCGCCAAGCCTCACGCCGCGTATGTTGATAAGAGCCACGACGATGATTGTCGCGACAGCAACAATCTTGATCCCCAACGGCGAGAGCCCCAGACCGTAACCGGCGTAAGTCGCGAGGCCGACTGCGAGCGCAGCCGTCAAACCCGGATCCATCACGAGAAAAGCCATCCAGCCAAACATGAAAGCGACCGCTGGCCCATAAGCTTCGCGCAGGTAGACGTAGCCGCCGCCTGCTTCGGGATAGCGCGCCGACAACTCGCCATAGCAAAGCGCGCCACACAACGCCATCGCTCCCATCGTAAGCCACACCACCAGCAACCACATCGGCGAGCCGAGCGCTTTCGCCATGCCCGCGGGTGTCAGAAAAATCCCGACAGCGATGACCTCGCCAATCACGAGCGCCGTCGCCGTCCGAATCCCGATCTGTCTTCTTAATGCTGTCAATTGATCGGTTTTCTCTGTGTTCTCTGCGTATCTCAGCGTTCTCTGCGTTAAACCGCAACTTTAACGCAGAGGACGCAGAGATACGCAGAGGGCCGCAGAGAAGATCCTCTAAAAAGTTACTCTTGCAGCAAACTGAAACGCTCGTGGTCCACCCGAGCCAAACACACCACCCGCCGTAGTAACCGCCTGCCCAAAACTTGACGACCTCAGGAACCCAGGACTCGCCGGGTCGTTACTATCCCGCACCAACACATTACCCAACCCGGAATAGTTCACATTCGAAACGCCAAGCACATTCGTCACGTTGAAGAGATTGAATACTTCGGCAATCGGCTCAATCGTCCAACGCTCTCCGATTTTGAACACTCGCGACACTCTCAGATCGAGCGATGAAAAATTGTCTCCCAGCTTCAAATCATCCTGCACCAGCGGCACGAGCACACGCGGCTTGAAGCCCGTGCTCGGATCCGCATTCGGACATAACGAGCCGCCCGCCGCATTAATCTGAGTCAACGCCGCATTCAACTCGGCGCCGGTCTTGAACTGTCGTGCGCCTGCATTACGCTGTAGCTCACAAACGCGCGAGCTACCGTCGGTAAGCAGGATATCCATCGGCACTGACGAAGCGAGCGTGAAGATCGGCGCGACTCGCAACTGGCCAGGCAGTTGAAACACTCCCGAGAAAGTAAATCGATGCCGCTGGTCGTTTGGTGTTGGGCCATACTCACGCCGCAGGTCATTCGAATCTATCGGACCATTCGAGAAAGGAATCTGATCGTCGTTGGCATAGTTCGACGAACGCGACAACGTGTACGACGCTCTAAACTGGTAACGACTCGAAAACCGTTTTTCCAGGCTCAGTAATAGACCGTCGTACTTCGTTCTCACACTCGATTCGAGGTTTTTCACGATGTCCGGTCCGCCGACGACCGGATTGAATGGCACAGTGCCGACAACGCGCCCGATGATGAAGTGGGTGCCGACGTTGCGCACGTAATCAGCGCGCACGGCCAAGTCTTCCACGAGCTCACGTTGAACCCCGAGGTTCATCTGATGAACCATCGGGTTCTGCATATCGTTGTCGATGATGTTGATGCCGCCGGCGCCGGCCCCCGGCAGCACAAAACCCGTGAACGGGTTCGCGAGTGTCGGCGCGCCCGGCGGAAATACTCCGTTCACCGGATCGAAAAGAAATGGCGGCGGAATAAAGAAAAGATTGCCCGCGCGAACTTCGACCGGCAACGCGCGACCATCAAGACCGCGCTCGAGCGTTTGAATTTCGAGAGTGACGCGGTCGTAGTAGATGCCGTAGCCTGCGTGAATACTCGTGCGCCCGTCGTCGCTCGAATAGTTAAAGCCAACCCGAGGCGCGAAGTTGTTCGCATCTTTTCCTCGCGTGCCATGCAGGAAAGGAAGAATCAGCGGATTCAGCTCGTCTGTGCGACTGACATTCTTGACGTCGGTGTCGATCTCGTAGCGCAACCCCAGGTTCAATGTGAATTGGCGATGCAAGCGCCAATCGTCCTGAAAGAACGCCGCGAAGTAAGTGTTGTCTGTATCGGGCAGAACCAGTGACCGATCCGGAACTCCACTACGAAGCGTCACCGCAAACAGCAGATCGTTGTCATCAACACGACCATCGCCGTTGCGATCAAAGTCAGGGAAGTCTTCGATCAACTCGATGCGGCCCTGCTGAAACACTTTCAGATCCAGATCCGACTCGACACGCTGAATCTCACCGCCCACGTATAAGGAGTGATTCCCGCGGACCATTGAATATGTATCGCCAAACTGGAAGCGGCGTTGTTTCGTCTGCTGCGGCACACGGAATGAGGCGCCGTCCTGAATACTCGGAAAGGTTAGTTGCGGTCCAGGAGCAACGGGCAGCGTGTCGTTGCGAAAACTGCTGAAGCTGAAGTTGAAGCTGTTCAGGTCCTTTGGCGAAAGGAGACGCGTGTAATTTGCAACAAACGAGTTTGACTTGTTTTCACTGGTCTGGCGCTGCGAGGCAGAGCCGATAGAACGGATGAGGGTGCTGGCGGTGGTTCCCTCCTCACGCTGGAACGAGTAACGGAAGCTGAGTTGGTCATCGCGTGTCACAGTCCAGTCAAGCCGATTGGTGGTCATGAAGTCGTCGAGCGGCGAATCGGCAAAACTGCGCCTAATCGATCGTGTCGCAAGATCTCGTGTTCCGACCAGCACCACACCATCCTGGTTGCGGTTTTCAAACGAACCAAAAAACCACGCATGATCTCTCTTGATTGGACCACCGATTGCGAACGCATACTGCTGCCGGTCGAACGGTGGTGATTGGTCGAGACCGCGATCGAACGTCGCCGGTAACCCTTGCAGGCTGCTGTCGCGGAAGTATGCCGAAGCGGAACCGTGCAGTTCGTTGGTGCCTGTCCTGGTAAGGACATTGATCACCGCTGAACCCGATCGGCCAAGTTGTGCGGAAAAACGATTGGTGGCGATCTGGAATTCCTGGATCGCTTCCTGCGAGATGTTTTGTATCGAGCCTCCGACTACGTCATCGTTGGTGTCGGCGCCGTCGATCGTTACATTGCCGCCGCGGCCGAGCTGACCAGCGGAAGAGATGACGACGGTGTTTGTTTTAGTGGGATCGAAATTCGGTGCGAGAGTATTACCGGGAACGAGCAAAGCGAGTTCGAGAAAATTGCGACCATTGAGCGGCAGGCTCTCGACTTCGCGCGACCTAATGACGCCGTCGATCACGGAGTTGCTATTGTCGATCAGCGCCGGACGCTGGACGATTGGATCGGCGTTCACTGTTTTCGGGTCAATCTCGAGACGCACGTTGAGAGTAACGGTTTGGCCCACGTTGAGGGTTACGCCTTTTATGACTTTAACCGCAAACGCGTTTGCTTCAAGTCTCAGCTCGTAGTCGCCCGGTATCATGTTTGAAAAGACAAAGAGGCCGTCTTCGTTCGTGACAGCTTCACGTTTCACACCGGTGGCTACTTGAGTAGCAGTGACTTTTGTACCGGCGATGACAGCGCCCATTTGATCCATGACGGCGCCGCTGAGAGTGGCGTTGGCGGCTTGTTGGCTGAACACTGTCAAAGGCACAGAGATAACCAGCAGACTCAGAAACATCAAACGCGTCATTTGTTTCCTTTCAAGTTAGACAGGATTACAGGATTGCAGGATGACAGGATTTATCTTGTACATCTTGGAAATCCTGAAATCCTGTCACCGACTGATTCGGCCGATTACATCGTCAACCAGACTTCTAGCTCTCTCTTCACTCTTCGCCTCGGCAACAACACGAATAATTGGTTCTGTATTAGACCCTCTCACCAGCAACCAACCATCCGGCATGATCACTTTCACACCATCACGCGTGTCCATCTGAAACTCGGCAAACTCCTGCCGCACGGTCCTGAGCACTCCCGCAATCCGATCCGAAGCACAAGCAATCTTCTCCTTCACGACCGTGTAACGCGGAATGTCCGCGAGCAGCTCCGTCACAGACTTGCCCGATTCAGCAAGCAGATGCAGCACAAGCGCGATCCCGACAAGGCTGTCGCGTGCGAAGTTGATGCGCGGATAAATCACGCCGCCGTTCCCTTCGCCACCGATCACGGCGCGTTGCTGCTGCATCGCATCCGTAACATTCACTTCGCCAATCTTCGTCAGAAACACCGGACAATCGAACTTCTTCGCTACATCTGCGACTGCGGAAGTCGTTGAGAGATTCGCGACGACTGCTCCCTTCTCGCGTCCCAACACGAAAAGCGTCGCGAGCACGAGCGTGTAGTCTTCGCCGATCGCTTCGCCCTGCTCTGAGACGATCGCCAATCGATCTGCATCCATGTCCTGCGCGAATCCGATATCAGCCTGATGCTCTTTAACTGTGCGACATAGATCGCCGAGGTTCTCTGGTAGTGGCTCTGCCGGACGCGGAAACGAGCCGTCGGGCGTCGTGTTTAGTCGAATCACTTCTGCGCCAAGCGCTTCGATCAGCTTTGGGCCAACAAGCGAGCCCGCGCCGTTACACGAATCGAGTACGACGCGCAGTTTCTTTTCTGTTTTTGGTAGTGGACCGAGCACGTCGAGGATCGACTGGATGTGCAGATCGGTCGCGCCTTCGACTACTTCGACCGTGCGTAGCTCAGCGCCGCCGGCTTTCGTGTATTCGCCCTGGTGATAGATGTCGAGTAATTCGCGCGCCTGGCCGGCGTCGAGAAAGAGACCGCTGGAACCGATGAATTTCAGTGCGTTCCACTCAGGGGGATTATGACTCGCGGTTATCGCGATGCCGCCCTGCGCGCGACGATTACGCACCTGAAGTTGAACTGTCGGAACGGGGCACACGCCGATATCGATGACACGGCTTCCAGTCGAAAGCAGTCCTGCGACGACTGCGTGCTTCACCATCTCGCCGGAAGTTCTTGGATCGCGGCCGATGACGATCGTGCCCGAGCCCGTGTGCGTGCCGAAGGCTTCAGCGAAGCGCGTGAGCAATTTCGGCGTGAGCGATTGGCCCACGACGCCACGCACGCCGGAGATACTTATTTTGAGAGTGGGTATCGCTCGCATTGACGAGTTTTAGTTAGACAGGATTAACAAGATTTTTCAAGATTTACAGATCTTGTTATTCCTGTGAAATCTTGTAAATCCTGTCTAAAACTTACCTCTTGATCCGGTCGCGCGCCCAGTCCAGTAGCTCGCGCGCCGCCGCTTCGGTCTGAGCTTCAACAATGATCCGGATCATCGACTCGGTATTCGATCCACGCACGTGAACCCAACCATCAGCCAACGTCACCTTAATTCCATCCATCGCATCGATCTCGAGCCCTTCCTCCTCCATAGACGCTCGAAACTCCTGCAACACCGAATACAAGCGATGCGGCTCGACAGTTACGTTGTGCTTCAAGATTGCTAGTTGTGGCAGTCCCGCCACGAGATCTGAGATGCGCTCGCCGGTCTGGGCGAGGTGCTCGAGTATCAATCCGATCGCGGCAGCGCTGTCGTGCGTCAGGTGAACTTCCGGAACAGTAATCCCGCCACTTCCCTCACCACCAAGCACACCGTTGTGCTCGATCAAACCTTCGGAGATGTACGCCTGGCCCACCGGAGTACGCACAACGCTTCCACCATGACGCGCAGCGATGACGTCAACCGCACTCGACGTCGAAACATTCGTAACAACCACGCCGGCTTTCTTTCGCAGACGAATCTCAGCGGCAATGGCGAGCGTCATCTCCTCGGAGAGCGGCTCGCCAAGGTCGCTGACTATTCCCAGGCGCTCGCCATCGGCGTCATGGGCGAAACCGATGGCGGCGCGGCCAGCCTTCACGATCGCACGTAGCTGGGCCATAGTCTCAGGCTTGGGCTCGGGAGCGTGCGGGAACGGGGCCGTAGGGTTATCGTTGACTGCAAGCACTTCACAGCCCAGTTTCGTCAACCACTTCGGACTCAGAAACGAACACGCGCCGTTACAGCAATCAACCGCCACAGTTAACTTCTTCGATCTAATTGCCTCAGTCGCGAAATTCTCGTGCAGCACCTTGATGTGTTCTTCGATCGCATCGGCAGTTTGGACCACCTGCTTGATAGTGTCCCAACCGGCCTTGGCATACTCGCCCTGGTGAAAAATATCGAGCAGTTCTTCTCCCTGAGTGGAATTGAGATACAGGCCATCACTACGCACAAACTTCAGTGCGTTCCATTGCCATGGATTGTGACCTGCTGTGATCGCGATGCCGCCGTCAGCCTTCAGCCACTTCACTGCGAGCTGCATGCTGGGCGTCGGACAAACGCCGAGGTCGACAACTTCACAACCTGCCGCCAGAAGCCCCGCGAGTACGGCCGAGCGAATCATCTGGCCCGATGGCCGCGTGTCGCGACAAACAAGAATTCGTCCGCGGTCCAGGTACGTTCCAAAGGCCTCGGCAAACTCGACCGCCAGTTCGGGGGTGAAGGTTTCACCGACAATTCCCCGCACGCCGGTGATGCCGATTTTCAGCGGTTTCATCGAAACTTTCTTTGTCTGAATTTCAGGAAGCTGGGCTGTCGGACTTAATTGTACCTCACGACATAAGTAATCGTCTCCACCAAAAGGTTGACGCGCAGCGCGATCTTTCGACTGATAACAACGAATGATATTCTCTATCGCCATGAGAGAAATATTGAGACGAACATTGCTGCTTGCCGCCGCCATGCTGGCGTTATTTCCTTTTGTTGAAGCGCGCAGTCAGGAACCAACAAAAACGATCGCGGAGCGTCTCGGATACCCGCGCGACGCGAAGCTACTGATCGTACACGCCGACGATCTCGGCATGGCCCACTCGGTTAACGCCGCGACGATCAAAGCGCTCGAAACGGGTCTCGTTAACTCCGGCAGCATCATGGTTCCGTGCCCATGGCTTTCAGAGATCGCAGCGTTCGCGCGCGCGAATCCCACCGCAGATCTTGGTCTGCACTTAACACTCACGAGTGAATGGACTGCGTTTCGCTGGGGTCCGGTTTCGTCGCGGGACAAAGTGTCGTCACTACTCGATAAAAACGGTTATTTCCCACTGTTGGAGACTGAAGCGGCGGCGCAAGCTGATCCGAAGGAAGTCGAGATGGAGATCACCACGCAGATCGAGCGTGCGCGTGCGCTCGGTATTCAACCGACGCATCTCGACTCGCACATGGGAACGCTTTACCAAAACAAAGCGCTGTTTGAAGTGTTCCTGCGTGTGGCACGTAATCAGAAGCTGCCGGTGCGAGTTGCGAAGACGTGGTTTGCGCGTGCGGACTTTCTGCCGTCAACACTAACAGCAGACGATGTTTATATCGATCAAACTCTCGATATCAATCCAACGGTCGCGCCGCAAGACTGGGCGAAGTTTTACACTGACGCACTCAAGAAACTCGAGCCCGGCGTAACGGAAGTCATAATTCACCTCGCATACGACGACGCCGAAATGCGTGCCGCAACAACCAATCATCCTGACTGGGGCGCAGCCTGGCGCCAGCGCGACTTCGAATTCTTCACGAGCGACGCTTTTCGCAAAGTCCTTCAGGAAAACAACATCAAACTCATCACCTGGCGCGAGATCGGGAAACTGATTAAGTAGGTTCCACAGATTGCGCAGATTACACAGAGAGAAAAGAAATCTGTGTAGTCTGTGGATAAAGTGGCCCTCTTCCTCTCTCTTTCGCGCGTTATTCGAGTGACGGCAGCAATTGGGCTCGCCGATTTTTCCCAAGTGCCTGAAGGAGAGCACCATGAGAT
>Ga0105238_10002570_pt1 | contig 18115 bp, 27 predicted proteins | sample KBSC34metaG_FD_81526 | JGI IMG/M metagenome (GOLD analysis project Ga0105238, IMG submission 81526) | Corn rhizosphere microbial communities from Kellogg Biological Station, Michigan, USA - KBS C3-4 metaG | ecosystem: Host-associated > Plants > Roots > Rhizosphere > Soil | place: Michigan, USA... | reverse complement strand
TCCCGAGGTAAATTTCGTTGCGCAGCAGGTGACGTACCGTTGCATATGACCAGTCGCGGCCGTTGGGTTGGCGGGCGCCTTGCCGGGCGAGCTGCGCGCAAATCTCACTGATCCGCAGCTCGTCAGATACATACATCCGGAAAATTCTCTGAACTTGGGCCAATTCCGACGCCGGCCCCTGGACATATACGACCTTGTCGGTGGACAGTGCCTTGCGCTGCCCGTCGCGCAGAATCATCCGGACGCGACCTTGCTCGTCCACGACCTGGCGCCGGACACCGAGCACGGCTTGGCCGCCCTGCTTGAATCCGAGCTTAGCTTGCTGCCGCTGGGCGCGCGCGACTCGTTTCGAGAGGTCACGGCTGTACTCCGCGGCCATAACCCGCTTCATGTGCTTCACGATCGAAGCCATTGTGCCTCCATCATTCGCGAAGGCTTCGCTGCAATATTGGACCGGCACTCCTGCCTCTCGGCACATATATTCGTAGTGTGCTGATTGGTCGGCATCCTGAAACCGACCCCAACGGCTGACATCGAGCACCAAGATTGCCCGGAACGGTATGGAGCCACCCAGCACGTCGCTTAGGAGGCGCTTGAGTTCCGGCCGGCCTTTGAGCGTCAGCCCGCTTTTGCCCGAGTCTTGGTAGGTGGCCACTACCTCGAACCCGTGCTCAGCTGCGTAAGCCGCCATCACGGCCTTCTGGTTGTCGGGCGAGAAGCGCTGATGCTCCGTCGACATGCGGATGTATTGGGCGGCGGGGATTGGCCCGCTCGTTGTGCTGCTGCGCTTCTTCACTTCACCCCCGGTCGCCCGCGCGACCGAATGACGCCAGACGGGCTGCCTATCGCGAAGAGCGATTAACTTACGACTATTGTCCCGGCGATCGCCTGCCTCAACGCCGGGCAGGGCCGGGTCAGAAATGATCCGGCCTCTTTGCGTCCAGCAATCACCGGGTAAGCACGGCGCGAAAGTCCGTCGCTCAGAAATGCGTAGTCTGGACGGCCACGCCAGCGATCAAGCGACCCCGGCGCCTCAATAGCGCATGCCGTGACGCCCGATGCGTCTGCGCCGAAATTACATCCCGAGCGACGGTAGTGAATACCCTGGCCCGACCTTCTCCGGGTCGATCGTCACAATACGCCCATCGTCGGCCAGGATAACCTGCAGGTCCATCGGCGCAGCGGCCTGTGCCGCTTTCGACAATCTCGCCCATGCGAGGAGATGCAAAGCTTTCCGGGTTTCATCTTGACCCACTATTTTTCGGATCGCCGAAACTTCCGTGCGCGCCTTATATGGGCCAGGCCCAGCTATGTGCTCGACAACCAAGGCAGCAGCCCGGACGCCGCCTGCCAAATAGTCGGTGACATCGATGCTGTGCTGCGCAGTATCAGGCACGTCGAAGCCTGCCTTTCGCAGCCGCTTAAAGTTTCCGGCCTCCTCGTCCAGCTTCGCCCGCTGCTCCTTGAGAGTAGCGTCCTCATTTTCATGTGCGAGCAGGACGCCGTAACCGGGCTCAGCACTCAATTGGTAGTAAACCTTCCATTTGGTCGCGTGCCCGACGGTGTCGCCGCCTCGCCGTGACGCCACGTCAACGGTCGCCGCCTGTATGCCTTCGACCGAGATCTGATCTATGATTTGCCGCATACCCCACGATGGCCGCGGTCATGCCGGAACGCAATGCTGCCGGGACTCTGCGCCTTCAAATGGTTGTGGCGCATGTTGTGTCAGCAGACTACCGGAATCCCAAGGCTGCTTCGACCTTGGGCGACGCCCGACGTGCGACTCTGGACGACACATCGGTCTAGTATGTGAGACCGATACAGAGCCGCCCGAAAATATAGTGCCAAGCCCCTCCTTGCTTTGAGGAGTCGGCGTCCGTCACAATGATAGCCATCGGAGAAATGGCATGGCGACGGTATCGGGTTCGATCGAGGGGCGGCGGTTCGTGACTATGCGCTTCAAGCGCATCAAGACCTGGGGCCATGTCTACCATGTGCGGCGGCATAACACCCGCGAGATGGATTGCGGACACGTCGAGGCGGAGGCGCCTGCGCCGCTGCATCTTGTCGGTGATGGCGACGTAAGCGGCGCGATCCGCAGTGTGTTGTCGCGGTATGCGGTGTCCCCAAGGGCGGGCGAAGTGCTGGCTCTGGAGTTCATCGTGTCGGCCTCGCGAGAGGTCTTCGATGGCCTCGGGCATGAGGAGTACATGGATCGGATAAACGGCCTGATCTCGCGCACGCTCCGGGCCTTCCGAACGCGATTCCGCATCGAGGATCAAATCGTTTCCGTCACGCTCCACAAGGACGAACGCACGCCGCATCTGCACCTGGTTATTGTACCGCTGGTCATGGAGGCCGATAAGCGCAGGAAAGACCAGACGCCGTTTGTGCGACTGTCGGCCAAGCGGGTGGTTGGCGGTCGGGGCGATATGTCACGGGAGCAGACGAGGTTCGCCGCGTTGTTTGAAGACATGGGCTTGGAGCGCGGTAAAGAGCGCTCCGGCGCGCGCCACGTGTCGAACCGCGACCATGAGGCGATGCTCGAGGAGGCGCGCCAGGCTGCCCTGACGCAACGTGAGGGGTTCGTACGCGATCGCGCGTCCGTTGAGCGGCAGGGCGCGGCGTTGGCTGCAGATCGCGCCCAGGCGGCGAAAGAGCGAACGGAGATCGATCAGCTTCGAGCACAGGTCGAGCAGGAGCGAGCTGACGTCAGCCGCGAGCTCGCGCGGCTTCGCGAGCACCAAGCACATCTGCGGCAGATCGGCCAAGCCGCGCGCGCAGATCGGGCGCGGGCGGCCGAACTACGGGCCGCTGCGGTCGCTGAGGAATCCGAAATCGCGCGCTATATTGATGCGATCGCCCATACGGCTCGGGTCGGTACCCGCTTTCGAGACGGGCTGGCAGCAATGCCGCTGGCCGGACTCAGCCCGAAGGTTCTCGAAGCCCTCACGATGTTTGGCGAACTGCGTGAAGCCGTCGCGGCCGCGAGGTCCGAGCCGGGAATGTTGGAGCCCGACGATTTTTGTCGAGAGGCTTGGCTAAGGCGGACACATCCGAAAGCTAGATGACCGGAGCTGCCCTGCGCTCGCGCTGCCGTCGCGGCGCCCTTAGCCCGCGGGTTGTTGACTTTGGGGGCAACGCATCCACGATCGGGAGGGAAACAGAAGATTGGGCCGACTGATGGACGAGACGCGCGAGTGGAGTAGCTTCACCATGGATATTGGAAGCACCACGTGGAGCGTGGACGTTGGCAGGGAGGTCGCCGAGGATGCACTTAAGATCCCCAACATCGACTTCGCCACGCTCGATGCATGGGTGGACGCCAATACCGCCGCGCTAAGCGCGATTGCAGAGGCGAAGATCGCGCGCGGAGATCACGGCTCCAGATGGGTCACGATCGGCACGACCGACTGGGCGGCATGGTTGAACTGAGCGCCCTGTCAGCTTCCCCTCTCACGCTAGAAGTGCATAATCTCGAGATGCCGGTGCTCACCGGCATCTATTCCGAGGTGACTCAGCCTGTCTCGCGACGAAAGCGCTTTCCGAAGGCGTGCATTCCACGTTGGTCGCGGGTGTCGCAGGCCCATATCGCCCGACTCCAGTTCTTACATAACTCGCTGGTCACAAAGATCGCGGCCAAGAGCATCAAGCTGGCGGTTCGCGGGACGGGGCGAATCGATCGGCATCACGCCGGTCCGAGATAACGTTGCTGCCGGGCCCAAGCGGGCGGGCACGGACGCGTTGCGGGGTGAAACGGGCAATCACCGCCGCCGTGAAAGCGGGGCGCGGAACAAGAATCATCGACGTGGGTTACGGCACGCCACCGATCTTATACAGAAATAATTCTGCCACCTGCCCATTGTACGGATGTCGTGTCAGACAAAGGGTTTGAACGGCCGTTGTGACCCTAGTATGACGAATTTGCACGGCGCGCCGGCACTAACTTTCTTTGAAAGGAGGTGTCGAATGACGTGGGACGGCTGGGTGTCTCTCGCTTTGGTGGTAAGCCAAACCGGGATATCAATCATCCAGCTACGGGGTGGCAGCAGTCGCAGTCGCCCCAAAAAGGGAAGGCCAACGCATCCGAAAGGAAGCGTTGGCCCAGAGTGACGCCACCCAGGTCGGAGAAATCCGGCCTGGGCCCCTGCCGGGGCAGCTGCCTCGGATGTCCACCATTTACTACCCTGATGCGGTGTGGGCAAGCGTCCGTATGGGCCATCCGTCGCGACGTGCGACAAGATGCGGTGCCTTCTAAGTGACGAACATTGCCTCAACAATCGCCTGCATCAGCACACCCCGAGGCACCGGCACGCTCACAGACGTATAGCCCCGGTTCTGAGCCCGGCGCTGGCCATAGAGGCCAATCCATTGGCGCCCGTGCTGCCGCCAGGCGCGCTGCAGGGCTGGTACCGGCAGCAAGACGCATGTCGCGGCCGGTGCGTGGGCGTAGGCGATGAAATCGCACGCGAGCGGCTTCTGCACCCATCCGGGAAGCCGGCGCCGCTCGTCGCTCCACCGCTCCAACAGGACGTCGGGCCAATCCTCAGTCCTGATCTTTTCGTCAACGGTAAAGGTCCGCCCGCATGCGAGGGTCAGCAAACGGTCGATACCAGCTCGTTGCGCCCATCCATCTTGCTCAATCGCGACGGCGGACATGAGCGTAGGGAAAGCGCGGCGATAGATAGGCAACCACCAGTCCGGTCCGTACCTGGCGGCGAGCGCGTGGCTGTCCTCGAAGCGATGCACACGCTGAAAACCCGCCGTCCGTTTGTGGCGGACGGCGGGCTGATGACGAGGAGACCGGGATTGGGCCGGCTCCCATATCGCTGGGCTAGCCGTGACATTCCTCCTGTTCTTGGTCGTCCGTATCCTCCCAGTCTTCGCGGAGATCCTCCAAGTCGCGGTCACCGTCGATTTCGTCCATGCGATCGATCATCCGCTCCGTGAGGCGGGCCAAGGCCGCGCGGGGCAATGAGGGCATGATGGCGAGCAGAAACGACGCCGACCTGAGGTCTTTCGGACGCGCCCACCGACGACGTCGTGAGCGTCTCCACCCAGCGCGGGGCGGCTCGGGAAGGCGGGTTGGAACGGGCAGGTAGACCATCATCATGCCTCCCCGCCCTGGCGTCGCTCGATCGTCACGCGCACGGCCTCGACCCGCTCGGGGTAGCCAACGAGCTGCGCCATGACGGGTGTGAGCTCGTTGGCGGGGCAGTCATTCACGACCAGCCAGAGCTTGCGCCCCGATGCCAAGGCATAGCCTCCGCCGATCTCGACCAGGGCGCCGAGCCAAGCGGCCGGGTCGAAGGGGAGCGCTTGAGCGCTCCCCTGTACCTGTTGTATTGCCGCTCTCATAGCTCGCTGACCTTGGCTACGCGCGCGGTCGTCGGGAAAATGACGGCCAAGTCCTTCGGCCTCGCAAACGCGTCGTCCATGGCGCCCCCAAGAGTGGCCATCAGGCAGAGCGCGGCATTGCGTGTCATTGCCAGTTTCAACGCAGTGTCTCCGGTAGGGATTGTCACCGCGATGAAGTCGCCATTGAATTCGGCGCTGCTGTGGTCGCTGACGAACAGCGCTGGTTGCCCGCCCTTCATGATTTACCGCCTTTCCCCTTGCAGCGCTTCTTTGCGGGCCATTTCCGCTCCAAGACGTCGCTGAGGTGCCGCATGAGATAGGCGCGCTGGTCGCTGTTCAGGCGCTCCTTCTCGCGCTGAAATTTCGCGATCCAGCGATCATACGTTTTCGCGTTGCGGCATTGATTGAGATGAATCCTCATCTCCTCGGTGAGGCCGCCGATCCGGGCGATCGGGGCGCTCATGCTGCACCGCCGATCGCGAGGCGCCGGGCGTCGGCGAGCAGCACCTCGATCACGTCCCGGCCTATGTCGCCCGCCGCGTGGCTGGTGATGATCACGTCCAGCTTATCGGCAAGGGCTGCGATGTCTGGCGCGTCTGTTTCGATCAGGTCGTCAGCAGCGTCTGTCATTGCCGATACAAGGCCGTGAAAGGCGTTCTCGGTTTCCTCAGTATCCCCGAAATCACTCGCCTCAACGTCTCGCCAGAGGGCGCGAAAGTTCGCCAGTGCGGTTTCCCATGCGGCCCGATTGACCGAAGTGCCGGGTGGGTTTGGCATGAGGCTGGCCGCGCCCGCCGCGCCTGCAATCGCAAGCGGGGCGGCAAAGCCGAGAGCACTGATCACGGCGCGGCGCGTTGTACTGTCCTTACGCATGCCCCGCCTCCATCGAAACGAGGCCGCGAATCTCCGCAGCGGCACGAAGGAATATGTTGCCAACTGTCTCAAGCAAGTCCGGGTCGAGGCGCTGAACGACACAGGTGCGAGCGAATTCAGAAAGCTGGCCACCGTCGGAAACGGTATAGGCGGCGAGATCCGCATTCAGGGGCGACGGACAATTCCGCGATGTGAATTTCGCCGCCTTGATGGGCGCATGTGACTTGCTCATCGCTCAGCCCTCCCGCGACAGGATGCGGTTGACGTCCGCAAGGATGAACTCGGGTTCGCCCCCGGCGTCGAGATATTCAATCTCAATCAGGCGGCGCAGCTTCGCCTGCAAGTCGATCAGCGACGCTGCAGGGAATACCGCGATTGCATCAAGGACGGCGCCCCTCTCGTCGCCAAGCGCGTTGCTGCGCTCGATCGCTGCCCGCAGCCCCGTATCGACCGCAAGGGTACGCTTGGCGCGCTCACGGCGAATATGAGCGGCATACAGGGTGCGCCCTGCCTTCGTGTCGGGGTGCTGGCGTTCACCCATCCATGAAAGGCGCTTGGCGGCGCTCACATGGTCTTCATTGGCGGTCGTCCAGACGTAGGGCGTATCGCCGGGGTTGCTGCCTTGGATCTCAACCGTTGTATGCGGGAGAGCATCGCAAGCCGCCAGCCAGCGCGCGCGGAGCGGGTCGCACACTGCGCTTTCCTGATGGGCGATTGCCTGCTCGGTGCGGCGCTCCGCTTCGAGCAAGGCGCGAAGCTCCGGCGAAGTGCCCGTGGTGTCTGGCGATATGCCAGCCGTGGCCATGCCGCCGGCAACTGCAACCGGTACGGCTAGGCCGATAGCGCCAAGGATGGCGCGGCGGGTTTGAGGGGTCGCGTTCATGCTGCGATCCCATCGATTTCGGCCCAGTCAGCGGCGCTCAAGGGAGCGTCCTGCGTGAGAAGGGAGATAACCCGGTCGTTCGGCTCGCGAACGCTGGGGGTGATCTGCGGGACGCTCAGCGCGTCGCCGCGCTTGTCATCGCCGCGACGGACACCATTGCTGGCGTAGAACGCGTCCAGTTGCGCCAGCTTGGCGGCGGGGTTGCTGCGCACCTCGATACGCAACAGCGCCTGTGCGAGCTGCTCGTCGGTGCGAGTGAACATCGGATCGACGCGGCTTTGGCCGGCGCAGAGTGCGCGGGCGCGACGAACGTGACGGTCCCATGCGGTCGGCGCTGCGGCCTCGCCATGGGGTCGAAATCCAGACGGATTCGTGGTATCTATGAACATAGTCGTCTTCCCTCTTATCCAGGGTTTCGATCAGGCTCGGCGGCGGTGTTTCCAGCACCTTCGCTGAGCCGTTCGCCTTATCGGCTAACGAATATCGTTATGAGCGTCGTTTTCATGCTCGTCAACGGAAATCGTTATGTTGCATCAAAATGGTTATTGTGACAGCAAGGGGCATGATCACTCCCGCCACATGCCGCGCCGCACGCGGGCTCATCGGCCTCAGCCAGGAAGAAGTGGCGACAGCCGCGAAGGTCGGGCCCTCAACTGTTCGAAATTTCGAGGCGGGCAGATCGGTGCCGATCGCGAATAATCTCGATGCGATACAGCGGGTGCTCGAAGCTGCAGGCGTCGAGTTTATCGGGGACGGCGACGCTCCGCTCGCCGGTGGCGCCGGCGTAAGACTGAAGGCCTGACCTTCCCCGCACGTCGTCTGGTGTGAAATCGGACCGGATCGGACCCTGTCTTCGTTGACTCTGGCGACTTAGTTGGTGAGCATTCGGGCGTGCCGCGCTTGGTCGTTGAGCTGCGGCACCGATCGAGGGGGTGCTAATGCATAGGGGCAAAGCCGCAGGTCTCATGGTTGTCGCCATGGCTATGACCGCCACCGCACCGCAGACCGCCCAAGCGTGGGGCAATGACGGCCACCGCACCATCGGGCTTATCGCGGAGCACTATCTGTCGCCGGCCGAAAAGGCTGAGGTTGATCGGTTGCTGGCCCTACCCATTGAACTCGATCTGCCGGCGACGATCAAGGATCGGGCGACTTGGGCAGATGCCTTCCGCGACAGTGATCGCAACACGACGAAGGTGCGCTACAATCTCACCCACAACTGGCACTTTGTAGACCTCGAGCTCGATAAGCCAGACATGAAGAGCGCCTGCTTCGGGGACAAGCCGCTTCCGGTCGCGACTGATCCGAGCACGGCCGACGCTCACGAGTGCGTCGTCCAAAAGATCGAGGAATTTCGGCGCGTGTTGGCGAACAAGTCGCTACCGGACGGCGAGCACGCGAAGGCACTGACGTATTTACTCCACTTCGTCGGCGACGTGCATCAGCCTCTCCATGCGGCTCAGCATAACAATGACCAGGGCGGCAACCTCGTCTACGTCGTGACCGGCAAGGCGAAGAACGGTTCTAATCTCCACAGCTTCTGGGATACGGCGACGGTCGGCCGTCTGGGGAGCTCGCCCGACACCATCTCCGCTGCGTTGATATCCGACATCTCTGCGAGCGATATTGCAATGTGGCGCCAAGGCGGCCCCCGCGATTGGGCGATGGAATCGTATCAAGTCGCTCGTGACGTCGCCTATCGCACGCCATCCAAGACCCGGTCCTGCACAATCAGGGCACGCGACGGGTCGTCTAAGGCTGAGACCTGCATCGTCCTGGACGGCATCTATCGCGCGAACGCGGCTGGGGCGGCCCAAACTCGACTGGAAGCCGCGGGCGTTCGGCTCGCGTGGGTGATCAGTGAGGCGCTGAAATAGCACGCTCGCGATAGTGACGCCTGATCAGGACGCTGAAGCGAAGCCCTGAGGGTCGAAGAAATTCCGCGGAGAGCGCACATGCCGGGAAACCCTGATTTTGAAGAGACAAAATCGCTGCTGATTTCGGTCCGGCGGAGGGTCAGGATAGCCCATCGAAAAGCCAGCAGGGCCATCAAGCGGTACGGCGATTATGCCGTAGACCCAGCAATGATGATCAGCCTTGATATGTCTCTCAAAGCGCTTGATCGAGCTTATTATATAGGATTTTCCCGATACAGGCTTCGACTGACTCGCACTAGGCGCTTATTTGACTTGATAGAGTCATTTAAAATACTGCGCAGTAGTGAACTTCCCTTGTCAAGATTGGGGGCGGCGCTTCGAAGTATTGAATTTAGTTTCATCGGGGGTTTCTGGTTCGGGCGCGGATCCCTAAGAGATCAAAGTCCAACCCTTGGGGGTCTGGCTGCGTCATTCGATCCAGCCCCCCGCGACACTCATCACCCCATAGATGAAGAAATCGAGCAGTTGTTCGGAGAGTTTTCTGCCGCACTGCAATCCGACCCACTATCTCAACTTCTCGGGCCCGCATTTATCGCGCACGAACCTCCAGCGCCTTTCCCCGATGTCGGTGAGTCTCTGCCCACACCCGGCCCGCACGGAGGTGGAGGTGGCGCCGAGAATGGTGGTCGAACGGCGAAGGTTGCGGCACCGGATCCGCACTGGAATTTTGAGCTTGAGGCAATTATCGCCAGCCCTGCGGTTCTCGACAGACGAGAGGGGGGAATTGGATCCCTTGCGCGGGAAGACAGTCCGCCAGCCAAGGCTGACGCAGAACAGGCCGAACGGCACCTCCGGGTCGATTTCCTCGACCTGGATGCCGACCGCCAACTGAGTACGTCGGAAGGCCTGATCATCGATCGGGCCTATAAAGTGCTCCTTGACCTCGATGCGCTTGAGGACGCTCGACAACGCGGCGAGGCCGCTACGATCAAGAAGCGTGTCAAAGAGAGTGTGGCATTTCAAGTCAGCGCGGTCATGCGGACCGGCTCGAGCGCGACCTTGAGAGAGGGCCTCTCGGTTCTTCAGTGGAAGGGCGACAACACCACCCTCCCAGCGGCCTTTGTCGTCGACACCGCAGGCCCTGGGAAGCTTCTGCTAGATATTTACATCCACCGGGATTTTGACCTGCTATTCGCTGCAACGATCGAGGCGGAGATCGTGGACGATGGAATGGAGTGGGGCCGCCCCGATCCGATTGGATGGCGCGAGGTTACCGATGCACCGCGCAGCCGTCGCAGCCGGGCCTTTCGGCATTTCGACCGGCTTCAGACCGCCGAAGGCGAGAAGCGAGCCCTGTGCATTGCGGTACAGGGCGGAGAATTGCCGGACCAGTATCTGGTTACCGTCCTGTGCAAGACGGCGGAGCTGCCGCTGCGCGCGACATTTTCGGCGGACGAACTCAATTCCCACTGGTTTCGGATTCGCGGCATTCTGGATCGCCTTAGGCGCGATCCGCTGATTCTGGATGGCGGCTTCACCGCCGACGGCACCTATTCCGCAAGCTTTGCCGATGGCGAGCCCCACTTCCGGCGCCGACAACCCGGCGAGGGTCAGTCGGCCGAGCTCTCTGCCAGCAGAATCCGAAGCCAGACTGAAGCATATCTGCAGGAGCTTGCACTGGCCGGTGTCGCGCTGCGAAGCGCGCTGTTCAAGAGCAAGGAGAACCAGATTGCCTTTACGGCGATTCAGGAGGGCGCGCCCGATGGCGAGGTCGTTCAGATCTGGCTGGGCCGAGATGCGCTCGATTTCGTTTTGCCATGGGCGTGGATCTATGACGGCCCCCTGGATCCGACCTATCGGGCCGACGCGCCCAAGGTGGGCCTCTTCTGGGGGCACAGGATGATCATCGAGCAGGTCGCGGACTGCGTCGAGAGTGCGCCATCCGTTCCCAGCGCACCGCAGCCCGGGGGACGGGCTAGGCTCAAAGTCCGGGTCGGAACCTGGCCGTTCACCGAAACAACCGATCATTATCGGCATCTGGCAGCGAAGCTCGCAGGGAAAGATCCGCACTATCTCAGCATAAAGCAGTGGCCGGTCGACAAGGATTGGGAGGTGTTTCTTCCCAGATGCGATGCACATCTCCTGTATTTTTTCGCGCACGGACACACAGCCCTTCCGCTCACGGCGAACAATCTGAGCCTGAGGCAGCTCGCTGACGATGCCCGCCGCGCCATCGAGCTGGCACTCGGTCCTTCCAGCATCCCCGGTTCCGGCGAACAGCCCCAGCCTGTGCCACAGCATTCCGCCGATCGATCCAGCGGCGAGGAAAGCAGCCCGGATGACGCCGCCACGCTCGGCGCCGATGCCCGGGAAGCTTTACACAGACTGCACGAGGCCTTCGATGTCCTGGACGCGGACGGCATGTGGCAGGACCACCATATCAGGCTCGGCCGCGGCTATCTCAAAATGGAGGATCTGCGGACCTTGAGCCTCGATCCGGGCGTGGCAACTCTGGTCGTGCTCAACATGTGCGAGTCGGCTCAGATCTACCCCTCCATTTCAGACGGGCTTGTCAGTGTCTTCCTCAAGAAGGGGGCGATCGGCGTCGTGGGCACGGAAATCGCCATGCCGCCACACTTCGCCGACCTGTACGGCAGGCTGCTGATCGAGGGATTGGCGAAGCGCGAGCCGATCGGCGCGATCCTGCTCGGACTGCGCCGCCACTTTCTTGATAATCGTAATCCCCTCGGGATGGCATATTCCTATTATGGTAATGTCTTCGCCCGACTCCCTGCGTACTGACGGATCAAGGAGATGTCCTTTGTCGAATTATGACGCCGCGTTGGTTGAAGCCGAACGCCTGAGTGAGCTGAGCGACGACGCGCTGTTCGAGGAACTGGGCTTGCGCGTGGAGGCAAAATCGCAGCCGGGAGGCGAAGATCTCGTTACCTCATTCCATGCCGACTTCGCCGCCCAGGTCGGAGACATGGGCAAGGCCAGCGATCTTCTTCGGAAAATCGGTCGAAAATGGTGGGAGAATCTGGAGCCGCAGCTCATGGCGCTGCTGTGCGACCCGAAAAACAGCGAGACGCAGAAAATCACAGGCAACAAATCGATCCCGCAGCTCGCGGCCGGATTGGCGGTAGCCGCACTGGCGGCCGCTGTCGCTGCACCACCTGCATGGATCATAGTTGCGACGACAATACTCGCGACGAAAGTAGCTGACACCGGCATACAGGCGATATGCGCGACCTGGGCTGAGTCGCTCGCGGGCCAGCCCGGGAGCTGACGCGCCGCTGACGGCCGTTGTGACGCCTAATCAAGAACGCTGGGCCGAAGCCCTGTCAGTCGAGGAGATCCACGGCGACACAGCGCCTGCCTTCATCGCCGAGCGGATCGGCGCGCTAGCTCTGCAAGGCGACGAAGCCGGGGTCGAGCGCTGGCGCCAGATCGCGGCGCGACTCGACCAACTTCGCAATCCCGTGACTTTTCTGCTGGCGTAGCAAGTCGCTATTGTTCTTGAACTCAGACCCTATGTAGAGTATCTACATCACCATGAACAGCGCTCAGCCCCGACTCACCCCCCAGACCGCGCACGTGCTTGATGTACTGACGCAGAATGGCGCCCTATCTGGTGCTGAAATTGGTCGCCATACGAAGCTCAAGTCGGGCACGCTTTATCCGCTACTGCTCCGCCTTGAACAGGCTGGTTGGCTCAGCAGCGCTTGGGAGGAGGGTAATCCGAGTGAGTTGGGTCGCCCGCGGCGGCGCTTCTACACAGTGACCGGGGCGGGACGATCGTTCGCCCGTGAGGCCGCCACCGCCCAAGCAGCCTTGTTCGGGAGGCTCGCGCTCTCATGACGATAGCGGTCTCGATCATTTGCAGCATAATTGCGGCGCTTATTACGACCGAGTTTCTCGCGCGGGGCACTCGTCTTAGCGGGGCTTTGATTCGCGTTGCGTCTCGGCGGCTACCGCGGAAGTACCGCGAGCGTTTTTTCGAGGAATGGTCCGCTGATATGCGCGATCAGCCGACTGTAGCGGCCCAGCTTTTGTTTTCAGTGGGGCTGTTGCTTGCGGCCGAGCAAATCTCAGTGCGCGAACGGCGGTTGACCGCAAGGCTACGAGCTACGCGCTCTAAGAAGGCCGCCTTGTCAGCTAAAGAGCGGCACATACAACGACGTTTGGATGAGGGGCGCGCTGCTTTGCTGGGGGACGTAGCCCTGTCTGAGCGCTTTCGCGTGCAAACCGAGCTGTCCGAGGAGGAGCTCGCCCGGATATTCGAGTTGGCCGGCGTTGTTGTGCCCTCGTCCGATGAAATAGCGCAGGCGATCAAGGTTGCGGCCAAGCGTCGGCTCGAGCGCGGAGACTAGTCAGGCTGGCCACTGGAGGCGCTCAGCAGCCAGTTTATGGCGCTTCGAGCGCCGCGTAATCCTTCTCGACCGTCAGCTCATTGCGGAAATCGTCGTTCGCCTTGAAATAGTCGAGGTACTCGGCGCGCGAGGCCTTGAGGTTGTAGAGGTTGCACATATCGCGAATGTGCGTGGCACGGTCACTCGACACAAGCGCAAACAAATGCCTAGAGCCCAGCTTCATCGCATCACCTAGAGCCGTAACGGCGTTATTAGACGTGCGCGTACCCAACAGCGCAGAAAACATGATAACAGGAGCGATGGACGGCCCCGAAACGATCACCGAAGAGGAATTTGACGACTGGGAGCCTTTCCCGGTTGCGCACGGAAGGGTGACCCAAGCGATCAGCTACGATAATGCCGACGCCGAGATTCGCCGCCGGATACACAATGGCTCGTTGCGCGCTTGTGCTCGCGAGTTTTCCGAGCGAATCGTGAGCCATCAGGGCGCTTCAACCGACGTTTCCCATAGCTCGTTTGCGATAATAGACTCGTCAGCATGGCCCTCCGGCTCACCCGCGAGGCAAGAGACTATCTGGAAGACGAGTTCCTTCGATTTTTCGGTGCCAAGCCGCGACGGCATCACATTTATTCAATGCACCGGCATTCGTTTAGAGGCGTCTGGTGTCGATCAAATCCTGATTGATGCCGGGCACTTGAAGCCGGCGCACGCGAAGGCCGCAGGCACCCGCGAAGAAGCCGTAGCCCAAGAGCGCCAAGCAGACATGGGGGCTGATGCCAGTCGCAGCAAATTGGACGAAGCTATTTCCGGGACGCCGGTCAATCTGTCCGAGCCAGAGATCGATCCCGCAGCACTCGAACCCGGATCTTCGATAGGAAAAGATCTGTTCGAGACGTGGACGCGCGTGCCAGTCGCCTACTTTGAGCTTTTCAATCACTACGGCGACAACGATATAACTATCAGTACGATATTTCGGCGCGTCACAAATGGGCTTCTACGGGTCGCGGCGGAATTGGTTGTTTGGCAAGAGAATGATGAGACACGTAAGGACCATTTTCACCTCCTTACGCCGCAGCTCTGGGCAGTTCTCAATCCTGGGTTTGGTGCCCATATTTGGAGAAATGGCGAGATCGACGCGCTGATCCTGCGGCGCCCGGGCGGGTATGTCTCAAGAAATGACCCGACCGTTACCCTGATCGACGTTAGATTCGAACCGTCCGGCATCGATCGAATGCTCGGACGTGATGAGCACCGGCCGCTCGCCGTCTCAGACCCGCCTCCAGTCCCACCAGTGCTGCTAGCGCCACCCGAGCCCGCCAAGCCCAAAGGTGGCGCACCACGCAAAGGCTGGTGGGACGATCTCTGGATAGAGGTGATTCGCCAAGTGCGATCAGGGAAGCTGACCGCAGATTCGTTCTCGACGGCGGCCAAACTGGAAATCCATCTGGTCGAAATTGTCGAGGATCAGCAACGAGAGACGAGGTTTTCCCCCGGCGATTCGACGGTCAAGCCGATGTCTCTCAAGCTATTCAAATATCTTAAGGAAAGTGGGGGAAAATAGGTTTTCCCCCAGGTTTTAACTGGTTCGCATCTGACAGACATCGAGCTTGCCGCGCATATCGTCGTCCAACACCAAGGAGGCGAACGATGACCATCGGGAGGGATCGCACTGGCCGCGCAACGCTTGCGGGCGCGGCTGGGTAGAATGAGAGGGGCCGCCAGTCCCGGCAAGGATGGCGACCCCGAGTAGGCCAAGAAGGAATCGCGTCTCTCAACTGGCGGCGATGTTCATAGCATCGCCGCCGCCTATTGTGAATCGCAATGTCAGATCTGGCAGGGGTCGTGCCAATACGATATTGGCTATACCTTAGGTTTAAATAGGCCTTGGATCGCCCTCAGAGGCGCGCACGGCGTGAAAACCTCCCTTTATGGCGCAGCATGCCGCAACCCGCTGATCGACGCTCAGCGAGGCTCTATTGCCAAAGACGGTAAATAAGATCATAACGCAAAAGCCGCGCAAGGGGTGGTCAGACCCCGCACGCGGCTTTTGGTGAAGCAACGATCCTGGTTGGAGGAGCGCTGCCATGGTTCGCGAAGCTTCTACTCGTAGTTGAATCGCCGGTCAAGGCTCCTCCCGCTAGGGATATAAGGACTTTGACATATGGCCATGCAGTACGCCCTTAAGGTGTTCGAATACGAAGAGAAGCATCCGTTTCGCATCCTCGACAAAGATGGCGAGCCTTGGTTTGTGCTCACCGACGTCTGTCGCGAACTGGGGATCGGAAACGCTACCGACGCGGCGCACCGGCTGGACGATGACGAAAAGGGTATCGATAGTATCGAGACCCTTGGCGGCCGCCAGAATGTCATCACAGTTAGCGAATCCGGGCTCTACAGCCTCATTCTCACAAGCCGCAAAGAGGGCGCCAAGCGCTTCAAAAAATGGGTCACGGCCGAAGTTCTCCCCTCCATTCGCAAAACGGGGCGTTATGGCGGATCGGCACCGGCTTTCATCGCTAGGTATAATGCGAACTGGGACCGAATCGACATCGGCTATTTTTCAGTGATGTCTGAGCTAACGATCCGGCTGTGGGGCAGGTTGGAGCAATTGGGCCATACGATGGCTGACAAGGCCCCCGATGGAATCGAACTGCGTCCCGATGTTAGCGTGGGGCGCCGGTTCTCCGACTGGCTCAAGAAACATCATCCTACAGTTTGTGCATCCTATAAGATGTATGTCCATTGGACGCCGGCCGGGGAGTTTGAGGCGAGGCAATATCCGAACACCTTGATTCATCTTTATCTAGAGTTTGTGGACACGGTATGGATTCCCAAGCACGCACAGTCCTATTTCAACTCACGCGACCCAGCCGCTCTCCCATACATAGCTCATTTGCTGCCCGCTCCAGCGAAGCAAGGGCGGGTCGCCGGGCGCTGATTCGGTAGGCGGGGAGCGCGGCCCCGCCTATTCGCCTTTCGGCATCTTCACCTTCGCCATCACGCGTTCCATAGCCGCGTCGGCTTCGGTGGGGCTTAGTTCGCCAGCGTCCGTCATTCGCTGCACGGCGCCGCGGAATTTCTGGCTCTGCTCGTCGGGCGAAAGGCGCTGTCACGCCTCGCTTGATTCCCCCGCGCCGCGGTCCATTATGCGCGCCTTAACAGAGAGGAATTGCCATGCTTCGCTTGTCCCTGGCACTTGCCGCCGCTTCCTTGGTCGCTGCCCCAGTCGGCGCCGCTACCCAATGCAAGGATCCAAAGACCAAGCGGTTCATCAAATGCCCGCCCGTAAAGGCCACCACGACGGTGAGCGGGAGCGTCAGCGTTACCAAGGACAAGAACGGGAAGTGCCATTTCGCGTCCGGGCCGAAGAAGGGCCAGTTCACCAAGTGCCCGTAATGGCTAAGCCAGAATGAAATGGCTTCGAGCAATTATCGGCCCGCAGCCCATTCTGCGCGTCATCGCGGTCCTGCTGGCTGTCATCGCCGTAATCTTGGTCCTCATATGGAGGGAAGCGGTGACGATAGAAAAGCAGATCATCGAGCCGTGCGGCAACGGTGAATACACACCCTGCTACGTGAAAACGGCCAACCCCTGACGGGTGGCCACTTAGTCTCGCACGACTTCCCATTGCAGCCACAGTCCGGTCTCTTCGAGGCACCGGACTATCTCTGTGTCGCGCTTGTCGCACGGGACACAGGTCGCGGCGGGTCATGACGTGAAGGTGCCCAGAGGATGGTCCAACCACTTCCTGACGCACAAAGAAGCAATCTCGCGCCATCAAATCGGCGTTTGTGCTCTGGCCCACACGAAACCCCGATCTCGGTGAGATCGTCGCCTTGGTCGGCACACGAGCCGCGTCTCCTGCCAGATGATCGCTCCGTAGACGACATGATATTCGCGCTGTTTGCAGGTCTGACGTTATCCGTCCTCTTCTACGCATGCAAAAACTTGGCTTTTTGGATTTGCCGAGCCTGTTAGACTGGTGCCTGGAATCGGTAGGGGCGATTTGCGATGACGTTGCGATGTGTTCGCTTGTTTCTCGGTCTTGCCTGTCTGGCACTCGCGCCGCCGGCTTTGCCGGCGTCTCGCGGGCTGAGCCACGTGCTCGTGGCGATGCCGCCGTTCTCTGAGCAAGTAGCGAGTTTCTCGCATTATGCGGGTGAGGCCTTAGCCGGCGCCGTCATCCTGCCCGAGCGCGCTGTCCCGGTCGGTTCGGTGATCGTCGTGTCAGGGGTGCGGCCATCCGACCGCACCATCTGCGTTCGGATCGAGCAGTCCAATGGTGGCTATCATGCGAGCTTTGATGTGCCCAATCCCAATAAAGGCCCGTCTTTCCTGTTCGTGCTGCCGACGAGCACGATCGCCAGGCTCGGGATAGCACCAGTCGAACTGGCAATCCGTGCGCGCGTCTCTGACGGCAGCAGTTGCAACGACAACAGTCCTATCCTCGCCGCGGGCTGGGGCTCGGCCATCACCCCCTCGATTGAGCTCCTTGTCAATCCGCAACGCTACGACCGCGTCTCCGCCAGGGTAGCGAGTGGAATCTCCAGCGCGTGCAGCCCTGCCTTGTCCAACACCGCGGGCGACCGGCGCAGTATGTCGTCCTACAGTATCGTGTGCCGAGTGCGACTGACCGGTGCCTGCGCGTCGGAACAGGAGGTCGTTATCCAGTTTCGCGACGGTAGTATTGCGGGCGTGCCGCTGCGCCTCGCCATGCGCACACCTTGCCCGCTATGAGTGAACCGCCAAT
>Ga0105238_10002568_pt1 | contig 18128 bp, 31 predicted proteins | sample KBSC34metaG_FD_81526 | JGI IMG/M metagenome (GOLD analysis project Ga0105238, IMG submission 81526) | Corn rhizosphere microbial communities from Kellogg Biological Station, Michigan, USA - KBS C3-4 metaG | ecosystem: Host-associated > Plants > Roots > Rhizosphere > Soil | place: Michigan, USA... | reverse complement strand
CGTCGAAGCCGAGCACCTTCTGGCGGAGCTCCTCGGCGATCCACTGGTTGAAGCCGTCCGCCTTGTCGACGTGCGGCAGCCGGGAGAAGCCGCGCTGGCCGAGCAGGTCGTGCTCGATGATGGCGGTGCGCACGGTGCGGCCAAATACTTGCCAGCGCCGATCACCCTCGGCACGTATCTTGGCCCGCAGCCGGCTGGTGCCGGTAGGATCGCGCTTGGTCGGCGCGTCGCAGACGTGCGTCATGCAACCTTGGCCGCCGGTTGGCCGCCGCTGTGCTGCTCTTCCATGTTCGGCGAGCCGGGCTGTGCCGGCTGGGCCGGCTCGCCGCCGCCGCCGGGCACATAGCCGCCGAGGTCTTCGGGCTCCTCCGGCTCTGCGCCGTGCTCATCGATTGCGCCCTCGAGGCCGGGATAGGTGCCGTCCTCGATCAATTGATTGACCAGGGCCTCGCGCATCACGTCCTCGTTGATGATGCCAAGGTTGACGTAGATCTGTGTGGTCTGCGCCTTCTGGTAGGCGACCGCAGCCTTGGCGGTGTCGTCCATCACCCACAGCGGCTTCCACTCGCTGTGAATGTCGGGATCGTCCTGGCCGAGCGCGCTGCGCTTCATCACCTCATCGAGCAGCGTCAGCCTGGGCGTGATGTCGTTCTTCTGCTTGCTCGCGCAGTCGTCGTAGTAATTGCGCAGATCGTCTTCGCCGCCGCCGCCGGTCGAACCGCCACTCAAGCCGCGGCCTTGCGCCTGACCAAACAAGCGCGTCACCGGAATGCCGGACGCACCGGAAATCAGCGTGATGAACTCGTGGAGGATCATCGGCAGGCCGGCGAAATTCGTCTCGACCCGATTCCACTCTTCCTCCTTGTCGAGCAGCAGCGCCGAGATCACGCTCTTGGTCTGCGCCGACAACGTGAAGCGCTCGATCAGCTTGCCTTTGTAGCCGGGCTGATCCAGTCGCTCGCTCATCTCCGGGATCTTGACCACGTCGAGCTTGCCGTCGCTGACCATGGCGGAGATCGAGCGCATCACCGTGGTCATGTCTTGCATGGTGTCGATCACCGTCTGCAAAACGCTGTCGCCCCAACCCGCGCCAAGTGGTGCCAGCCGCCAATCGGGCAGCGCATTGCCGGGCAGCTCGATCACCCGGCTGGGATGGATCGGCCGCATGCCCAGGCCGGGCGTGGTCGGTAGCGTCGCCGTCGCTTGGTTTCCCTGCTTGCGCCGAAACGGAATGACGTTGGACCAGAAGCCGTAGAGCGCGCCGGGCGGTGTCGTCGGCGACGGCGGCGCGATGTAGGGCGTCGAGCCGGCGAACTGCGGCGATCCCGGCTGCCCTGGCTGACCCTGAAAGCCGTGCAGCGGCGTTGCCACCGTGTAGTAAGCCGGCCGGCTGTAGTACGGATCGGAGACGTCGTAGATCCGCGGGCCGGCGTTGAGCTCGTAGCGGTGCAGCACCACCACGTACTGTAAACAGCCGAGGCCGCATTTTTTCAGATCAATGGGCTCGCTAGCGTCGTTGCCGTCATCGACGCCGAGCACCAGCGCCGCGCCCCCGTACAAACGCGCCTTAACGATCCACTCGCGCACCTTGCGCTGCAGGGCAATGGTCTTCTCCACCTCCTCGAGCGCCTCGATCTGGTCTTGCTCGGCCTGCCACGCCCGCCACTCGCGGGTCATGTCGTCGGCGACGCTGTCCACGATCTTCCGGCCCAGCCAGTCGCCGCGATAGATGTTCTCCAGCGTGTTGCGGTCGAGCTCCTGGAAAATGTACTGGGTCGCCACCGACGCATCGATGCCGGGCTGACCGAGCCCGGTGACGAAGTTGGCAAGCGTGTCGAAAATATTTCCAAACCTGCTCACGACTTGGTCGCCTCTTTTTGTTGCTCGATCAGCCGCGGACTCTTCAGCACATCAAGATCCCAGTGGTTGTCGCCCTTGGAGGCAAAATGCCGGCGCGCAAACTCGTTGGCTGCGGCATCGCTCTCGAACGGGCCGTGAATGATGATCACAGCCATCGTCGCCTCACTGCACGAACTTTGAACTGAATAAGATCGCGCGCAGGCCGCAGGCATCGAGCTGCAAGCCCGATAGCTCCTGCAATTCGCCCTTGTCGTTTTGCTTGCCTTCCTTGGCCCGCCAAGGCACCACCTCGCTGCATAGCAACTCACGCAAGCAGCGATCACTATTCTCGAAACCGACGACGCACCCGATCAACGTGATGGCTTGAGAGAGGTCGATCCATTCCGGAGCTACCGGCTGCGGACCGCCACCAGCTTCATAGATCCTGTACATCTCGTTTCATTGCGCTCCTTCATTGAACGGCAGGCTCGCTGTTGCCGTGCGCTGCCGCGAATTGCTCCGCGTCGGTCTTCATGTCCTGCATGTCCTTGGCGCGGAATAACGCGCAGGCCTCTTCGCTGACCGACACCAGCGGCCGCGCCATCTGCACCTTGTTGCCTTCTGCCCGGATCACTTGCGGTGGACTGCCCCAGCAGATGCGCTTGGTCAGATCCGCGGGTAGAAACTTTCCGAAATGGCATGAGCCACACCTGTGCATAACGACCTCCCGTTTTGACGTGCTACAACGAGCAACCATGGTTCACGCTCGTCCCTGTTGTTTGCTGACTGCGACTGCGCGCGCGGACCTGCGCCCTTGCAGGTGGTATTGCTGCGCGGTGAACGGCGTCTGCTGCAGTTGCTGCGGCAAGCGAACTTCAGACTTGGTTCTTGAGCATCTTGGCGGCCAGCGGGAAGATAAAGCCCTCACCGCGGCGCAGATCATCCACCAGCTTTTCCAGTAGCGCGGCGCGCCGGTCGACGCCCTCAAGCCGAGTGTTGAACACCGCCAGCTCAGTAACGACGCGGCGCAGCTCGACCATCTCGTTTTTCAGCTCACGCAGGGAATCGCCCTGGGTTCTGATCAGCTCGGTCTGCGATTGCTGCGCGCTTTCAAACGAGCCGGTCATGCGCCCCAGTCGTGCAGACACCAGCAGCATCGTGATGATGACACCGACAATCGAGACGCCGGCACCGGCCATCCCGATGAATTCAGCGGCGGTAGGCATGGCCTCATGCGTCCCCGATAGCAGACGGCTAGGCAAGGAATCCTTGAAGAATCTTGTAGACAATTGAGGCCCAAGGTTCGGCTAAGGGAAAGCCGGCTTTGGCGCTGATCGCCTTCATGGCGGCGAACGTCCCACCGCCGAACTTGCCGTCGACCTGGAGCGGTGCTCCGAAGGAGACCACTCCTGCCGCCTGGAGCGCGTTGAGAGCCTCCTGGATGAGCGTAACGATGCTCTGGTGGTTGGATGGGTTGACGCGCGAAAGCGCCATCAGCGCTGGCTGCAGGGCCGGGTAGAGGCCGGCCAGGATGGGACCGGCGGTCTGGATCGCCGGCATCAGGGCGGTGAGCAGGGCGAGAGGGTTCACTTAGACACCACCTTGTCGGAGGGAATGGACGTGGCGAGCGCCTTGGTAGACATGATGACCGACATCACCCTGGGATCGTGAGCTGCCGACATCGCGCGCGAACTGGTCGAGGTGGCCGCATAATTGAGCGCGGTCAGCACAATGTTGCCGATGAAGCTAATGAGACCTACCCAGGCTAGGACAAAAGGTATCCAGCTCTCGGGAATGGCATTGTGCAGCAACGCCGCGCCGCCTGCGCTGACACCAGTAGCAACGCTGAAACCAACGCCCAGCCAGAAGCGGATCTTCGGATCGATATACGGCATCGGCGGCGGATCGTAGGCGACATCCGGTGGGTCTTGTCTCTGCTGTGTCGGCATCAGCGTGCACTCCGAATTAATTCAGCAGGACGCCGTTCAGATAGATCTGAACATCGCCGGCCGTGGTGATGTGAATGACGGGCTTGGGTAGTTTCCCGGCGGCCTTGAGCAGCGCGATGATCTGATCGAGTTCGACCGAGGACGGTGCAGGCGCAGGCGCGGGCGCAGGCGCTGGTGTCGGCAGCGGCGGCGGCGGAGGAGGCGGCGCAGGCACTGGCTGCGGGACGGGCGCTGGCTGCGGCGCTGGCGCGGGTGCCGGCATACTCAGCTTGTCGGTTTCAAACTTCTGCCGCCATGCCGCCGCGCCAGCGTGTGAGTTGGGGCCGCCACCCCAGTCATTGAACACGTTGCCGCCAATGTGGATTTGCGGCTGATGCTGACCGTTCGGATCGGTCGGCAAGCCTTGATCAGTGAAGCCCGCAATGGTGTCGCTGCCGGCCATCACCGCATTGATGGCCGCGTCCATCTGGTCGACCAGCGCTTGGCTGCCGCGAATGCGCGCGATGAACTGCGGATATTCGCCGCGATCATAGGGGCCGTAGAAGCCGGACTTGATCATATCGAGCAGCGACATCTGCTTGCCGTTGGCGCGCATGTACATCACGCGGTTCATCAACGACTCGAGGCTTTGCTGCGGGCTGCCCTCGCTCAGCATCATCGCCGCAATCATGATCCAGACGTTCTTGTCGTTGAGCTCGGCGCGGAACGCGCTCTCGCGTTGGGCCGCGATCCAGGGATAGTTCGCCATGCGCTCTACTCTTTGTTGGAGGGTGCGAGGCCGGATCCGAAAGGGCTGGCGTCGGTCCGGCCTCGCGGACCGAAGCCAAGTACGTCGTGCGACGGACAGTAGTCGGCTGCGGCCAAACTCAGCGTTGATCCGGCGGCGGCACGATGGTCGGCGGCACCGACGGATGCCCCGGCACCTCGACTGCTGGTGCCGGCGGCGGTTGTTGCGGTTTCGGCGATGGCGGCGGTTTCGGTTTTGTGGCCATGACGCTCTCCTTACCGAAAATGGACGGGCGACGCCCCGGAGCACCCACTCACGAAAAGCGTCGCCCTAACACGCAGCCACCTACCGGGAGGGCTCAGCCGCCGCGTGTGTTTGTTATTCGTTGATGGACCTCTTCCGCGCGGCATCGCGCAGCAGCGCTCGCTGTGCAGCAGACTCGCTATCGAACCAGTAGACGCCGTCGCTAAGCTTGGCGGCCCATTTCTCTGGACCTCTGATCAGTGTCGAGTATTGGCGGATGCCGCCCGGTGGCATGTCTTCGATCAGCTCGTGCCGCTCATGCCAGGGAAAGAAGGTCTCCGGTTCGAAGGGCTCGTAAACGTAATCGGGAGCCTCGTGCGGATTCAGCGCGCAGACAGCACAGCCGATAATAACGACGGGGCGCTCGCGCTCGCCGTTCATTTCCCTGACGCCTCGAGCATCTCCCGGCCGCGATCAAACAATTCCTTCGGCAGCGACCCTTCCTTGATCGCTAGCCGGCGCGCATCGCGGCCCATTTTGGTGATCAGATCGCGACAGTCGAAGCGCTGGCAGGCGTGCGGCGCGCGGCCATGAATGGTGCAACCTTCTTCGCCCAGGTAGACGCAATCGCCGTTCGGCTTGCGCATCAGCGCGCGGCCAAGTCTTTTGTTGTCGCGCGTCACCACCCAGCCCCACTGGTATTGCTCGAACTCCTCGAGCGCCAGCGGCACGATCAGCGTCCGACAGCACAGCGTACACTTGCCGCAGGGGACGTCCGCGCGCTCAGCGTTGCTGTCAACGAAGTGCGTCGGCTGCGCTTGGGTCACGTTGGTAATATCCAGAAACAGGTGATGTCGTTGTCGCTCGCATCATTGCTGTCGCCGACTGCGGTCGTGCCATCGCGTGAGACCGCGTTCGCCTCAGAATAAGGATCGAGATCTGAAAGCACGCCAAGCGGCGTGACCACGCCGTTGCGCCACATCATCGCGCGGGTAACGCCGCTGATCACGCCGAAACCGACCGCCACTGTCCCATCATCGGAAATGCCAGTGCAGCCTGAGTTGCTCGTGTCCGGCGGCTCCTCAAATCGAAACATGGTGCCGTCCTGCCAGTACACTGCGCGGCCAGCACCGTCACCTGTGACGGATCCGACAATGATCGATCCGTCAGAGCTAACGCCGTATGCAGCGGAGAAATCGCCACCCGGTAATTGTACCGGATCGACGTCGCCGTCCCACAGCGCAGCATGACTGTTGCGAGAATCGTCAAAGACAAAACCGACGATCTTGATGCCGTCAGCAGAACAAGCGCGCGCGTCACCCCCGTTCGTTGGATGCGCCAACACAGTCAGCACGCCATCGCTCCATCGCGCCGGCAGAAGACCGTCGTCGGTGTTAAGGTGCCCGACAATAGTCAAACCATCAGCGCTGCATGCCTCTGCAGCAGCACCCTGTGTGGCCTGCTCGTTGATGTCGAGCACAAAAGGCGCACCGTTATTTGTCCACAACACCGCGCGCGAAAATCCGTCAGAGGCTGCAGTGTAGCCGACCACGATGCTGCCATCAGTAGAAGCGCTCGTCGCAAAACCATCCGGATTGCTTGGACCACCGGAGATCGGTTGCAGCACAGTCAGCGTCTGGCCGCCATTGGTCCAATAGCAGGCATATTCGTTATCCGCGTCGTAGACCAAGCCGGTAAGCACTGTACCGTCGCCGCTGAGGCCGTTCGGGAAGCTTCCGAGGTAGCTGCCCAGTGTTGCTGCTCTCGGCGTTGTGCTCGGACCGCCGCCGGCGAGTGCCGCACGGATCTGAAGGAGCAACAGCGCAGGATCGAGACGCACCGCCGTCGCGAACTGATAACCAGTTGCCGCCGCGATCTCCCGCAGCATCAGCTCCGGATCAAGCCGCGACATCGGCGTGAAGATCGACTGACCGAGCGACTCCTCGACGCCGCGCAAGACCAGCTCTTGGTCGAGCGCGCAGTCAGGGTTGGTGAGATCAACGGTCATCTGTTCGTTCTATCCAGATCCTGGCTCTGCCGTAGGTCGAGCGCGACTTGTGCGCTCGCTTCATGGTGTAGCGATGCGTCAGCCGGCTTTCGATTTCCCAGCCGCGCGGTGCGAGGATCTTGTTGATCATGCCGATGATCGTTGAGACGGTATGTCTGGCGTTGTCGGGACCGCCCTCAGCATCATCACCATAGACCAGATCGATCAATTTCTGACAGGAGACGCCGTCAGGGTGCTCGACAATGAAGTCGACAATGCGCTGGCGCACGCGGCCGCCAACTTCGAACGAAGGATTGCGTGAGGTCATCGCGGTGTGGGCAGCGTGATCACTAAGAGGAAGGCAACGATGGTGACGAGCAAAAAAAGATACAGCAGGAGCTCTGACCACGCAGGCATTTCAACGGCGCTTCCTTCGCGCTGTATGGAGAAGCATTAGGCATGCAAGCAGACTGGCACCGACCGAGATCAGAATGATGATCTTGCCAACGATACCGACGTCCATGTCAGTGCCCCGAGAGCATGGCGATCACCGCCAGCGCGCTGCTGCCGACGAACACGGCGACGAAGAGGAAGATCGTGGCCATCACGGCCTGCACCACCCAGTTCATTCTTTCCCCCCTCAGTACATCTCCGGCGGCAGGAAGCAGCGGATCTCGTACGTGGTCGTCGCCTTGCCGTATGCATCAATGCTAGTGCTCGGCGCATACCACACGACAGCCGCGCGGTATTTGTTTGGCACCGTGACCACAGCGTCCTCGGGCACGCGCACCCATTGCCCCTCGATGCGCACCTCGTAGTGGCCGTCCCTGGTCTGCACCACGGCCTCGGGTGGATGACCATCGAAGCCGTTGCAACAGGTGGCCTTGGCGCTCTGCAGGCTGTGCAGCCAGTCAGCCATGCCGCCGTCAGTGTCGTACTTGTCGAAGCCGTTCTGCACCATCTGCTGCGGCGTGTGCGCCTGGGCGAACTGCAGACAGCCGAAGGCCGCCAGAAGCCAGAGGCTCCCAGCGGCCAGGGCGGCCCGCACCAAGACAAGCACGGCTGTAACGCCGCGGCGATCCCTTCAGCTATGCGATTAAGGCGTTGGAGCCGGCGACGGTGCCGGCGACTGGTTCGGATCGGCCGGCGTGTTGGCCAAGAAGGCCTGCGACAAGTCGCTGTCCTTGTTGGCGAGCGTGGTAGTGAGCTGATCGATTGCCGCCTGCGTCTGCGGATCAGTTGACGGTGGGATCGCCTTCAGCATGGTGATCGCAGTGTCGATCAGGTCGCTGTTGTTCTGGATCTGCGCCGCGAGTTTACTGGTATCAATAGCCAAGTCATCCTCCTCTTGTTGCAACAACGAAATGATCTGCTCGTTCTGCTGCTCGATCTGCCACACGGTTTGTGCGAGCGACTGCAGCAGCAGCATGATGCGCACGTCTAAGCTCATCGCGCCCTCTCTTAAATGAAATCGCCGTACTGGAAGCCGTAATTCTTGGGGACAAGATAGACGCGACCAAACAAGTCCATGTCGCCCGCGATTGCCCAGTTCGGGCAGGTGTTGCCGCTGGGGTATTGCGCGCCGAGCGGCACGAATGTCCCGTTGCCAGTAGCCGGATCGAAGTCATCGATGCGATAGATGCCGTACGCCTTCTTGTCGAACGCGCCGAACGGCGAGTAGTAGCCGACCACGTAGATCGACGGATAATGCCCTGGCACTTTCGGCGCACCGAAGCCGACACAGAACGGGCCGCGAAACATCGCGCTCGACACTGTCATCCAGGTCACGCCGCCATCGTTGGAGAAGCGCGCGGTCGTATTGGTCAGGCTCGACACAAACAGGTGGCCAGCATGGCCGGGCACCGCGGCGATCTCGTGCACCGGGTAGTAGCCCCAGTTGATCGGCGCTGCATTGCGCCGCTGCCACGTCTTGCCGGCGTCGGTCGAACGATAGCAGCCGCTGTTCTTCTGGTTCGCGGTGCCGAGCATCAGGTAGTAGGTGTCGGCCAGCACGCGGTCGGCGCAGAACGGGCGATGCGTGGCCCAGTTCGAGCCGAGGAAGCCCATCGCGCCCCAGGCCGAGGCACCGACGACGTCGTTTGCTAAGCCGTCGCAGGCAGCGCCAGCGACCAACGTGACTATCCCGGTGGCCGGGTCATAACCAAAGACTCTGCCGACCGTGCCGAGGATGGTGCCGGCCTGATAGTTGGCGACCGTGCCGTACTTGCTGATCACCATGCCGGGGATCACGCCGCTGCCCACCGGCACTTGCAGCGTCAGATCGCCGAGTGCCCAGGCCTTCGTCGCGCCGACGGTCAAGTTGTCCGGGATCCAGCCGCTGCCCGGCTGCGTAACGGTGCCGAGGCCATCGTTCTTGGTGGCATCAGAGATCGACACGAACCCCCAGGTCGCGCCCTCATCGACCGTGTATTGCGGCTGCAACCCCATCCAGCCGGCGTAGATGAACTTGCCGGCACCGCAGCAGGCGACCGAGCCGAAAGCGTAGCGATTCACGCCCTGCTTGGGCGGCAGCTTCACAAACTTCCAGGTTTCGCCGAAATCGGAGCTGACCATCGGATAGGCGCTGCCGAAGTGGCTGTACCAATTGTCCGACCACGCGAACACGTAGCCCGGCGACTGCGCCGCATAATCCATGTCCCAGGTCGCCGTCGGCGCGGTCGTGGCGCAGAGCGCCGGCACGACGCTGTGCTGCGGCTGTTGCCCTGGCGTGATGTTGAACAGCCCGGCATCCCAGCTCGCGCACAGCACCTTGTGGTTCGGGTTGCCGGGGATCGCCAGCACCCAGTTGCTGACCAGCTCCTCGATGTCCTTGCCCTTGGCGTGCCACGTCGGCACCGTCGTGGTCGCGCTGTCGGTGTTGGGCGCGACAATTGTCGTCGGCACGTCGACGTACCAAGGACTCGAGCTGCCCGAGGTCCAGGCGCGGTTCTGCACATGCTTGTCGAAGAAGACATTCGCGACGCTGAGCGCGTACGGGAAAATATCCTTGAACCAGGGGATATCGCTGACATCGAGCGACGACGCGTCACTGCCGCGCTTGCTCCATCCCGACCATGTCGTGCCGGCGTCCAGGCTGATGTTGATGCGGCCGTTGCCGGTGATCGCAATCATGCGGTCAGGCACGAACGGATCGAAGTCGAATGACACCGCGGTGGTGTGCGCAAAGGCGATGTCGACGTTCTTGGTGAGCTGCGTCCAGCCGCCAGCTTGCGTCCAGCGCCACAGCCCATCATCGAGATAGTTGTTGCCGAGCTGGATGCAGTACAGCGCGCCCTTATAGACTTTGGCCTCGCGCACGAACCGCGGGCCGGGCAGCTTCGTGGTTGGCTGTCCTTCTGCATACCAGCCGCCGATGCAGCTCCAGCTCTCGCCGGCATCCATGCTGCGCCACACGCCGCGCCAGAACGGCGAAGCATAAAGCACGGCGGTGCGACCGTTGCTGAGGAGAATTGGGCTGTCCCGGTCGTAGCAGATGCCGACCACGCCGTAGGTGCCGCGCATGATGGCAATGCTGTCATTCGCGGCGACCGGCTTGTCGAGCGGTGCAGACAATGACACGGCCGTTTGCCCGCTGGCGGCGTTGTAGGTTGCCGTCACCACCTCGGCCGCGCCGTACCAGTGCGCGGTCGTCGCATTCCAGAACTGATCGCCGGCCACGAGGCTGACGTTGCCCACCAGCATGATCGTCTTGTCACCCACCGCAGCAGCGGCTGCGGCAATGCAGGTCAGATCAACGCCACCAGACGGCGCGCCGCGCGGTAGCGGCTTGAACGCAAACGTCTGGCCGCCGTCGTAGGTGGCCGCAAGCTTGCCGCCGTTGGCAGTGTTCGATGTCTGCCGGAACGCGAGATGCACCACGTTCGGGTTGTTCGGATCGATGGCGAGCTTCTGCGCGTGGATCTTGTCGACGCCGTCGTTCGACGCCGCGTTGAGCACGCCCACGCCCGAGGCCTTGCTGGTCAGCGAGGTGCCAGGGAACGGGCAATAGCTCCAAGTCGTGCCGCGGTCGATGCTCTTCCACAGCCGGCCGAGCGTCGTGCAGTAGAGCGTCGTCGGCTGCGATGGCGCAAACCGGATCTCGTGGCCGCCGTTGCTGTCGGCCGGGTTGCCGGCCCAAAGATCCCAGTAAGCCGATGGCCAGGAGCTGGCGACGAACAGGTTCTTCCAGCGGTTCTGCAGCGCGCTGGTGTCGAGCAGGTAGCAGTTCGCCACGTCGCAGCGGACCACCATGAAGCCGTCGGCTGCCATGTCAGCGCCAATGCAGTAGCCGCTGGCACCGATGGTAAGCGGTTTCCAGGCAGCGGTCAGAGCTCCACCCACCACGGGATCGGCCAGCGTGATGCTGGTCTTCGCGCCGTCAGCCGCGGTAATGGTCAACGTTACTGCCACGTTGTTCCCGCCCCGTTCGGAGTCCGTTCGTGCTCCGGCTCCCCAATATCCACAAATTAGATTCCGCTAGGGGACAAGTGTTGAAAACTGTCCCCTAGGCCTTAGCCGTCGCGCTCAGCCCATTGCCGGCGATGGTCCACTGCCGGCCGCTCGTATCGGTGATGCTGGTGATCTGCACGCTCTGCGGCGTGGTCGTGGTGGTGTTCACCGTCGTCGCCGGCACCTGGATGGTGGTGGTCGCGCCGTCGGCCGCCTTGAGCGTGATGGTCAACGCTCCGGTCTGCTGCGCGCTCGTTACGCTCTGCACGTCGCCGCCGGTGATCGTCACCGTCATCGTGTCGCCAGCGTTGTAGCTCGGCTTGTCGTAGGCGGCCGTGACGTTCCAGGTGTCGGTCGGCATCGGTTTCCCCTTATGCGCCCCTGCCGGGACATTCGAGCACCCAGGTCAGCGCATCGATTTGCGCCTGCAGCAGCGAGGCGACAAGGCCTGGAGATGGCAACTGCCCACTCTTGCACTGCTCGATCTGCCTACGCAGCGCCTCGATCTCCTGGCGGATGCGCTCCTCGTTCGCCATCAGTATCTCGTGGCCTCAGCAATCGCCTCGGGTGAGATGGAGGCGTTGCCCTCGATCACCCAGGTCAATGCCATGATCTGAATCATCCGCTCGAAACGACCTTCGGGAGGATCCTCCTTAAGCCGCTTCTGAAGGGCGGCAATCTCATCGTGGATGCGCTGCTCGCTTACCATCACGCCTGCCCTTCACTCGGTATCATCGCAAGCAGCGGCAGCGGGGGATCATCAGGCGACAGTTCGCGCGCTTCCAAGCGCCCATCCATCTCGCCGACCATGTTGCGCACGGCCTGAACGACAGCCTCGGAATTATCGGCAATCCAGACGCCCGCCATCTGATGGCACTCACCCTGACCGTCTACGTACGTGAGGACGTATCGTGGCATCGCTACTATCGACCTCGCGGCGAGCGTCTCACGATGACTTTCGGCCTCGGCATTTTGGCCAGCGCAGCGCGCGCTCGCGGATCCTTCACCGCCTTCAGCGTCTGCGTCCCCAGCGGCAGCTCACGCGGCTTGCCTGATTTGCTTGACGCCTTCGTGACACACGGCTCCCGCGACCAGTGCACCTCACCGCATTTCATGCACGGGATGTTCGGAGGCTTCATGGTTGCTCCAGTGAACTGAGCCGATCACGGCCGGCGGCCATCGTGTCCTTGTCGAGGATGCCCTTCCTGATCAGCTCACGACGCTCGTTGCGGCTAAACTTCAGAAACAAGCGTCGGCAATCGAACTCCTGGCAAATCACCGGCGCGCGCTCATGGATAGTGCAGCCGCGCTCGCCGAGATAAATGCAGTCGCCGTTGGGCTTGTGCTTCAGCCTCCGCACCGGCTCGCCGGTCAGCGGATGCGTGTACGGTTCCGTCTCGTAGCTTTCGATGTCGTCGCCGCACTCAGGATGCAGAACCAGTGCCTCGTTACGACAGCACAGCGTGCAGCCGTTACAAGGCACCACCTCGCGCATTACTCAGCTTTGCGTGTCGGGCGGCGTCGGATCGGTCGGCGGTGTCGGTGCCGGCGCGGCCGGCGTGTCTGCCGTCTTCTCACCGCGGGAGTGCAGCTCGGCGATGGCGGCCTTGCGCCGCGCGGCGTCCTTGTGCGGATGCTGCTCGTGGCGGAGGTCATGCACCAGTTTGTGCAGGTCGTCGGTGCTCATGCTCTTCAGGTCGCTATTGTCGTCGGCCATTATGTCCTCCGATATTGGAATGTGCCGATGTAACACCGTCCAGCTTGGCCACACTAGGCCAAAGGCCGCCAGACGACGTCGTTGTCGAACTTATGCACAACTCGGTAGCCAAATTTCTGCAGATAATCCGCGCATTGCGCATCCGTCCGGCCGTAGCGTCTCGAGAGCTGCTTGGCTTCCACAACGATGGTTGGGCGACAATTGATGATCGTTTGCTGTGCGCCCCGCAACGCAAACTCCTCGAACCCTTCCACGTCCAAATAGATCAGGCCGCATTGCGTTAGCTTCAGATCATCGATCTGGCTTTGCGCAATCGTCCTCCCATCACCGTGCCAATCCACGTAAGACGCGCCGCAGTTGCCGGCCTCAGTGATCATGGCAATCGACCGCGTCGCTTGGCCCCAAGCGCAATGGTGGATTGCGATATTGGCGACGGCCCTGGTGTTTGCTTCCAGCGCCTCGTAATTGGCCGGGTCTGGCTCCGCGGTCACCACACGCTGAAAGCTTTTCGCCAGCTCGAGCGGGAACAAACCGCAGTTGCCGCCGGCTTGCACGCACACTGAAAAGTCGGTGACATGCGGGAGGACGTCAGTAGCGATGTCTTTGACCTGCTCGAACAGCACGGCGGCGCAATCGACGTCGTCATCAACCCACTTCAGGCCGCGCTCAAGTCTCATCGACGCCGTCCCCATGCCTGCCAGATCCGCCATTCACCGCGACCGAGCAAACGGTCAGCCTCCTCGCGTAGCCACGAGCCGGGCTTCGGCTCAGCAAACTTATCGGTCCGCTCGCTGATCTTCGCGTTCCACAAGTGCAGGAACGTCGCGCCACTTAGCCTTTTGCGCACGTCATCGATCCGCTTCGGACGGAAGACGTCGCCGATGTCGGCGAAGTTGAACGGATAGTAGTCACTGGCCTCCGCAGCAAGGTGCAGCATCCCGTGCTTAGTCAGCACCTCGGTCAGCAGATTTGGTCCGGTGGTGCCCCACACTACGTCGCCGATCCTTCTCAGGCGCTCTGTTGCATTGAGACAGTCGTGCATCACCGGATGGCGTCGCGCGAAATGCATAATCGCATTGTTGACGAGCTCCGCGTCCTGATACCCGACGCAGGGCATCTGCTCACGGATAAACCCGACCAGCATCACGTCGGTGTCGATCCACCAACCACCGCGCTCGTACAACAGCTTGTAGCGGAAGTGATCGGCAAACACGCCGGGATGCCCAGCGAAGCAATCCACATTCTCGCGATACTCGCTCTGCGGCAGCAGCTCAGCCGCATTGCAAACAGTGACGCCCGGTAGCCTGGGCATGTCCGGATCGTAAGTGTGCAGATCGATCTCGTGACCAGCACCCGTAAAGGAGCGCAAACACAAAACCTCATAGGGGGAGATGCGACGGCCGCTCCAGAACGTCTGAAACTTCATTCGCGCAATTTCTGCCGCAGCCGCTCAGCCGTCTCGGCGGTGATGTACCACCCGTCACCCCATTGCGTTTCGATAGTCAAGCCGAACAGACGTAGCTTCTTGCGCAGCGTCACGATGTACTGGTCGATGATGTCGGGCTCGGGCTTGTCCACTTCCGGCCGCGCACCGTAGATCGCCTGATGGATAAAATCCCGCGACAGCACCTTGCTGGGCGAGGTGATCAGCATCGCCAGCAAGCAGGCCTCGCTCCTGGTCAGCCGCAATCGCTTGCGGTTCATGTCGACTACCGGCAGGCGAACGCCCAGGAGATACTCCAGCTCCTCGATGCGGTCGCGCAGTTCCTGCTCGGTCTTGAGCTCTTTCACCACAGGAGGCTGAAATCGATCCTTGGCAGCGAACTCGGCTACCAACTGGCGCTGGAGCGCCTGCAGCAGCTCCATGATGTCCTGCCTGCGCGTGCCGGTCATGGTGGCGCAGGCAGCAGCATGTCGCTACAGCCTGCCGAGTAACAGCAGGACAACGATGATTACCACGATGACACCGAGGACACCGCTCGGACCATAGCCCCAGCCGGCGGAATAGCCCCAGTGCGGCAGGCCGCCGACCAGGGCGAGCACGAGCAGCACAACCAGGATGGTCCAAAGCATTGCCGTTGCCTTTCGTGAAAAGGGGGACGCGGAGGCCGCTGACAGTCGGCCTCGCCAGTTCCCCAGATGTCGATCCATCCAGCCGCGCCGTCGGGGGGACTGGGGCGCTTTCGGCCTATCCACCCGGCTATTCACGGGCTCCAACCGGGCGCTGAGGGATGCCCTGCCCGTGCGTTACGCCCGACCCCCAGCGGCGGGCGTATCTTCAGACACCTAGTACATCAGCTCCCGAAACTTCTCGCGGATGAAGATCACGTTGTCGACGCAGCGGAAGACGAAGAAGTAGCCGACGCTTTCCAGGAGCCGCCTGATCGCGACGCTGTAGCCTTCGAGCTGCGGCATCACTTCAGCAATGATCACGTTCGGTGCGGTGCGCGCATAGTCGATGGTCTCAAGCACCGCCAGCTCCGATCCCTCGATGTCGATGGACAGCAGATCAGGGAATCGCCCGCCGCAATGCGCATCGACAATGTCCATGATCATCTCCACCTGCACCATCATCTGGTGCCGCTCGGTGAAGATCGGGTGCATGCCGCTGACGAGCGAATTGAGCCCGCGATTACGCTCGATCACATAGAACGGCTGCCGCCCGCGCTGGGGCCCGACGGCGCAGGCAAGATTGAGATCATCCGGCCGCGCGCGTTTGAAGTCATCCACCACCCCAGGTGTGGCATCGACGTTGACGCCGCGGCAGCCGCGCTCATAGAGCAGCGCTGTGTTGCTCAGCCGGACCGGATCGTAGGCTCCGACATCCAGATAGCTCGGCTGCTTCATCCCGAGCTGCCAGAAGATCGCCTGCAGCACCAGATCCTCGCCATGCTGGGCATAGGTATGTGGGCCAAAAAACAACTCGGGATTCAAGTAGTGCATCAGCTCACCCACGAGAGCGACGCATCATAGCGATACTTGCTCACGAGCTTGTTGAACGCGCCGCTGCTCGCATCGATCTGATCGAGATACTTGCCGGCCGGCCACGTCTCCGCCTCGTCCAGGTAGGCGCGATTCCAGTCGCCAGCCACGATGCGCACATTGCCGGCTTGCCACTGCGCGGCAAACGGATCGGCGCGAACCTCTTTGCTGCCACTGACGCGGTCGGCCTCGACAGTGTAGCCGGCGAGCATGCGCACGGTGTTCTCCGCGCTCTCCTTGCCGCCGGATCCCGGCTCCTGCTCCACGTAGATCTTGGTGATCGGGTAGAGCTCGCGGTCGGCCGCCGCGGTCTGCTTGATGACGCGCTCGCGGTCGAGCGCTGACCACTGGCCGCGGCGTACGTCGGCAACAACGAACGTGTCGTCGCGCATGCGCAGCAGCAGCACGCCGGCCGTGTAGGCTCCGCCGCCCGAGGTGCCGGCCTTGTCCCAGTAGCGCGCCGCCTTGCTGACATCGCGCATTGTCGGCCGCGCCGGCAGCACGCTGATCTTGTCCAGCGGAAACATGCTGCCGCCGGCAGCGATAGGCGTCTGCTGATACTCGGACAGCCACGACGCCTGCGTCATGAGCTGCTTGCGCTCGAGCAGGAAGTCGAGCGGCTTGTGCTCGGGAAACAGCGCCTCGCCGGCTTGGCGATAACCGGCGGCGACACTCCAGTCGTCGTCGTCAGCAACGGCGCTGTAGCGCAGCACCTTGGTGTCCGGGAACGCTTCCAGCCAGCGGCCGCTCGGATCGTCCAGCGACCAGCGCGTGGCGATCAGGATCATGCCGGCGTCTTTACTGAACCGCGGGAAGAAGTCGTCTGTCAGCCAATTCCAGGTCTTGTCGCGCTGCTGCTTGCTCGAGGCAGCCTCGCGGCCTTTCATCGGGTCATCGATGATGCCGACGTCGAGCCCCTGGCCGTTGATCTGGCCGGCGACCGTGGTGTTGCGAAAACTGCCCTTGTGGCCGCGAAACTCAATGATGTTCGTCGTGCGCCGCCAGCGATCCTGGGCCGAGGCCTCGACAGTCGGCAGCCGCGTCTTGAAGAACATCGCCCGATAAGCCGGGCTCATCATCTTGCGCTGGACCGCAAGGTTGGTGGTCTGACCCAGCTCGTCGCTGAACGAGGTGAAGATCTGCTTCAGGTCAGGATTGCGCCCCGCGAGCCAGCAAATGAAATCGCGGACCTGTTCAGACTTGCCGTGCTGCGGTGGTGCCTCGAGCACGATCTTCGGTCGCAGCCCCGCTTTGAGATCCAGGTAAAACTGCTGCAGGTGATAGGCGACGTCGCGCTGCCACCACGCCCGCAGCATCGTGGGGTTGATCGTCTTGCGAAACATCCAGAAGTCTACGCGGCCTTGCGACAGAATATACTTCTCGGCCTGCCATGCATCTCTCCGCGTATGCAGCAAGTCCAGCAATTCGCCACGCGGCACAGTCGTCTGATCCATCAGCCTAGGAACCTCCACCCAGGCATGCCCCACATATCCCAGTAGAGACGGGGCTGAGCGGTTTCAGCCCACATCCAGAGCGGCGTGGCAATCCAGCTCGGATCAGGTCTAACCCAGGCCCAGCCCATCAGCTCTGCCCCGGACTTGGCAGCGGCGTGAGTAGAGGCGGATCATCGCGCTCGAGCAAGAGATCAAGCGAGACTGCGAAATCGCCCATGTCGCGGCGGAGCTCCTCGGGCGTCTCGTAGCGCACGTTGAGATCGACCGCGGTGTTCTGCGTTATATCGACCTGGGCTGGCATCATTTTGCCGATGATGTCGGTCATGAACTGCAGCGGAAATCTTTGCGCCAGCATGGTCATGTAGCCCTCGGCCCCACCCAGCCCCGTGCCGTCGTAGCCGAAGCGCGCCATCGCCGCCCGCGCGAGGTTCGCCATGTGCAGGTAGGCCTCGGCCTGGAGCACCCTGGCGCTCTTGGTGGCCTTGCTCTTGCTCGGTGGCGCGTGCCCCTCGTCGGCCTCGAACTGCGGGTTGCCCTGGCGTCGCCAACCGTTCGGTGGTGCGCGGTAGTGCACGCGGTTCTGATCGAGCAATTGCTCTTCGCGTTTTGCTGGATCGGGCGGCTCTGTCTGCCGTATGCGTTCTGGTCGAGATTTGCGCTTTTTGGCCATGCTTCCGAACCCGCCCTCGGACGATTTCCGAGGCGTCAGCCGATCATTCCGAACCGCCTTATGGAGACAGCTCAACCGTTTACGGGAGACTGCCTGCTTGGTTCGTGCCTG
>Ga0105238_10002567_pt1 | contig 18131 bp, 24 predicted proteins | sample KBSC34metaG_FD_81526 | JGI IMG/M metagenome (GOLD analysis project Ga0105238, IMG submission 81526) | Corn rhizosphere microbial communities from Kellogg Biological Station, Michigan, USA - KBS C3-4 metaG | ecosystem: Host-associated > Plants > Roots > Rhizosphere > Soil | place: Michigan, USA... | reverse complement strand
CGCTCGACGCGGCGCTGCGCGTGCTCGCGAGACGGCTCGCGGTCGACATCGACGCTGAGGAGGCCGCCGCGCCAGTGCGCCAGGTCTTTCCCTTCGATCCCCGACGGCGGCGCATGTCGATGGTAGCTGGCAGTCGCGTCATTGTCCGTGGCGCACCCGAGGCGGTGCTCGACAGATGCCTCGGCGCCTCCAAAGCGTCGGAGGCCGTTTCGACGATGACACGCCGGGGCTTGCGCGTCATCGCGGTCGCGGCACGCGACTTGGAGGACCGTAAGAGCGTTTTGTCGTTCGACGACGCGGAAGCGGGGCTGGTGTTGCTTGGGCTGATCGGCATCGCGGACGCGCCGCGCGACGGCGTGGCTGGCGCCCTCGCGGCCTGCCGCAGGGCGGGCATTCGCGTGGCCATGGTGACCGGCGACCATCCCGACACCGCCAGGGCTGTCGGCGAGCAGGGTGGGATTGTGCACCCCGGACAGCGCATTCTTCGAAGGCAAGGACCTGCCGGCCGACGAACAGGTCCTGGGCGCCATGCTGGACCGCGACGGTGTCGTGGTGAGCCGCGTCTCGCCGGAAGACAAGCTCAGAATCGCGCGCGCCCTGCGTCTGCGCGGCCATGTCGTCGCGATGACCGGAGATGGCGTCAACGATGCGCCGGCGCTCCACGAGGCCGCGATCGGCGTGGCGATGGGTCGATCGGGCACCGACGTCGCGCGCGAGGCGGCGGATCTCGTGCTGCTCGACGACAATTTCGCCACGATCGTCGCCGCCGTCGAACAGGGCCGCACGACGTTTGCCAACGCCCGCCGATTCCTCACCTATCACCTCACCGACAACGTCGCGGAGCTGACACCCTTCGTCGTCTGGGCGTTGTCAGGAGGGCGCTTTCCGCTTGCCATCGGTGTGCTGCAGGTCCTCTGCCTGGACATCGGCACCGACGTCCTGCCGGCCGTGGCGCTTGGCGCCGAGCCGTCGAGTCCACGCGCCCTGGCGCGGGCCCCCGCGGGACGGCGATTGATCGACCCTCCGCTGCTCGTGCGCTCGCTGCTCGTGCTGGGGCTGACAGAAGCGGCGATCGAGATGACAGCCTTCCTCGGCGCGCTGCACGCGGGCGGTTGGCACATGGGTGCGGCGTTTCCTACCGGCGCATCCCTTCGGCCGGCATCCGGAGCGGCGTTCACCGCGGTGGTGGCCGGGCAGATGGCGAACGCGTTTGCATGCCGCAGCGCCACGTTGTGGCCCGGACGCCTCGGGTGGTTTTCCAACCGGTACCTGATCGTGGCCGTGGCGTGTGAAACGCTGCTGCTCGTGGCACTGCTCTATGTCGGACCGCTCGCGGCGACGATCGGGCAGGACGCCCCGCCCATCTCCGGCCTTCTCATCGCGCTCCTAGCGTTCCCCGCGGTTCTATTCGCCGACGCCGTCCACAAGTTCGTCGCGCGCCGGCGCCGCCCGACTCACTCGCCTCGGACCGGCGGTCCGCCCTGGACCGTTGTCAGTCGTCGGACGTGAGCGTGGCAGAGAACGCAGCTTGATGTCAGCGCCGTGTACTCCCGCAGCGCGGCGTCGATATTCCGGCTGGCCGCCGCATCTTGGAGCCCGCGCACCGACAGCACGAAGAACGTTGCCTGCTTCGCGTACTCCGGCTGAGCGCCCAAGTGCCACGAAACGATCTCCTTCTCGGTAATTCGGCTGAGCGCGTCGGCGTCGCGCTGGATGGCCGCGAAGTCGGCGGTCACGACAGCCTCGAGCAGCCGCTGTGTGTTCAACAGCTTGGCCCGCATGAGTGTCTTGAGTGTCGGGTTCTGGGCTGGCGCATGCCCAGGCGTCAAGACGAGCATGACACCCAGGAATAGCACCACGCGCGTGCGCAACATGTGTCACCTCCGCGACGAGATCAGGCCGGACTAAAGCCTGAGACACGCGTGCATGCGCCGAGCCATCGTCCCAGGCTCACGTTGGCGCAATTTGCGCCACGCGGGCTGAGCGTGTGCGGGAATATTCGCAGCGTTGTGAATCAGTCCCCACATGAGGTCTTTCTCTGTAGGCGACGGAAGGCCCGTCTGCTGCACTTCGCCGCGGTACGGTGATTGCCAAATGAGCAGTGTTCGGGGTCACCGATGACGATCACCAATATCCTCTGCCCGACTGACTTTTCCGAAGCGTCGGAACATGCCGTCGATTTGGCGGTGGCGATCGCCGCCGCATCCCATGCCAGGCTGGCCGCGATTCATGTGACCCGCGCAATGCCCATCCCCTCTGGCGTCGGCACGCCTGGCGGCTATTCGCTCGACGACGCCGAAATGGCAACACTGCGTCGCAAGACAGCGGCGTGCTTTTCGGCGGTGTCGGGCCCAGGCGGCGACGTCGACGTGTTTGTGGACGAGGGTTCCCCGGCTGACCGCATTCTGGAGCGAGCCGCCGTGCTGCCGGCCGACTTGATCGTCATGGGCACCCACGGCAGTCGTGGTTTCGAGCGCTTGGTACTGGGTTCGGTCACGGAGCGGGTGCTGCGACGCGCGCCCTGCCCGGTGCTGACCGTTCCGCCGCGCGCGCATGCGACCTCGCGTCTGCCGTTGCGCCGGCTCTTGTGTGCGATCGACTTCTCGGAGCCATCGCTGGCCGCTCTCGATTACGCGAAGTCGCTCGCCATCGAGTGGGACGCGGCCCTGACATTGCTGCACGTGCTCGAATGGCCCTGGAACGAACCGCCGCCACCCGACTTCGCCGAGCTGCCCGCACCACAGGGAGCGGCACTCGCCGAGTATCGCCGTTATCGCGAGACGATGGCGCTGGCCGAGCTCGGAGCGATGGCGTCAGCGTCGCCGGGAACGATACGTCTCCCTACCACGCGGCTTCGACACGGGAAGCCATACGTGCAGATTCTCGACGTCGCCGCCGAAGAGGGCAGCGATCTCATCGTCGTCGGCGTACATGGCAGGAATCCCATCGACCTCAGCGTGTTCGGCTCGACGACGAACCAGATTGTCCGGCGAGCGCCATGTCCGGTACTCACGCTGCGCCGATGAGCGCGGCAGCGTCTTGCTGATTCGACCTCGCAGAGGACTTCATGCCGAACTATTCCAATCTACGCGCGGAACTCGAATCGCGACTCGCCGAGATATCGTCGCGCGTGAGTCGTATCGAGGCCGATTTGCGCAGGACACCTGATCGCGACTGGACCGAGCAGGCCACGTTGCAGGAAAACGATGAAGTGCTCGGACAGCTCGACGAACTGGGTCGCGCAGAGGTCGCGGAGATCCATCGCGCGCTCAGGCGGATCGAGTCTGGCGATTACGGCATGTGCGTCAACTGCTGCCACCCGATCGACCACAAACGACTCGAGGCGTTGCCGTTGACCGAGAAGTGTGCCGCTTGTACGAAGTAGGGTAGCGCCGAGGGACGCTCTGATCGCACATGCACTTGCCGTCCACAGCCCTCAGGGCCCGCCGAGTCGCCATCGACACCTACCGTGAGAATGTCGTCTACCTGCGGCGGGACTGCCCCGTGTACCAGGCGGAAGGGTTCCAGGCGCTATCGAAGGTGGAGGTCAAGGCCAACGGCGCCGCCATCCTGGCCGTCCTCAACGTGGTCGATGACGAACGTATCGTCGGGGAACTCGAACTCGGGCTGTCCGAGGAGGCGTTTGCGCAGATGCAGGCACGGGACGGGACGCCCGTGACCATCGCTCACGCCGAACCCCCGCAGTCGATCGCGTCGCTCAAACGCAAGATCTCCGGCGAGCGGCTGTCGCGCGACGAGTACTCGGCGATGGTGCGCGACATTGCCGGTCATCGCTATTCGAAGATCGAGCTTGCGGCGTTCGTCGTCGCCTTGAGTCAGATGGACCTGGATCGGGACGAGGTATTCCATCTGGCCAAGGCGATGGTCGACGCCGGCCGCCGGCTCGATTGGCACGAACAGCCGGTCGTCGATAAGCACTGCATCGGGGGCATTCCAGGCAACCGCACGTCGATCCTCGTCGTCCCGATCGTGGCGGCGCACGGCATGCTGATGCCAAAGACCTCGAGCCGCGCCATCACCTCGCCGTCGGGCACGGCAGACACCATGGCGTGTCTTGCGGAAGTGGAATTGCCTTTCGACCGTATGGAAGCCATCGTCCGCGAGCATCGGGGGTGTCTGGCCTGGGGTGGCACCGCGACGCTTTCGCCCGCCGACGACATCCTGATCTCGGTCTCGCGGCCGCTGTCGCTCCGCGGCGCGTACGGCGCGAACGCTCGGCGCGGTCAACGTGACACTGGTGGCGCCTTATCTGGCCTACATGCGCCAGGATTGCGCGTTCACCCCCGGCGAGGCGGTCAGTCAGCTGCACGTCGGCGCGCTGTTGGCGGCGGCCTTCGATCGCGTGGTTACCGTCGATCCGCATTTGCACCGGATATCGTCGCTGGGTGACGTGCTGCCGGACACGGCGGCGGTCGCGCTGTCGGCAGCCCCCGCCATTGGACGCTTCCTCAGGGGGCGAGCCGCGGGGGCGCTCCTCGTCGGCCCCGACGAGGAGTCCCGTCAGTGGGTGCAGAGCACGGCGGAAGCCGCGGGGCTGGAATGGGCCGTCGGCCGCAAGGTGCGTCGAGGCGATCGCCGGGTTGCGGTGAAGCTGCCCGAGGTCCCGCTGCGCCATCGGCACGTGGTGCTCGTCGACGACATGATCAGCACCGGCCGCACCTTGGTCGAGGCCGCACACTCACTCAAGAGGGCTGGCGCCGCGCGGGTAGACGTGGCGGCAACCCATGCCCTCTTTTCACCGGATGTCGGACGGGCCCTGCACGCCGCCGGCGTACGGCGGATCTGGACCACCGACTCTGTCCGTCACCGGACGAACTCCATCCAGCTTGCGGCGCTGCTAGGAGACGTACTCCGAGCGACGACTCCGCAGTAGGGCGGCCAGTGGACTTTCAACTGGCCATGGTCGTTGCTGCGCGGAACCACATCAGCAAGGTCAACGGCAGGACGAGTAGCGGAGGAATTCCCAGGAGCCGCAAAAGTTCGCGCGTGTGCGGACGTCGCTCGATGATCAGAAGCAGACAGGCCGCGCGGGGAGGCCGCGCCCGCGGCGGAACGACATTTGAACCACCTGCGCTCATCGAGGTGATCAATGGGGCAGCAGCGCGCGTTCGTGTTCGTAGCGGTGATGATGGTTGGAATGGGGCACGTCGTTCTAGCGGCCCAAGGACCGCGCTCCGCGACGCCCGCTCTTGTCCCGGAGTCACTGGCCGGCTCGGTGTCGTTTGACCTTTACTGCGCCAGCTGCCACGGTCGAACAGGAAAGGGTGACGGACCGACTGCCGCTTCGCTGAAGACGCGTCCCGCCGACCTGACAATCCTGGCGCGCCGGAACGGCGGCACTTTCCCCAAGCAGCGAGTCTTCCAGTTCGTCGAAGGGACGGAACGGGCGGTGGCGCACGGCAGTCCTGACATGCCGGTGTGGGGACCCACGCTACGGGCACTGGACCCGTCGGCGGCGCGCGTCAACGTGCGCCTGTCCAATCTCGTGGCCTTCGTCGAGTCGATTCAGGACGTCGCCCCTGTCGCGTCAAGCCCTCACCTGTCCACCGGCGAGGGCTCCGCTCTATTCGCATCGTTCTGCGTCAACTGTCACGGCCGGTCGGGGCGCGGCGACGGCCCGATGGCGACCGAACTGCGGAGAGTCCCGCCTGATCTCACGATGCTGGCCGCCCACAATGGCGACCGGTTCCCAACGGAGCGTGTCCGTCAGATCGTGACGGGCAGCGGACCTGCGGCCCACGGCGACCGCATCATGCCCGTCTGGGGTGATGCGTTCAGTCGCCTCGGCGAGTCACGTGCCGGCGCCGAAGCCCGCATCGACGCCATCGTGCGATATCTGGAACTCTTACAACAGCGGCGCGGCTGATCGTCGCCGCCCAGGACACGCCAATCGCCATGATTCGCTACTTTCGCCGTGTCATCGGAGCCGTTCTCCTCGACGTGACGGCTTACGAGGACGTCGAGGCCGACACCAGTGCGACATCTCACGCCTGCCTGACGGTGCTGTTGTCGAGCGCTACAACGGCGGTGGGGATCCAGAGGCTCTGGCCCGGCGCGGCATCCCTTCCGGAACTCGCGATCGGCGCACTTCTGGCCTGGGCGTCGTGGGCGCTCTTGACCTTCGAGGTCGGCGCGCGTCTATTGCCGGGCCACGGACGCACGCCGATGTCGGGGAGCTGCTGCGTACACTTGGTTTTGCCGCGTCACCGGCGCTGCTGCTGGTGTTCGGGATCATCCCCGGCATGACGGTGCCGATTGTGACGCTCGTGATGCTGTGGTTGGTCGTCACCATGGTGGTCGCCGTGCGTCAGGCGCTCGACTATTCGAGTACCGCCCGCGCTATTGCCGTATGCCTGGTGGGATGGGGGCTGACGATCGCCATCGGCCTTGTCGGAGCGTTCCTGTTTGCACCGTCGGTGAGCTAAACGGACGCGGCTGGCGTCGCGTGGCAGCGAACTATTCAGCGGCCAGGGAAAGATTCCCCATTGAGGCCACCATGACTCCGATCAGTCACATGCTGTGCCCTATCGACTTCTCGGATCGTGAGGGTTGCCGTGGAGCGACAGGCCGACCTGATCGTCATGGGCGTCCATGGTCGCGGCGTCGTGGATTTGATGGTCTTCGGCTCCACGACAGCACACGTCGTCCGCGCCGCTCGACGTCCCGTGCTCGTGGTGCACTCCGAAGACGGCGCCGCAGCGCTGCGCCAGTACCGACAGACCGGCGACTTGGCGGTTGCCGCCGATCAACGGGCTGTGTAAGAGGCGGCCCTCTGCACGCGTGAGGAGAGTGTCGTGGTCATCCAACCTTCCATCCTGTGTCCGACCGACTACTCCGAGGCATCCGTCGGCGCGCTTCGGTATGCACTGGCACTCGGGGAGCACTTTGCCACTCGCGTGATCGTCCTGTCTGTCGAAGATCCGCTCCTCACGAAGGCTCAGGAGGTTCACGCAGGCGTCAAATGGACGCCGGCGGTGTCTGCGCAGGAGGTGGCGAGCTTCGTGGCGAAGGCGGTTGGCAATGAGATGCCGGCGTTGGCCCGGTGCGAGTACGAGGCAGCGGTTGGCAAACCGGCAGCCGAGATCCTTCGCATCGCCCGTGAACGCTCGTGCGATCTGGTCGTCATGAGCTCACATGGCCGCAGCGGTGTTCGAAAGCTGTTCTTCGGCTCGACCACCGAACGTGTCCTACGGGAGACATCGTCGCCCGTCCTCGTCACGCCACCTACGGATCCTGGTCCACTCCGCCTCGAGGACGCCCCGCGCCTGGTGGCTCGCCTGGTCGCCCCGGTCGACTTGTCGCCAAGTTCGAGCTACCAGGCCGACGTCGCGGGATCGCTTGCCGCGGCCCTGGAGATCCCGCTGCTTCTGGTTCACGTTCTCGAGCCGGTGGAGGCACGAGGCTTCACCAGGAGCTACGTGACGACCATCGAAGCGGAGCGACGATCGGCGGCCGAGGCCGCCCTCGGTCGGATCGTGACGCGCCACCAGGGTTTGCACGCGTCTCCGTGGCTCGGCCCCAGAATGGGCTCTGTGACGTACCGCACGCTGTGTCTCTCTACGGCACTCGTGCTTGCCCTCCCACCCAAACACGTTTCGTCGCGAGAGGAGAGGGTGGCGTATGCGGACGATGGTGCTGAATCGAGCCGGCTCCGGAGCCGTCGAACCGCGTGACATGAACCTGCCCTTCACGCCCGATCAGTTCTTCGACGTCTTCGCACAATACAATCGATCGTTCGGAAGCGTGGCCCTTCTGTGGTGGATCGGGAGCGCCACGGCGCTCATGACCGCACTGTGGCGCCCACGTGAATGGACGGGCCCTCTCATCGCGCTGCTGGCCGCCTTGTGGTTCTGGAACGCCGGCGTGTATCACGCCCTTCTGTTCACAGCCATCAACCCCGCGGCCTGGGTCTTCGCCATGCTGTTCGCCATCGAAGGCGTGCTGTTGTCATGGGCAGGCGCTCGCGGCGGTATCGGCTGGTTGTGTCCGCGGGCTCCACTCTCGACTGCCGGTGCCGTGTTGGCGATTTATGCCCTGGCGTACCCATTAGCCAACCTTGCGCTGGGACACCCGTATCCACACACGCCGACGTTTGGCGTGCCATGCCCCACGACGATCCTGACGATCGGGGTTCTGTTGATGCTGCGAGACCATCCGCCGCTCGCGCTGGTGCTGGTTCCCGGGGTGTGGGCGGTCATCGGCGGCGCCTCGGCGTGGCTGTTCGGCGTGTGGACCGACATTCCACTGCTGGTTGCGGGCGGATTGCTCATCGCCGATCGGTTCATCCGTCGGCGCCGGCGGCTCGAACGCTACGCGTGACGATGTGGGAACATCTGCAGGTATGCATACTGGGTGCTCGTATCTTGGACTCAGGCTACCGCATCCGTTCATCGCCGGCGCGTCGCCGATGGGATACAGCCTGGACCGCATCAAGCGTCTCGAAGACGCCGGGTGCGCGGCCGTCGTGCTGCACTCGCTGTTCGAAGAACAGTTTTCACTCCCTCGAGAGCGGCATATCCAGCACACGAACCGCGACGATCCGCGCTTCGCGAGTGTCCGGGCCGAATACCCCTCCTCGGAGAGCTACCGGTTCGGACCCCACGAATACGCGGAGCACGTCGTCAAAGCCAAGGCCGCGGTCAAGATTCCGATCATCGCGTCCTTGAACGGTCACAGCGGTGAATCGTGGTTGAAGTTCGCGCAAGTGATCGAGCAGGCGCACCCCGACGCACTCGAGTTCAACTACTACGATGTCGAAGCCAGCTTTTCGATGGGGGCGGCTGCGATCGAAGAGCGCCTGAGCAGCACCGTCCACAACCTGACGCAGTTGTTGGCCATTCCCGTGGCGGTGAAGTTGACGCCGCACTATACGTCGCTTGGCCACCTGGCACTGCGACTGTCGGAAGCGGGAGCCGCAGGACTGGTCCTCTTCAACCGCTTTTATCAGTCGGACATCCAGACCCGCACGATGGAGATGGTGCCGCAAGCGGAGCTCTCGACGAACGCCGAGCTGCCCTTGCGTCTTCACTGGCTGGCGCTGCTACACGGGCGCCTGTCGCTATCGCTCGCGGCCAGCGGCGGCGTCAGCACACCGGATGACGGCATCAAAGCCATCCTCGCGGGAGCGGATGCGGTGCAGCTCGTATCCGCTCTGTTGAGGCATGGGCCGGGACACATTGCTGCGATGCGCCAGGGGCTCGAACGTTGGCTCCAGGCGCAACAGATCGACTCTGTAGAGGCGATGCGCGGGCGTGCGAGTCTTGCCCACAGCGCGGATCCCTCTGCGTTCGAGCGGGCGCATTACATCCGCACGCTTCAGAGCTGGATGCGCTGAGCCGGAGCTCAGGCGTCGCCGGTATCCGGATAGTCGCTCAGGTGCCCCCCCGGCACTGCCGTCCTGAGGGCGTTGAGGACGGCCGCCAGATCAATGACCTCTTGAAGGCACGCGCCCGCCACTGGCGGGAGAGCGCCGGTGCAGGCGAGAAGCATTCCGCCCACGCTCAGCGCCATTCCGCCCACTGCGCTCTGTAGTGCGATCCGTCGCATACGCCGCGCGAGATGGAACAGCTCGTCGACTCGGCGCAACGACGTGTCCAGAATGACGGCGTCGGCCGCTTCGGCGGTGATTTCGCTCTGATGTCCGAAGGCGAGTCCTACCGTGGCCGCGGTCAGCGCCGGGGCATCGTTGATCCCGTCGCCTATGAAGAGCGTCGGCGCGCGGCGCGCCTCTTCGCGGGTAATGGCGACCTTTTCCTCCGGGCTGCGCCCGCCGTACACCTCGGTGATGCCGACCCGTTCGGCGAGATAGCGAACTTCCGGCTCGCGATCGCCCGAGACGAGCAGAATGCGATCGAGATGGTGCCGCGGTTTCAGATGCTGAATGAACGGACGGCTGTCGGTCCGCGGCGCGTCGTGAAACCGGTAGGTTGCCGCGTACGTGTCGTCGACGAGCACGACGCACTCAAGACCCGAGGCTGATGGTGGCAGGGCATCTGCGAATCCCGCCGCGACGGCCTGCTTGCGTCCGATGATTCGCACCGCCCGTTCGTTGACACGCCCTTCGAGCCCGTGCCCCGGCCGTTCACGAACCTCCGTTGCGTCGAGCAGTCGCAGGTGTTGTCGTTCGGCTGCCCGACGGATCGCTGGCGCCAGCGGATGCTTCGAATAACGTTCGAGGCTTGCCGCGAGCTGCAGCGTGCCGAGGTCGTCGACGCCGGCGGCCACGGCGCGGTCAGTGAGTGCAGGGGCGCCGAATGTGAGCGTGCCCGTCTTGTCGAGCACAATGGTTCGGCAGCTGCTGATCTGCTCTAGCACGGCGGGATTGCGAATGACGATGCTGCGCTTCGCCGCGAGCGAGACGGCACCGACGATCGCGACTGGAATGGCGATCAGGAGCGGACACGGTGTCGCCACCACCAGCACGGCAAGGAAGCGAACAGGGTCTGCCGTCGCCAGCCACGCCGCGCCGGCAATCGAAAGCGCCAACGGTGTGTACCAGGCCCCGAGTCGATCGCCGAGCCGACGCAGCTGAGGCCGCCGCTGCTCGGCGTCTCGCAATACGTTCATGATGCGGGCGTAGCGCGAGTCGCCAGCGAGTCGTGTGGCGCGCAGCGTCAGCGCGTTGTCGCCATTGATGGCGCCCGAAAAGACTTCTGAGCCGCTCGCCTTCGGCATGAGGAACGGTTCCCCCGTGAGATAGGACTCGTCCATAACGCCGTGACCGTCCGTGACGATGCCGTCGACCGGGCAGATCTCGTGCGGGTAGACGATCAGCTCGTCGTCGATCCGCACCGCATCGAGCGATACCTCTTCCACGGCACCGCTCCGCCGTCGATGGGCCACGTTCGGCATCCGGTTGGCGAGCGCGCGCAGCACGTCGGACGCCCGTCCAACGGCGTAGGTTTCAAGCGCCTGGCCGCTCGATAGCATCAACACGACAAATGCGCCGGCGAGGTACTCCCCGAGGAGGGTGGCGGCAACGATCGACACGCCCGCAAGGAGGTCGGAGCCGAACTGGCCGCGGACGGCGTGCACGGCGAGCGAGTAGACCAGTGGAACGCCACCGGCGGCGAGCACCAGCAGTAACGGTAGTCGCTGAACAGCGGGCGAACTCTCGATCGCCCACCGCAATCCCAGGTGGACCAGAATGCCCGTCAGGGCCAGGCCCGCGATGAGCGTAGCGCGGTTCAAGCCGGGTGCTCGGCCAGTTCCTTGATGGTCAGCATCATGCGGCGTTGCATGATGAAATGGGGCAGTTCGAAGGCGGCGAGGTTGATCGCCGCCGCCCACGCGGGAATCCGGCCGTGGCTGATCGTCGAGCGAATCAAGAACCGCGTGCCGCCGTCGGGCGTCGGCAGCAGCACGAACGCGCCCCAATTCTCCAGGACGAGCGCCCGGCCGGGTTCGAATCGGGAGACAGTCCATCCGAGACGGGGGCCGAACAGGCCGCCAAGATAGTTGATTTGCGTCGCCGGCACCAGGTCGCCGGTCTGGCGCGTCTGCCATTCGCGCCGAAGCTCGCGGACGTTGTGGATCTCGTCTCCGAACAGCCGCTCCAGGGCATCGTAGCTGTAGAAGCCAGCGCGATCCTGCCCCAGTTGCGCCAGCCACGGCCAGACGGTGTCTGGAGACGCCTGGATGGTGACGCCAGACAGAATCTCGAATTCCGGGTGACGCGGGCTGCGATCGCCAGGCAACGCGAGCTGCCATTCCTGTGGGCTGGCGCCCCACGTTCGGTAGTGAGGCCAGAACCCGGTGGCCAGAGCAATCCAGGCCAGGAAGGCGAGGCCGAGTGCGTCACCCACCTTGTGCAACGGGCCGACAGGTGAGCGCCGACTGCTCGACGCGGACGACCACAGCCAGACCGCCATCGGCAGGGCGAGGCTCAGGACCACGCCGACCCATAGATCCCCCGATCGCAACACCACTTGCGCGACGAGCGCGCACAGACCGGCGGCAACCGCGAGCGAGGTGGCCAGCTGACGAAGGGGCCGGACGCCCAGAACGGCCAGGCCCGCCGCCACGAACCCCGCGATCGCGCCGACGTACAACGCCGCGTTGGCAGGCGCCCAGATGCCGGGGGCGACCGCGTCGACCGCTCGCATCGGAAGCACGGCATTCGCCAATCCATGAAAGATGAGTGTGGCCCCCAGCGCCGCCCGCACCAGCCGCCGGCGGAGCGATCGTTGCTGCGGGGCTGCCGCTGTCATGGCGGCCTGGCTTTGCGGCGCGGCCGCGATGCGCGCCGCGTTCCGATCGATGAAGTCGTCGACGAAGCGGCGCAGATCGTTCCAGTCCGTGTATTCGAAATCGCGACTGGTATCGGTGTCACCGCCCGCCTTGCTCGCGATTCGTTTCATGACGAATCGCTTGATCCAGCCGTATTGCGTGTACGGAAGCGCCCCCGCCACCACCTTGGTTTCGTCCGGTTGCCATCCGGTGCGCGTGAGGAAGCGCTGCCGAATCGACCAGAGGTCCGCATCGACAGCGGCCTCGTGTTGCAAGACCCCCAGGCAGACAGACAGAAATGCGCTCGGACGGGTCGAGAGCAGCGGCGATGCGGCGGTGACCCATCGCGCGACGGACCGCTGATAGCCGCCGGCATGGACCGATGCCGCTACGAAGACCGCGTCATAGTCGCCTTTCATTGGCGCGTCGGACGCCTGCGCCACCTCGACGGCGAATCCTTTCGAGCGCAACGCCTCCCCGACGAAATTTGCGATCTTGGCCGTGTGGCCGTCGGTGGTTCCGTAGATGACGAGCAGTCGAGACATCGGTGGCCTCCGATTCGGCAGGCAGCCGCTACTGTGCCGGCCCTTCCTGGATCTGCTCCAGATAGGCGACGAGTGCGTCGATACGTGTGCCCGCGCCCGGATCACGCGGACGCAACCGTCGAAACAGCTCACCGTAGATCGGCATGTCATGCGACCCATGCGACGGGACGCCGTCGCCCCTGATCGCCCGGATGGTCGCCTCGCGCGGAAACACGCCGCGATTGCGTATCGAGAGCGTGCGCAAGTTCGGGGCGGGTGTGCGGAGGGCGAATGTGAACGGCCCGCTCCCGCGCCCGCTCGGTCCATGGCAACTCCAGCAGTAGTTGCGGTACAGCGAGCTGCCGTCAGGGTCGGCCGCCGGCAGCGCGGTCAGTCCCCCCGGTGGCAGCTGGATCGATGCGAGGAACGACAGCAGATTGTGAAGGCGCGTATTGTCGCGTTCGTCCGGACCGCCGGCGGTTCGAAAGAGCGGCCCCCAGATCGGCATGTCTGGCGTTCCGTGGGCCGCGGCTCTCGTGGCATCGACGATCGAGGCGGTGACGCGTTCAGCCGGGAACACGCCGTTGTTGCGCCGCGCAAGAATGGTGAGATCGGCCGGAGCCGTGCGTAGAGTCTTGGCGGTGGGACCATCGCCGCGTCCTGACGGGCCGTGGCAGGAGGCGCAATACCGGTCGAACGACGCTGGCCCGTCGAGCGATTCCTCGAGGGCTGGCACGCTGGCGGTCGCGCTCTGACGTCCGGCCGCCGTGGTTGACGCCCAGGCCGCAAGCAGCGCGACGATCCCCGCCGCGTCCACGCGCATGGCTACGCGGCCTTTGCCCCGCGCGCCGGCGATTCGCCGCGCACCGTCAAGACCGGACACGCCGCCGTCCGCACCACACGCTCGGCCACGCTGCCCATCAGGAGATGAGCCACGCCGTGGCGACCGTGCGTGCCCATCACAATCAGGTCGGCCTTCTGCTCGCGAGCATGGTCCACGATGGCCTGCGCCGCGAGGCCCGTCAGGATCGTCGAGCTCACGTCGGGGCGACCGGCGCGCGAGACGCGTTCGGCCAGATGCTGACGGACGCTCGTGAGGATCTCGTCGCGGATCTCGGCCGGCATCGGCACGTACTGCTCCGAATATAGCGTCCGTTCGAAGGGATCGTCGAAGACGTGCACGAGCGACACGGTCGCGCCGAAGGCCTTCCCGAGCTCGAGGGCGTAGGTCAGCGCCTGATCGGCCGCTTCACTGAAATCGGTGGGGACGAGGATGCGTGTGATCGTGTTCATGTCGCAGGAGTGAGCAGATCGCATGCCAGCGATCGAGCCACGGGCTGCCGGCGACGATATCTGTGGCTGATGCAGAAGGTGCAGATTATTCCCCGGGCGACGGAATCCTTCGCAGGTAGACCGACCCGGCGCGGTCGAACACGCTCGTCTGGCGCGGATGGGCCGACCGGAGCATCGAGGGAGTGATCAACCAAGCCTTGATGCGCGAAAGAATCGGCGCCGCCGTCACTCGCATTCTCGCGGCATTCCCGGCCATTTAGGCAGGGGGACGGTACCCGGCGCGGCTTCGAGTTCTTACCTGGGCCAGCCGGTTCTTTGGAATCAGCGACGGCCGGAAGGTTGTTGTCACCGTGCTGCAACAGGCCGCCAGGTAAGGACCCCTCAGCCCTCTGACCCAAACGCAATATACGAATCCGGATGTATGCGGCGCACCACGTGCGCATCCACCAACGTCTTGACGACCACATCGCACAGCAGTGCGTCTATTCCCCACAAGCGCTGCATCTGCTCGCGGGTAAGCATCAGTCCAGGCATTTCGCGGTAATCGGCCCGAACGCGCCGCAACAGAGCAAGGAGCTCCGGGTTGGCACTCTCCGGGCTTGTCGTTACGCGTCCAGGTTGTCGGCTCACGGTGGTCTCACCGTTCGGCCGCGGTGACGTCGACCTTTGCCCGCTCGGCCAGCGGGGCCGTGACACGCAGGAGGCCGTTGCGGACCTCGGCTTTCACACGCTTCGGATCTACTGGTTCCGGAAAGCGCAGCGAACGGAACAGGGGACCGTTGGCAAACTCGCAGGTGAGCACGTGATCGTCCGGCTCGGGCGAGGGGTGGCCATGGTGCAAGGTGGCGGCGATGAGCAGCTCGCTCGAGGACGCCTGAAGGTCGATCTGAGAGGCCTCGACACCAGCAACCGCGGCCTCGACGATGTAGGTTCCATTCGTGCGTCGCAGCTCGATCGCCGGACGCCAGACCATCTGCTGTTCGGCGTGGAGCCAGTCGTCGAGTGCGCGCCCCGTGGTCGCGCCGCGCCTACGCCACACTTCGTGCGCGCGGGTCGCGATGCGCTGCTGGAGAGCCTCGACCTGGTCGGCGAGGCTCTCCACGATTCGCGTCTTGATCCGCATAGCCGCCCTTCAGACGGACGCGATCTTGGCCGCCAGGTGGTGCTCGCCGCGAACGGCCTGCAGCGTGTCGATCACCGCTCGATCCGCCACCAGCTGCGCCGGCCCGGCAGCCATGGCGAGGTCGTCCACGGAGATGACGCCCAGCACGGTCCCCCCGAATCCCTCGACCGGCACCCGCCTGACACGGTGCTGTCGCATTGTCGCAAGGACAGCTTCGATGTCATCTTCCGGACTGCACGTATACGCCGGGCGCTGCACGACGTCTCCGACGCAGAGCTCCGCCGCGCGCTGGTTTCGCGTAGCCAACGCGATGTACAGATCGCGGTCGGTGACCACGCCCACCAACTTCCCCTCTTCGAGGACGGGAAGCAGCCCGCAGTCCGCCGACAGCATGAGCTCGGCAGCGGCAGCGAGGTTCGTCTGTGTCGAACATGTGGCCGGCGCGCCGGTCATCAGATCTTTGGCTTTCATTGCACCCTCCTTCAGGCCGCGGCCTTCGCATTCCCTCTCTCGAGAAACGCATCTCGACGTGCGCTCTTCGTAAAGGCAACAGCGATGCCAGCGCGTGCGTCTCGTGAAGCAGGTGTCCGCGGTGCCTCGAAGGCGCTTACTGCGCCGTGGGAGTGGGGATAGTTCGCCAGCGCAGGGAAACTTTCCGGAGCCGCGTGTCGCTAGCTCTCGCCGTACCCTCGGGGCGCGATGCTCGTCAGCTTTCCATTGGACCTGTCCCAGATGTCCACCTTGTGACGGGTGGCATAGGTGCGAGCAAGCTTCAGTGCCTGAGCGTGACTCTCGCATGACAACTGAGGCTGTTTGTCGAGACGCGCGATCGTGTAGCGGACGCTCGGATGGCGCGCCTCTCGCTCGATCACGATGTCTCCCGGCTTGGGGCGGTGGTCGGCACAGGAAACGCGCACAGGTGTCGGGCCAGATTCGCGGCTCTCGGCCAATTTCGACACCCACGCACGCTGGTTGCGGTCGAACATTGGAACGCTCCTGTTGGTTGAGGAGTCCGATCGTGCGTCACCGCTGCCTGGGTGTCGGTATGCTGGATGACAGTTTCGGATCAGTAGCCAAGGAGGCGGCGCTGCTCGTCTGTCATGGCCCGGTAACATTCGCAGCACGCCGCTTCGAGCTTCCGCCGATCGCGGATCAGTACTCGTCCTCGTGTCTCGTTGACCAGCCCGGCCCGATGAAGCGCGCGGAGGGTGAGCGTCACGGTGGGGCGGTGAACGCCAAGCATCGTGGCGATGAGCTCATGCGTCAGCGGGATAGCGTCGTCTTCGACGAGGTCGTTCACGGTGAGCAGCCACCGGATGCAACGCTGTTCGACCGAATGAAACATGTTGCACGCAGACATCTGCATGCTGCGAATCAGCAGGACCTGAGCATAACGAGCGATCGCCGAGTGCAACGATTCGAGCGTCTGAATCTCGCGACGCAGCGTGTCGGCGCCGATCCGCAGGCACAGTCCGGGAATTTGTACGATGCCGTCGCACGACATGGTGGTGATGCCTGGAAAGACCGCGGTTCCCGCCAGGCCGTCGCGTCCCACGAGGCCGACTTCCAGCGTCTCGCCGGTCTCGAGCCGCGAGACGAATGAGATCACGGCCGATACCGGAAAGTAGACGACCCGCAGCGGTTCATGGGCGCGGAACAGCACCTCTTTGCGTTCGAGGTGCACGGACTCCAGTTCCTTGACGAAGCGGGCGAGTGCGGACGGCTCGAGGCCTGCGAGCAGCTTGTTTCGACCGAGGAGCGACGCAACCGATGTCGCGGTGCTCGCTGGGATATCGACCTTCCGGCCGGCCACGCCAGTGCTTCGCGATCTCATGGGATCCGACTGGGCAAATCGGGTGCCGCCCAGGCATCAGCAAACTCTTGGAAATCGACATATCAGCCGCCGCACTTCACGGTGACTGCGGACTTTTTCGTGCGAGCGACGAGGAATTCCGCCGGGCCATACCCGGGTTCATAACGAATGCGCGCGAATGTCGCTGGCACCGTTCGTGAAACATGTCCCTCTATGTCGACGGGTGTGCGGCGACCTCGAATTGGTTCGACACGGGACGGACGCCGTTCGCGTCTTGATCGTGGACGACGAAATGCTCATTCGGTGGGCGCTTGGTCAGGCGCTCGGCGCCCATCGCTGCGTAGTGACCGAGGCCGCCACTGCACGGGAGGCGCTCGCCGCCGTCCGCGCCCACGATTTCGATGTCGTGGTAATGGACTACCGCCTCCCCGATACGACGCATCTCGAATTGCTGCGCGAGGTTCGGGCGTTATCGCCGGCGAGCCATGTCGTCATGATGACCGCCTTCGGCACGCCGGAGACGCTCAACGAGGCGATGGAGCTGGGCGTGAGCCGTGTGCTCGAAAAGCCGATCGATCTCGATGTGGCCACACGGGCCATTCTCGACATCTGAGAGGTCGATGATGGAGAAAATTCATGGAGCCCCGAGCAAGGAGACTGCTCCGAAGCCTTTCTATGCGGACGGTGGGTGGTGCTCGCGAGCCTCGCAATCGTTGCCGCGAGGCCACTCGCTGCGGATAGCTCGCTCCCCATTCAGGGGACGATTGCCCTGAAGGGCACGATGACCAGCTTCTATCGCGGGCTCAACACGCTCGCGAAAAACGTTCTTATCGGCTTACCGTAATGCTGGTTTGAGTGTCCAACGGACCAAACTGATCCCTGCCAACGCCTTTTGGGGCGGTCGGGATTACCAGCTTCACCCAAACGGTATCCGCACCCTTGAAATACGAAGTCTCGGTCGCCTTGCGCAGGGCGTCGAGGCTGTCCTGTTGCTTCCCGGAGGCCGCGTTCGTGAAACCCGGCAGCTCGAACACGACCCATGAGTCTTTGGCCATTTCGGTCAAGCTGATAGCAACTTCCGGTCTTTCGGTCTTCACACGGATCTCGGTACCGGCGCGCACGGTGCTCT
>Ga0105238_10002566_pt1 | contig 18133 bp, 29 predicted proteins | sample KBSC34metaG_FD_81526 | JGI IMG/M metagenome (GOLD analysis project Ga0105238, IMG submission 81526) | Corn rhizosphere microbial communities from Kellogg Biological Station, Michigan, USA - KBS C3-4 metaG | ecosystem: Host-associated > Plants > Roots > Rhizosphere > Soil | place: Michigan, USA... | reverse complement strand
GGAGTGTCGTACGCACGGCGGCGAGACCTTCACCCGCTGCATCGAAAACTTGAAGGCCATCGCTCGCAACACGACCTATCGCCACACCGACGTCGGCACAGTGAAGCTGTCCAAGGATTGGGATGGCTTCTACTTCCGCATTATCACGCCGCGGGGGTCGTGCAGCTTGAACGGTGGCGTCATCAATCATGGGCGCGACGGCGAGCACAGCTGGTCGACGCACACGTAAGATGCCTCATGGAGTTTGAGGAGCTGGTACGCATCATTCGGCAGCGTCGCGCGTTTGACATGCCCCTGGCGGAGATTCACGATCGGTTCGTGGATTCGCTGGACGTACCCTGACGAGTAGACTCGAAGAATAGCGCGGACATCCGCGCCGATTGCCTGTTAGATCAACGGACATACTTCCTACGGGAACGGCACGCCAATTATCTAACCGGCAATCGGCGGAGGTGTTACGATGCTCGCGATGCTTCATCCCCTGACGTTGGCGGGCCACCCTACGCCACATCTTCACGGCAGTGACGCGGCTTGGCTCATCGTCTTGAGCGCGTTTGCGTGCGCGTGGATTGGCTATGAGTGGCACTGCGATAGGCGTCGCAAGTGAGTCAGTACAGCGACGAGATCGTAAAGCTGCCCGCCAATCTGCCCGATCGTCCGTGCGCGGGCGACGTTGTGCGCCTGGTGGCGCCGGGTTGGGAGTGGGGCATGGTTAACAAAGAGAGCTGTTACATCGGCGCCATAGGCATGATCGGCGGTGAGACGGGCAAGTCTAGAGACCACGCCGATATCACGTTTCGATTCTCTGCTCACATTGATCAGTATGTGAGCTGTTCGGGTGGACCGGGCACGATTCACACGGACATGAGCAAGCTTCGCCCGACTGATGAGGTTATCCTCGTCGAGGCGTGGCGCTGGATTGATGGACGGGCAGCGCGCGACAACGCGCTGCACTACCGGCGCGAAGCGCGTGTCTGGGAGTGGGACGGACAATGAAATCAAAGTCGTATCAGGATGTGATGCAAGCTATTCGCGACGGTCAGGATGAAGATACGATTGAAGCCATGATCTTTGACGAAAAAGCTTGTCTGACTGATACGCAGATGGCAGACCTGCGCGCCGAATTGCAGCAACGCGAAATTTTCGCTGAAAAAGATCGGCTCTTCGCCGAGCGTCAAGCGTCCGGCGAGTGGCCGATTAAGACGTGCAAGGATTGTAAGAGCGGCGCGTGTTGCATGCGCACGTGGCATCACGTCGGCGATTGCTGCGTGCACTGCGGTCTCGACGAGAGAAACTTGTCGCGTCATCACGACGTGTGCACGTTTTGTGGGTTTCTGCGGAAAGCTCACGGCGTCAACGTTCGCGCTTGCAGCAACTTTACGAAGTAAGTTGTCGCGCGTAAGGTTCCTTGCGCTGACAGTCGCTTGGTGAACGCGTGGTCGTATTCTCGGTGCTGACGAGAGCATTGCCACTACGCGGCAGCAGCCAAGCGGCTGTCAGTGGAGGGAATCATGTCTGTGAACGAAACCGCCGGCCAGAAGATGGCGGCAGAAGTCGGCGCGCTACTCAAGGCGCGCAACGCCCTCTTGTGGGTGGTCTCATCCGAGGAGAAACGCGTCGAGCGCGCGCTCATCAGCGCGGCTGCCGCCAAAGGCGTCGATTATCCTGTGCGCCTGTGGGATTGCATCAAAGGTGTGACGGACGTCAGCGGCAAGGAATTGCCGTTGGGACGGCAGACGCAAGATCTAGGGCAAACGCTCGAGATCATCGACAAGTCGCGCGAACGCGCCGCGTGGATTCTGCGGGACGCGCACAAGTGGATGGACCCGATGAACCTGCGCGCCTTGCGCAACCTGGCCAAGTCGCTGCCGACGTTCACACGAAACGAGGCGCGCGCCATCATCATTCTGTCGCCGTCGTCGGACGTGCCGCCTGAGCTGCAAGATCACGCCATCGTGGTCAAGTGGGAGCTGCCCGACCGGGCCGAGCTGGGCGACATTTTCGATGGGCTCATGCGCGGCGTGTCACCGGAAACGGCTGAGCTGGTCAAGCAAAGCAACGTGCGCGAGGCGGCCATCGAGGCGGCGGTAGGGCTCTCAGGTGAAGCGGCGTCGGCGTGTTTTGCGAAATCGCTGGTGACGAAACAGAAGATCGAGCCGGCCATCATCGCCGCGGAAAAGAAACGCGTCGTCAAGGGTAAGGGGCTCGAATGGTTCGAGCCGGACCCCCGTGGGCTCGCCGCCGTCGGCGGTCTCGAGTCCATCAAGGAATGGCTGACGCGTCGTCGCGAGGCGTTCTCACAACGCGCTCGCGATTTCGGTCTGCCCCTTCCCAAGGGCTTGCTTGCGGTCGGCGTGCCCGGTTGCGGCAAGTCGCTGCTCTGCAAAGCTGTCGCGGCAGCGTGGGGCGTGCCGCTGCTTCGTGCCGACTTCGGCGGTGCGAAAAGCAAGTGGGTGGGCGAGTCTGAAGAGAACATTCGCAAGGTGTTCGCGGTCGCCGAGGCGGTGGGCAACTGCGTCTTGTGGATTGACGAGATCGAAAAAGCTCTTGGTGGCGCGACGCAAGGCGCGGCTGATGGTGGTGTGTCGTCGGATGCGCTCGGCGCGTTCTTGTCGTGGATGCAGGACCGCAAAGGTAGCGTGTTCGTCATCGCGACTGCGAACGATGTAAGCGCGCTGCCCCCGGAGCTGCTGCGTAAGGGCCGCTTCGATGAGCTGTTCTTCGTGGACTTGCCGACGCTGAGCGAGCGCGAGGAAATCTTGCGTGTCACACTCGCTAAGTTCGGTCGGTTGTGGGGCACGGGCGAGAAGAGCGAGTACATCAACATCCCCGACGTCGCGGCCAAATGCGAAGGATTCACGGGCGCTGAGGTGGCGGAAATCGTACCCGATGCGCTCTTCGCTGCGTTCGCCGACGGCGAGCGGGTGCTCACGACGATGGACCTCGTCACGAGCGCGGCCACCGTCACGCCGCTGAGCAAAACGGCGGCGGAAAAAATCACGCGCTTGCGTGAGTGGGCCAAGGGTCGCGCGCGTCGAGCGTCGCTGCCGGAGACGACTGAGTCGACCAACAGCGGCGAGCGCTCGCTCGACCTGTAGACAACGCGAAAAGTTCCTGCTAGACATCAAACACGGCTACGAAACGTGTCCTAACGTGACACACTGGAGGGCTACGAATGGCAACGATGACACTCAAGCCGGGGCTGCTGGTCAGTCTTTCGGCACGCATGGCGGGTGGCGTGGAATACGCCCGCGTCGACCTCGAGAAAAAGACCGAGGAGGGCGGCGCCAAGGTCGAGAAGTGGAACACCACCAAGGTGGTGGTCGACCCCGAGGAGTTCGATCGCGCCACCAAGGTCCGCGGCAAGGCGCGCAGCATCATCGCGAGCGTGTGCACCAAGTCGGCGTTCGGGTTGCTCTGCCCGGCCGACAAGGAAAAGGCGCTGGACGAGGCGATCGTCGAGGCGCGGTCCCTCGCCGAGACGTTCAACGCGAGCGCGTCACAGTCGCAGATCTCCGTGTTCGTGCTCAAGGGGCGCATCGCGGAGACGGATCAACAGGCGGCGGCGGCCATCGCGGATGAGCTGAAGGGCTTGCTCGCCGAGATGCGCGAGGGCATCGGCGCGGCGAACGTCAAGATGATTCGCGAGGCGGCGAGCAAGGCCAAGCAAATGGGCCGCATGCTCGACGAGACCACCACCAAGAAGCTCAACGCGGCGGTGGAAGAGGCGCGCAACGTCGCCAAGGAGATCACGCGCCGGCTGGACGACCCGTCGGAGGCGGAATCGGTCGCCGCGTACGTGCAGGAGGTCAAGTTCATCAATCTGAGCGAACAGCGCTTCGCCTTCCTCGACATGGAGCCGATGGAAGCAGCGGCGCCGGCCGAGCAGGATGTGCGTCCGGTGGAGATGGAAGAGCCGGACGTCGATACGCGCGCCGATGAGATCGACGATTACGACGCGAACGGCGCGGAGGTCAAGGCGGCGGAGGGATACACGGGTCCGGCGCTGGAGGTCTGATCAAGTTCGAAGTTTCACCCCGCGCGTGCGCTCACAGATCGGCGTCGCGGGGCTGAGGAGGGCTACGACATGGCATGCGACCGCTACGTACCGGCGAACATGACGCCGATCCAACGCAAAAAGCAGATTTCCGCCGCCATCGATCGCCTGAATAAGGCCATCGCTGCCGGTCAAGTGACCCTCGTGGTCGACCGCACGACCGGCGCGGTCGGTTTCAAAGGCGAATGGCAGCGCGACGGCGTAAGCGACGTGTGCGCCTTTCGCCAGCTTCAGTTGTCGGGCGACTTCGAGTTCAAGAAGGCGCTGATGAAGGCTGAGACGGCAGCCGGGCGCAAGGTCAATGAGAAGGCTGTGAGCGCCGGGACGCACACGCACGACGGCGGGGCCACCTGGCACAAGGGGCACTAGCCATGAAGAAAATCGAAATGGTGGAGATCGAGCATGACCGCGAAATCAAGGTGTGGTCGCTCGACGAGGACAGTGCGCTCAATTTCTTCGGGTACAAGCGCGAAGATGTCACGATTCGCGTCCTCAAAGAGGCGCCCGAGACCGAACGCGAGCGCGAGAAGTATTCCCCCGCCGCCAAGCTCTTCGGTATCGCGCACAAGAACAAGTCGAGTCAGAGGCACTCGTGAAGCTCACCGTCGAAAAGCTCGCCAAAGCGTTGCTCGATTCGTTCGAAGCGGACCAGTGGGGCGACATTGATCCCTACCTCTTCAATGAAGTTCTCGAACCCGTCGAAGATTCCGACCACGCCAAAGATGCCGAGGCGCTGCGCGTCGTGCTACAGCGCGCGGTCGACGTACTCAACGCCGAGAGGACGTGATGATACGCAAAAAGAAGCTGAAAGCGTTCATCGTCGCATTTGGGTCAAGCAAGCGTGTCTATTACACGTCCTACCACGCCGATCAGATGATGCGCGCTCTGCAGCTGAATGGTACGCCGTGTACGCTCACTGAGACTGAAGAGAAGTCGTGATCAAAGAGCGCAAGTATGTGTCGCCGCGCCCCTTCAATCCGAGGCTTCGTAATTGGCTCAATGAGCGCGACTACACGAGCGGCGATTGGCCTGATGGTGTGCCGGAAGATCTAAAGAGAGAAGCCGAGCGCGACATCAGTGGGGGTCGACTTCTCGCTAGAGACGGCTATCCGGTGAATCGTGAGTGAAAAGACCTGCCCGCGTTGTCGGAGCGAGGACGTCTTCGATTGCCTCACCGGACCGTGTGATCGCCAGGACAATAAGCCGGTAGCCTATCACTGCGGTGCGTGCGGCCACACGTGGCCGAAAGAGCGCGAGACCGTGCAGGCTGAGGCACCGGCCGATCTCCTCAAATCAATCAAGGCAACCGTGCGGCGCGAGCATTGGCAACGTTTCGTGCAGCGCTTCAAACAGCATTTCTGGTCAATAGCGAGTATCATCATAGTCATCTACTTGGTGGCGGGCGCGACGGCGGGACTGGTCGCTTTGTGGAGATTGTTTCGTTAACGGGGTGTAGCGCAACGGTAGCGCGCCTGCTTTGGGAGCAGGACGTTGGAGGTTCGAATCCTCTCACCCCGACTAATGAAAAGGAGGTGTTCCTATGAAGCGTCCGTTCTAATACAAAGCATATTTGCGTCGGCACATAGGGATAGTACGCGTGGCCCCCGGCGATACGGGGGCGGTCGGTCGTCTAGCTCAATTGGCAGAGCACCTGACTTGTAATCAGGAGGTTCCGCGTTCGATTCGCGGGACGACCTCTGAGAGATTGGTTGCAGGTATGGATTAGCGAGAGCTGGTCACAATGAACGGCGAACATGCGAGAAATCGCAGGTATGGATTAGCCACCAGCACGAGCGAACATGCAATCAGTCTCTCTACCTTAGGGAGAAAACATGGCTACGATCGACCCGCTCATCAAATGCGCCCCCGTTCGTCAAGCAATCGACAGCGGCGCCTCGGCTATCGAAGTTGGCCGCGTGGCGTGGGATATCGCGCGGCTGGGTGTCGCGAAGGCCGACAAGCATGCGGTGCTCGTCGCTGAGTTGAAGCGTCGGGTAATGTTGCTCGACGTCGCTGAGCGCAAGCACATGGACGATATGATCCCCGTGTGGCAAGCCAAGGTCAACAATCAGCTCGAGATTCTTGGTACGAAGCTCATCGAGGCACGGAAGTAATGGGATACACCGTCGCTACTCCGATTCGCAACGAACAAGATCAAGCCCTGATGTTCGAATTTCTTTTCAATAATTTTCGACACTGGGATGATCTTCGCCATCGCGAGAGTCGTTATTACCGTGGACCTTCGGTCAATGGCGACTTGGATTACGACAAAGGTCCGTGTCGGATCGGGTTCGATTTCAGTACCTCTGGTTTCGAGCGCGAGTACATCTTCGCGGTCTGTCGCTGGATGGCGTTGAAGGTCGGGCGCGTCGATACGTTCCCGACGAAGTGCCGTCCTGAGGTCAAAGGCGCGCATCCCGTCATTGCGTACGACGGTGACGAGGCGACACGTGCCGGTGATGGTGACGGACCGTGGCCGGTAATTCTTGGTGGCGAAGAGCTGGCCGAGGAGGTCTGGTGGTGCACGGTTTCGACCAGTGGGGCTGCCACAACTTCCAAGCGAACAATACGCCGGAGCGCGATCGTCGACGGTATCAGCTCGAGATCGAATGGGTCGGATTTGATGGCTGGGCGTTTATTCGTGAAGAGCTGATGCGGCTCGATCAACTATGGGAGAAATCAAAGTGAAGTTCATCATCATCACGGTGTCGGCCCTGCTCTTGAGCGCTTGCCAGTACGAGCCGCAGGGCGCGGGCGTCCGCTACTATGAGGGCGGGCCGGATATGGCCGTCCCGTGGCATTGTCCCATCTACGATCTCTCAATGCCCGCGCGACCGGAGGTAGACTGAAATGGCGTCCATGCGTGATTACTTCCTCGCCGGCCTCGCGATGGAAGAGGCGATCGAGAAGCGCGACAAAGCGCGCGCCGAGCTACGCGAAGCGTGCAAGCGTTCATGCCCGCAGGAGTTGGCCAAGCTCGATGCCGCGTCCGATGGCGTGGCCAAGGCTGAGGCGCGGCTCGCACACGTGATGCAAGCCGTTGCCAAGGGCGCAGCCAACGAGTCGCGCGCAGAGATGAATAAATGGGCGCAGCAGCACGCTGAGACCTGCGACAACCCCGAGTGCGAGATAAAACGCGCGATGCAGGGTCCGTCGTCGACGGGCAAGGCGAACTAGTGACCACGCGTCCGTGCCGCGTGCTTGACGAGATCATGCAAAAGGCGTTAGCCGATACACGAGGTCTCAAGCGCGGCGTGAAACAGCTCGCACGGAAGATGGACGCGCATTGTAATAGCTGTGCGCAGTGCGCGACCTGGCGGAGCGCTCTTGTGACACGAGTGAACAACAGTATCGAGAGAATCAAGGGGCAATAATGGAGAACAACGGTAACGACGACAGCAAAAGCAAGGGCTTCGTGACGGCGGGAACCGAGGAGTATTTCGCCGAGCGTGAGCAGAAGCTTCAGGCACGCATCGACGAGGCGCGCACCAACATCGAGGCGATCGAAGCGCGGGTGAAGGGTGAGATCGAGCAGATTACGGAGAAGCGCGACCGGCTTCGTACGCATCTCGAAGGTTTCGTCGCTGCGCGCAATGAGCTGGTGCAGCATCACAGTAGTACGGTGAAGCTCATGCAGGAGTTGCAGACGGTACTCACCATCTGTGATGCGCAGTTGCCGATGCTCGATGATGTATTGGACGCGCTCGAGAAGGATTACAAGCGCGTCGACGATACGCTGGACGCAGCCGAAAAGTCGCGTCGCCGGCAGCTGGTCAAGCACGAGCGCAACGAAGCGAAGTACAAGTTGCGCCAGGTGCGGCTCGATTTGCGTAAGCGGCTCGCGGGCGTGAAGTCGGAGGCGTAGCATGTTTCTCATCCTGTGGCTGATCGCCGGCTGCGCGATCGTCGTCATACGGCCCCCGCCCGTTGAGGTGGCGGCTATGCAGACGACGGTACCAATGATCGCGGCAGTTGTAACGGCTGTCAGTCCTGTAACCGCAAACGAAGAAACCGCGCAGGCTCTTGGTGCCTGGTCTTGCGGTATTTTGAATGCGTGACTGAACGAAGATCTAGTGTAGGAAACAAAGAGCAGTGCCCCGACCTCGAGATTTTGGTGTTTCGGAATCTAGAGGTCGGGGGTTTTCTATCACGTGCGCTCGCAGATCGACGTGATAGAGCTAGTTAGAGGAGAAGCACATGTCAACTACCGCGTGGAAATTATGCCGTTCGGTTTTCGTGATTGTGCATGGGGCAAGTAGTCCTTCCGATCAAGAATGGGACGGGATTTTATCCGAATACGCGAAGTACGAAGGCATGTTCAAGGGTATTTTGGTACTGACAGATGGCGGTATGCCATCGTCGGCGCAGCGCGAGCGCGTGACCCAGTTTTGGGCTGGAAAAGAGCTGCCGCGCACAGCGATTCTTCATTCGAGCATGTTTGTGCAAGGTGCACTGACGGCGCTGAGCTGGATTCTTCCCAAACAGAAGATGAAGGCGTTCAAGTCCACTGATGTGGCGGGTGCGCTTGTTTGGCTCCAAGCAGAGAAGTACCGTGCTGAGATCGAAGAAGCAATCGCGAAACTGCGTATGAGTCTCAATCAGTAGGAGAACACATGAACGACGACGATTACGGCGAATCGGGCAACACTGGCGTAGCGAACATCATGTTCGACGGGATGACGGTTAAGCCGGTTGAGAAGAAAGATACCAAAGAGCAGAGGTCCATTTTTCTTCGATCGCAGTACGGTGTCATTGTCGAGCTTCGTCAATGGGGTCAGAACAGTGCCCGTTGGTTGGATAATTATGCGCAGGAGTGGCAGCTGATGCCCGATGGCTCGTGGGAACAGCAGAGTTATCACAAGATCAAGGCGCAGGAAATTGGAAGCTGGAGCGGTCCCGAAGACATCTATGCGGTCGTGCACGCTGCGGGTCGGAACAAAAGCAACTTCAAGAATTTCGATCATCGCAAGCTGTGTTCTGAGTAGGAGGGCTACGATGGAGACCAAGAAATCAGAGCGTCCCGATTTTCTCAAGCTGCGCGCCGCTGCCAAGGATGCGCGCGAGTTGGCGCAGCGGCTCTTCCGTAACGACACGACGGGTACGTGCTGGAACATTCGTCAGCTCGAGCGCGCCGGCAAAGAGGCGACGGGCGAGCATGGCTGTCTCGAGCGCGAGACCAAGCGCTTGGCCGGCTGGCCGAAGCTGCCATCAGGGTCGACGCTGCGCGGCTACAGCATGATCGACCCCGCCAAGCTCTGCGGCTCGTGTCTCTCGTACTGGTACATCGAGATGGGCGCGCAAGAGCTGGAGCGTCTGGTGGTGAGTGAGCGTCACATCGCGGCGGAAGAGAAGCGCGAGCTACCGAGGGCTGAGGAGCCCAAAAACGCAGTGCACGAAGCGCTACGCCGAACGTTGCCGTTGCTCATCAAGCTCGGCGACTTCATCGGTAACGACAGCGATCGTTGCGAGGTCATTCTCGCGGTGCGCGAGGCGCTTGGAGAATGACCAAGCGCGAACAAGACATGCTCGCCGAGATTCGCCGGGCCGGCTCCAAGGGACTGCATCGCGAGCGCGTGAACACCCCGATACGCGCGCTTGCAGGAAAGGGACGTATCCGTATCGCGTGCGCACGCAATAGTGTGGTCTTGTTCGAGATCAAGCGCTATGCGCCCTCTTGTTGTGAGGCGAATCGCAAGCATGGATTCGTGCTCACCAAGTTTCGTATTGGGGCACCTCCTGAGCTTTGTCATTGGATCGCACGCATTGTCGATAAAGATGGTGTGATTCACGATCGAGAAGTCAAAAACTGTCCCGCGTGTGGTGCAGACTTACAAGGTCTTGATATGGTGGAGGTCTGAACATGGCGACGATGACCATCGACGACAAGCTATGGTCTGACGCCTGGCTCGATACGCCGCTTGGAATCAAGCGAGCTGATTCGCGCGAAGAGGCCATGAAGAATCCCGGTTGCTGCGTCAAGTCGTACGAGAAAGACGACAAGGTGCTGCATTGGCCGAAGCACACCGGCAAGCTCGTGGAGTACAGCGAGGCGCGTGTTGTGGTGCGCGGGCATGGTGATGAGGTGTCGCCGAAATTCGTGTGGATTGGGACGGGCGCGGAATATCACCGCATGTGGGAGTGTGACTAATGAAAGACTGGACGGTTAGTGAAGTTGCCGCGAAGCTTGGGCTGGAAAGACAGAACGCCTATGATCTCATGCGCGTTCTGGTCTCCCTCAGGCTCGCGGTCAAGAAAGCAGGCGTTGTTCGTCGCGCGCCAGGCAACAAGAGCAAGGGCGAAGATGTGTACGTCATCAGCGACGACGCGGGCGACCAACTGAAGGCGCTGTTGAAGGCGTTGCTGAATCTGGTGGACACGCCCGCGTAAGACGCGTACTGAAATAACTGGAGGGCTACGAGATGGCAAAAGGTGAAAAGTTTGTTGACAAGTACGGTGTCGAGTCGGCGCAGATCTACAAGACTGCCGACTTGAGCATCATCAAGATTCCGGGTCCCGATCACTTCCTCTACGACCCGACGGCTCCCACGACGTTCGACGAGCTGCGCGTGCGCGAAATTGACGACGCCGGCAAGATGGACGATCCCATCACCGTCTACACCGACCCCGACACCAAAACCCTCTACGCCCTCGACGGTCGCGGTCGTACCCTCGATACCACTGAGGTCAACCGTCGCCGTAAAGAAGAGGGCCGCGAGCCCGTCTACGCCCTGTTGCTACCATTCAGCGGCACCGAGAAGGACGCCGTCGCGCGCGTGCGACTCTTCAACTACCACCGCCGTACACCAACGCCGAGTGGTATGGGGCTCGATATTCTGGCGTTGCGCAAGGCCGGTTGGTCCTGGCCCGATTGTGCCGCCAAGCTGCACGTCGAGTCGAAGGACCCGGAGCAGTGGGCGAAGCGTTACCTGCCGCTCGCCTACTGCATCGAGGAGGTACGCGCTGCGTTCGATGCGCGCGAGCTACCCATTACGATGGCGCGCAAGTTCGGTGGGGGTGAAGTCGACGGGTCGGCCGCGCTCGGCAAGAAAGAGCAGCTGGCCCTGTTGCAGCTGACGCGTGAGGCGCCGGCCACGACCAAGGTCAAGGTCGTGTCGCCGGGGAAGCGTCGGCGTCTGGTGCAAGTGCTGACCAACGGCGCGAGTGAGAAGCTCAACGCAGGCAACAAGACGGTCGCACAGATTGTCGCAGCCACGCTCGCGTTTGTCGACGGCGATCCCAAGATGCTGCGCGGTTGGCCCGACGTCGCCGCCATCGTCGAAGGCACGATGAAGAAAGGCGTCTGACAATGCAGATGGTAGAGGTTGCGAACAAGCTGCGTGATCGAGAAGTCATCGATTCAATGTCGGCGCCGGGTGGCGATCAGTTTTATTCCTTCACGTGTTTTGTGGCAGATCGACTCAATGATGAGCTGGTTCCACAAGGGTTCATCATGGCGGTGGAGCTTGCCGCCTACGATTTGATCAAAGGCGTTGACGGATACACCGGCAAACCCATACAGAATCGACTCGTGGGATTGCCGCCGTTTATCTTCCCGCTCATGGTTGAGAACCTGTTTCGTAACCTGGACAAGGTGCTTCCTTCCGAGTTCGCCAAAGAGGCGTTGGACTTCTTGGCTCAGGTCAAGAAGTAGGAGGGCTACGATGGATAAGAAAGCCGGACCGCAGATCGAGCAGGGACACTATGTGCTCACGCGCGACGTCAAGAATCCTAAGCCCGATCGTCGTTCCAAGGAATGGAACAAGCTCGAGATGTGGCCCAAGGGTACACAGGTCTATGTGAGATACACCAACATCAACAGTCAAATCGAGTTCATCGAGTCGCGTTGGCCCACGCTTCAATCAATTGACTCTTACAGCGAAGCTTACGATGTCATCGCCGCTGCACTCGAGCCGGCCAAGGAGACGTACAAGAGGCTGCTGCACCGTATCGGTGTGCACAACACGTGGTGGGTGCTCAAGCGGCTTGTGGTGATGGGCAAGGTCACGCTGGCCGATATCGAGCAAGCTGTGAACGAAGAGGACGCGTCGGACAATCAACCGATGGCGACGTCGGACCCGGAGGTCTAGCATGCCATTGAATGCACGAAGCGAAGCAGAGGTAATGGCGTATTGGCGGCTCAATGAGCTGCGCAAGAGCTGGCACGTCGAGATCTACACGCACCCGGATAGCGGCGATGCGGTTGTCGAGCTGTTTCCGTCCACGCGGAATCACAACAAAGGTGTCGGCCGTCCTGACGTAACGGACATGGCCGCACGTTACGTCGAGCAACATCTCTACGTCGCGATCGGCCGCGCCTGGGCTGGTGAGCCGGCCGATGGCTAAACACTTCACTCGAATTCAAGGGCCGCGTCAGACGTCGTTGCATGGCAAGACGCGGGGTCACACCGTGTCGGTGTGTTCGAGCAAGCCACCTAAGCTGCGGTTTCAGCCGGGGACGATCGTAAAGTACGAAGGCACGATGTACGAAGTGTTGTACGTGTACCGCGTTCAGTCGAATGAACACGAGTGGATTTACGCACTCGAGGAACGGAGCACGAGCGGAGCGCTGGTTCTGGATCAGATAGGCACGGCGCTTGCCGGAATGGGTTGCGGATCGGAGACGCCGCGCATTTGCTACGATGTTTTTCGTGACGGGTGTCAGGCACACGATTACTTCGCGGACATTCCCGCCAACGGAGATCGAGAGCATGTCAAGAACGGTGACATGTTGCGAAAGGCTGTTGTGGTGAAGTCCGATGGCTAAGAACATCTCCACCTTCACCGACGTTCGGATCGAGCCCAAAGTCGCCGGCAAAGGTCGGACGTTTTGCGCGACCTATCTCGCATCGGCGTCGGCGGACATGCTCTGGGAAGGTGGCGAGACCGATACCGGCGATATCGAGCGGCCCGTGTTCGCCGTGTTCGCTGGGTCGGACGCGGAGCTGCGGCCGTTCGTGGCTAATCTCATGCTTGGTCGCCGGGGACTGGTTGGCGACAATGGCTACAGCCGACGGGCCAAGAAGGGTTTCGAGTTCTTGAAGTCGGCAGGGTTTCGCTACCTGTGGCAGCGTGAGCAGGAGGGGTCCGTCGTGACGGTCTACCTGCCCGAGCTGTTCCTGATGGACCCTGGAATGGTCGATCCCAAGGCCGCCAAGTTCGTGCTCTTGCCCTCAGCGAGTTGGGCTGCGCGTCAGGAGATTGACGCTGCGCCTATTGTGAAGCATGCGCGGCGGTTGGAGATCGTAAAGAGGGTGAACAAGGCGCCTAACGTGTTCGAAGGTTCGCGCGAAGATTTCAAAGAAGTGTTGCCCGACGACAAACTTGCAGCGCTGGTACCGACGGCGTATCTGTTCGCGGCGTTTCTCGATCGCCGGACGCGTGCGCCGCTTCTGGCCGACGGACGTTTCTATTTGCAGGTGATGCTCGCGTGCTTGAATGAAGGGCTCGCGTCTTGGTCGCCGACAAAGGACTGGGGTGATCCGCTCTTCGGTGAGCACAAGGCGCTCGCATTCGCCGAGTATGGCACAACCGACGCGGGTTATTTGCCGGGGCTGGCGTTCATGGCTGAACATGAAGAGCTGGAGGCGTTGCTCGCGCGCGAGGTCACAACGTACTTCGAGCTGACGAAGGGGAAGTGATGGCAACCGTCGCTGATTGGTGGGATTCGCTTTCAGTTGCCCAGCGTGAAGTCGCCGCTACGAAGCGCGGCATGAAGGCTGAAATTGGTCAATGTCGTTGGGCACAGCTGAATCAATTCACGAAAGAAATTCTCAATGATCCCTGGTGGTGGGGCTACGCTCAAGAGTTGCGCGGCACGCTCACCGACGGACCGTTGGAGGAAGAGGACGAAGATCATAGCGCAGCGATTGCGCAGGAAGATATTCGCGGCCTCTTGTCGGGCATCATAATGGCGCTTGAGTCGGGCACTCTGGAGCAAACGAGAGCGTGGCTCTATCAGACGCTTGAGGAATCTCACGACGGAAAACCTGTTAGTATCGATGATCCGATTGATCAGCGTGACGAAATCGTATCAGAGTTTTGTAGCGCTCGGCAGGAGGGACCGAAAGCGCTATCAGAGTTCCTACAGAAGCCGCGCAAGAGGGACGAATAGATGGCGACGCGAGAAGAAGTGCGAGCTGCCATTGTGAAAGAGGGAAGTCAGAGCGCGGCGGCCCGTGCGTTGGGTGTCTCGCGTCAGTATGTCAATCAGGCTCTGAAGGACGAACGCGCTTCACGTAAAGCGCTCTACGCCGCGAATCGTGCGAAGGGTCTTTGCAGTTGTGGGAAGAAACCGCGGCCGGGTTACAAGACCTGCAAGAAGTGCTTGGCGTACGGTGAGAAGGTTCGAAAGAAATACCAGCGCTATGCGCGTGAGCATGGCTGCACGATAGCCGAAGCGATGATCGCCACGCGTACGCGTAAGTGGCGCAAAGGGGAAAAGTAGATGGCGCGCACCGAATCAGTTGCGGTTGCGGGTTACTATCCGACGCCTGACGATCAGCTCGCGCTCATCGCGAACGTGCTCACCATCGCGCCGCAGTCTGATACCGACGGTTATGGTGCGCTTGCGCTTCTCGATCCATGTGCTGGCGACGGTGCCGCCGTGTTTGGGTTGTCGGCCATGCTCGGCAAGCGCGCGGTCGACGCCGACGATTCCGAGGCGCAAGAACGATTCGTCGATTCGTCCACCATCTACGCCTGTGAGATGGAAGAGTCACGTTACGAAGATCTAAAAGAGCGTTACTCGTATGGTCAGCGTCGCAGGGCGCTCCACGGTGACGCGTTCCGTATCACGTTCGAGCGCAAGGCCAATGGCGTCGGATTGCTTTTCCTCAATCCTCCGTACGACACTGATCGGATCGTCGGTCGCCTGGAAGAAAAGTTCCTCGCGCGCTTCACGGAAGCACTGACTGTCAACGGCGTGCTCGTCTTCATCGTGCCACACTACGCGTTGTCGTATTCGGCGAGCACGTTGGCGAAGCGCTACCAAGACCTAGCGTGCCACAAGTTTCGTGGCGAAGCGTTCAACATCTACAAGCAAGTGGTGCTGTTCGCGCGCAAGCGTTCGGTTGATCTCTTCGACGACGACACCGACACCCTTGCCCAAGTGAACACCTGGGCCACGGACGCGAGCAACATCCCTGAGCTGCCGCTCGAGCTGGTAGCGCAGCCGTTCGAGTGCCCGCGCTTTCTGACGTGGAAGCGCGACGTGCTCGAGACCTGGGAGATGCGTGAGGTCGACTTGAAGGCGCTCGTCGACAAGTTCGAGCCCTGGTGTGAATCGACGCGCGCTCGCGGGCTGGCGCAGGTGTCACGCATCGTGCCCGACCTCCCCATCGCTGAGCTGCTGCATCGCACGTACGAGGTCGCGACGCCTCCACGACCGGCGCACATTGCCGCGGGCATTGCCGCGGGCTTATTCAATGGTCGGCGCATCGAACCTGACGATGCGACGCTGGGGCTGCCGCCGTTGTTGGTCAAAGGGGTTTTTGATCGCGAGTGGCGTACCGTCGAGGAAAAACACAACAAAGAGGGCGACAAGACAGGCGAGATGCAGGTTCAGCAGCCTAAGCTTGTCGTGACCATACTCGATCTCGACACGCACCAGTATCACACCGTCGCCAGCTCCGCCGATACGTCGGGTGTGCTCGACGTGGCCAAGTTTGGCATCGGCGACCTCCTCACATACTACGGGACGTCGTTGATGTCGGTGATGGAGCAGCAGTGCAAGATTCTCTACGACCGTCGTACTGACGCCGGCAAGGTCGTGGTCGCACCGATGGCGCGCAAGCTGTTCGATGCGCAAGAACATGCGGTGCGCGGCTGCGTGACGTTGCTGAGAGAGCGTGCGGGGCGCCAGCCGTTGCTTTTGGGCGAGATTGGTTCCGGCAAGACGACGGTAGTGCTCGCGGTCGCCAAGACACAGGGTGCAAAGACGTTGCTCGTGGTGTGCCCGCCGCATCTTCTGGCGTCGTGGCAGAACGAAGTCAAAGCCGTATGGCCCGAGGCAACGGCGGTTGTTCTGCAAACGGTGTCGGACGTCGAGGCGATTGGGGAACTGCCCGAGGATGAGCCGGTCATCGCCATCCTCTCACGTGAGACAGCTAAGCTTGGCCACAGCTGGGAGAGCATTGCCGATGTGTGCCCTAAGTGTGGATTAGCACTACCGAAGGACGAAGACTTCGCCAAGAAGCACGCGCGGTGTGAGCAGAAGACGTTGATTGCTGCGGACGACTGGGCGAAGTTGGCACATCAGCTTGCGTTGCTGATCCGCCCGCACGCGGCCTATTCTATCGACTCAGGTGTGCATTCGTCGGTGCGCAATATTCTTCGTGGGCGACTCGATAAGATCGAACGGAAGCGCAAAAAGAACTTCAAGTGGCAAGGTCTGCCGGTCGAGTTTGTGCTCGCGTTGCGCACCAAGCTTGCGAACACCTACGTGCATGACGGTCTTACGACCGACGATGTGAAGCAAGCTCTCTTTTGGCTCTTCATGGCCGATCTCAACACTACACACCTCCGCGACTTCGTTCTCCTGGCACAAGATCCCGATGATTGGCAACGTTTCGTAGAAGAGCTGCCACTGCTCCTCGGTCCTGAAAAAGCGCGCGAGCTCGCTGCCGCGATGAAACAGCGCGGAACCAGCTACGGTCATCATTACGACGAATCAGATAAGACCGTGACGGGTCGTATGGAGAAGCGCATCACGTACGCGCATGAGCGCAGCTTTTGCGGTTCCAAGTTCCGCTGGGTCGATGGCAAGTTCACCGTCGACGGCATCGAGCCCAACAGTGTCGAGGCCGCGGTTAGGATGTTGGAAGCGCTCACCAAGCTCGGCACGTGGCACTGGTCGGAGGCGTGCGACGAGCCATTGTATCAGGCGGTACCTGAGCCGCGTCGCTATCCACTCGCGCAGTACATCACCAAACGACACAAGAAACTGTTCGATTTCCTGGTGCTCGACGAGGGTCACGAGTATGCAACCGATGGTAGTGCGCAGGAACGTGCGGCGCATCGGTTGACTTCGTTGAAGTTGCCGACGGTGCTCATGACTGGCTCCATCATGAACGGCTACGCGACGTCCCTCTTCACGAACATGTGGGCGTTGTCGCCGGAGTTCCGTGAGGAGTTTGAGCGCAACGAAACCATCGCCTTCTGCGACCGCTACGGCTATCGCAAGAGGTTTGTCAGTGACCGGAAGGATGGGGAGATTGTTGCATTCGGGTCGCAATCAGACCGTGTGGAGCGCTCAGAGCGCGACGTCGGCATGGCGCCGGGCGTGTTGCCGCTCTTCTTGTTCCGTCACCTGTTGCCGTCGGCGGTGACGTTGCACAAGGCGGATTTGAGGATCGACCTTCCGACACTGACGCAGGAGCCGCTAACGGAAGTCGACGCCGGGCTTGAGCTGAATACGGAATACAAGCGGTTGCTCAAGATACTTTTAGATCAAATCAAGGCGGACCGTTTCGATACGGAGGGCAAGGCGGGCAAGCTTTTCGGTGCGTTGTCGGAATTACCAAGTTATCTCGATCGCGCGACGGTCGACGTCGGCAATGACGACGGTGTCTACGAGATTCGCTATCCTGAGTCGGTGGGTGGCGAGCTGGTTGTGTCGGCGAAGATGTTCCCGGCCAAGACGATTCTCCCCAAAGAGGCGCTGATGCTCGACCGGGTGGAGTCGGAGCTGGCCGAAGGGCGCAACGTGATGGTGTTCGGTTGGCACGTTCGGTTGCTGCCGCGACTCCAGCGTCTGATTCAAGAACGCATCGGTGATGTGGTTCCGGTGCTCTACGCCGACAAGGTGCCGACGGGCAAGCGTCAGGCGTGGATCGACAAAGAGATTGTCCAGAAGAAACGTCGCGTAATGGTGGCCAACCCGGTTGCGATTCAGACCGGGCTCAACAACTTGGTGCACTTCGCGACGGAATACTGGCACGAAAATCCTGCCTGCAATCCGATCGTATTTCGCCAGGCGGTGGGTCGCATCGATCGTATCGGTCAGAAGCTCGAGTCGCGCGTCGCGTTCGCCGGCTATGCAGGGACGTTGCAGCAACAGATGTACGAGCTGTTGATTGC
>Ga0105238_10002565_pt1 | contig 18148 bp, 19 predicted proteins | sample KBSC34metaG_FD_81526 | JGI IMG/M metagenome (GOLD analysis project Ga0105238, IMG submission 81526) | Corn rhizosphere microbial communities from Kellogg Biological Station, Michigan, USA - KBS C3-4 metaG | ecosystem: Host-associated > Plants > Roots > Rhizosphere > Soil | place: Michigan, USA... | reverse complement strand
GTAGACGACGTCTTCGGGAACGATGAACTCGTCGCGCAGCGAGCGGAGCGGATCGGCGCGGTCGAGCGCGACGCACTCCGCGCGACTGTTCGGGAGCGTCGAGGCGGGCGAGGCCAGGGTCATCGTCCGCGACGGTAGCACCTTGACAGCCGCGGCCGCGCTGCTAGCGTGGCCCCGATGACCGACGGCGACGTCGCACCGGCCGCGGCCCCGAGACCCTCCGAAGACAGTGCGCCGCCGCTCGCGCATGCCACGCTCGTCGCGCTCTCGACGTACTTCGTCCTTGTCTGGGGCGCCGGCTTCGTCGCGACGCGGATCGCGCTGCAGTACGCGGCGCCGTTCAGCTACATCGGCATCCGCTATTCGATCGCGCTCGTCGTCGCGCTGCTCGCGTTCGGCCACGGCGCACGCTGGCCGCAATCGACGCGGCAGTGGGGCCACGTCGCCGTCGCCGGGCTCCTCAGCCACGCCGGCTATCTCGGCGGCAGCCACTACGCGCAGCGCCTCGGGCTGTCGGCGGGAGTCACTGCGCTGATCCTCGCGCTGCAGCCGCTGCTGACGGCATTGATCGTCTCGCGCTGGCTGCACGAGCGGCTCGCGCCGACGCAGCGCGTCGGCATCGCCGTCGGCCTCGCCGGCGTCGCGCTCGTCGTCGGCGAGCGCGCGCTCGCCGGCACCGCGAGCGCGGCGAGCCTCGGCGCGATCGTCGTCTCGCTGCTGTGCGTCACGGCAGGGACGCTCTACCAGCGCGAGTTCTGCGCGGCCACCGACCTGCGTGCCGCGGTCTGCATCCACTTCGCGGCGACCGCGGCGGTCATGCTGCCGCTCGGCGTCGTCGTCGAGGGATTCGACATCCACTGGAACGGCGTCGTCGCCGCGGCGCTCGTCTACCACGTCGTCCTCGCCTCGATCGGCGCGTACTCGATCCTGCATCTGCTGATGCGCCACGGCCAGGCGACCGGCGTCACGAGCCTGCTCTACCTGACGCCGCCGGTCGCCGCGCTCGTCGAGTGGGCGTTCTTCCGCGTCGCGCCGAGCGCGACGATGTGGCTCGGCATGGCGGTTGCCTGCGTCGGCGTCGCGATGACGAGCGTCGTCGGCGCGCGCTTTGCGCGCGGCACGCTGATCGAGGAGCGCTCGTAAAGCGCGAATCAGCGCGCTCAGCGCTCGCCGTCGTTCGCGCGGACGACCGTCACCGTGCAATCGGCCTCGGCGGCGACGCGCGCCGAGACGCTGCCGAGGTGGCGACGCAGCCGCCCGCTGCTGCGCGCGCCGAGCACGATGTGGTCGACCTGGTTGCGGCGCGCGTACTCGACGACCGCGCTCGCCGGGTCGGGCGCCTCGAGGACGTGGTACGTGATCCGCGACGCGGCATCGTCGGCGCGCGTGCCGCCGGCGAACGCGTGCAGCAGCGGCCGCGCCCAGTGGCGCAGCTCGACGAGCAGCTTGACGTGGCGACCGGTGCCGTCGGGCTCGAGCAGGTCGTCCATGCCGATGCGGTGGATGCGCATCACCGTCAGACACGCGAGACGCGCGCCGGCTTCGCTCTTCAGTAGGCGAAGCGCGGCCTCGCGCACCGAATCGAGCAGCGCCGGCTCGGCAGCGGCGACGTCGACCGCGACGAGCACGATCGGGCTTCGCGCCGCCGCGCCGGCGACGCCGCCCGGCAGCGCCTCGCGCTCGGCGAGCGACGCGAGCCAGCGCTTCATCGTTCTCACCGTGCTGCCCGAGCCGGTTCGGGTCGCGCGCGACGTCAGCGCAACCTGATCGGAGTGGAGCAGGTCGAACGCGAGCTGGCTCGCCGTCTGGTAGCGCCGATCCGGCCGCACCTCGAGGCAGCGCAGCACGATCTCCTGCAGCCACGGTGGGCAGTCGGGGCGGATCGTGCGCGGCGCGACCGGGTCGCGGTACAGCCGCCGCCTCAGCCCCGTGACGCTCGACGGCATCCCGAATGGCCGCGCTCCGGTCGTCAGCTCGTAAAGCATGACGCCGGTCGAGAAGAGGTCGCTGCGCGGATCGTTGCGGACGAAGCGCACCTGCTCGGGCGACATGTACGGCGACGTTCCCATCGGCAGGTCGAACTCCTCCTCGAGAAGATCGGGCAGGAGGTCGTGGTGCGAGAGCCCGAAGTCGATCAGCACCGCGTCGCCTTCGCCGCCTTCGCCGCCCTCGTCGCGGCGGCGCAAGACGATGTTGCTCGGCTTGACGTCGAGATGGACGACGTGCTGGCGATGCAGGTCGTGCAGCGCGGTCGCGACCTTGGCGCCGATGCGGGCGACCTCGTCGATCGCGAGCGGCGCGGCGTCGAACCGCTCGCGCAGCGACGCGCCGTCGATCTGCTCCATGACGATGTACGGAACGCGGGTGAAGTCGCCCTTCGCGACGAAGCGCGGCACGTGCGCGCCGGCGAGCGCGGGCATGATCATCTGCTCGACCTCGAAGCCGACGATCGCCGCCGGGTCCTCGCCGCCGCGCACGCGCGGCACCTTCATCAGGAACGGCGGATCGCCGGCGACCGGATCGACGCGGCTGACGTGCCAAAGCGTCGCCATGCCCCCGCGGTGCGCAACCGCGTCTAGGCGAAAGCCGTCGACGACGTCGCCGACCTCGAGCGAGGCCGGCGCGACGACGTCCGCTTCAGCGTCCACCGCCGAGCCGCTGCGCGAGTGCAGCCGGCAGCTTCGCGGCGCGCACCTTGGCGGCGGCCGCTTCGTGGTCGTACGGAACGCGAAAGAACGTCAGCACGTGCTCGGTCGTGTCGAAGATGGCGTAGCACGCGGCGGGATCGCCGTCGCGCGGCTGCCCGGCCGAGCCGGGGATCGCGAGCCAGCGCCGTTGCGACGAGAGCGGAATCGCGACGCCGGGCAGCGGAGCGAAGTCGCCGGCCTTTCCGGTGCTGCTCAGGTGGTAGAGCATGGGCACGTGGACGTGGCCGCAGAACGTGAAGCGGCGGTCGGTCGCCAGCAGGCTGCGCATCGCTTCGCCGCGGCCGACCAGGTACGCCCATTCGCCCGGGGCGAACGCGTTGGCGTGGACGAAGAGCGCGTCGCCGACGCTCTCCGCCAGCGGCAGCTTGGCGAGGAACGCGAGCTGTTGGCGGTCGAGGCGGCTGCGCGTCCATTCGACGACGGCGCGCGCGTCGGCGACCATGCTCGGCTGCGGTCCCTGGACGACGGCGGCGTCGTGGTTGCCGACGACCGCGACCGCGCCGGCGGCGACGTGCTCGCGAACGCGGTCGACGACCCACCCGGGGTCGGCGCCGTAGCCGACGTAGTCGCCGAGGAAGACGTGGCGCTCCGCCCCCTGCGCAGCGGCGTGGGCGAGGACGGCGCCGACTGCCTCGCGGTTGGCGTGCAGATCGGCGACGAGCGCGAGCTTCACGGCGCGGCTCGACGGCTGCTAGCCGATGCGGCCGAGGACCAGGTATTCCATCAGCGCCTTCTGCACGTGCAGGCGATTCTCGGCCTCGTCCCAGACGACCGACTGCGGGCCGTCGATCACCTCGGCTTCGACTTCCTCGCCGCGGTGCGCCGGCAGGCAGTGCATGAAGACGGCTTCGGGATTGGCGACGGCCATCATCTCGCGGTCGACGCACCAGTCGGCGAACGCGGCGCTGCGTTCGGCGCTCTCGGCTTCGTAGCCCATGCTCGTCCAGACGTCGGTCGTGACGACGTCGGCGTTGCGGCAGGCGTCGAGCGGATCGCGGAAGGCGCGGAAGCAGTCGGAGCGCTGCACGCCCGCCGCTGCGGCGTCGACCTCGTAGCCTCCCGGCGTGCTCAGGTGCAGCGTGAAGCCGAGGATGTCGGCCGCCTGCAGCCATGTCGCGGCCATGTTGTTGCCGTCGCCGACCCACGCGACCGTGCGCCCCTGGATCGAGCCGAAGCGCTCGATGCAGGTGAACACGTCGGCGAGGATCTGGCACGGGTGGTACTCGTTCGTCAGCCCGTTGATCACCGGGACGCGCGAGTGCGCCGCGAACGCCTCGAGCTTGTCCTGGCCGAAGGTGCGGATCATGACGATGTCGACCATGCGGCTGATCACCCGCGCCGTGTCCTCGACCGGCTCGGCGCGGCCGAGCTGGCTGTCGGTCGTCGTCAGGTTCACGACCGAGCCGCCCATCTGGTACATGCCCGCCTCGAAGCTGACGCGGGTGCGAGTCGACGCCTTCTCGAAGATCATCGCCAGCGTGCGATCGACGAGCGGCGTGTACTTCTCGTAGTTCTTGAACCGCTTCTTGATCTCGCGCGCGCGCTCGAACAGATACGCGTATTCCTCGGCGCGGAAGTCGCGGAACTGCAGGTAGTGCTTGATCAGGCTCATTCCGGGCTTCATGCCGGTCTGCGCGGGCTCAGGGCGATTCGCGCAGGAACTCCTTGATGAGGGGGCAGAGGATCGCGACGATCTGCTCGGCCTCGTCGCGATGCAGGATCAGCGCGGGCAGCAGGCGGACGACGCGCTCGGCGGTGACGCTGACGAGCAGTCCCGCGTCGGCAGCGCGGCCGAGCAGCGGTGCGCACGGGCGGTCGAGCTCGATGCCGAGCATCAGCCCCTGCCCGCGGACCTCGACGACGCCCGCGACGCTGGCGAGCTCGCGCTCAAGACCTTGCTTCAGCAGCGCGCCGATCTCGGCGGCGTTGGCGAGCAGTCCTTCTTCCTCGACGATCCTCAGCGTCTCGACGCCGGCGCGCATCGCGAGCGGATTGCCGCCGAACGTGGTGCCGTGGTTGCCGACGGCGAAGACGCCGGCGGCGCGATCGCCGCAGACGAGGGCGCCGATCGGCACTCCCGAGCCGAGGCCTTTCGCGACCGGCATGACGTCGGGCCGGATCCCCGCCCACTGGTGCGCGAACCACTTGCCGGTGCGGCCCATGCCGCACTGGACCTCGTCAAGCATCAGCAGCCAGCCGTGCTCGTCGCAGACGCGGCGGACTTGCCGGAGGTACTCGACTGTCGTCGGCCGGATGCCGCCTTCGCCCTGGATCACCTCGAGGAAGACGGCGACGATGTTCGGATTCGAGCGACCGAGGCTCTCGATCGCGCCGACGTCGTTGAGCGGGACGCGAACGAACCCCTCGACGAGCGGGCCGAAGCCGGCCTGGATCTTGTCGTTGCCGGTCGCCGACAGCGTCGCCAGCGAGCGTCCGTGGAACGCGCCCTCGTAGACGACGATCTCCGGCCGCTCGATGCCGCGGTCGTGGCCGAACTTGCGCGCGACCTTGAGCGCAGCCTCGTTCGCCTCGAGCCCGGAGTTGCAGAAGAAGACGTTGCGCAGGCCCGAGAGCTCGCACAGCTTCGCGGCGAGCTGCTCCTGGAGCGGAACCAGGTAGTAGTTCGAGCTGTGGATCAGCTTGGCGACCTGGTCCTGCAGCGCGGGCACGAGCTTCGGATGCGCGTGGCCGAGGGTGTTGACGGCGATTCCGGCGAGCGCGTCGAGGTACTTGCGGCCGTTGGTGTCCCAGACCCAGCAGCCGCTGCCGTGCGAAAGCGCGAACGGCAGTCGCCCGTACGTCGGCATCACGTGCGGCTCGGCGCCGCCGGGGTCGACCGAGGCTGGCGGAAGCCTGTCGGGCGCGTTCATGTCGTGGCTCCGTGGGGCGAGGGAGCGCGGATTCTAAAGGCGCGTCATTCCGCACGCGGCATCGATGCCGCGTTGCAACCCGCGGCGACGGCCGCGAGGACAATCGCCGCTCCATGCCGCTTCCGTACCCTGTCGCCGATCCGAAGCGCTTGTTCATCGAAGGGCGCACACGCGCCGGCGACACGTTTCGCCCGAGCGACTGGGCAGAGCGGCTCGCGGGCGCGCTCGCGTCGTTTCGGCCCGAGGACGCGCCGCGCGGCCCCGGCGCCTTCATCGGCTACTCGCCGTTCTGCGTGCCACGCTGGCTCGGCGGCACGAAGGGCGTCCTCGTCGACGAGCGGCTGCGCGAGATCGAGCCCATGGCGTGGGACTTCGTCATGAACTTCGCGCGCGACAACGAGTTGGTCGTGGTCGACGATCCCGCGCTCGCCGCGACATGAAGAAGGGCCCTCGCGGGGCCCTCTCGTCAACGTCGCAGCGAGCGATCAGGCGGTCGCGAGCGCCTTGACCTTGGCCGCGAGGCGGCTCTTGTGGCGCGCCGCCTTGTTCTTGTGGAAGAGCTTCTTGTCGGCGACCGAGTCGATCACCGGCTGGGCGGCCTTGAAGAGCTCTGCCGCCTTGTCCTTCTCGCCGGCGTCGACGGCCTTCTGCACGTTCTTGATGACGGTGCGAAAGCGCGAGCGAAGCGCCATGTTGGCGGCGCGGAGCTTGACGTCCTGCCGCGCGCGCTTGAGGCCCGAGGCGATGCGGACGGTCTTCTTCTTGGCTTTGGTTGCGGTGGCCATGAACGGGGATGTGCGTTGAGCGTGCCTGGCGGGAATCCGCTGGCAGAAAAGTCCAAAAGTATAGCATCTGCGCCGTCGCGACGAGATCTCCCCGGAACGCCCAGCCCATGAACCTTCTCCGCGCGGCGTCGACGATCTCGCTCTTCACGCTCGCCTCGCGGATCACCGGGCTGATGCGCGACGTCGTCATCTCGTCGGTGTTCGGCGCCGGCGCCTCGTTCGACGCGTTCAATGTCGCGTTCCGGATTCCGAACCTGCTGCGACGCCTTTTCGGAGAAGGCGCGTTCTCGCAGGCGTTCGTGCCGATGCTCGCGCGCACCCGTGCCGCCGACGGCGACAACGCGACCAAACAGCTGATCGACGCGGTCGCGACGGTCCTCTTCGCCGCGCTCGTCCTCACCTGCGTCGTCGGCATCGTCGCCGCCCCGGTCGTCGTCTGGCTGATGGCGTCGGGTCTCGAGCGGTTCGACGAAAGCGTCGTCCTGACGCGGCTGATGTTCCCGTACATCGGCTTCATCTCGCTCGTCTCGCTTTCGGCCGGCGTCCTCAACACGTGGAAGCGATTCGCGGTGCCGGCCGCGACTCCGGTGCTGCTCAACGTCGCGATGATCGGCGCCGTCTGGTGGCTCGAGCCGGTGTTGGCGCGCGCCGGCATCGAGCGGATCTACGCGCTCGCCGCCGGCGTCATCCTCGGCGGCATCCTCCAGCTCGCGTTGCAGGTGCCGACGCTGCGCCGCCTCGGCGTGCTGCCACGTGTCGCGCTCGGCGCGCGAGGCATCGCCGCGGCGTGGCGCCACCCCGGCGTGCGCACCATCCTGCACCAGATGGCACCGGCGCTGCTCGGCGTCTCGGTCGCCCAGCTCTCGATCCTGATCAACACGCAGATCGCGTCGCACCTCGGCGTCGGTGCCGTCTCGTGGCTGTTCTACGCCGACCGGCTGATGGAGTTTCCGACCGCGCTGCTGGGAGTTGCGCTCGGCGCGGTGCTCATCCCGCAGCTCGCCGCCGCGCAGGGCCGGGGCGACGCCGCCGGCTACTCCGGGATGCTCGACTGGGGCCTGCGCCTCGCGCTTCTCCTCGCGCTGCCTTGCGCAGCGGCGTTGCTCGTCTTCCCCGAAGCGATGGTCGCGACGCTGTTCGAGCGCGGCAAGTTCGACGCGCTCGCCGCCGCCAAGACCGCGATCGCGCTGCGCGGCTACGGGGTCGGCCTGATCGGCCTGATCGGCGTCAAGATCCTCGCGCCCGGCTTCTACGCCCGCCAGGACCTGCGCACGCCGGTCACGATCGCGATCATCGTCCTCGTCCTCACGCAGGCGATGAACGCGATCTTCGTCCCGCTCTTCGGCCCGGCCGGGCTGGCGTTGTCGGTGAGCCTCGGCGCGACGATCAACGCGGCGTGGCTGTTCATCGGCCTGAAGCGCGGCGGCTGGTTCCAGCCGCAGCCCGGCTGGGGACGCTTCGCGCTGAAGGTCGTCTTCGCGACGCTCGCCATGAGCGCGCTGCTCACCGTCGCCGCGATCCGGATCGACTGGCTCGGCCTCGCCGGCCACGATGCGCTCAGGATCGCGTGGCTGACGGCGTGCCTCGTCGGCGCGGCGCTCGTCTACTTCGGCGTCCTCCTGCTCGCGGGCCTCAGGCCGCGCGACTTCTCGCGACGCGCCTGAGCTCCGGCCGGCCCGGCACCGGCCTTGCCGAAGGGGCCTAAACTTCCTTCCCGTGACCGGCTCCTTGCTCCTGCACGCCCCGACCGCGCTCGAGTACTTCGCCTCGCTCGTCGCCGACGACGCGAGCTTCGCGCTGACCGAAACCGCGGTCTCGATCGCGCACGACGAATACCCGGCGCTCGACACGCAAGGCGTGCTCGGCGAGATCGACGCGCTGGCGGCGCGGCTGAAGGCGCGGATCGCCGCCGACGCCGCGCCGATGCAGCGGCTTCGGCTGCTCAACCGCTTCTTCTTCCAGGAGCTCGGCTTCGCCGGCAACGTCAACGACTACTACGACGCGAAGAACAGCTACCTGCACTGCGTGCTGCAGACGCGTCGCGGCATCCCGATCACGCTCGCCGTCCTCTACCTCGAGATCGCCTCGCAGATCGGCCTGCACCCCAACGGCGTCTCGTTCCCCGGCCACTTCCTCGTCAAGCTGCGGATGCCGCAAGGCGAGGTCGTGATCGACCCGTTCACGGGCCAGTCGATGTCGCGTGAGGCGCTCGATGCGCTCCTCGTTCCCTACCGGCGGCGCCAAGGGCTCGCGGGATCGCCGTCGTCGCTGCCGCTCGCGCTCTTCCTGCAGGCGGCGTCGCCGCGCGAGATCGTCGCCCGCGTGCTGCGCAACCTGAAGGAGATCCACCGCAACGCCGACGACTGGCAACGGCTGCACGCGGTCATGCACCGGCTCGTCATCCTGCTGCCGACCGCGTGGGAGGAACGGCGCGACCGCGGCCTGGCGGCAGCGCGGCTCGGCGCCGGCGACGCTGCCGCCGCCGACCTGGCGGCGTACCTCGAGCACGTGCCGCACGCCGGCGACCGCTCGGCGATCGAGGAACGCCTCGTCGAGCTCGGCCACGGCGACCGCAAGCGCCTGCATTGACCGACGCCGCGCCAGCTCTTCTTCGCACGCCGCGATGGCCCTGACCGCGGCGCAGCGGCGCACCCTCAACTGGGCGGCGCTCGCGGCCGCCGCGATCGTCTTTGTCTGGCTGCTCGGGCCGGTGCTGACGCCGTTCGCGATCGGCGCGGTGCTCGCATACGCGCTGCACCCGCTGGTCGAGATGCTCGCCGCGCGCCAGATGCCGCGCGTGTTCGCGGTCGTCGTCGTCGAGGTGGGCGCGATCCTGGCGCTCGCCGCCCTGGTGCTGCTGATCGTGCCGATCCTCTCGCGCGAGCTGCCGCTCATCAACGAGCAGGCGCCGCTGCTCGTCGAGCGCATCAACCGCGGCGTCTCGCCGTGGCTGCGCAAGGTCGGGATCGACGTCTCGCTCGACCCTGCGAATCTGCGCGCGCTGCTGCTGCGCTACCTGGACGCCAACTGGAGCGAAGGACTCGCGGCCGCGCTCGCGTCGGCGCGGATCGGCGGCAGCATCCTCGTCGGCGTCGTCGGCTACCTCGTTCTCGTCCCCGTCGTCCTCTTCTTTCTCCTCATCGACTGGCCGCTCTACGTGCAGCGCGCGATCGCGCTGATTCCGCCGCGGCTGCGCGCCCGCATCACGTCGTTCACGAGCGATTGCGACACCGTCCTCGGCCAGTACCTGCGCGGGCAGCTGATCGTGATGCTGCTGATGGCGGCGTTCTACAGCGTCGGCCTCGCGCTCTTCGGCTTCGACCTCGCGGTCCCGGTCGGCGTCTTCACGGGGCTCGCGATCTTCGTCCCCTACGTCGGCTTCGGCATCGGCCTCGTCCTCGCGCTGCTCGCCGGGGCGCTGCAGTTCACCGGCTGGTACGGGCCGATCGCGGTCTTCGTCGTCTACGGCATCGGCCAGATCGTCGAAGGGCTGTTCCTGACGCCGAAGATGGTCGGCGAGCGCATCGGCATGAGCCCGCTGACGGTGATCTTCGCGCTGTTCGCGTTCGGCCACCTGTTCGGCTTCATCGGCGTCCTGATCGCGCTGCCGGCGAGCGCGCTGATCGCCGTCGCCGCGGCGCGGCTGCGCTCGGGCTACACGCAGAGCGCCCTCTACACCGACGGATGAAGCAGATCCCGCTCGCGATGGGACCCGAGCCGGCGCGGACCTTCGAGAACTTCCTCCCCGGCGCCAACGCGGCCGCGCTCGCCCACCTGCGCTCGCTCGCTCCGGGAGCGCCGCCGGTCTATCTCTGGGGGCCGGCCGGGAGCGGCAAGACGCACCTGTTGCACGCGATCGTAGAGGGCGCCGCGGCGCAGGGCCGGCAAGCAGCGTGGCACTCGCCGGCGACGCCGGCGCCGTGGGGCGCCGAAGGCCGCGACTGGCTCGTCATCGACGACGCGCACGCGCTCGACGCCGCGCAGCAGCAGGCGGCGTTCGCGCTCTTCGTCGAAGCCGCGGACCGCGGCGCGGGAATCGTCGCTGCGGGCGCGGTGCCGCCGGTCGACCTCGCCGTTCGCGAGGACCTGCGCACGCGGCTCGGCTGGGGCCATGTCTTCGCGCTCGAGCCGCCCGGCGAGACCGAGGTGCGCGCGGTGCTGCGCCGCGAAGCCGACCGCCGCGGCACCTTCCTCTCGGACGACGTCATGGACTATCTGCTGACGCGTTTCGCGCGCGACCTCAAGCACCTGATGGCGCAGCTCGACCGGCTCGACACCTTCTCGCTCGCGACCAAGCGCGCGATCACGGTGCCGCTCCTGAAACAGATGCTCGCCGAGGAGGCCGACGGATGAGCAGCGAGCGCGGTCTCGCGCTGTTCGACCTCGACGGCACGCTGCTGCCGATCGACTCCGACCACGCCTGGGGCGAGTTCATGGTCGCGCTCGGCTGGGTCGACGCGGCCGGCTTTCGCAGCGGCAATGACGCGTTCTACGCCCAGTATCAGGCGGGCCGGCTCGACATCGACGCCTACATCGAGTTCGCGACCGCGCCGCTGCGCGCGCAGGACGGCGCAGCGCGCGCGGCGGCTCACGAGCGCTTCATGCGCGAGGTGATCGCGCCGGCACTCCGGCCCGCGGCGCGCGAGCTGGTCGAGGCGCACCGCGCCCGCGGCGACCGGCTCGCGCTCGTCACCTCGACGAGCGACTTCATCACCGCGCCGATCGCCGCTGCGTTCGCGATCGACACCCTGATCGCGACCCGGCTCGAGTGCGCCGCCGACGGCACGCCGACCGGGCGCATCGCCGGGGTACCCGCGTTCCGCGAAGGCAAGGTCGCGCGTGTCGGACAATGGCTGGCGGCGAGCGGCGTCGACTGGGCCGGCTTTTCGCGGATCAGCGTCTACAGCGACTCGGTCAACGACCTCGCGCTGCTCGAGCAGGCGACCGATCCGGTGGCGACGAACCCGTCGCCCGAGCTCGAGGCGATCGCGCGCGCTCGCGGCTGGCGCGTCCTCCACCTCTTCGAATGATCAAGCAGTTCATCTCCAAGTTGCTCGGCAAGGCAGACGACGCTGGCGCGCACCGCGTTCGCGGCAAGCGCGTCGAGGTGCCGAAGGCCGAGCACGGGATCGATCCGAAGCTCGTCGACGAACGCGCCGTCAAGGTCGTCTCGACGCTCGCGGATGCCGGCTACGAGGCGTACGTCGTCGGCGGCGCGGTGCGCGACCTGCTGCTCGGCCTCAGGCCGAAGGACTTCGACGTCGCGACCGACGCGACCCCCGAGCAGGTCAAGGCGCTCTTCAGGCGCGCGTTCATCATCGGCAGGCGCTTCCGGATCGTCCACGTCGTCTTCGGCCGCGGTCGACAAGACCGCGGCCTCTCGGAGGTGATCGAGGTGTCGACGTTTCGCGCCATGCTCGACCCGGCCGCGGCCGACCAGGTCGCCGGCAACGAGAAGACGTCGAGGAAGGACCTCGTCGACAAGTCGCATGTCGTCGATGCCGAGGGCCGGGTGCTGCGCGACAACGTCTGGGGCCCGCAGCTCGAGGACGCGGCGCGGCGCGACTTCACGGTCAACGCGATGTACTACGACCCGGTCCGCGAGATCGTCGTCGACTACCACGGCGGCATCAAGGACGCGCGAAAGAAGCTCCTGCGCATGATCGGCGACCCGAGCGCGCGCTACCGCGAGGATCCGGTGCGGATCATCCGCGCGGTGCGTTTCGCCGCCAAGCTCGGCTTCGAGATCGAGGCGAAGACGCGCGCGCCGATCCAGCGGATGGCGCTGCTGCTCGACAACGTGCCGCAGTCGCGCACGTTCGACGAGATGATCAAGCTGCTGCAGACCGGGCACGCGCTGGCTTCGATCGTGGAGCTGAAGAAGGCGGGGCTGCACCGCGGCGTGTTCCCGGTCCTCGACGTCGCGCTCGACGAAGCGCAGCGCCACGATGGCCGTGAGAAGTTCGTCCGCCTCGCGCTCGCCGACACCGACGCGCGCGTCGCCGCCGGCAAGGCGGTCGCGCCGAGCTTCATGCTCGCGGCGATGCTGTGGCACGACGTCCAGGACGGCTGGCGGCAGCGCCAGGCAGCCGGCGAGTCGGCGTTCCCGGCGTTGCAGGCGGCGATCGACGCCGCGTTCGACGCCCGCATCGGCGACATCTCCGGCCGCGGCAAGCTCGCCGTCGACATGCGCGAGATCTGGATGCTGCAGCCGCGTCTCGAGCGGCGCGCCGCCAATTCGGCGTTGACGTTGCTCGAGCAGCCGCGCTTTCGCGCCGGGCTCGACTTCCTGCGACTGCGCGCCGAGGTCGGCGAGGCCGACCCCGCGCTGGCGCGGTGGTGGGAAGCGCTCTTCGCTGCCGACGACGACGAGCGGCGGCAGATGCTCGACGCGGTGCGCGACCAGCGGCCGCCGCGGCGCGTCAGGAAGCCACCCGCGGGCGGCGAGGCGCGCCAGGGCGATGCGCCCTCGGCCGCCGACGGCAACGACGAAGCGGCGGCCGGCGAGGAAGGCACTGCGACGGAAGGCGCGGCACCGCGCAGGCGCCGGCGGCGCCGTCGCCGGCCCGCGGCCGACGGCGCGGGTCCGCCGAGCTGAGCGTTTCGATGGCAGCCAAGGCCCCGACCGCCTCGCCGGTCGACGCGTACATCGGCCTCGGCTCCAACGTCGGCGATCGCGTCGGCGAGGTCGAGCGCGCGCTCGCCGAAATCGCGGCGCTGCCCGGCACCGAGCTCGTCGCGCGTTCGTCGCTCTACCGCACGGCGCCGATCGACGCCGGCGGCGACGACTACGTCAACGCGGTCGCGCGGGTGCGAACGACCCTCGGCCCCGCGGCGCTGCTCGCTGCGCTGCAGGCGATCGAGCACGCGCACGGCCGCGAGCGCCCGTTCGCCAACGCGCCGCGAACGCTCGATCTCGACCTCCTGCTGCATGGTGACGCGGTCGTCGTGGGCGATCGCTTGACGTTGCCGCATCCGCGCCTGCACGAGCGCGCGTTCGTCGTCGTTCCGCTCGCCGAGATCGCAGCCGACCTCGTCATTCCGGAACACGGTCACGTCGCCGCGCTGCGCGCAGCGGTTGCCGGCCAGCGCGTCGCTAAACTCGACCGATGATCGAGTCGATTCCCGGGCCGGTCCGCACGGTCGTCCTGCTCGCGGCATCGAACGTCTTCATGACCTTCGCGTGGTACGGCCACCTGCGCACGCTCCAGACGCGGCCGTGGATCGTCGCCGCGCTCGTCAGCTGGGGGATCGCCCTCTTCGAATACCTGCTGCAGGTGCCGGGCAACCGGATCGGCTACGCCAGCGGGATGACGCTCGCGCAGCTCAAGATCGTGCAGGAAGTGATCACGCTGATCGTCTTCGTTCCGTTCGCCTTCCTCTTCATGCGCCAGCCGCTCAAGCTCGACTTCCTCTGGGCGGGGCTGTGCATCGTCGGAGCCGTGTATTTCGTGTTTCGCGGGCAATGAACGAAGACCGTCCGCTCGCGCGCTTTCGCCACATCGCGATCGAAGGGCCGATCGGCGTCGGCAAGACAACGCTCGCGCGCCTGCTCGCCGAGCGCATCGCTGCCGAGTTGCTGCTCGAGCAGCCGGGCGAGAACCCGTTCCTCGCCCGCTTCTACGAAGACCGCGCCGGCTACGCGTTCCAGACGCAGCTCTTCTTTCTCTTCCAGCGCGAGCGCCAGGTGCGCCCGCTCGCGCAGCCGAGCATGTTCGCGCAGACGACGGTGAGCGACTTCATGTTCGCCAAGGACGCGATCTTCGCGCGGCTCAACCTGAGCGACGAGGAGTACCGCCTCTACGCGCAGATGCACCAGCCGATCGCGACGCAGCTGCGCGAGCCCGACCTCGTCGTCCGCCTCCAGGCCGACGTGCAGACGCTGCTCGCCCGCGTCCGCCGGCGCGGCGTCGCGATGGAGCAGGGCATCGACGCGCCCTACCTGCAACGCCTCGGCGACGCCTACGCCGAGTTCTTCGCGTCGTACGAGGGCGCGCCGGTGTTCGTCGTCGACACCGAGCGGTTCCGTCCGCTCGACCGCGAATCCGACCTCGATCAGCTCGTGCGCGCGCTCGACAGGTTCGAAGGCCGCCACGGCGCGCTCGGCACGCCGGTCGACGTCGCGTTCGATTGACGCGGCGCGCGGCGGGCGCCGCCCGCTACGGCTTGCCGACGACGCTGCCGATGCGCACGGCGACGCCGGTCGCGCCGGGCGCGACACCGGTCGTCTCGCCGGCGAGGTCGCCCGGTTGCGGCAGCGCGGTGCCGCTCTTGCTGATGCGCGCGCCGACGGTCACTTGCGTCGCGCTCGAGAGCTTCGCCGCGGGCGACATCGCCATGCTGTCGTCGAGCGTGAACGTCAGCGGCAGGTCGCGGACCGTCTTTCGCAGCACCGCGAGCGGCATCCGACCGCCAGCCGGACGTGCGAACACGAACACCGCGTCGTCGGGCGCGGCTTGCGCGGCGAGCGCAGGGTCGAGCGTGACGATGCCGCTGACGGCGCCCGTGTTCGCTGCGCTCTTGCCGGCGCTGGTCGTCGTTGCGCTCGGTCCACGCGCCGCGACGGCGGCGCTCGCCGACGCCGCCGGGGGCACTGCAGTGCCTGCCGCGGTCGCGCGCTCGCGCGCCTCGGCGATGCTCGACTCGATGCGCTCGGCGAACTCGTTGCCGCGTGGCAGCTGGTCGACGACTTTCTGCCAATCCGCGATCGCCTTGACGTAGTCGGCGCGCTCGAACGCCACCGTGCCGGCAAGCGCGAGCGCCTTCGGGTGCTTGGGATCGATCGCGAGCGCACGATCGACCAGCGCCATCGTCTGCGGGTTGTTCGTCGTTCCCTTGGACGCCGCGACCGCGTCGGCGTAGTCGGCGAGGAGCTGCGCGTTGCTCGGAGCGAGCTCGACCGCCTTCGCGTACGCCGGCAGCGCCTGCTCGAAGCGGCCGAGCACGGTGTACGAGCGCGCGAGCATGACCCAGCCCTGGGCGTCGTTCGGATTCTTCTCGAGGCGCGCGGCGAGCTGATCGACCATGGCCTGAATCTGCTGCAAGCCGACCTGGCCGCTCGCGCCAGACGCCGCCGCCTCGACCGCGGCAGCGCCCGGCCAGACGAGCGACGGCGCGCCGGTCTGCGAGTAGCCGAACACCGCGAGCGCGACGACTCCGAGCGAGAGCACGGCGACGAGCCGGCGCGACGGCCGCACCGTCTTCGGCTCTTCGGCGATCAGCGACGCGCCGATCTCGTGCTCGACCTTGCGGCGCTCTGCGTCGTAGCGGCGTGCGTCGATCTTGCCGGCGTCGTGCGCCGCCTTCAGCTGGAGCAGCCGGGCGCGCGCAGCGGTGAGCGGATCGCGACGTGCCATCGCTCAGCCGCGTCCGGGAGCGGCGGCGCTGCGCGCAGCGGTCGCGGCAGCGTCGTCGACGGGGTCGATCTCGTCGTCGTCGGTGTCGGGATCGAACGCGTCGGCCGCCATGCGGCTGCGCCGCCGCAGCGTGAAGACGAGCACCGCGCCGCCGCCGATCAGCAGCAGCGCCGGTCCGAACCAGAGCAACGCCGTCTTCGCGCGCAGCGGCGGCCGATAGAGGACGAAATCGCCGTAGCGCGCCGTCATGTAGTCGACGACCTCGGCGTCGCTCTTGCCCTGCTTCAGCAGCTCGCGCGTTTCGCGGCGGAGGTCGACCGCGAGGCCGGCGTTCGAGTCGGCGATCGTCTGGTTCTGGCAGACGAGGCAGCGCAGCTCCGACGTGATGCGGACCATGCGCGCCTCGATCGCGGGGTCGGCGGCCTCGGGCGGCGCTTCCTTGGCTGCCGCGAGCGCGCTCGCCGCGAGCACGACGATCGCGACGAGTGCCCTCGCCACGGCTGGAGCGCTGCGCCCGGTCACGCGTCGAGCTTCTTCAGCAGCGGCTCGATCTTGTTCGCGAGCACGTCGGGGGTGAGCGGGCCGATGTGCTTCATGCGGATCACGCCGTTGCCGTCGACGACGAACGTCTCGGGAACGCCGTAGACGCCGAAGTCGATGCCGACGCGCCCGTCCTCGTCGAAGAACGAGGCGTCGTACGGATTGCCGAAGCGCGCCAGCCACGCGTCGGCGTCGGCGCGCGTGTCCTTGTAGTTGAGGCCGTAGACGGGGACGGCGCGCTTCTTCGCCCAGTCGAGCAGCACCGGATGCTCCTCGCGGCAGGCGACGCACCACGACGCCCACACGTTGAGGATGAACGCCTTGCCGCGCAGGTCGTCGAGGCGGACGACGCGCGTCGCGTCGTCGAGGCGCGAGAGCGCGAACTTCGGCGCCGGCTTGTCGATCAGCGGCGACGGCACCAGGTGCGGATCGCGCCCGAGGCCGACGGTGAGGACGGCAGCGAGCGCGAAGAACGCAGCGAGCGGGATCAGGAACCAGAGACGGCGCGAGCGGGGCGAGCCCTTGTCGTTGGCGGTCGTCATGTCATGCAGTCGCGGCGACGGTGGCCGCGCGTGTTTGCGTCTGTCGGGCGCGGTAGCGGCGGTCGCTCGCCGCGAGCAGGCCGCCGAGCGCCATCATCAGGCAGCCGCCCCAGATCCAGTCGACGAACGGCTTGACGTAGACGCGGACGATCCACGCGGGAGAGTTGGCGATCGGCTCGCCGAGCGAGACGTAGAGGTCGCGCGTCAGGCCGGGCTGGATCGCGGCTTCGGTCATCGTCGACTGCGACGCCGGATAGAAGCGCTTCTCGGGGCGCAGCGTCGCGACGACGCGGTCGCCGTGCGTGACGACGACCTCGCCCTGAGCAGCGGCGTAGTTCGGCCCGCGCACGTCGCGAGCGCCGCGAAAGGTGAAGACGAGGTCGCCGATCGTCGTCGTGTCGCCCGGTCCCATCTGGACGTCGCGCTCGACCTCTCCGGTGCGAACGAGCGTGACGCCGAAGATGAAGACGGCGACGCCGAGGTGCGCGAGCATCATCCCGGCCATCGCGCGCGGGATCTGGCGGGCGCGCTGCAGCACGTTCGCGCGCACGCCACCGGCGGGCCGCAGCCGCTCGGCGAGGTCGGTCGCGACGGCGGCGACGATCCAGAACGCCATCAGGAGCCCGGCGACGCCGACGATGCCGATGCCGCCGCGGGCGAGCGCGACGACGAGCGTTGCGGCGACGGCGCAGCCTGCGGCCCACTTGAGCCGAGTGACGAGGTCGGGCAGCGCGGCTTCCTTCCAGCGCGCGATCGGCCCGACTCCCATCAGGAAGACGAGCGGCGCGAGCAGCGGGACAAAGACCGTCTCGAAGTACGGCGGACCGACCGAGATCTTGCCGAGGTCGAGCGCGTCGAGCGCGAGCGGGTAGAGCGTGCCGAGCAACACCGCGCCGCACGCCGAGACGAGGAGCACGTTGTTGCCGAGCAGCAGCGTCTCGCGCGAAAGCAGCGCGAAGCGCGCGCCGAGCCCGACCGTCGGCGCGCGCCACGCGTAGAGCGAGAGCGACGCGCCGATGACGATGACGAGGAAGGCGAGGATGAAGAGGCCGCGGCGCGGATCGGTCGCGAACGCATGCACCGACGACAGCACGCCCGAGCGAACGAGGAAGGTGCCGAGCAGCGACAGCGAGAAGGCGAGGATCGCGAGCAGCACCGTCCAGTTCTTGAAGCTGTTGCGCTTCTCGGTGACGGCGAGCGAGTGGATCAGCGCGGTCGCGACGAGCCACGGCATGAACGACGCGTTCTCGACCGGGTCCCAGAACCACCAGCCGCCCCAGCCGAGCTCGTAGTAGGCCCACGCGCTGCCGAGCGCGATGCCGATCGTGAGGAAGATCCACGCCGCCG